>Ga0066710_100001350_pt1 | contig 18161 bp, 28 predicted proteins | sample GraSoiAngelo_159_FD_79666 | JGI IMG/M metagenome (GOLD analysis project Ga0066710, IMG submission 79666) | Grasslands soil microbial communities from the Angelo Coastal Reserve, California, USA - 14_1009_16_40cm | ecosystem: Environmental > Terrestrial > Soil > Grasslands | place: USA... | reverse complement strand
GTGAGCATCAACGACAAGCACATCGAAGTCATCGCCCGCCAGATGCTGCGCAAGCTGCGGGTCGATCAGACGGGCGACACCGAGATGTTGCCTGGAGAGCTTGTCGACCGCTTCGAGTTCGAGGACAAAAACCGCCAGGTGCTGGCCGAAGGCGGCGAGCCTTCGACAGCACTGCCGGTGCTGCTCGGCGTCACCAAGGCGTCACTGAACACCGAGTCGTGGTTGGCGGCGGCCTCGTTCCAGGAGACGACCAAGGTGCTGACTGAGGCGGCGATCTCCGGCAAGATCGACAAGCTGCTCGGCCTCAAGGAGAACGTCATCATCGGCAAGCTCATCCCGGCGGGCACGGGTCTGGCGGCGCGCCAGCAGGCTCGCCGCGAGCGGCTGGCCGCGCAGCAGCAGCTCATGCTCGAAGCCGGGCCGCTGCCGGCCGGCTTCCTGCTCGAAGACGGCCAGCCGGTCACCCTCGGCGGTCCGCTGGGCGAAGGTCTGGCGGGTGTCGGCGTGGTCGATCGCCCGCCGACGCGGCTGGAAGACCTCGAAGATGACGACGACGACGACGAGGAGCTGCTCGAGGACGACGAAGAGACCGACGTGAACGCCGAGGTTTAGTTCCGGGTTCCGGGTTCCGAGTTCCGGGTTCCGCGTTGCGGCATGTCTACCAACGCGGAACCCGGAACTCGGAACCCGGAACTGGCCGTAGTTGCCGCTGAGAACGCCACACCCGTACACTTGTCGATTGGCGTCCTGAGGAAGGTAGGGATAAGTACTGCATTGCCAACAATCAGCCAGCTCGTGCGTAAAGGCCGGGCGAAGCTCAAGAAGAAGACAGCCGCACCAGCGCTGCGCTTCAACTACAACGCGCTTCGTCAGCGTCGTTACGCCGTGCCCAAGGGCAACCCGCTCAAACGGGGGGTGTGCGTGCAAGTCCGCACGATGACACCCAAAAAGCCCAACTCGGCACTGCGCAAGATCGCGCGTGTTCGGCTGACCAATGGCATGGAAGTCACTGCCTACATTCCAGGCGAGGGCCATAATCTGCAGGAGCACTCCGTGGTGCTCGTGCGGGGCGGCCGTGTCAAGGACTTGCCTGGCGTGCGGTACCACATCGTGCGCGGCGCACTCGACGCCGGCGGTGTAAAGGACCGCAAGCAGGGTCGGTCGAAATACGGGGCGAAAGCACCGAAGGCTCCCGCCAGGTAGCCGGATTCATGCGGCGGCTTGCCGAAAGCTTTTAACTTTCGGAGCCGAGACATATCGGGCCTGCGTACCAGCAGGTAATAGGCTTTTGAGCCACCCAGGTACTTTCACGAACGCCGCGCTACTCGCGGCGGTCCTCTGTACCGCTTGAAAAAGGCTCGTTCGGATAGCGTTAGCGCGTTCGCGCGTTGTCGTGTTCTTCGCGTTCAGGACCCAACTTTGAACGCGCGAAGGCGTGAACGCGGGAGCGCAAGAACGGAGAGAAAATGCCCAGGCGCGCCCGTGTCGTCAAACGAGAAGTGCCACCGGATCCTCGCTTCGGATCGCGGACACTGACTCGCTTCATGAACAAACTGATGGTCAACGGCAAGAAGAGTCTTGCCGAGCGAATCGTCTATACCGCGCTCGACTCGATCGAGCGTACCGCGCGAAGAAGTCCAGTTGATGTCTTCGACACGGCACTGCGCAATGTGACGCCGTTGCTCGAAGTCAAACCCCGCCGCGTTGGCGGCGCCACGTATCAGGTGCCCGTGGAAATTAAAGGCGACCGAAAACAATCACTCGCCATGCGTTGGTTGATCGCTTCGGCGCGCGGCCGCGGTGGCAAGAGCATGTCCGAAAAACTCGCCTCCGAGCTGCTGGATGCATCCAACAACACGGGTGCGACTATTCGCAAGCGCGATGAGACGCACCGCATGGCGGAGGCGAACAAAGCGTTTTCACATTACAGATGGTAGGAATTAGCGTTCGCGCGTTCATGCGTTCTCGCGTTCAATCGCTAGGAACGCGCCAACGCGCCAACGCGCGAACGCGCGAACGAAGATATGGCAAACACTGACCTCGAACGCACACGAAATATCGGCATCATTGCCCACATCGACGCGGGCAAGACCACCACGACCGAGCGCATCCTCTACTACACCGGCCGTACCTACAAGATCGGCGAAGTCCACGAAGGCACCGCCACGATGGACTGGATGGAGCAGGAGCGCGAGCGCGGCATCACGATCACCGCCGCCGCGACCACGGCCGAGTGGAAGGGCTATCGCATCAACATCATCGATACGCCCGGGCACGTCGACTTCACCGTCGAAGTCGAGCGGTCCCTGCGCGTGCTGGACGGTGGGGTGGTGGTCTTCGATGCCGTCGCGGGCGTCGAGCCTCAGTCCGAGACCGTCTGGCGCCAGGCCGACAAGTACGCCGTGCCGCGCATCTGCTTCGTCAACAAGATGGACCGCATCGGCGCCAGCTTCGAGCGCACGTTGCAGATGCTCATCGACCGCCTGGGCGCGAACCCGGTGCCGGTCCAGATCCCGATCGGCGCCGAGGGCAACTACCGCGGCGTTGTCGATCTGCTCGAGCAGAAGGCGCTGATCTTCGGCGAAAAGCCCAACGACCCGATTCAAGAGCAGCCGATCCCGGCTGAGCTGCAGGAAGAGGCCGCCCGTCGCCGCCAGCAGGCGATCGAGAAGATCGTCGAGTTCGACGACGCGCTGCTCGAGCGCTTCTTCGCCGAGGAGGAGCTCTCGGTACCCGAGCTGAAGGCGGCACTGCGAACGGCCACCATCGCCGGCAAGCTGATCCCGGTGCTGAACGGCAGCGCGCTGAAGAACAAGGGCGTCCGCCCACTGCTGGATGCGGTCATCGATTACCTGCCGTCGCCGCTGGATATCCCGCCAGTGACGGGCACCAACCCGCGCACGGGCGCGGAAGAGACGCGCCATGCGGATCCGAACGAGCCGTTCAGCGCGCTCGCCTTCAAGATCGTGACCGACCCCTTTGTGGGCAAACTGGCCTTCATCCGCGTGTACTCCGGCACGCTGAAGACGGGCTCCTACGCCTACAACTCGACCCGCGACCAGCGTGAGCGTGTCGGTCGGCTCGTCCAGCTGCACGCCAATGAACGTAAGGACATCCCCGAGATCAAGGCGGGCGAGATCGCAGCCATCGTGGGTCCCAAGAGCACCGTCACCGGCGACACACTGTGCGACGAGTCGAAGCCGATCGTGCTCGAGTCGATCACCTTCCCCGAGCCGGTGATTCGGGTAGCGATCGAGCCAAAGACCAAGCAGGATCAGGACAAGATGGGCATCGCGTTAGGCAAGCTCACCGACGAGGATCCCACGTTCCGCGTCAACACCGATCCCGAGACAGGCCAGACCATCATCGCGGGTATGGGTGAGCTGCACCTGGAGGTCATCGTCGACCGGCTGCTGCGCGAACACCGCGTCGATGCCAACGTCGGACGGCCACAGGTGGCCTATCGCGAAAGCATCACCCAGCCGGCCAGGGCGCGCGACCCGTTCAAGCGGCAGACGGGCGGCCGTGGGATGTACGGCGACGTGGAGCTGATAGTCGAGCCGCTGCCGCCCGGGTCGGGCATTCAATTCGAGTGGAAGGTCGTCGGTGGCTCGGTGCCACGCGAGTACGCCGCGGCCGTCGAGGCGGGCGCGCGTGAAGCGGTCGAAGGCGGCGTGATCGCCAACTACCCGATGGTCGACGTCAAAGTTGCCGCGGTCGACGGCTCATATCACGAGGTCGATTCGAATGAGATGGCCTTCAAGATCGCTGCCTCGCAGACTGCCAAGGCCGCGCTCCGCAAAGCCAACCCGCATCTCCTCGAACCCATGATGGAGGTGGAGGTAGTCACACCGGACGATTTCTTGGGCGACGTGATGGGCGACTTGAACAGTCGCCGCGGACAGGTGGAAGGGATGGAGCCGCGTGGCAACGGACAGGTGGTGCGAGCCAAGGTCCCCCTGGCCGAGATGTTCGGCTACGCCACAGATCTGCGCAGCATGACTCAGGGCCGCGCAACGTATTCGATGCAGTTTTCGCACTACCAACCGGTCCCACGTGATATCGGCACGGGCATCGCCGCTAAAGCCGGCACACGCTGACCTGAGGGAGAGGGTTCACCACCAATGGCAAAGAAAGTCTTTCAGCGAACGAAGCCGCACGTAAACGTGGGCACCATCGGCCACGTCGATCACGGCAAGACGACGTTGACCGCGGCCATCACCAAAGTCCTGGGCATGAAGGGCAATGCCAAGTTCACCTCCTTCGCCGAGATCGACAAGGCGCCCGAAGAGCGTGCGCGTGGCATCACCATCGCCATCGCCCACGTGGAGTACGAGACCGACAAGCGCCACTATGCGCACGTCGATTGCCCGGGCCACGCCGACTACATCAAGAACATGATCACCGGCGCCGCCCAGATGGATGGCGCGATCCTGGTCGTCTCCGCGCCCGACGGTCCGATGCCCCAGACGCGCGAGCATATCCTGCTGGCGCGCCAGGTGGAGGTGCCGGCCATCGTCGTCTACCTCAATAAGGTCGACCTGATGGACGACGAAGAGCTGCTCGAGCTGGTCGAGATGGAGCTGCGCGAGCTACTGAGCAAGTACAACTTCCCGGGCGACGACATCCCGATCATCCGCGGCTCAGCCGTCAAGGCGCTCGAGTCGAGCAGCACCGATCCGGACGCGCCCGAATACAAGTCGATCGTCGAGCTGATGGACGCGGTCGACAACTATATCCCGACCCCCGAACGCGCGATCGATCGGCCGTTCCTGATGCCGATCGAGGACGTCTTCGGCATCAAGGGCCGCGGCACGGTTGTCACCGGACGCATCGAGCGCGGGCGGGTCAAGACGGGCGACGAGATCGAGATCATCGGCTTCGGCGAGACGCGCAAGACTGTCGTCACCGGCGTCGAGATGTTCCAGAAGACGCTGAACGAAGGCATCGCGGGCGACAACGTGGGCTGCTTGCTGCGCGGTGTTGAGCGTACTGACGTCGAGCGTGGCCAGGTGTTGGCCAAGCCAGGCAGCATCACGCCGCACACCCAGTTCAACGCCGAGGTGTACGTCCTCTCGAAGGAAGAGGGCGGGCGCCACACGCCGTTCTTCAATGGCTACCGGCCGCAGTTCTACATCCGCACGACGGATGTCACCGGCACCATCAAGATCCCTGAAGGGATGGAGATGGTCATGCCGGGCGACAACGTGCAGATGGAGATCGAGCTGATCACGCCGGTGGCCATCGAGGAGGGCCTGCGATTCGCCATCCGCGAGGGTGGCCGGACCGTGGGCGCTGGCGCGGTCACCAGGGTCATCAAGTAGCCGGTCGGCACGCGATGGCCAAGCAGCGCATCCGGATCCGATTGAAGGCGTTCGACCACAAGATCCTGGACCAATCGGCCCAGCAGATTGTGGAAACGGCCGAGCGCACGGGGGCGGTCGTGGCCGGCCCCGTGCCGCTGCCGACGCGCATCGAGCGCTTCACCGTTATTCGTAGTCCGTTCATCGACAAGGACTCCCGGGAGCAGTTCGAGATGCGCACCCACAAGCGGCTCATCGACGTCCTGGAGCCCACCTCCAAGACCGTGGATGCGCTGATGCGCCTCAACGTCCCGGCCGGTGTCGATATCGAAATCAAGCTATGATCCAGGCTCTTCTCGGTCGAAAGCTGGGCATGACCCGGATATTCGACGAAAACGGCGCGGTCACCGCCTCGACGCTGGTCGAGGCTGGTCCCTGCTTCATCATCCAGCTGCGGACGCCCGAACGCGACGGCTACACGGCAGTTCAGCTGGGCTTTGGCGAACGGCCACGCCCGAACCGGCCCCAGAAAGGTCATCTGAAGAAAGCCGGTCTGCCCGAGCGCCAGAACGTCGATGCCCTGCGCGAAGTACCGACTGACAGCCTCGAGGATCTCGAGCTGGGTGCGCGTATCGACGCGAGCATCTTCGCTCAGGGCGAGATCGTCGACGTGATCGGCACGTCGAAAGGCAAGGGCTTCGGCGGCGTCGTCAAGCGCCACAACTTCAGCGGCGGCCCGAAGACGCACGGTCAGTCTGACCGCTGGCGCCACTCGGGTTCGGTTGGTTCGGGCACCACACCTGGCCGCACATTCAAAGGTATGCGCATGGCCGGCCACCTGGGCGCGGCGCGCACGACAGTCAAGAACCTGCGCATCCTGTCGGTCGATCCTGAGCGCAACCTGGTGGCGCTGCGAGGCGCCATACCGGGCCCCAAGGGCGGTCTGGTGATCATCCGCAAGAGCACCCCGGAGTTGACCTGATGGTGCAGTCCAAGGTTGTCGACCTGCGCGGCCAGGTACTGCGCAGCATTGATCTGGACGACCGGGTGTTCGGCATCAAGCCCAACACGGCGGTCGTGCATCAGGCGGTGGTGACCCAGCAAGCCAACGCGCGCCAGGGGACCCACGATACGCGGACGCGCGGAGAGGTCGCCGGTGGTGGCAAGAAGCCCTACCGCCAGAAGGGCACGGGCTACGCCCGTCAGGGATCGCGGCGCGCGCCACACTACAAAGGCGGCGGCGTCGTCTTTGGTCCGCACCCACGCTCCTATGCGAAGGCGCTGCCGCGCAAGATGCGGCGGCTGGCCTTGCGGTCGGTCCTCTCGGCGCGCGCCGCCGAGCAGGCGCTGACCATCGTCGACTCTTTTACGCTCGGCGCAGGCAAGACGCGCGCGCTCCTCGAGGTGCTCTCGATGCTGGGCGCGTCAGAGGGTGCCGTGATCGTTCTCGGCGAGCGGAGCGATCCGGTGCTCCGCGCCGCGCGGAACCTCGATCAGGTGCACGTCGTCACACCAAATGGACTGAATCTGCTGGACATCTTGCGGCTGCCGCGCATGATCGTGGCCGAGGCGGCGGTTACCGAGCTCACCCGCACGCTGACGGCAGACCTGACGCCCGCCACGGAGGCCGAATGACCAATCTGGACGCATTCAGCACCATCATTCGCCCCGTCGTCTCGGAGAAGGGCACGGTCCTGGGCGATCAAGGCAAGTACGTCTTCGAAGTGGCGCCGCAGGCCAACAAGATTCAGATCAAGCACGCGGTTGAAGAGGCCTTCGCCAACAAGAAGGTGCAGGTCAGCGCGGTCAACATCGTGCACGTCACGGGTAAAACGCGCCGCCGTGGCCGCTCGGTGGGCCAGACGCGGTCGTGGAAGAAGGCCATCGTGACGCTACGGCCAGGTCAACGGCTCGACCTGTTTGAGGGCGTGTGATGAACGTTCGCGCGTTCGCGCGTTCGCGCGTTGTTTCTGTCGTTTGCCACGCGCTGGTGACTCCATGGGCGCTTTCGGCCGCGGAGGCTCGAACGCGTGAACGCGCGAACGCGCGAACGGAGAGCCAATGCCTGTAAAGACCTACAAGCCCACGTCGCCCGGTCGCCGCGGAATGTCGGTCTCGACGTTCGAGGAGATCACCAAGACCAGGCCCGAGCGGGCGCTTACCGAGCCACTGAAGAAGACGGCCGGCCGCAACACCAACGGGCGGATCACCACCCGCCATCGCGGCGGTGGCCACAAGCGGCTGTATCGCATCATCGACTGGAAGCGCAACAAGATCGGCGTCCGCGGTCAGGTGATCGCCATCGAGTACGACCCCAACCGCAGCGCGCGTATCGCCCTGATCCAGTACGAGGACGGCGAGCGGCGCTACATCCTGGCGCCCGTGGGCGTGCGCGTCGGCACACGGCTGTCGTCGGGACCCGAGGCAGACCTGGCGGCGGGCAACGCGCTCGCCCTGCGGGACATCCCGGTGGGCTCGATCATCCACAACGTCGAGTTGAAGCCCGGCCGCGGTGGTCAGCTGGTGCGGGGCGCAGGCGTAGGCGCGCAGCTGATGGCCAAGGAGGGCGCCTGGGCGCAGGTGCGCTTGCCTTCGGGCGAAGTCCGCCTGGTGCACGTCGAGTGCATGGCCACGCTGGGCCAGGTCGGCAACCCCGAGCACGCGACGATCAGCGTGGGCAAAGCCGGCCGCACGCGGCACATGGGCTTCCGACCCACCGTACGAGGCTCGGCCATGAACCCGCGCGACCATCCCCACGGCGGCGGTGAAGGCAAGGCGCCGATTGGCGGCCAGCCACAGACCAAGTGGGGCAAGGTGGCCATGGGCAAGAAGACGCGCCATCGCAAGGCGACGGACAAGTTCATCGTCCGTAAGAGGGTGAAGTAGGAGATGATCATGATTCGTTCCGCGTTCCGCGTTCGGCGTTCCGCGTTCACCTTCGGCAGAGCCGTCGTCACAGACTGGCGCACGACGCGCGATCGGCCATCCGACCCGGCCCGACTGCGCGGCGAACCCGCAACGCGGAACGCGGAACGCGGAACGCGGAACGAGGAAACGCTATGAGCAGATCCCTCAAAAAAGGCCCGTTCGTGGACGCGAAGCTGATGAAGCGCGTGATAGCGATGAACTCGGGCGGTCGCAAGGAGGTGCTGCGCACCTGGTCGCGCGGTTCGACCATCTTCCCGGACATGGTCGGCCACACCATCGCCGTCCACGACGGCCGCCGCCACGTGCCCATCTACATCACCGAGAACATGGTCGGCCACAAGCTGGGCGAGTTCGCCCTGACCCGCCTGTTCCGCGGCCATACCGCGCGTGGCGACAAAGCGACGGGAGCCCGCTGATGGCTGGTGTCGAAGTGCGCGCGGTGCAGCGGCACATCCGCATGTCTCCCCAGAAGGTGCGCCTGGTGCTGGACGTGGTGCGAGGCAAGAACGCCCGCGAAGCGCTGGCCATCCTCAAGTTCCTGCCGCACCGTGCTGCGCGGCCGGTGGCTGCCGCCGTGCGATCAGCGGTCGCTAACGCCGAGAACAACTTCAACATGGATCCGGACGAGCTGGTGATCATGCGCTGCGCCGCGGACGAGGGCCGCACCCTCAAGCGCTGGCGGCCACGGGCGCGCGGACGGGTCAATCAGATCCTGAAGCGCTCCAGCCACATCACCGTGGTCGTCGCCGAGAAGGGCGCCTGATGGGACAGAAGACTCACCCGATCGGCTTCCGCCTGGGCGTCAAGGTCGGCGAGCGGTCGGTCAAAGACTGGGACGGACGCTGGTTCGCCACTGGCAAGGAATACTCTGACCTGCTGATCGAGGACGTACGCGTCCGCGAGCACATCATGACCAGGATGGCCGACGCGGGCGTGGCCAAGGTCGAGATCGAACGCTCGGCCAACATGATCACCGTCACCATCCACGCCGCGAAGCCGGGCATCGTGATCGGCAAGAGCGGCGTCAAAGTCGAGGAGCTGCGTCGCACGCTGGAAGCCAAGACGGGCAAGCGGATCAGGGTCACCATTCAGGAGATCCGACAGCCCGAGATCAATGCCATGCTCGTGGCGCGCAGCATCGCAGACCAACTCGAGAAGCGGGTTGCCTTCCGGCGGGCGATGAAGCAAGCCGTGCAGCGCGCGCAGCGTTTCGGCGCCAAGGGCGTTCGCGTGCAGGTGTCGGGCCGACTGGGTGGCTCTGAGATGAGCCGTCGTGAATGGGACCGCTGGGGTCGCGTACCGCTGCACACGCTGCGCGCCGACATCGACTACGGGCAGACCGAAGCGCACACCACGTACGGCGTGATCGGAGTCAAGGTCTGGGTCTATCGAGGCGACTTCACGCCCGACGGTCGTAGCCCCGAAGAGGTGGCCGCCGAGCAGCGCCAGCCCGACCGGCGTGGTCCGCGCGCGACCGTGCGCGCCGAAGTGCCCGAGGCGCCGGCGCCCGAGGCTGCCGCGCCCGTCGTGCCTGCCGAGGTCGATTACTCCCGCGGCGGTGTGTTCGAGCCAGGCGAGGAATCGGGCGAGCTCCGGCCACGCGGCCAGCGCGAGGCGGCTGAAGCGCCACCGACTGCTCCCGCCGCACCCCAGCCTCCCACACCACCTGTGCGCCCGGCACCTACGCCGCCGACGCCACCAGCGCCGCCCCCCACCGGGGAACACTGACATGCTGCAGCCAAAACGCATGAAGCATCGCAAGATGCACAAACGCACGCACGGGGGTCTGGGCGGCGTGGCGCTGCGCGGCAACACCATCGCCTTCGGCGAGTACGCCATCCGCACGCTCGAGCCGGCCTGGATCACCGCCCGACAGATCGAAGCTGCCCGGCGCACAATCACGCACCACCTCAAGCGTGGCGGAAAGGTCTGGATTCGCATCTTCCCGGACAAGGTGGTCACGGCCAAGCCCGCCGAGACGCGTATGGGCTCGGGCAAGGGCGCGCCCGATCACTACGTCGCGGTGGTCAAGCCGGGCCACGTGCTGTTCGAGATCGGCGGTGTGCGCGAAGACCTCGCCCTGGAGGCGCTGCGCCTCGCCTCGCACAAACTGCCGGTGGCGACCAAATTCATGATCAAGGAGGGCCTCGAGAGTGGCGGAGAGGAAGCCGCGGCAGTCTCGTAGCAAGGGAGAGCCGACCCGTCGCCGCCGCGCGAAGGTTGAGCCGGTGGCCGATCCGGCGGTGCGCCTGCGCGAGCTCGGCGAGGAGATGTTCAAGCTGCGTTTTCAGTTCGCCACGCGGCAGCTGACGAACACGGCGCGTATTCGCACGGTGCGGCGGGACATCGCTCGCATGCGGACGATGCTGCGCCAACGGGAGCTCGCGAATGCCTGATCAGCGCAAGCCGCGCCGCACGAAGGTTGGTCGGGTGGCGAGCAACAAGATGAACAAGACCATCGTGGTCGCCGTCGAGATGGTGACGCGTCACCGGCTATACGGCCGCACGCTGCGCCGCACCCGCAACTTCAAAGCCCACGATGCGGACAACCGCTGCGAAGTGGGCGACACGGTGATCATCGCCGAGTCGCACCCGATCAGCAAAGACAAACACTGGGTGGTTCAGCAGATCCTTCGTCGAGGGACGGGGGAGCCAGTGGAGATCGCCGAGGTGGAGGCGTGAGGCATTCGCGCGTTTCTTCGCGTTCGCGCGTTCGCGCGTTCGCGCGTTCGCGCGTTCTTTTCGCTGGTTTGCCGAACGCGTGCGACGCCTCGCTGGTTTTCGGCGAGGAAGCCTGGAACGCGAGAACGCGCGAACGCGCGAACGCGCGAACGAAAGATGTACCGGTCGGAAAGGGGAGTCGCCGATGATCATGCCTCAGACCCGGCTGCGGGTCGCCGACAATACCGGCGCCCGCGAGCTGATGTGCATCCGGGTTGTTGCCGGTGGCTCGAAGTTCGAAGCCTCGATCGGCGACGTGATCGTCGCCTCCGTCAAAGAGGCCACGCCCGGTGGTTCGGTCAAAAAGGGCGAAGTGGTCAAAGCGGTGATCGTCCGCCAGGCCAAGGAGTACGGCCGCCCGGACGGTTCGTACATCCGTTTCGACGACAATGCCGCGGTTATCCTTCAGGACAAAAACAACCCCAAAGGCACGCGTATCTTCGGTCCCGTCGCCCGCGAATTGCGCGAGCGAAACTACATGAAGATCATCTCTCTCGCACCGGAGGTTTTGTGACCGTTCGCGCGTTCTTGCGTTCGCGCGTTCATGATCCCAGCTCTGAACGCGCGAACTCGCGAACGCGCGAACGCTCAAGAACTCGAGGACGAAAATGACGTTGGCACGTATTAAGAAAGGCGATGACGTGATCGTTCTCGCCGGTAAAGAGCGCGGCAAACGCGGTGTGGTGCGCCAGGTGATGCCAAAGGATGGTACCGCCCTGGTGCAAGATATCAACATCAGCAAGCGCCATATGAAACCCACCGGTACCGCGCGCCAGGCGGGCATCGTGGACAAAGAGCAGCCCATTCAGCTGTCCAATCTGGCCCTGGTCGATCCCAAGACGAGCAAGCCGACGCGTGTGCGCGTGCGCGAGCTGGCCAACGGCAAAAAGGTCCGCATCGCGATCGCCTCGGGCGAGCAGATGGCACGGGAATAAGGTATGGCTCGCAATCCACAAAGTGCGCCGCCGACTCACGCGGAACCCGGAACTCGGAACTCGGAACCGATGGAGAAGTCGCGCCTGCACCAGCGCTACGCGCGCGACGTGGTACCGACGCTGGTCAAGGACTTCAACTACACCAACCCGATGCAAGTGCCGCGCCTGGCCAAAGTCAGCGTGAACGTGGGCGTTGGTGAAGCGATCGCCAATGCCAAAGCGCTGGATGCGACCGTGCGAGACGTGAGCCTGATCACGGGCCAGAAGCCGATCGTCAAGAAGGCGCGCAAGTCGATCGCCCAGTTCAAGCTGCGCGAAGGTCAGAACGTCGGGGTGACCGTCACCTTGCGCGGCGAGCGCATGTGGGAATTCCTCGACCGGCTGATGAACGCGGCGCTGCCCAGAACGCGCGATTTCCGAGGCGTGCCGAGCCGTTCTTTCGACGGTCGCGGCAATTTCACGCTGGGTTTGCGCGAGCAGCTGATCTTTCCCGAGATCAGCTATGACCAGGTGGATAAGGCCCGCGGTCTCGAAGTGTCGATCGTGACCACGGCCAGGACCGACCAGGAGGGGCGGCGGCTGCTGGAGCTCCTGGGTATGCCGTTCCAGCGCGAAGGCGACGCGGCCCCGCTGGCAGGCGCTCCCACCGCCCGGAGGCGCCGATAGCCTAGAATCTCGTTTCTCGTCTGTTCGTTCGCCGTGCTGAAAGGCACCCCGTTACCGAAGTTCGGGGTGAACCTCACACAGGAGGCCAAACTTGGCCAAGAAATCGATGATCGTCAGGTCGACGCGTCCGCCGCGCTTCAAGGTGCAGGCTCATAACCGCTGCAAACTGTGCGGTCGGCCGCGCGCGTTCATTCGCCGATTCACGCTGTGCCGCATCTGCTTCCGCAAGCTGGCGCTTGCCGGCGAGATCCCCGGCGTGACCAAGGCGAGCTGGTGACGTCATGAGCATGAGCGATCCCATCGCCGACATGCTGACGCGCATCCGCAATGCCTCGCAGGCGCGCCACTCGAGCTGCGAGATGCCTTACTCGCGGATGAAGGCGTCCATCGCCGAGGTGCTGCGCGACGAAGGCTACATCGAGTCCTTCGAGGAACGCGGCGAAGGCATCCACAAGATTCTGCGCGTTTACTTGCGCTACGCGCCGGGCGGGCGCGGCCGCGATCCGGTGCTGATGGGCATTCGGCGTATCAGCAAGCCTGGCTTGCGCGTGTATGCCGGGTCAACCGACATTCCGCGCGTCTTTGGTGGGTTGGGCACGACCATCATGTCGACGCCGCGGGGCGTCATGAGTGGTATTCGGGCGCGTCGCATGAAAGTCGGCGGCGAAGTCCTGGCACACGTCTGGTAGACGGAGGCACGCACGTACAGATGTCTCGCATCGGCAGAATGCCCATCACCGTCCCGAAAAACGTCACCATCGACATCGGCGACGGCAGCGTGCGCGTCAAAGGGCCGAAAGGCGAGCTCGCGCGCGACGTGCCGCGCCAGATCAGCATCATCACCGAGGACGGCACCCTGCGGGTCGAGCGTGGCTCCGACGAACCGACGCAGCGCTCGCTGCACGGTCTGATGCGCAGCCTGATCGCCAACATGGTGACTGGCGTCACCGACGGCTTCACGCGACGGTTGGAAGTCAATGGCGTCGGCTATCGGGCCGCCGTCTCGGCCGGCAATCTCGTGCTGCAGGTCGGCTACTCGCACCCGGTGCTGGTGCCGGCCATGCCTGGCATCAGCTTCGCCGTCCAGGGCAATGCCATCACCGTCTCTGGCGCGGACAAGGAGCTCGTGGGCGAAGTCGCCGCGCAGGTGCGCAGGGTGCGACCGCCCGAGCCATACAAGGGCAAGGGCATCAAGTACGCCGAAGAGGTCATCCGCCGCAAGGCTGGCAAGGCCGGCGCAAAGAAGAAGTAGGCCGGTGAGCTGATGTTCAAACCCATTGACACGCGCATCGCCCGCCAGCGTCGCCACCGGCGCATCCGCGTGGCGCTGAGCGGCACCGGCCAGCGGCCGCGACTCAATGTCTTTCGTTCACTGCAGCACATCTACGCGCAGGTGATCGACGACACGAGCGGCATCACCCTGGCGGCGGCCAGCACCAACGAGGCCGACAGCCGCGCGAGCGTCAAAGGCAGCAAGACCGACCGCGCCCGCGTGGTCGGTAAGACGATCGCCGAGCGCGCGCGAGAGAAGGGCATCGACTCGGTGGTGTTCGACCGCGGCGGCTACCTCTACCACGGCCGCGTCAAGGCCCTGGCGGACGCCGCGCGAGAAGCGGGATTGGATTTCTAAGTCGTGAGTCACGAGTCTCGAGTCATGAGTCGAGTGTCTTGCGATTCACGGCTGACGATTCACGGACTCACGACTCACGACTCACGACTCACGACTCGGAGTAGCTAAATGCCACGACAGGAACAGATCGGCCCAGGCGGGATCGCACTCGAGGAGAAGGTCGTCCAGGTCAACCGCGTTGCCAAGGTGGTCAAGGGCGGCCGACGATTTTCATTCAGCGCGGTGGTCGTGGTCGGCGATGGCTCAGGGCACGTCGGCGTTGGCCTGGGCAAAGCCAATGAGGTGCCCGACTCTATCCGCAAGGGAGCCGAGCGCGCGCGCAAGAGCTTGATCCGCGTGCCCATGGCGGGTACGACGATCCCGCACGAGATCGTCCAGAAGTTCGGCGCGGCGCAGGTGCTGTTGAAGCCGGCTGCGCCAGGCACCGGCGTGATCGCCGGTGGCGCCGTGCGCGCCGTGGTCGAAGCGGCTGGGATCAAGGACATCCTGTCCAAGTCGCAGGGCTCGTCCAACCCGGTCAACGTGGTCCAGGCGGCCCTGTTGGCGCTCACGAACCTACGCGACCCGCAGGCGGTGGTCCAGCAGCGGCGGCGTGTGGCCGCGCCGGCGCCGGCGCCGACGCCGATATCGCGCGCGGCCGCCGCGCCCGAGACTGTAGCTGAGCCGCCCGTTGCTGTGCCCGCGCTGCCCGCTGCTGCGCCCGCGCCGCCCGCCGCTGCCCCCGCGCCGTCCGCGGCTGCCCCCGCGCCGCCCGCTGCTGCGCCCGCGCCGCCCGCGGCTGCGCCCGCGCCGCCCGCCGCTGCCCCCGCGCCGCCCGCCGCTGCCCCCGCGCCGTCCGCGGCTGCCCCCGCGCCGCCCGCTGCTGCGCCCGCGCCGCCCGCTGCTGCCCCCGCGCCGCCCGCCGCTGCCCCCGCGCCGCCCGCTGCTGCGCCCGCGCCGCCCGCGGCGCCTGAAGTCGAGGCCGCGGCGCCATCGCAAGCCCCCGAGCCGTCTCCTGCTTCACCCGCGACGACCGCCGAGCCATCGCCGGCGCCCCCACCCGAGGGCCTGACCAATGGCTGAGGCCGCGCGCACGGTGAAGATCCAGCTCGTCCGCAGCCCGATCGGCGGCACCGAGCGGCAGCGGGCGACGGTGCGCGCCCTCGGACTGAGAAAGCTCCACCAGGTCGTCGAACACCAGGACTCGCCCGTCACGCGCGGCATGGTCGAGAAGGTGGCCCACCTCATCCGCATCGTGGAGGACTGATCGAATGCGCATCGACGAGCTCAAACCACCTGCCGGTTCAACCCGCAAGCGCATCCGCATCGGCCGCGGTCACGGCAGCGGCAAGGTGAAGACCGGTGGCAAGGGCACCAAGGGTCAGAACGCGCGCACGGGTGGCGGCGTCCCGCCCTACTTCGAGGGTGGCCAGCTGCCACTGATCAGAAAGCTGCCCTACCGGCGGGGGTTCCGGAACCCATTCCGCGTCGAGTTCCGCGAGGTCAACGTGCGCGACCTGGCCGACTTTCCCGCGGGAAGCGCGATCGGTCCCGAAGAGCTCGAGACCGCCGGCGTGCTGCGCGGCAAGGCCGGGCCGGTCAAGGTCCTCGGCCAGGGCGAGCTCGCCGTTCGCCTGACCGTTCGGGCGCACAAGTTCTCCACCGGCGCGCGCGCGAAAATCGAGGCCGCGGGCGGCTCAGCCGAGATAATCGACGTTAGCGCGTTCGCGGGTTCGCGCGTTCAGGCCCCGGATGAAGAACGCGACAACGACCCGCGCCAAAGGCCTGACTAAATGCTGAACGCCCCTCTCCTCAACGCCGCCGTCGATGCCTTCAAGATTCCTGACCTGCGCCGCAAGCTGCTCTTCACGTTGGGCATGCTGGTGGCATTTCGCTTCATCGCCCACATCCCCGTGCCGGGCGCCGACGTGCAGGCGCTGCAACGGGTGTTCCAGACCAACCAGCTCGCCGGCTTCTTCGACCTGTTCTCGGGCGGCGCGCTGAGCAGCCTGTCGGTCGCCGCGCTGGGCGTGTACCCCTACATCACCGCCCAGATCATCATGCAGATCATGCAGCCAGCGATCCCCAGGCTGCAGGAGGTGGCCAAGGAAGGCGAGTCCGGCCGACAGAAGATCAACCAGTGGACCCACTGGCTCACCGTGCCGCTGGCCATGTTCCAGGCCTTCGGTACCCCGAACCTGATCAACTTCAGCTCCGGCAGCAATACCCCGATCATCAAGAACTTCGGTTTCGACGTGGATCCGCTCGGCACGCTGGCGATCATGATCTCGATGACCGCGGGCACGATGCTGCTGGTGTGGATGGGCGAGCTGATCACCCAGTACGGCGTCGGCCAGGGTGTCTCGATCATCATCTTCGGCGGCATCATGGCCCGCTTGCCATTTCAGGTGTTCCAGGGCTTCGCCGCGGGCGCCGACTTCGGCGCAATCATCGTGTTCGGGATCCTGGCAATCGTGACCGTCGTCGCCATCATCTTCGTCTACGAGGGCCAGCGACGCATCCCCGTTCAGATCTCCAAGCAGATCCGTGGCAATCGCGTCTACGGCGGCGGCACAACGCACATTCCGCTCAAGGTCAACTCGGCGGGCATGATTCCGCTGATCTTCGCCTCGAGCATGCTGATTCTTCCGTGGACGATCTCCAGCTACTTCGTCAACAACGACAACCAGGTCGTCTCGACGATCGCGACGACCATTTACAACACGTTCAATGCGGGCTCGAGCCCTGTGTACTGGCTGCTGTATTTCATCATGGTCGTGGCTTTCACCTTCTTCTACGCCCTGGTGATTTTCCAGCAGCAGAACATCGCCGAAAACCTGCAACGACAGAATGGCTTCATCCCTGGCATCCGACCTGGACGACCAACGCATCAATACCTGTCGCAGGTGCTCGTTCGCATCACCGTCGCGGGTGCGCTGTTCCTGGGCCTGGTCGCCATACTGCCCTTCTTCGTCAAGTCGCTGACGGGGTTCCAGACGCTCACGATTTCGAGCACGGCCGTGCTGATCGTCGTCGGCGTGGCGCTCGACACGATGCGCCAATTGGAAGCCCAGCTCATCATGCGCAACTACCGGGGCTTCATTGGACGGTAAGCCGCTCGACCTCGTCCTGCTGGGCCCCGTCGGGGCGGGAAAAGGAACGCAAGCACGGCGCATCACAACCAAATACGGCGTTCCGCACATCGCCTCGGGTGATCTCCTGCGCGCGCAGATCGCCGAGAACACCGAGCTCGGCCGGCAGGCGCGGATCTACATGGATCGCGGCGCGCTGGTGCCCGACGACCTGGTCATCGGCATGATCGTCGAGCGGATGCGCCAACCCGACGCCAGCCGCGGCGTGCTGCTCGACGGCTTTCCGCGCACTCTGGCGCAGGCCCGCGCGCTCGATCGGGAGCTGGAAGACGAAAACCGCGTGCTCAAGCTGGCGTTGTACCTGGAGGTGCCGTTCGAGGTGCTCGTCGAGCGCGCGGCGGGTCGCTGGACGTGTCGCACGTGCCAGACGACCTACAACTACCGCGTCAATCCGCCGCGCAAGCCGGGCATCTGCGACATCGATGGCGGTGAGCTGTATCAGCGCGAGGACGACCGCCTGGAGGTCGTCTCAGCGCGCATCAAGGTCTACATTCAGGACACCGTGCCGGTGGTCGAGTACTACCGCGAGCGCGGCATCTTGCGCCAGATCGACGGTACGCGGGATATCGAGGCGGTCGGTGAGGAGATTGAGCGGCAGATCGAGTCGGCGGTGTGGTAAAGTCAAAAGGTTTGCCGCCTTTTGACGGCTGGTTGTGCTGTGCCCTGCAAGGGCCGAGCGCTTTCTGTGGGACTGTAGTATGAAAATTCGAACGTCGGTCAAGCCGCGCTGCGAGAGATGCAAAATCATCCGTCGCAAGGGCGCGGTGATGATCATTTGTTCCAACCCAAAGCACAAACAGAAGCAGGGCTAAGGAGTCGAGGTACACGTGGCACGGATCGCCGGCGT
>Ga0066710_100001349_pt1 | contig 18171 bp, 15 predicted proteins | sample GraSoiAngelo_159_FD_79666 | JGI IMG/M metagenome (GOLD analysis project Ga0066710, IMG submission 79666) | Grasslands soil microbial communities from the Angelo Coastal Reserve, California, USA - 14_1009_16_40cm | ecosystem: Environmental > Terrestrial > Soil > Grasslands | place: USA... | reverse complement strand
TCTGGGGCGGGGCCGTGGGCCCGATCGGGATCGGGATCCTGTATGCAGTCGCGGCCGTCGTCCTGCTGCGAATCCACGACCCGATGACGGAAACCGCGTCCACCGGCAGCATCTTTCTTGACGCCTTCAACGGCCTTCGGTACACGCTCCTTCACCCGACGCTCAGGGGCCTGGGCATCTCCGTCTCCACGCTCAACCTGGCCGGTGGCGCGGTCAACATTCTCCTGCCATTGATCGTGCTCAACCGGCTACACCAGGGGGAGGCGGTGGTCGGCCTTTTGTTCGCCGTAAGCGGCGTGTTCGGGATGGGCGCGGCCTTCTTTTCGGGGCGGCTCAATACCATGGGTCGAGAGCGCGGCCTGCTCGTGTGGCCCATGGTCGTGTTCGGGTTGTCCCTTCTGCTGCTCCTGCCCTCCGACGGCCTGCTCCTGCCGGTCCTGGCCATGGCGATCAGCGGTTTGACCAGCGGGCCGCTCGACATCGCGTTGTTCACCGTTCGCCAGCGGCGGACCGACCCCGCCTGGATGGGCCGCGCCTTCGCGGTCTCGATGTCGATCAATTTCCTGGGCTTTCCAATCGGCTCGGCTCTGACCGGCTGGTTGGCAACCGAATCGATCGAGCTGGCGGTGCTCTTCGCGGTCGCCGCGTGCTTCGTGGCGGCCCTGCTCGCGCGGCTGCTGATCCCGCTTCGGGACGACCGGGCTGCGCACGGGCGGCCGCCCTCGAGCACGGGCTGAAAGGACGGCCATTCAGCGCGCGGAACCTGGATCGACCATTTGGAGTCTCCCAGCCAAACCGAGCGGCCCGCCCGAGGCCGCCTCACTGGGAGCGGAGTCATGCGACAGTTCACGACGGCCCATCGAGCCGCGACGGCCGCCCTCGGCGCGCTCGTGGCGTCGATCATGCTGGCCGGCCCGACATTCGCCTGTGCCGGGCTCATCGGACCCAACGGCGCGGTCAACCTCCTGCGCACCACGACGTTCGCCGGCTATCATGCAGGCGTCGAGCACTACGTCACCGCGTTCAAGTTCGCCGGCGGGGGTGGAAAGTTCGGTTCGATCGTGCCGCTGCCGGGCATTCCCAGCGACGTGGTGCGCGGCGGCGACTGGACGCTGCAGCGGCTCGTTCGCGAGACGAGCCCCATCCGGCTCTTCGCCCTCGATGCCGCGGCCGCAGCTTCAGCGCCCGGCGCCGAAGTTCTCCTGCAAACCCGCATCGACGCGCTCGACATCACCGTCCTGCGGGGCGGCGGCGCTGACGTCGGCAAGTGGGCCACCGATCACGGCTTCCGGCTCCCACCCGACGCACCGGAGGTCCTCGACTTCTACGCCAGGCGCAGCCCCATCTTCATGGCCGCCAGCTTCGATGCGGACGCGGCAAAGGCGCGTGGCCAGGACATCGGCGATGGAACTCCAGTCCACCTCACGATTCCGACGGCCAACCCGTGGGTTCCCCTGCGGATCCTGGGGCTCGGTAAGACCCCCGGCGCCAAGATCCAGGCCGACGTGTACCTGCTGACCGATGACCAGCCCGCTCTGCTTCCCGCACCGTCATCGGACGGCGAGCTCAGCCTGCAATACAGCCAGCCGGCGAGCGAGGGCCTGCTGGCCGATCTCAAGTCGGACAAGGGAATGGGCTGGGTGCCATCGACGGCGTGGCTGACCAAGGTCGGGATCGACGCGGATGCCGATCGCCTGACCTACGACCTCGCGGTGGATGCGACGGGGAACGGCAGGCCATCCGTCGTTGCGGCCGGGTTCGTCCTGCCGGCGATCGATGGAACGCTGCCGGCCGATCCTCCGGCCGATCTGCGTGGCCTCGGGTTGGCCTTGCTCGTGTTCGCCCTGGGAGCCTCGTTCGTGATCGGGCTGAGCGCGCGCAGGACGGGCCCAGTCGGACCCGCATGAAACGGCGGCTCGGGCTGTCTCTGCTCGCCGCGGGCCTGGTGGGGGGAACCGTGTGGTTCGGGGTCGGAGGGGCGCTCGCGGGATCCTCGGGCACACTGCCGGTCGACATCACGATCCACTACTCGCACTACCAGCCGGCGGCATTCACCGTTCCGGCTGGACGGCCGATCGCGATCACCCTTCGCAACACCGATCCAATCGACCACGAGTGGATCGTCGGCGACGCGGCGACGCACCAGCGCCATCGGACCGGAACCGAGCCTTACCACGCGAGCCGGCCGACCGAGGTCACGATCCCGGCCCTCTCGACCGTGACCACCGTCTTCACGTTTGGGGCGCCGGGGGCGCTCCAGTACATCTGCCACCTGCCGGGACACGAGGCATACGGCATGGTCGGAACGGTCACCATCCGACCCTGAGCAACAGTCGTTGGAAAAGGAATCGGGCCCGCCGATAACCGGGCGGGCCCGCAGATTCCGCGGCCTGGTGAAGCCTAGACGGAGTTCCCGACGTCGCTCAGGATCGCGCTGACCTGATTGCCCAGGAAGATGAGGGCGATGATGGCCACGATTGCGATGAGGGCGAGGATCAGGGCGTATTCGGCTAAGCCCTGCCCTTCCTCGTCGCGGCGGAGCGAGCCGACGAGCGCTTGCAGTGACAGCACGGACTGTCCTCCCTCTGCAGCCGGTGTGCCCGATACATGCGAGCTCTTGTACCGGCGATGTTGCCAGTTCCCCCGGCATGCCCGCATCGCGCAGGTGCATGGCAGTGTCCCGGAGCGTGGCGTCGCCGCCTATCACCCCCATCGGTGACAGACGGTGGCTGCGCGGTACCAATGCGACCACCCGCGATCGGTACCTTCGGACCCATACGATTGGCGGTTCACACCCAGGACCGCGGTACCCGGACCGGTCAAAAATACGCGACTTGTGCAGCCTCGGGCACACTTATCGCGATGCACGACGCCTCCTGGACCATACTCGCGGTAACCATCGCGCTACACCAACGACCCGACGGCGCCCGCCTGACGACGCTGGCCGGGGCTGTCGACAAGGTGACGAGCCGTACCGTTCAGTCCGCGCTCAGACGCTTGTCGGAGCTCGGACTCGTCGAGCGATATGGCCAGCGCCACCCTCACTATCGGCTGGTCCAGCCTCATCCTGCGGTCCCCGAATTCGTGGCCCTTGCCTTGCGCCTGCCCGAGCCCGAGCAGGTGCTGTCGGTCGTCGTTCGCTCGAGTCCCGCCGTTTGGTATGCGGCCGCGGCGGATGACGAGTTCATGATCGTCCAGTTCGACGATGCCCCCGAGCCGGCCATGGCGAAGCTCCAGCAGGCGATCGAGATCATGGGCGCCAGAGGGCGCCCGATGCCGCGGGTCGTGCGCTTCCCACGCGCCGAGTTTCTGCGATTGCTACGCGTCGCCATCGGCTTCCGCGTGAAGGCCTTGGCGCTCGCCCCGATCAAGGGCCATCTCATCGCTCGTCCGGCGGAGCTTGACGAGCCCGTGGTCGCGGATGGGACCGCCGGTGATGAGGTCATCGACGTGCTGGACGCACCCGACTGAACGATCGATGACGACCGCAGCCGAGGCGTATCTGGCGGAGATCGAGGCCGAGCGCTCGCGGCGCGAGGCGCGGCTCCGCGGGGACGCCAGCTGGTTCAACGTCGTCGGCCTGCACTGGCTCCGCGAAGGAACATCGACAGTCGGCAGTGCAGCATCCAACGACATCGTGCTGCCGGGCGGACCATCGCACGCGGGCGTTATCGAAGTACGGGACGGCATCGCAACGCTCGACGCTCACGGCGGCACGCTGACGGTCGACGGCCGCAAAGTGGACCACAGGCTGCTGGTCCCCGATACCGAGCCCGACACCACAGAGGTGGTGCTCGGCCAGGTGCGCTTCCACGCGATCTTACGGGCAGGTCGACTCGCCCTCCGGGTCGTCGACTTGGACAGCGCAGCTCGGAGGGCGTTCGCCGGGCTCGATTACTTCGCCCTCGACCCGGCCTGGCGCATCGCCGGCTGGTTGGAGCCGCCAACCTCCTCCGACCTCGACTTCCCGACCATCCTCGGGACCCACCAGCAGGAGCGACTCGTGGGCACCGTCCGCTTCGAGATTGGCGCCCAGTCGAAGCGTCTGGCCGCGATATCGGACGGCGATGGAGAGGGCCTCTTCCTGATCTTCGGCGACGGGACAAATGGCATCGACACCTACTCGTCGGGGCGCTATCTGTACACCGGCTCGCCCGCGGCCAATGGCACGGTCGCCCTCGACTTCAACCTCGCGATAAACCCGCCGTGCGCGTTTACCCACGCTGCGACGTGTTCGCTGCCGCCCACGGCGAACCAGTTGGCGATCCGGGTCACTGCCGGCGAGAAGGCCTATTCCGGTCCTGTCGCTGGACCCCCCGAACCTCCCGCGGCACCCGCGGCGTGACCGTGTAGCGGCGGAGGGGCAACGTGCGCGTCCAGCTGGGGAAAGGCGCGCGCAACTCCGATCACACCCAGCAGGCACAACAGCCCGCCTGAGATCACCGAGGCCTGTGGGCCGATCAGGCCTGCGACCGCGGCCGCCTCGATATCGCCCAATCTCGGTCCGCTGGTCACGACCAGGATGTGGATCGCCGTGACCCGACCGCGCAGGCCATCCGGCGTCTCGAGCTGGACGATCGTCGAGCGAAAGACGGCCGACAGGACATCCGCCGCGCCGGCAAGAGCGAGCAGGGTCAGGGCCAGCGGGAACGAGAACGTTGCCAGCCCGAAGCCCACGATCGCCGCGCCCCAGCCGGCCACGGCCAGGATTACGGCGCGGCCCCGCCGGCGCACACCACTGACCCAGCCCGAAAGCGCCGCCCCGACGAACGCTCCCACCGCCGGCGCCGCGGCCAGCAGGCCGACACCTATGGCGCCGGCTCCGAACACCGTCAATCCCAGCGCCGGGAACAGACTCGTCGGCATGCCGAAGACCATTGCGGCAAAGTCGATCGCGAAGGTCGACAGGATCAACGGCCTCGAGCGCGCGAAGCGCAGGCCCTCGAGGACGGCGGACAGGCCGGGCCGGGCGGCCCCGCCGAGCGGCGGCAACGGACCGATCGCCGCGATCGCAGCCAGTGCCGCGCCGAACGACACGAAGTCCAGGGCATAGGCCGCCGGCAGCCCGGCAATGGCGATGATGACGCCACCGACGGCCGGTCCGACGATCGAGGCCGTCTGCAGATTGAGCTGGTTGAGCGCAATCGCGGCGGGGAGCCGTTCGGCGGGGACGAGGCGCGGGATCGCGGACGACCGGGCGGGCTGGTCGATCGAGGCAAGGCTGGCCGCGAGGAAGGCCACTCCGAAGATCGCCGGCAATGACGGCGGCGAGGCGAGCGCGAGGACGGCCAGCGCGAGGCTGCAGAACGCCATCCCGACGGAGGTGACGAGAACAAGCCGGCGCCGGTCGACGGCATCGGCGACGGCGCCGGCTCCGAGCGACAACGCCAGGATGGGGACGAGCTGGACGGCCGCGAGGAAGCCGACCGCGACGGTCGATTGGGTCAGCACATACACCTGGAACGGCAGCGCGATCCGGGTGATCTGGTTGCCCATGGAACTGACGACCTGCCCCGTCCACAGCAGCCGGTAGTCGCGGTCCAGTCGGAGCGGGGCGACGTCGAGGAGCAGGCCGCGGATCTGCCGTCGAGGACGCGGCGAAGAGGACGGACTGGTCAGGAGCGGAACGTCTCAGGGCGTCGGTGCGAGCCGGGATTCGGAGGCGTCTCGGTTAACGGTCGCGGTCGTCTCCGGCGAGGGCCGCCTGCGCCGCCGCGAGGCGTGCTACCGGGACGCGGAACGGCGAGCAGGAGACGTAGTTGAGGCCGAGGCGATGGCACGCGGCAATCGAGGCTGGATCGCCGCCGTGCTCCCCGCAGATCCCGATCTTGAGGTCTGGCCGGGCCCCCCGGCCCTTGGTGACGGCCAGCTCCATCTCCGACACGATCACCGGATCGAGCGTCTGGAACGGGTTCTCGGGCAGGATCTTGTCCTCGACATACTTGAGCAGGAACCCGCCCTCGGCATCGTCGCGGCTGTAGCCGAAGGTCATCTGCGTCAGGTCGTTCGTGCCGAAGCTGAAGAACTCGGCGTATTCCGCGATCTCGTCGGCAACCCAGCAGGCGCGCGGGATCTCGATCATCGTGCCGAACTTGTAGTCGACGTTGACGCCGGCCTTCTCCTCGACCGCCTTCGCCTCAGCGTCGAGCAGCCGGCGGGTCTCCCTGAGCTCGTTCACGTGCCCGACGAGGGGAATCATGATCTCCGCGCGGGGATCGCCGCCGGCCCGCTTGACGGCGATCTGGGCGTTCAGGATCGCGCGCGTCTGGACCTTCACGAAGTCCGGGATCATCAGGCCCAGCCGGCAGCCGCGCAGCCCCAGCATCGGGTTCTGCTCGTGGAGGGCGTTGGCCGCCGCCAGAAGTTCGCGGGCACGGGTGAACTCGGGGTCCGAATCGGGAGTGCCCACGGCCCGCAGACGAGTGACCTCCTCGATGAGCTCCTCGCGATTCGGCAGGAACTCGTGCAGCGGCGGGTCGATGAGCCGGATAACGACCGGCAGTCCGTCCATCGCCCGGAAGATGCCCTCGAAGTCGCCCTGCTGGAGGACCTCGAGCTTGGCCATCGCGCCGTCGAAGGTGGCGATGGCCGATTCCTCGTCGGGGCTGAGCTTGTCGCCCGCGTTGGCCTTGGTCTTGGCCCGGGTGGCGGCGAACGCGACGAGGATCGCGCCGCGGACGATTTCCAGCCGCTCGCCCTCGCGAAACATGTGCTCGGTGCGGCACAGCCCGATGCCCTGGGCGCCATAACTCCGCGCCTGAGCAGCCTCTTCGGGCTTGTCCGCATTGGTCCAGACCTGGAGGCGCCGGATCTCGTCGGCCCAGCCCAGGATCCGCTGCAGATCGGGCTGGTCCTCGAAACGGGCGGAGATGGTCGGCAGCGCACCGACGAACACTTCGCCGGTCGAACCGTCGAGGCTGATCGGGTCGCCTTCCTTGAACGTAACGCCGTTCGCGGTTGCCGACCCGTTGGCGTAGTTGACCTGGAGCTCGTGAACGCCGGCCACACATGGCTTGCCGATCTGCCGGGCCACGACCGCCGCGTGGCTCGTGGCTCCACCCCGCGCGGTTAGGATGCCCTGCGCGACGGCCATGCCGTGGAAGTCGTCCGGTGAGGTCTCGATTCGCACGAGGACGACCTTCTCGCCGCGGCCCGCCCATTCGACGGCGGTGTCGGCTGAGAAAACGGCCTTGCCGACCGCCGCGCCGGGTGACGCGTTGAGGCCTTTTGCGATACGCGTGGCCTTCGACCGCGCGGAGGGATCGAACTGGTCGCGCAGGAGCTGGTCGACGTGGGCCGGCTCGATGCGCTGGAGGGCCTCTCCCTTCGTCAGGATCCCCTGCTCCACCATATCGACCGCGATGCGCACGGCCGCCGCGGCGGTGCGCTTTGCCGAACGGGTCTGGAGCATGAACAGGCGTCCGCGCTCGATCGTGAACTCGAGATCCTGGACATCGCGATAGTGCTTCTCGAGGCGACCGGCGATCTGCTGGAATTCCTCGTAGGCTCCCGGCAGATCCTGCTCCAGCTGGGCGATCTTCTGGGGTGTGCGGATGCCCGCGACGACGTCCTCACCCTGCGCGTTCGTCAGGTATTCGCCGTAGAGGACCTGCTCGCCGGTGTTCGGATCGCGCGTGAAGGCCACACCGGTGCCCGAGTCGTCGCCCATGTTGCCGAAGACCATGGTCACGACGTTGACGGCGGTGCCCAGGTCGTGGGGGATCTTGTTGTACTCGCGGTAGTCGCGGGCGCGCCTGCCAAACCAGCTGGCGAAGACGGCCTTGATCGCGAGGTCCAGCTGCTCGTACGGGTCGCCCGGGAAGTCGCGCCCGGTTTCGCGCCGGACGATCGCCTTGAACTCGTCGGCCACCTCGCGCAGGGCCGTAGCGTCCAGGTCCGTGTCCTGCTCCACGCCGCGGGCGCGCTTGGCTCCATCCAGCGCCTCGTCGAACTTGGCACCGTCGATGGCCATCACGATGCGGCCAAACATCTGGATGAACCGCCGGTAGGCGTCCCAGCCGAAGCGCTCGTTGCCGGTCAGCGCGACGAGACCGTGCAAGGTCTGCTCGTTGAGACCAAGGTTGAGGACCGTGTCCATCATCCCGGGCATCGAGAACTTGGCGCCCGAACGGACGCTCACCAGCAGGGGATTGGCCGGGTCCCCGAAGCCCTTGCCGGTCTCCTGCTCGACATCCTTGACCGCGGCCAGGACGTCGTCCCACAGGCCGTCGGGCAGCTTCTCGCCCGCACCGAAATAGTCGTTGCAGGCCTCGGTCGTGATCGTGAATCCGGGCGGCACGGGCAGGCCGGCATTGGTCATCTCGGCCAGGCCGGCGCCTTTCCCGCCGAGCAGGTCCTTCATCCCGGCATTGCCTTCGGCCCGGCCGGCACCCCACGCGTAGATGTAGCGCTTTGCTGCGCGGTGCCCACGCTCGGCGGCGCGGTCGGCGGGTGGTGCGACGGTGTCGGCCATGGGGCGGGGCTCCTTGAGGGATGGCGCTCGTGGGGCGCACGCAGCAATCCGGATCGGAGCCGAAATCATACCGTCGCGGACGCGATGCCTGGCCCTTCGGCTGATCGCGCTGCTCGGCGACGAGCCCCGCGGCTACACTTCCGGCCTATGACCGACGTGGCCGAGGACTCGCGCACTATCGCGCGCGACGCCCCTCAATACAACGCCTCGCTGGTCCGGCGCGAGGACGCCACCGAGAGCCTCGCGTCGTTCTGGGTCCGCTTCGACGGCGACCCGACGCCCTTCGAACCGGGCCAATACATGACCATCGGCGTGTTCGCCGAGGGCAAGCTCATGCAGCGGCCGTATTCGGTTGCGTCGTCGCCCCGCGTCGCCGGCAGCGACGGCTACGAGTTCTACGTCCGCCTCGTGAACGGCGGCCAGTTCACCCCGCTGCTGTGGCGTCTTCCCGAGGGTCATCCGATGCGCATGATCGGCCCCAAGGGGAAGTTCCTCCTCGAACCGGAAGACGACCGAACGCACATCTTCATATCGTCCGGTACGGGCAACGCGCCGTTCATCTCCATGATGCGCGAGCTCCTGGCCGTGGATCGTCCGCGGCGCGCCGTCTTCCTGAACGGCGTCTCGTACCAACGAGATCTCGGCTACCGAGAGCTGGTCGAGGGCTGGCAGCAGAACGGCGAGTATCCCGTCACCTACATCCCGACGGTGTCACGGCCGCGCGACCCGTCGAACGTCGGCTGGTCCGGCCGCACCGGGCGAGTCGAGGCGATCCTGGCGCCCGTGCTCGACGAGCTCGCGCTGACGCCGGACAACTCGATCGCCTACATCTGCGGCAACCCCGACATGATCCTCTCGGCCGAGGAGACGCTGCTCGCCCGCGGCTACCCCGAGCCCCAGGTCAAGAAGGAGCTCTATTGGCCCAAGGGCAAGGAGCCCAGGGGGGATGCGCCAGGAGCCGCGATCTCCGACGAATAGAAGGAATGGGAAGCGCTCGTCAGCGCGCGAGCACGACGACCAGACCGGACAGGACGGCCAGGACGCCGACCAGATAGAACGGCAGGACCGCCTTCAATGCCCACGCCGTGGCCTGGTTGGGCGGCGCTCCTCCCCGGGACACTCGCTCAAGTGCCTGCCCGCCGCGGAGCCCGATCGACACGCAGGCGATCAGGGCCACGATCCCGGCGAGTGTTAAGACGCCAACGCCTCCGACGGCCGCCCCGGCCCCGACCATGACCGCGAGGATGCCAACCACGATCCCCAGCGTGCCGAGGCCGAGGATGAAGGCGACGCCCAACCCGCGGAGGCCATGGTCGGCGGGGTCGGTCCGGAGGACCAGCACCAGCCCGATGACGGCGCCCGCAACCGATGGCCCGGCGACAACCATCGCCCCTGTGGTTTCCCCGGCGTGATCGACGAAGATCGCGAGCAGGCCTGCGACGTCGCCGAACGTACCGATCCCCTGACAGAACGCGCCAAGGACGATCGCCGCCGACCGAATCCCGCCAGCGAGATGGGGCGATGCTGTAACACCCAACCGGGATGCGACTGCGAACACGCGGCCGAGCCCGACCGCAGCTCCAGCGAGGGTGAGGCCCGTGAGAAGAAATGCTCCCATTCGGTCCTCCCCGTCGAGGCGCTACACACCCCGACCCGAGCTCGGGCTACGGCCGCGCGGCGTCCAGTCGATCAAGGATGGCGCGCTTGACGCCCTCGACCGGGATTCGCTCCTGGGTCATCGTGTCGCGCTCGCGGAGGGTGACAGCGCCGTCTTCCAGCGACTCGACGTCGACCGTGACACACCAGGGCGTGCCGATCTCGTCCTGGCGCCGATAGAGCTTGCCGATCGCCGCGGTGTCATCGTAGACCGCCGTCATGTCGCGTTTAAGGTCGTCCTTGATGCGATGGCAGAGCTCCACGATCTCGGGCCGCTTCTTGAGGAGTGGCAGCACGGCCACCTTGTACGGCGCGAGCTCGGGGTGCAGCGCGAGTGAGACGCGCGTTTCGCCGCGCACCTCCTCCTCGCGATAGGCATCGATCAGGAACGTGAAGGCCGCCCTGTCCGCGCCGGCCGAGGTCTCGACGATCCAGGGAATGAAGTGCTCGTTGGTCGCGGGGTCGAAGTACTCGAGGTTCTCGCCTGAAGCTTCCTGATGCCGGCCAAGATCCCAGTCACCGCGGTTGTGGACGCCCTCTAGCTCCTTCCAGCCGAACGGGAAGCGGTACTCCAAGTCGACCGCCTTCTTCGCGTAGTGGGCAAGCTCGTCAGGACGATGCTCGCGGGTCCGAAGCCGAGCCGGGATCACGCCATACGTCTCGTACCACTCGAGGCGTCGCGGCAGCCATTCTTCGAACTGCCCGGCAGCGGCCTCCGGCCGAACGAAATACTGCATCTCCATCTGCTCGAATTCGCGCATGCGGAAGACGAAGTTTCCAGGGCTGATCTCGTTGCGAAAAGCCTTGCCGATCTGGGCGATGCCGAACGGGATCTTCTTGCGCGCGGTCTCGCGAACGTTGCGGAAGTTCACATAGATCCCCTGAGCCGTTTCCGGCCGCAGGTAGACGAGGGCCGCGTCTTCCTCGACCGGTCCCATGTACGTCTTGAACATCAGGTTGAAGCGGCGCGGCGCGCTGAGCGGTCCGCCGTCGACCGGGCACGTCAGGCCGAGTCGTTGCACCACGCCGGGGTCCATGAGCTCGCTCGGCGAGAGGTCCTCCGCACCGGGCAGCTCGTCCACTCGGAAGCGGCGGTGGTCAGTCTGGCATTCCACGAGCGGGTCGCTGAACGAGGCGACGTGACCCGAGGTGACCCAGACCTGCGGCGCCATGAGGATCCCGGCATCGAGGCCCACGATGTCGTCGCGCAGCTGGACCATCGTCCGCCACCAGGCCCGCTTGACGTTGTTCTTGAGCTCGACGCCGAGCGGTCCGTAATCCCACACCGCGTTGATCCCGCCGTAGATCTCGCTGCTCGGGAAGACGAAACCGCGCCGCTTCGACAGCGAGACGATGGTCTCCAGGTTTGTGACGGCAGGCGCGATGTCCTGGGGGTCGACGCTCGGGCTATCGGGCACGGGCAGCTCCGCTGGGCGGCCGGCCGTGGCAGGGACGGCTGCGGGAAATGGCGTGGTCGGGGGATGCTAGCAGACCGACAGAGCCCCTCGGTAGGCGGGAGCGACAGCCCCTAGGTGGCTGCCGGAACGACTCGGGGTGCCCTGACCTCGTCGAGGAACGCCAGCGAGCGAGGGTCGCGTTCGAGTGAGTACCGCAGGAACTCGCGCATCGACGCCTCGACCTCCCGCTCGACCGCCTCCGGCAGGCGAAGCTCGGCAAGGCCCTCGGCGTCCATCCGCTGGTACGCCTTGAGCAGCTTCAGGGCATCGGCCGAGATCCCGGCGCGAGCCGCCGGCGGGCCAGGACATCGCTGGCAAAGGACGCCGCCCAGCGGCGGCACCCAGCGATAGCTCTCACCGGCCTCCAGCATCCGGTCGCACTCCACGCAGCGGTCGACCTCCGGCCGGACGCCGAGCTCGTCGGCCAGGCGCATCTCGTACCAGCGTGCGACGCGGCCGGGGGCCATCTCGGCATCGAGCAACTCGTAGGCTCGATGCAGCAGCGCGTACAGCGGTTCGGCCGGGTGCCGCTCCTCGAGCGAGCGATCGGCCAGCTCGGCCATGTACCAGGCCGTGGCCGCCGACTCGAGAGAGTCTCGCAGTCGAAGCCAGGCGTGCCCGACCACCACCTGGGTGACGACATCGAAGGTCCGCCCGCGAGCGAGCTGGATGCGCAGCTCGGCAAACGGCTCCAGGCTGCCGCCGACTCGGCTGGTGGGCCGTCGAATGCCTTTCGCGATTGCCTTCAGCTTGCCGATTTCCGGGGTGATCAGCGTGAGGATGCGATCGGCCTCGCCGAAGTCGAAGCGGGACAGGACGATCGCGTCGGTGACATACATGCGCGGGGTCGGCACGCACGCCACCCTAGCACGGGCGAGGGACCGAGGATCGCGCGCCGAAATTTGATATACCGGCTGGGTGATCCATCGGGCGACGTCGTGCGAATGCATCGCAGATGCCGGTGCGGACGCGTCCCCCGCACCGGTGTCTCTTTGTGTTGCGCCGGTCCGCAACCCTGAGGCTCTCAACAGGCTACCGCCATCTAGCGGGTTTATCGGAATGGGGCTAGACTCGGGCCGAGATGACCGAGACCGCAGCCCAGCTCGACATCGCCACGCTCATCGCAGACACCGAGGAGGAGATCCTCCGGCTGGTCCAGGATCGTGACCCGTCGACCCACGGTGTATACGAGATGGTGCGCTATCACCTCGGCCTCGACGGCCCTGGCGCGGTGTCCGGAAAACGCATACGTCCGCTGCTCGGCCTGCTTGCCTACGCGTCGATAGCCGGCGACCACCGCAAGGCGCTGCCCGGGGCCGCGGCAGTCGAGCTCGGCCACAACTTCAGCCTCGTGCACGACGACATCGAAGACGGCGATCGCGAGCGCCGCCACCGACCCACGCTCTGGGCGATCCACGGCGTGCCCCAGGCGATCAACGCAGGCGACATGCTGTTCAGCCTCAGCCGCGTGGCGCTGCACCGCTTGACCAGCCTCGGCTTCAGCGATGCCAAGGTGCTCCGACTGATGCGCCTGTACGACGAGACGTGCGTAGCGCTGTGCGAAGGCCAGTTTCTCGACATCTGGGCGGGCGATCAGGACGAGCCGCTGTCGGTCGAGCTCTACTTCGACATGATCGGCCGCAAGACGGCGGCCCTTATCGCGGCATCGATCGAAGCCGGAGCGCTCCTGGCTACCGACGACGAAGCGATCGTCTCCCGCTACCGGGCGTTCGGCTGGGCTCTCGGGTTGGCGTTCCAGCTCAACGACGACCTTCTGGGCATCTGGGGCGATGAGCAGTCGACCGGCAAGGAAGCGACCGATCTCGTCCGCCGCAAGAAGACGCTGCCGCTGATCTACGCCTTCGAACACGCAGGCGCGGCCGATCGGGCGCGACTGGCCGAGCTCTCGCGGCTACCCAATCCCTCGGCAGCGCAGGTGGCCGAGGAGCGGGCGATCCTCGAGCGCTCGGGCGCGCGCGACTTCACGCGCAACGCCGCTCGAAGGTACCGCGATGAGGCCCTGGCGCAGCTCGATGGCGCGGGAGTGGTCGGGGCCGAGGCGCGCGAGCGCCTCAGGGAGATCATCACCTCCGTCATCTCGGCCTAGAAAACGGCACCCTCCCCGTCGAGGGATGCTCGCTCGCCGAGGTCCGAGGGTGAGCCCCGCGAACCCATCCCGAGGTTTCTAACGATCGGTCTCGTGGTCCCGCGCCGGGTCCTCCTCGGTCTTCGCGCGGGCTGCGAGCACCTTGCCGACGCGGCGCCCGTCGGTCGATTCGACGGTCAGGATGAGGCTGTCGACCGACACCCGATCGCCCGGCTTCGGCACGCCGCCGAGGCGGTGGAAGATCAGCCCTCCGACCGTGTCGTATTCGGCGCGGTCCTCAAGGCCGAGCTCCGTTTCGAAGGCATCGGCCAGCTCGTCGACGTCGGCTCGCCCGTCGATCCGCACCTCGTCCTCGCTCAGGCGGACGACCATCGGCTCCTCGACGTCGTACTCGTCCTGGATCTCGCCGACGATCTCCTCGAGCAGGTCCTCGATCGTGACCAGTCCCGCGGTCCCACCGTACTCGTCGAGCACGATCGCGATGTGCACCTTGCGCCGCTGGAACTCATGAAGCAGGTCATCGATGGTCATGGATTCGGGCACGAACACGGGGGGCCGTAGAAGAGTCCGAAGAGACGGCCGCTCCCCGGAGCCGTTCTTGAGGATCGGCAGCAGGTCCTTGGCGTACAGGATGCCGATGACCTGATCGATTGACTCTTCGAATACCGGAATGCGCGAGTGGCCCTCGTCGACGACCAGGTCGATCGCTTCGTCGAGGCTGGCCGAGGCGTCCAGCGCGACGATGGCGATGCGCGGCACCATGACTTCGTGGAGACGGTGTTCGCCGAGCTCGATGACCGCATGGATCATCTGCTCCTCTTCGGCTTCGAGAACGCCCTGTTCGCCTCCCCGTTCGACGATCAGCATCAGCTCCTCTGCGCTGATCTGGGCCTCGGGCCGAACCTCGGCGCCGAACAAGCGTGCTATCTGCCGGGTGATTGCCGTCAGCAGCGCGACGATCGGACCCAGGACGCGCGCCAGGAGATCCACAGGCCCTGACAGCACCAGTGCGAATCGCTCGGGACGGGCCAGAGCGAGGGTTTTCGGCACCAGCTCGCCGAACACGATCGTGAACAGCGCGAGGATCGCCGTGACGATCACCAACGCGATTCCTTGCGCGGAGTCGTGGAGCACTTGAACCCGTTCGAGCAGGCCCTTGAGGCCTTCCACGAGGCTGACCGCGGCGTAGGCCGACGCGAAGAAGCCCAGAAAGGTGAGACCGAGCTGAATGACCGCGAGGAACCGACCGGGCTCCTCGATCAGACGCCGGACTCGTCTGGCCCCCTCGTTGCCTTCCTCGACAAGTTGGTCTACGCGGCTTCGGCGAATCGACACGAGGGCGATCTCGGCCGCGACGAAGAACCCCTCCAGCAGGGTCAGGAGGACGATGACCAGGAGCTCTGTGACGGGAATGCTCATCTGGGGGGTGTAGGCGTCGTCCGCTCGGCCCCGTCGGTCGACGATTCGGCTGGACCATCGGCGCTCGCTTCCGCCGGGATTGTTGGCACTCCATCAGCCGGACGGTGTGGCTCGCGGATTCGCGCCGGAACGCCGACGGCGAGCTTGCCCGGCGGCACGTCTCGTGTCACGACGGCTCCGGCGCCGGTCCTCGAGCCGTCGCCCAGGGTGATCGGTGCTCGGAGCATCGTGTCCACGCCGAGGAAGACGTCCTCTCCGATGATCGTCCGGTGCTTGTTCGTGCCGTCGTAGTTGGCCGTGATCGTGCCCGCCCCGATATTGGTGCGCGCCCCGACGTCCGCGTCGCCGATGTAGCTCATGTGGTGCTGCCGAACACCCGGCCCGAGACGGCTGTTTTTGACCTCGGCATAGTTCCCCAGCCGAGCGCCGGCGCCGATCGACGCGCCCGGGCGGAGGTGGGCGAAGGGGCCTATCTCGACGTTATCCTCGACCTCCGAGGACTCCAGTACGCTGGCCCAGATCCGGTTCTGGGAGCCAAGGACCGAATCGACGATCTGGCTGCCCGATCCGATCACGGTCCCCTCCCCGATGCGCGTGGCGCCGCGCAGGATGACGTTGGGCTCGAGCGTAACGTCCGGGGCCATCTCCACCGTGCTGTCGATGTAGGTGGTCGAAGGATCGCGCATCGTGACCCCGGCCCACATGTGGCGGGCATTGATCTGTGCGCGCATGGCAAGCTCTGCCTCGGCAAGCTCGAAGCGATCGTTGATGCCCAGCAGGCGGCCATCGTCCTCGACGGTCAGGGAGGCAGCTGGAGTACCGTCCCGTGCCGCGAACTCGACCAGCTGGGTCAGATACAGCTCACCGGTTGTCGGCGAGGGCCGGAGGTCGGCCATCCGCCCTCGCAGCCAGGCAACGTCGAAGGCATACAGGCCCGCATTGACCTCGTCGACCTCGAGCTCGTCCGGGCGCGCATCCTTGACTTCCACGACCCGCGCGACCCGGCCGTCCGGCCCGCGCACCACCCGTCCCAGCAGTCCCGGATCGTCCGCCTCAACCCCGACCAGCGCCATAGGCGACCTTTCGAAGGCGCGCTGGCCCTCGAGGTCGCGCAGGGTTTCGACTTCGACCAGCGGAACGTCCCCTGACAGCACGAGGATTTTCGAAACGTCGTCGGGGAGTGCCCCGAGGGCCGCCCGCAAGGCGTCGCCCGTGCCACGGGGCTCTTCCTGGAGAGCGAAGTCTGCCACCTCCCCAAAGGCGTCCCGAATGGCCGCCGCCGGCGGAGAGTACACGACGATCGGACGGCGACCGGTCGCCTCCCGCGCGGCGTCGATGACGTAGGCGAGCATGGGCAGACCGCATAGCGGGTGAAGCACCTTGGGAACACGCGACTTCATGCGTGTACCACGGCCCGCTGCCAGGACCACCGCGATGCCATGCGACGCGCCGTCCTGGGCCCTATCGTCCTGAGCCGTGTCGTCCTGAGCCGTCTCGTCCGGAACCGCGACGTCGGTCGGACTTGGGGGGTTCACGAATGCGGACGCCGGGCTGCGACGCGGCTCGCGTGGATCGGCACGATCGGATTTATGGGCTCGATCGGGTGTGATCCGGCGCAATCGCGGTCCGGCGTGTGAGGGGCTGTCATCGGTTGGGTGGCGGCATCGTATGGGCGCCCATTCGCGAGTGTCAAATGGGCAGAATGCTCGGCGCGTCGCTCAGCGGCTCCGCGCGGCGATGCCTTCGATCTCGATCCGGGCACCCTTCGGAAGCGCCGCGACGGCAAACGTCGAGCGTGCCGGTGGTGGGTCCGTCATGTGTCGTGCATAAATCTCGTTCACGACCGCGAAGTCCGCCATATCCGCGAGCAGCAGGGTCATCTTGACCACGTCGGCCATCGTGCAGCCGGCCGCATCCAGCACCACGGCGACGTTCCGCAAGGCACGCTCGGCCTGTGCCTGGATCCCTTCGAGGAGCTCGCCCGTTGCTGGATCGATGCCGATCTGCCCGGAGCAGAACACGAATCCACCGGTGTCGATGGCCTGGCTGTAGGGGCCTATGGCAGCAGGCGCACCCGTCGTCGAGATCGCGTCACGAGTCATCTGGTATCCCTCCTCTCGAGCATCACCGTTCGGGTGGACGTCGGCCGGGTGCGAACCTCCGCGGCGCCGTCGGGCCCGCCGGGGATCGCCGTGGCTGCGATGAACGGTGTGTCGTCAGCCAGACGAGGCAGCTTGCCCGCGTCCACAGCGGCCCGGGCCGTTTGGGCAGCGGACTCAGCCTCGGCGCGGGAGGGATAGAGCGCCCAGCAGGTGGGACCCGAGCCCGATTGGCCGACAGGTCGGCCCAGCACGCGAGCCAATGCGCGGCGGAAAGAGACCAGCTCGGGCAGGACCGCCGCCGTCGGGCGAAGCAGGTCATTGGCCGACGCCAGCACTGCGGCACGATCGAGCAGCTGTCGGACCGTCAGGCCCGACTCGAGCTCGCCCGCCAGGTGATCGGATGTCAGGCGCGCCGCTCCGTCGGCCACTGGCCGGATGCCACCGGCAAAGACGGCAAAGACGTCGGCCGTCGCGAGGTGGACCCGCGGGGTGACGAGCAGCACTCCCGGGGAGCCATCGACCACTCCGCGCAGGGGCGTGACCCGCTCTCCTCGACCTTCGATCAGCGCCGCTCCCTTGGCCAGGAAGAACGGAACGTCGGAGCCGAGGCGAGCCGCCAGGGCAAGGCGTGACGCATCCGGCAGCTCAGCGGCCCAGGCCTCGAGCGCGCCGTCGATTGCTGCGGCCGCGTCACTGCTGCCGCCGCCGAGGCCGGCCGCGACCGGAATTGCCTTCTCGAGTCGGACTGCCAACGCGGGTGGTGGACCCGACCCGCCGGACCAGCCGGCGCCGACCGATCCGCGCGTCTCGGCGATCGCGCGCAGGACCAGGTTGTCGGCGCCCGGCTCCAGATCGTGGCCCGAGAGGTGCAGCGTGTCGCGGTGACCCGCGGCCGGCGCAAAGCTGAGCCGGTCGGCGAGCTCCAGGGGGACCATGACCGAGTGGAGGGCATGAAAG
>Ga0066710_100001348_pt1 | contig 18172 bp, 23 predicted proteins | sample GraSoiAngelo_159_FD_79666 | JGI IMG/M metagenome (GOLD analysis project Ga0066710, IMG submission 79666) | Grasslands soil microbial communities from the Angelo Coastal Reserve, California, USA - 14_1009_16_40cm | ecosystem: Environmental > Terrestrial > Soil > Grasslands | place: USA... | reverse complement strand
TGGCGCCGAGCGCCATTATGGGCGCTTGCGAAACCCTGAATGCGGACGGCTTCCGTTTTCTGGCAGAGTTCAATCCCGCTTTGACCGACGCGTTTGGGAATCGTCTCGCTCCACTCGGTCTGGTGTTGGGGACGTACTGCCGCCTTCCCAAGGGGAAGCATGAGATCCTGGAAATGTTTGTGCAACGCGGTTATGACCTGCCGGACACGCCGATGCTCGCGTTGCATCGGGGAGATGTTTCGCAACTGGAGAAACACCTGCGCCGCGATCCGGGGTTGATCGAGCGGCGATCCACCCGGCGCGAAATTTATCCTCCGGAATGCGGCTGCGCGGATGACGACCGGGCCGGCATGCATTGGACGCCGATTTATGGCACGACGCTGTTGCACCTGGCCATTGATTTTCGCGAAATGGAAATCTTCGAATGGCTGATCGCGCACGGCGCCGATGTCAACGCCCGCGCGGCGATCGACGCCGAGGGCTTCGGCGGACACACGCCACTGTTCAACGCTGTTGTTAACGGGCCATGGCCCGAGGCTGCCACGGCGCGCAGACTGTTGGAGCGCGGCGCCGCGAAAGACGCTCGCGCGAGCTTGCGAAAGTTCCTCGATTGGACCGAAAAACCCCGCTGGCATGAAGCCCACGACATGACTGCGGCAGAGTGGGCGCGTGGATTTCCGGAACAAAGTTGGGTGAATACCGACGCTCTCGCGCTGCTCGATTGAGCTGTCAAACGTGAAGTCCGCCATTCGTCTTGTAGCGGTGAAAAACCTTTCCGCCAATGGTGAGCAGCGGAAAGGACAACTACCAAGCGGGGGCGTCCGAAATCCCCTGTTCCACAAACCTCCCTTTTTATTGGCATGATGCTGAGCACCTATAAAATGCTTACATCTTGCAATGCTGGCAATAGGGACAGCGCGACGGGATCAAATGGGGTGATTACCCCGCCCCTTTTAAGAGGACAACCCTGCCCTGCGCTGCAGCCGATGCGGTGTCTAATTTGCGCATGGCCGACCTAATGACCTCGAACGATCACCTAACGACCTCGGACACGCATTTCGACCAATAGAATCAGGGGTACCTAACGACCTTACGGATAAAAACCCCCAAGGGCCTCTCGTCCTCGGTTTGGGGCAACACGTCGTCCTCCATTTGTTCTGCGTCAGCGCTCGTAGCAGCGGTTGAACTGTGAAGGGAGGGCAGAGAATTCTTTGCTTAGTGGTGCGGATCACTAGAATCGTCCCGCAGCACGACCCATGAAGAACATCGTTTATTTTGATTTGGAAACACAAAAGTCAGCGGAGGAAGTGGGCGGATGGGACCGGATTGGTGATATGCGGATGAGCGTGGGCGTGACATACAGCGCGGGTCGCGACGAATACCGCATCTATTCCGAAAAACAGGTGGACGATCTGGTGAAAGAATTGGCGCGCGCGGACCTGATCGTCGGTTTCAACAATCTACGGTTCGACTACGAGGTGCTGCACTCGTATACGATCCTCGACCTCACACAAATTCCTACGTTGGACGTGCTGGTCGAGCTGCAAAAGAAACTGGATCATCGGCTCTCGTTGGACGCGATCGCCACCGCGACGCTCGGCGTGGAAAAGACGTCCGAAGGCATGCAGGCGATCCACTGGTATCGCGAGGGCCGCCTCATGGATATCGCCGAATATTGTTGTTACGATGTGAAGATCACCCGACTGCTGCATGAATATGGCAGCCGCCACAAACAACTGTTCTACAAAGACCGGTTTGGGCAAACGAGTGTGGTACCGGTGAGTTGGTAGGATAGTGGGGCGACACTCGTAACTTAGCGCTTGACGTTCGTTCCTGGCGCTTGGGGCGCCGACGGAGCGGTCTTTTGTGGAACGGGCAGGAAGTAGGTGCTCAAGTGCGGGCGATAGGCGTCCAGGATCGGCCGAAAATCCTGATTGGTGGCCGCGACCTGCTGCAGTTTCGCGACAAAGGAGCGAATCGTGATGTCGTCGCGCTTCTGGAACTCCATCATATAACGAATCACCGCTTCGCGCTGCGCCGGGAGTTGCGCCCGCACGAGATTCATCTGCTTGTAAAGAAACATATCGACCGCCAGGGCCAACACAATCAAACCTGCCATCGCAAACTGAAACAAGGTGTGCAAACGGTCGTGACGCCAGGCGAGGAATTCCAGGATCGCGCGATCGGTCGGCTCGTTCGCAGCCGGCGTTGGTTGTTGGGGTGATGGAGGCGCGTCCATAGATTATTTGCCGGTGGGTTTCGTTGGCGGCTGATTGGTGACAGGGCGCAAATTGAATTCAGCGAGCAGCGGCTCGAGGGCCGGATTTCGGTCCGCATAGCGAATGGTGTCGTTCGCAAGCGCCTGCGCCGCCGCGCGAGTATTATTCACGTGCACCTGTTGTGCTTGCAATGCCTGCATTTCGCGCATGGAAAAAAACCAGCGCACCGAAAGCCACACAGCGCCCAGCGCGCCGATAAACAGCAGCAGCACCAGCACGCTCGAGACATTTTCGCTCTTCATCTCGCGCGACACTAGCGATGCGGCCCTGCCCCCGCAACCAAAGAAACCGCTCCCAGACGGTCTCGGCTCTGAAAGTGGGTCGATTGCCAAAGCGTCGAGCAAATCGTACCTTCTGCTGCATGCGAACAGCTTTCAAAGAATGGGCGATCGTGGTGGATGCGCTGGGGCGCGGGGAACAGATTCTGATTGTGCGCAAGGGCGGCATTCACGAGGGCAAAGGCGGCTTCCAGGTCGAGCATCCGCGATTTTGGCTGTTCCCAACGTTGTTCCATCAGCAGCGCGAATCCGTGATTCCGGCTGCACAGGCGCGATACGATGAAATTGGCGCGTCATTTCCACCCGCTGACAAGGTGCGGCTTGAGTTTCTGGCGGACGTGTCCGATTGGCGAAGGATCGAATCACTAGAACAAGTTGATGCATTGCGCGGGCAACACATCTGGACGGACCAGGTGATTACGGAGCGATTCGAGTGGGGAAGAGAGAAAAACATTTTCGCGCTCGCCGTTCGCGTGTGTCGGCTGTCTCAGCCTGTAGAGTTACCAATGCTTGAAAGCTATGGCGGATGCAAGTCCTGGATCGAACTGGCCGAGGACATCTCTGCCAAAGAAGCCGAGCTAGTCCTGAGTGACGATGCGTTTGCGGAAAGGCTCGACGGCTTTCGCATATGACTAGTCCGCTGCTCGTGCTCGCCTCCGCTTCGCCGCGTCGCAACGAACTTCTGCGGCAGCTTGGGGTGACTTTCCAGGTTGTTCCCGGCGAGGTGGCCGAAATCGTGTCGGAGTCGATCAGCCCGGCGGAGATTTGCCAGATCAACGCCTATCGAAAGGCCCGCGCCGTCGCGAAACACTACCCTGACGCCGTCGTGCTCGGTGCTGACACGCTGGTGTGCCTGGATCGCAGCGTCTTCGGGAAACCGGCGGACCTGAACCAGGCTTTCTCGATGCTTTCCATGCTCCAGAGCCAGACGCACGAGGTGATCACGGGTGTTTGTCTGCTGCATCTGCGGGATCGGCGCCAACGCGCCTTTGCCGCAAGCACGCGCGTGAAGTTTCGTCCGCTGCGCATGTCTGAGATTCGCCGCTATTTTGAACTGGTGGACCCCTTGGACAAAGCGGGTGCATACGCGATTCAGGAGCAGGGCGAAATGATCGTCGACACAGTCGAGGGCTCATTCACGAACGTGATTGGGCTGCCACTGGAACGCGTGGCTGAGGAATTAACCGCCTGGGGCTTTGAGCTGGAGGTGCGCGGAAGAGATTCGGGCGGCGCGTTCAGCCACAACTCGCCCCCTTAGTGAAATCAGTCCGCGCCGCCCGTTAGGAGAGCACATTTTGTCTAGCAGGGGAATGTTACGAACAGGTTACGATTGGTCGAATTTCCTGTGACGAAAAATTACCGCAATTCCTTGATACGGATGTTCTTGAACTGCACCAGAGCTGGCGGGCTGGTCCATTGTCCGCCGCGCTTGCTGCCATGATGCTGCAATGCGATTGGCCCATTCGCGGGCAGCGACGGTATCTCATACGTTGGGATCACCGTTTTACCGTTTAGAACCACTGTCACGCTTTTACCTCGAACGGTGATTTCAAACCGGTTCCATTCGCCTACCGGCTTGTCCGCCTGGGTGCGCGGCGTGGCTGCCGCGCGCAATTCCGGCGGGTTCTTGCGGTCCGTGCGAATCCCATACATCTCGCCCGAGCCGATGGGCCAGCACCAGATGTTGATCTGGTGCGTCGCCGAGCCGCGGATATAAACGCCCGAGTCGGAGTCAGGCAGTGACAGACGCAACTCCTTGCCATGGACATCGCGGCCATGGCTGCCATCCGGCAGGATGTAGTAAACGTTCGGGTTCGTGTAGGGCGTCTCCTTGAAGCGCCAATCCACCTGCAGCACAAAGTCGGTATATTCTTTTTGCGTCCACAAGCTCTTCTCGCCCATGGCCTCACTCTGGGCATCATAGTCAATGACGCCGTCGAGGACCTTCCCATGGCCGTTATCGCCGAGGGCCACTTTCCACTTGGATAAATCCTTCCCGTTGAAAAGCGCTGTGAACCCGGCTGGCGGTTGACTGTCGCCCGAGCAACCGATTAGCGGCGCAACCAGCAATGTAACGATTATTAATATTTTCATAAATTCAACCCTAAACTGGTATCGCTTCGTCGACGAGCATCACTGGAATGTCACGGCGGATGGGATACAAGAATTTTCCATCTTCCCGCAGGAGCCCGGCATCAATTTTTTCCGCGACTGGCTGGCCGGCGCGGTTGCGCGCCTGACCGGATGCGATCTTTGCATTCAAGGTTGAGACGAGCGCCGCGTCCGCCATCTTCACGGGTTGTTTCGTTTCCGGGCAGCAAAGGTCATTGATCAGTTCGGGATGCAACATAGGCCGCTTCGTAGATTTTCTTGATAGGAACTCCCGTTTGATCCGACAGCCGCTTGCACGACTCAAACTCCGGCGCCGCCTGGATAATCTTGCCATCCAGCTTGCCGATCTTGATCGCCACTTGGCCGAACGGCGTGTCGATCGACTTGAATTCGCGCTGAAGCTTGCGCCGGTCGCAAACGTAGCGACGCACGCCAAAAGCGGAAGTCTCGCGCAGAATCAATTCCGTGAACTTGTCCGCGTCGGATTCCGGGCACATCAAGCTCAGCAGGACGCCGGGACGATTCTTCTTCATCTGGATCGGCGTGTAAAAAACATCGAGCGCACCCTGGCCCAGCGCAGATTTCATCACGCGCCCAAGAATCTCTGAGTTGATGTCGTCGAGGTTCGTCTGCAATACGGCGACCGTATCGATCTCCCAGTCATGGGTTTGCGATGTGGTCTCGCAGAGGACTGCTCGCAGGACATTCGGTCGCGTTTTGTTGTCGCGCGTGCCCAGGCCGTAACCGACCTTTACTGGAACGAGTCCGCTCATCGGCCACAAAGTTTCGGCGAATTCCGCCAGCAAAGCGGCCCCGGTGGGCGTCACGAGCTCATGCGGCTCGTCACATTGCTGGAGCGGAACGGCGCGCGCGCTGAGAATCTCGAGCGTGGCCGGCGCAGGAATCGGAAAACGCCCGTGCGCGCAATCAATCCACCCTGTGCCTTCGACCACTGTCGCCGCCCGGACGGCTGGCTTTCCCAACAATTCGAGGCACGCGCACGCGCCGACAATATCCACGATCGAGTCAACGGCGCCTACTTCGTGGAAATGCACCTGCTCTGGCGGCTTGCCGTGGATTTTGCCTTCCGCAACTGCGATGCGATGGAAGACCGCGATGGCCTTTTGCTTCACCCAATCCGATAGGGCGCTCTTGGCGATCAAATCGCGAATTTGCGCGTAGTTGCGTCCATGATCATGCTCTTCTTTATGTTCGCGCGCGTTATGGCCGTGCTTATGTCCATGATGATGCTGATGCGCATGTCCGTGACCGTGTTCATCATGCCCATGTTCGTGCTGGTGCCCATGTTCATGATGGTGATCGTCCTCCAGGTGAACGTCGAATTTCGTTCCCTGGATATTCGCCTTTTGGCCTTTCGCCGCGTGAATGTGGAATTCCTTCAAGCGCAGTTTGTCGAGCGCCTCCTCCAATTGCCGAAAGTCCACTCCTAGGTCGAGGATGGCGCCGACAAACATGTCGCCGCTGATCCCGCTAAACACGTCCAGATAAAGCGTTTTCATTCCAGTTCCCCGGCCGCGAGCGCGTTGATCTGGCTCGCGGCGAACCCCGCCCCAAAACCATTATTGATGTTCACCACTGTCAAACCGCTGCCGCAACTGTTCAGCATTGCGAACAAAGCTGCAAGTCCTCCGAAGCTTGCACCGTAACCAATATTCGTCGGGACGCCGATCACCGGCTTGCTCACGAGGCCCGCGACCACGCTCGGCAGCGCGCCTTCCATGCCCGCAACCGCGATGATCACCGCCGCTTCCTGGATGGCTTTCATGCGCCGCAACAATCGATGCAGACCCGCCACGCCCACGTCATACATTCGGACCACCGTGTTGCCCATGATGTCGGCCGTCACTGCGGCTTCTTCGGCGACGGGCAAATCGCTTGTCCCGGCCGCAAGCACCGCGATCCTACCCGCCCGCTTGGGCAATGGCTTCCGTTCGTAGGTCACGCATCGCGCGATCTCGTGGTACTTGATTGGTTTTAGCTTTTTACGCAATGCCTTGATGTGCTCGGGCCCGATCCGGGTGATCAGCAGCCGTTCTTCGCGTTCGGCGATCTCCGTCGCGATTCGCGCCACTTGCTCCGGCGTTTTGTTTTCGCCGTAAACCACCTCCGGAAAATTCTTGCGCAACGAGCGGTGCAGGTCGACTTGCGCGAAGCCAAGGTCCGCGATTGGCGCGGCCTGGAAGGCGTGCAACACCTGTTCCAGCTTCGCCTCGCCGATCTTGAAGCGCTGCAACAACTGTTTCGCTTCCGTCGAAGTCACAATCTTAGAATGCAATATAATCGCCCAATGCCAAGGAGAATGACCCGTTCCAAACGCACCTGAGGATTATAATTGCTCGCCCGCGGCATTTGTCGTAACGCTGCATCGCGAACGAAAGGCAAACTATGATTGGCACATTCATGATCGTCCTTGTGATGCTCGCGGTGCCGTTGTTTTTCCTGCTGATTTTCGCCGTCAGCAATTACAACCGGCTTGTCGAGCTGCGGAACCGATTCAAAAATGCATTTTCGCAAATCGATGTGCAGCTCAAGCGCCGCTACGACCTGATCCCGAATCTGGTCGAAACAGCCAAAGGCTATATGGCGCACGAGCGGAACACGCTCGAAGCGGTGATCGCGGCGCGCAACGTAGCCGCCAGCGCTACCGCCCGGGCCGCGCAGCAGCCGGGCGAACCCGCGGCGATGAAGGAACTTATGTCCGCCGAGAATGCGCTGACGGGCACCCTTGGGCGATTGTTCGCTGTCGCGGAGGCGTATCCGGACTTGAAGGCCAATCAAAACATGGCGCGCCTCATGGAAGAGCTCAGCTCGACTGAGAACAAAGTCGCGTTTGCGCGCCAGTCCTACAACGATTCCGTGATGGTCTACAACACTACGCGCGAAAAATTCCCTACGAACATCGTCGCGGGCGTGTTCAATTTCGGCCCCGCCGAACTGTTCGTGTTGGAGAGGCCCGAGCAGCGCGAAGCGCCGAAGGTGTCATTCTAACGAGCGGAGTTGTGTCAGAGTTGTTCGACGCGAGGCGCGTCGAACTGCGCCCGAGGCGGGCGCCCTCCTTGAGTGAGTATGGACTTTTTCGACCGACAGGAAACTGCCCAGCGCAACACCAACTGGCTGTTGCTGTATTACCCGATTGCGGTGCTGCTGATCGTCGCGAGCGTATATATAGTATTCGTGTTCGTTTGGTCGCGCGACGCGCTTTGGAACCCGACCCTGTTCGCAGGTGTCGCCCTCGGCACGCTCCTCCTGATCTTTGGTGCGACCCTGCAGAAGATCAGTGAGCTTCGCGGAGGCGGCGGCGCGGTGGCGATGATGCTTGGCGGGACGCCGGTCGACTCCAATACACGCGATCCCGATGAGCGCAAGCTCCTGAACGTCGTCGAGGAAATGGCGATCGCTTCCGGGACGCCGGTGCCGGAAGTTTGGCTGTTACGCGATGAGCCCGGAATCAACGCCTTCGCCGCCGGCCATACTCTCAACGACGCCGCGATTGCAGTAACTAACGGCGCGATGAAGTTGTTGTCCCGCGACGAACTGCAAGGCGTGATCGCGCACGAATTCAGCCACATTTTGCATGGCGACATGCGCATGAACACGCGCGTGCTTGGGCTGCTCTCGGGCATTCTCGTCATCTCCCTCATTGGGCGCGGGCTGTTGCGCACGCGCGGCCGAAAGAATCCGCTGCCGGTCGTTGGCCTGGCACTGATGGTGATCGGCTCCGTCGGTTTCTTTTTCGGTAAGCTGATCAAAAGCGCCGTGTCGCGGCAGCGCGAATGCCTGGCCGACGCCGCGGCCGTTCAGTACACGCGCAATCCCCTCGGGCTCGCGGGCGCGTTGAAGAAGATCGGCGGTCTGGCGAACGGCTCGGTGCTGATCGCCGGTAACGCCGAAGAAGCCAGCCATTTCTTTTTCGCGAACGGCGTCTCGGGCTTCTGGTCCGGGTTAATGTCCACGCACCCGCCGTTGGACGAACGCATCCGGCTGCTTGATCCAAGCTTCGACGGGAAATATCCGAAGGTCAGTCTGCCGGCGGAAGACCAGGTCCGGCTGCTGACGTCTTATCTCGAGCAGGGCCTTGTGGGAGAAGCCAGTCTCCAATCCGACGTGGCGAAAGAGATCTATGCCGTGCGACGCGAGCATGCACTGCAGGGCGTGGGAAGGCCAAGTAGCGAGCATCTTGAATACGCGAGTGATTTTCGCGAGAAACTGCCGGCCGCGCTGAATAATGCGGCGCATGAACCAATGGACGCGATGCATCTGATGTTCGCTCTGCTGCTGGCGCGAGATGCGAAAATCCGCGCGATACAAATTGAGGGCTTGAAGAGGACTCGTATAACTCGTCCCTCCGAAACAGACAACGAAGCACCCGGTGCGGCCCTGGAGGCTTTCGGAGGGACGAGTTATACGAGTCCGGTCGAGGCCACTCAGCGGTTGGCGGCACTGATAGATCCGCTGCCGATGGCGTTTCGATTGCCGCTGCTGTCACTCGCGTTGCCCGCGCTGGGGCGATTATCGCCGGCGCAACGTCAGGAGTTCATGCGCTATATGGACATGCTCGTGGCGTGCGACAAGGAAATTGATCTGTTCGAGTATACCTTGAAGACCATCGTGTCGTGCCAACTCCAACCAAGTCCGCCGGCGGCCATTCAATATTATTCCTTGAAACCGCTGCTGCTGGATTGCGCGGTGTTGATATCGGCGCTAGCGCGGCTTGGACAAGGCAACCTCGCGGACGCGAACAGCGCGTTTGAGCTTGGGATGAACGAACTGTCACCGGAAGCAAGCGGGATCGCGATGCTGAATCTCGACGCGTGCGGCGTGCAACAGATCGACGAAGTGCTCACGCGCCTGGCGCAAGCCTCGCCAGGAATTAAGGAGCGTGTGTTGCACGCGTGCGCGTATGCTGTGGCGGCAGATAATATGATTCAAGCCGAAGAAGCCGAGTTGCTGCGGGCGATCGCGGAACGGCTTGGTTGCCCGATCCCGCCGTTCATCGGAGGAGTGGATTAACCAAACCGTTTGGTCAGCCGCGCGAGGTGATAAGCCGTGCGCTCCTCGCGTGTCATCTTGTCGAAATCGGGCGCGCCGTTGCGATTGGCAGCGAGAGGATTATTGCGGACGTGAACCATCACAGGCGAGTTGCCCCCGCCACCATAGCTCATCGCCTGGTCGGTTAACTGCAGATCGTCCTGCAACGCGCGTTTCGGCTTGATGCCTTTGCCCTGCAATACGCCATGATAAGCGTGCACCGCTTCTTCCGGTGATATGCGACCATCCGTGATGAGGCGCAGCATTTCGATAAACGCGAGCTGATGCTCGGCATTGTTGATCTTGCGCCCGAATAATGCCACCCGCGCGCCGTATTTCTGCGCATCGTGAATCAGACGGAAGGCGTCATATGTAGTGCCGGCGCCGCCACCGAGAATCCCAACGACGAGATTCGGATCGTATTGCGCGAGCTCTTCCATCAGTCGCGGGCCGTGGTAGACAATTTTTAGAAAGACTGGTCGGCCGGATTCGGTAACGCCGGCAAGCGCGCGAATGATATTGTCGTTGATGTATTCGCCCAGCTTCTCAGGCGCGATACCGCTGTTCACGTTGGGATCGAAGACTTCGAGGAAATAGCGGAACCTTTTGCGCTCGGCTTCTTCGCGGAATTCCTTGAAGGCCTGGAGGGTGACTTTGTCGCGCGCCAAGTTATTCGTGAATGTGACAGAATAGAGCCCGAGGTTTGCGCCGGGGAAGTCGCCGCCGTCACGATCGCATTCGACGCGCCCGCATTGGATGTGATCGATGCTCGCGGAGCGAAACGGCTCGGCAGGTTCTTTGAGATACGCGCCATGGCGGACGGCCCAGACGTCAGTCGCATCGTTGGCGCGTGCGGCCGGCGTGATATGGGAGTTACGGAATAGACCTTCCTTGATCGTGAGCTGCTCGTTAACCGAAGCGGACATCAGGAGAATGTCTACTTTGCCATGATGCACGACTTCGCGGATGACGTCGAGGAACTCCGGCAAGTTGCGATGACCGAATTCTTCGCGGGTCCAAACTTCAGGCGAGAAACACGCCGTCCGTTCGCCGGTCGCGGCGAGATAATCGCGGGGACCGGGGGCACGGACGCCAAACGCCATGTCCGCGTCCTTGGCATCAGCGATAATGAAGGCGCGCGAAGAGGGATTCGCTTTTAACTCGGCTAGTTTGGCGTCGAGGGACTTCATTCCCCCTCACCCTGACCCTCTCCCAAAGGGAGAGGGAACAGCTCATGTCCGCCTCCGATCGTTAGTTGCCCGTAGAAGTGTCTCCCGACTGTCAAAGCATTCTCCTTCTCCCTCTGCGAGAGGGCCGGGGTGAGGGGGAAGCAACCACGCATAACTGCACTAGCCCTGCACCTTCGAAAGCGTGTCTTGCAGCGCCTTGGCGGAATTCTGTAGGGCGAGTTTTTCCTTCGGCCACAGGTTGATCTCGACCTGATCCATCACCCCGCGACGCCCGACCACTGTCGGCACGCTTAAACAGATGTTGCGTAAGCCGTACGCGCCTTGCTGGAGCGACGAGACCGGTAGGAGGCGCTGCTGATCCAGCGCGATTGCGAGAATGACATCGCGAATTGCGACCGCGACGGCCCAACCTGCGCCGCCCTTTTTCTTGATTACTTCGGCGCCGCTGCCGCGCGTGCGTTCGAAGATCGCGTTTTGGAATCCGGCGCTGCACTGCGGCAAACCTGTGAGCGGCAGGCCGTTGACGGTTGCCGAAGACCAGATCGGCACCATGGAGTCGCCGTGCTCGGCGAGAATGAGCGCCTTGACCTGTGTAGGCGCGAGCTTCAGTTCATCGGCGATGAAGGAAGAAAAGCGCGAGGTGTCCAGCATTGTGCCGAGGCCGATCACCTGTTGCCATGGCAGACCGAGACGGCGCGTCGCGAGTTGAGTGAGAATATCCACCGGGTTCGAGACGACAAAGATAATTGCGTCTTTGCGCAATCCAGCAGAGCGGACGCTGTCGAGTATTTGCGTGAACAGCGCGACATTGCGATTGATGAGGTCCAAGCGCGATTCATCCGGCTTGCGGCGAAGGCCAGCCGTGATGAGGAAAATGTCGCTGTCGGCGGCGCGCGGGTAATCGCCGGAATAGATGCGTTGGTCCGCGGTGAAAGCGGAGCCGTGTAACAGGTCGAGCGCTTCGCCATCGGCCATGTCTTTGTTGGCGTCCAGGATTTGAAGCTCCGAAACTATACCGCTGCATTGCAGCGCGAATGCGGCGCAGGAGCCGACGCGTCCGCCGCCACCGATGATCGCGACCTTCACTGGCGCATCCTCTCCATGATCATGTCGGTGATCTTTTGCACCATGTCTTCGGCTTGGGTGTCAGCCGAAATAGGCCGCGGGTCCTCCGGCGCTCTGGTCGCGCAACTCACGCCGGGCCGCCACTCGTTGTTGTCGCACAGTTCGCATTCCTTGAGGCCGATGCGGGGATCGGGAATGCCGAGGGTCTGCTTGATCTTAAGGAGGTCCTGAAGCTGTGGCGCTGTGAAAGTCTTTAGTGGTTGGCCGAGCTGCGATGCGACCCAAACGGTGCGGCAATACGCCTCGAGGATTTCCATTTTGAAATACGCGTCTTCCACGCTGACGTGGCTCCAGGAAACTGCGCCGTGATTACCCATGAGCACTGTGTTGTGCTGCTCGACGAGGTCCGCGACGAGCTTGCCCATTTCGGGCGTGCCGGGCGTGCGATACGGGGCAATCGGCACCCGGCCGATGAACACTTCGATCTCGGGAATCATGCAACTGGGCGGCTCGACCCCGGCAACGGCAAACGCGGTCGCGTGCGGCGGATGGCAATGCACTGTCGCCACGGCGCGCGGCTGGCGCTTCATGATTTGCAAGTGCATCAGAATTTCGCTGGTGCGTTTTTTCTCGCCGCAAGATTGGTTCCCTTCGAGGTCGACGAGGCAGATGTCCTCCGGCTTCATGAACCCTTTGGAGACGAGCGTAGGCGTGCAAAGCGCGATGTCCTCGCCGACGCGAACGGCGATGTTGCCGCCATTGCCATCCACATAAGCGCGATGCCACATGCGCCTGCCGACTTCGCAAATTTCCGCCTTGAGCTTTTGTATTTCGGCCGTTCGAAAATACGCGTCCAGCTCGGCTTTGGAACTCTTGGATGAAATTTTTGTGGTGGGACGAGACTCTATGGAGCCGTTGCCACTCGCCTTGTAAACGCCGTTGCCTTCCAGATCGTGCAGGAAATCGCGAGCGGATGGCGTCAGCAAGGCATCGGTTGGCAGAGAACGGACATCGCCGCCGTTGCGCATCATTTCTTCAAGGTCACGAACGCTGATAACTTGTTTCATTTGTGGGGCGAATAGAAAACTTCATCGACGAGGGCCGCGTTGATCGCGTCGATTGGCGTCGGACCCTCGAACGGCTGAGCGGCTTCGCGGCCTTCAACGTAGCCGATCGTTTGACCAACACCGCCACCCAGATCGTCGTAGACAACGAGGCTCGGGTCTTTGCTCATGCCGGACGGCGTGTCCGCGCCGCGTTGATAATGTTCGCGCGTGAACGGGCTAACGATGAGCCACCGCGCGCCGATCAAGGCCGGGACTGTTTTGTTCAAAGTGACACGACCTATGACGTTACCGAGTTTCACGCGGCTCCTTGCTCGTCTACGATGGCGGTGATCATCCAGCGCGCGGGGCTTTTCGGGTCCTTGACGGCATTGCGAGCCGCCGCGCCATCAGATGAGATGATCACGCGCTGGTGCATACCGGCTCCATGGGCATCGATCGCGATTTGCGGCGCGCCTTCGGGATCGCCAGTCGCGCCGATGGGTTGGCAGACGACGAAGCGCCAGCCATGGAAGCTCGGGTGCTTCCGCGTGGCAACGACACTGCCTTCAACACGGGCCAGGAGCATCAATAAATCCGGAGGTTGTCGACCATCACGCACCTGCGGACGCGCGCGAAGGTCTTGGGGTTTGTCACGCCTTCGCCGGTCGGCGTGGCGATCGAATAACTCAGATAACCTTCACCACCGAGGCCCAGGCCGGACATGCACGGACCGTTCTTAATAAAAATCGTGGTGTCGAGCGCGCGCGCCATAATGGTCATGTGCTCCACGTTATGGGAATGAATGATCGAGGTGTGCTTGTAATCGTGTTCCGCGACTTTGGAGGCCGCCACGCCTTCTTCGATGCTGCGGACACGCACGATCGGAATGAACGGCATCATCTGCTCCTCTTTGACGAACACGTGATCTTTGTCGGTCTCGGCGAAAAGCAATTGCGTGTTGGACGCGATGTTCGCACCCGCCGCTATGGCGAGCACGGAAGGGTCCTTCCCGATAAAGTCGCGGTTAACGACGGGTTCAGGGCAACCGCCACCGTGGCCTTCTTTGAAGCTGAATGCCGCCTTGGTGAGACGATCCAGTTGGCTGGCGTTCAACCGCACTGCGGCCTGGCTTTCGAGTTCGGCCATCAATTTGTCTGCCACCTTGTCGAGCACGAACACTTCCTTTTCGCCGATGCAGAGCAAGTTATTGTCGTAGGCCGCGCCTTGGATGATCGAGCGCGCCGCGCGCTTCAGGCAGGCGGTGTCGTCCACCAGGACCGGCGGATTGCCAGGGCCCGCGCAGATCGCGCGTTTGCCGGTCTGCATTGCCGCTTTTACCACGCCGGGACCGCCGGTGACACACAGCAGCCTCACCGCTTCGTGCGCGCACATGGCCTTGAAAGATTCAAACGTAGGCTCTTCGATGATGCAGGCGATGTTCTCGATCCCGGTCTCGCGATAGATCGCCTCATTATAAGCGCGCACTGCCATCGCGGCGCATTTTGCGGCGGAAGGATGCGCATTGAACACGACCGCATTCCCCGCTGCGACGATGTTCACGATATTCCCGCTAAGCGTCGGGATGGAATGCGTCGACGGCGTGACCGCGCCGACAACCCCGAACGGCGTGTATTCTTCGAGGGTGATGCCGTGATCGCCGCTCAGCGCATCCGGATGCAGCCATTCGACGCCGGGGACGAGTTTAATAATTTGGAGTTTTTCGATTTTGTGATCGAGACGTCCGATCTTCGTTTCTTCCAGTTCGATGCGTCCCCACTCACGGGCGTTCGCGCCGGCCATCGTCTTGATGATCTCCACGATCTTGCGCCGTGCCTCCACGCCTTTGTCCTGCAATTGCGCGAACGCGTCCGCTGCCGCAGCGCACGCCTGTGCCGCGTCATCGAAAACGCCGAAGTGTTTGCCGGAGCCGTTGCTTTTATTGTGGCAACCGCAATCCGCTTTGCCGTTGCCCGCTGGACGGGTGGCGGGAGCGGCGACGTTTCCACCCAAACGGCCCAAAACTTCCTGCACCACGTCCCTGATTAATGCCTCGTTAATTGCTGTGCTCATGTCTTCGCGTTATAGATTTGTTTTCCGAGAACATCCACGCAATCGACGATGCCGATGATGACGGCATCGACGGGAGCGTCCTTGAGGTTCGGCGCCAGCCGCGCGGAGCTGCCCTGACAGAACAGCACCATCTCGCCTTCGCCGGCACCCACGCTGTCCACGGCCACGATCGTGTTCACGCCGGGACGGAATTTCGTCGGGTCCTTCTCATCCACCAATTGGGGGCGCAACAGCAGCAGCTTGCGGCCGCCCATGGAGGCGTCCTTTTTGGTGGCCACCACCGAGCCCTCGACTCGCGCGAGGAACATATTATCTCGCAGCTTGCGGGCGCTTTGGCAGCACGGCGTCCACGTCCGCATGTGGGCGCGCAATGACATGCACGCTGATCAATTCGCCTTTGATGGCCTTGATCGCCTGCGCGCCGGCATCGGTGGCGGCTTTGACGGCCGCGACATCGCCAACGACCACAGCCGTGACGAGCGCGTTGCCGACCTGCATCATCGGACCCGCCAATTCCACGTTGGCGGCCTTGAGCATTGCGTCTGTTCCCTCTACCAGCGCGACCAGGCCGCGCGTTTCGATCATTCCTATTGCTTGATGTGCCATAAATATTTGTTAAATAAGTTGCGGTGTTAAAAAGTTACATTGAAAGGAACCGGTGGACTTCGCGGGCAACGACCAGTTCTTCGTTGGTAGGGATCACCATGATTTTTACCTTTGAATTGGGGGAACTGATGGTTCCTTCCTGCGCTTTGTTGGCCGCGTTCAGTTTGGGGTCGAGCGCGCTGCCGAGCTGATCGAGGTTCGCGCAAATCGCTTCGCGCAGCTCGGTGCGGTTCTCGCCGATGCCGGCGGTAAAGACCAATGCATCGGCTCCGTTCAGTTGCAGGAAATAGGAACCAATCCAATGCCGCGCATTGTGAACGAACACGTCTAGCGCGAGCTTTGCGGCGGCGCTCCCCTGCCCTGCTTGCGTTTGAATATCGCGAATGTCATTGAACCCGCCGGAGAGCCCCTTTAACCCGGACTCTTTGCACAACTGGCGTTCCACTTCGTCGAGCGAAAGCCCGGCACTGCGCATCATGAACGGGATCGCGAATGAATCCAGCTCGCCGACACGATTGTTCTGCGGTAACCCCGATTGCGGGCTCAGGCCCATGCTGTTGCCGATCGCGACGCCATTGAGGACGCCGGTGATCGAGGAACTGCCGCCGAGGTGACACGAGATCACGCGCAGGTCGGGCTTCGACACCGGTGAAGTACCGCCATCGACATACAGTTTGCGCGCGCGTTCCGCGACATCGTTGCGACCGAGCAATTCCGCCGAGCGCTCAGCAATGAACTTGTGACTCGCACCATGAAATCCCCAGCGGCGCACGCCGGCTTGATGCCACGAGTCGGGCACGCCATAACGCATCGCCGCTTCCGGCGCCCATTGGTAGAAGGCGGTCTCGAACAGTCCAACCAGTGGTGTGTTCGGCATGCGTTTCGCGAACAATCGAATGCCCGTGATGTACGGCGGGTTGTGCGCGGGCGCAATCGCGTTGCAAGCCTCCATCGCCTTTACAACTTGCTCGTCCAGCCGCACGCAGCCATTTACCCCACGCGCCATGATAGTCTTGAATCCGATAGCCGTCAGGTCCTTGTCCGATTTGATCCAGCCGCCCTGCTTCAACTCTGCCAAGCAAGAATCGATCGCCTGCGCGTAATCAGTCACGCGCTCCAGACCGCCGCGCGCCAGCATCTGCTCCTGATCATTTGAAAAATCAAAGAGCCGATACTTCAGCGAGGTCGATCCCAAATTGGCGATCAGAATTTTCATGGATTGGAGCGCGGACAGCCTGTCCGCTGTTCTGCGGCCCCACACGCAGACAAGCTGTCCGCGCTCGAATAGCGTCCCGCAATCACGGTTGAACCAGCCACTTGCCGAGCGCCGACAGAGTCTCGTGCGGGCGCGGAATCACCTGAACACTGACCACCTGGCCGACCTGCGCCGCCGCTGCCGCACCGGCATCGGTTGCCGCCTTCACTGCGGCGACATCGCCTCGGAAAAATGCCGTGACGTAGCCGCTGCCGATCTTTTCCCAGCCGGTGAGTGTCACATTGGCGGCCTTCAACGCGGCGTCGCTTGCCTCCAGCAACGCGCTCAGGCCCTTGGTTTCAATCATTCCAATCGCTTGTTGTGCCATAGTATTAAGTCAGTTATTTCGTCGCGCGGTTTGTATCGATGAAGATTTTGAGCAGGTCTTCGTGAGGGCGCGGAATAATGTGCGAACTGATCAGTTCACCCACCTTCGCCGCCGCTTTGGATCCTGCATCCACAGCCGCTTTCACGCTGCCAACGTCGCCTTTCGCGAGCACCGTGATCAGACCGCCACCGATCGGAATGGTTTTTACCAGCCCGACGTTTGCGGCCTTCACCATCGCGTCGCTCGCTTCCACGCTGCCGACGTAACCGCGCGTTTCAATCATGCCTATTGCTTCGCTCATTTTATTCTTTCTCTTGTTTGTTTATTTAATTAATTCACAAGGGGTATCCGGCTGCAGGTTGCTCGCGTTGCCTTCGTCGGTATCAATGTGTACCTCCAGTTTGAACGCTTTGTCCACGCGCACGAGCAATTTGTCGAAGACCACCGCGCATGGTCCGCCGATTTTCAATTGCATGTCCTGCCCGTTTTTCACGCCGTAGAATTCCGCATCGTCCGGATGCATGTGCACGTGACGCAGGGCGCGGATCACGCCTTGATCCATTTCGAAAAAACCTGCCGGCCCCATCAACATCCCGCCCGGTGTTCCTTCGATATTACCAGACAGGCGCAACGGAATCTCGAATCCCAGCGCAATCGCGTCCGTGTACGCCAATTCAACCTGGTTCAACGTCCTGCATGGGCCGAGAATTCGAAGGTTTGAAATCACGCGACTACGCGGGCCAATCAAGGTGACGGTCTCTTTCGCGGCGAATTGTCCTTCCTGATACAACCACTTCATGGGGGTCAATTGGTGTCCGGCCCCAAAGAGCGCTTCCACTGCGGCCTTCGTCAGGTGACAATGACGCGCACTGACATTTACCACCAGCGGGTTAG
>Ga0066710_100001345_pt1 | contig 18179 bp, 16 predicted proteins | sample GraSoiAngelo_159_FD_79666 | JGI IMG/M metagenome (GOLD analysis project Ga0066710, IMG submission 79666) | Grasslands soil microbial communities from the Angelo Coastal Reserve, California, USA - 14_1009_16_40cm | ecosystem: Environmental > Terrestrial > Soil > Grasslands | place: USA... | reverse complement strand
GGACGGAAGCTCGCGGCGGTCGGCCTCACGGAGCCCGAGGCGGGATCGGATGCGGGCGCGACTCGCACGCGGGCCGAGCTCAGGGAGGGACAGTGGGTGGTCAACGGCTCGAAGATCTTCATCACGAACGCCGGGACGGACATCACAGCGTGTGTGACGATCACGGCGCGAACGGCTGGGGACGAGGTCTCCACCCTGATCGTCCCGAACGGGACGCCGGGCTACGAGATCTCCGCGCCGATGCGGAAGATGGGCTGGCACGCGTCGGACACGCGCGAGCTTTCCTTTCGGGACTGCGCGGTTCCAGAGGAGAACCTGCTCGGGCCGCGGGGACGCGGCCTCCATCAGTTTCTCGAGATCCTCGACGGCGGGCGCATCTCCGTCGCGGCGATGGGGCTCGGCCTGGCGCAGGGCGCCTACGACCTGGCGAGCGCGTACGCGAAGGAGCGCCGTCAGTTCGGGCAGCCGATCGCCCGCTTCCAGGCGGTTCAGTTCAAGCTCGCCGACATGGCGACGGAGATCGAGGCGGCGCGCCACCTCGTGTACAAGGCGGCCTGGCTGAAGGACCAGGACCGGCCGTTCGCGCTCGCCGCGGCGATGGCGAAGCTGTACACGGGCGAGTTGGCGCACCGGGTCGCCAACGAGGCGCTCCAGATCCACGGCGGGTACGGCTTCATGGACGAGTACGCGATCTCGCGCCTGTACCGGGATCAGAAGGTGCTCGAGATCGGCGAGGGGACGAACGAGATCCAGCGCCTCGTCATCGCGCGCCACCTAGGCCTTTGAAGCGGCTCGTTCCTTGACGGGCCCAGCGCGAGCGGCTTAGCATCGCCGGACCCGGACCTGGAGGAGGCTAGAGGAATGCCGCTCTACATGGACGTGCACAGCATCGAAGGTGGAGTGGCCGCGAACGACGTCGCGGACGCCCACAAGCGGGACCTCGGAGAGCAGGGAAAGCACGACGTCACCTACGTTCGCTACTGGGTCGACGAGAAGCAGGGCAAGGTCTTCTGCCTCGTCGAGGCGCCGAATCCCGAAGCCGCCGCGAGCGTCCACCGCGAGGCCCACGGCCTCGTGGCCGACGAGATCTACGAGGTCTCGGAAGGGTCGTAGACGCCCGTCCGTCGCGAGACGGCCGTCTAGCGGAGCCTGGTCACCGCATAGCCCCAATCGCGCATGCGTCCGAGCACCTCGTCGCAGTGCTCGGCGTCGCGCGTCGCGAGCGTGAGCTCGATCTCCGCCTCCGCAAGAGGAAGGTTCATGCCCTCCCGGTGGTGCTCGACCGACATGACGTTGACCCGCGCCTCGCCGAGCAGGCCGAGCAGCTTCGCGAGCTCGCCGGGACGGTCGAGAACGTGCGTGCGGACGACGGCGAAGCGCCCCGCCCGGGTGAGGCCGTGGCGGGCGACCTCGATCAGCAGGCTCGGGTCGATGTTGCCGCCCGAGAGGAGCGCACACGCTGCGCCCTCTCCCTCGACGCGTCCCGCGAGCAAGGCGGCGACGGGGGCGGCACCCGCGCCCTCGACCACGAGCTTGGCGCGCTCGAGCAGGAGGACGATCGCGTCGGCGATCTCGTCGTCCTCGACGGTGACGACGCCGTCGAGCCGATCGCGGAGGATCGTGCTCGTGAGCTCGCCCGGCTGCTTGACGGCGATTCCGTCGGCGATCGTGAAGCCGCCGACGCCACCGCCCGCGAGCGGGGCGTACGCCGCGGCCTGCACGCCCACGATCCGAATCTCCGGCCGCAGCTCGTTGAGCGCGAGGGCGACCCCGGCGGCGAGCCCTCCGCCTCCGACCGCGACGACGAGCACCTCGACCTCTTCCAGCTGCTCGGCCAGCTCGAGGCCGATCGTCCCCTGCCCGGCGACGACCGCCTCGTCCTCGAACGCGTGGATCAGCGTGGCCCCCGCCTCGACGCGCTCGAGGGCGGCCGCCTGGCATTCGTCGAACCCCTCCCCGCTGAGGACGACCTCCGCCCCGTAGCTCCGAGTGGCGTCGACCTTCGCCATGGGCGCGTCCTGGGGCATGAACACAGTTGCCTGGACGCCGGCCTCGCGTGCCGCCCACGCCACCGCCTGTCCGTGGTTGCCGGCGCTTGCGGTCACGACGCCCGCCGCTCGCTGGTCCGCGCCGAGCGAGCCGACCTTGTTGACGGCGCCGCGGATCTTGAACGATCCCGTGCGCTGGAGGTTCTCGGCCTTGAGGACGATCGCACGGCCGGCGAGCCGCCCGAGCGTCGCCGAGGGGTGCACCGGAGTCACGCGCGCGATGCCCGCGACGCGGGACCGGGCGGTCTCGATGTCAGCGAGACTGGGCGCCGTCCGAGTCACCAACGTTGAACACCCTCTCCATGATCTCCCGGACGGCGCTCAACGGGTCGAGCTCGCGCCGCTGAACCTCGTCGAGCAGCCGCCGCAGCTCGGCGTTGCCCTCGACGGTCTGCTCGAGGTGCGTCTTCGCGCGCGCGCTCGCGACGGCGAACACCTCGCCGGCGAGGTTCCGGGCGCGCCGCTCCGCGAGAAGGTCGTTGTCCTCGAGGTGGCGCCGGTGCTCCTCGATTCGCTCCCAGAGCTCGTCGACACCCTCCCCGCGCAGGGCCTCGGTCAGCACGATCGGGGGTCGCCAGTCGCGGTCCTCGTCGAGCGTGAGGATCGAGCTCACGTCGTTCGCCATCGTCTTTGCCGCCGGATGATCTCGCTTGTTGACGGCGATCACGTCCGGTATCTCCATGATCCCGGCCTTCAAAGCCTGGATCGAGTCGCCCGACCCGGGCATGAGCACGAGCAGCACCGTGTCCGCGATCGAGATGATCTCCACCTCGGCCTGACCGGCGCCGACGGTCTCGAGGAAGACGAGATCCTTCCCGGCCGCATCGAGGACGAGCGCACACTGGAGGGTCGCCTCCGCGAGGCCGCCGAGATGGCCGCGCGTTCCCATCGACCGGATGAACACGTCCGGGTCCAGAAAGTGGTCGGCCAGCCGGATTCGGTCGCCCAGGAGGGCGCCTCGCGTGAAGGCGCTCGACGGGTCGACGGAGATGACGCCCACGCTAGAGCCCCGGTCCCGGACGTGCCGGACGAGCGCGCTGATCAGGCTCGACTTGCCGACCCCGGGGGGCCCGGTGACCCCGACGATGTACGCACGGCCCGTCTCCGGATAGAGCGTCCGAATCAACTCGTACGCGAGCGGATCCGAATTCTCCACGAGCGTGATTGTCCTGGCGAGGGCCCGGCGGTCGCCCGCGCGCACGCCGTCGACGAGCCGCTCGAGCGTCCAGCCCCGGGGCATCAGCGGCTCAGGATGCCTGACGCTCGTACCGGTCGTCGGGCGCGCCGGCTCCTCCCTCGCCGCCACCGTCCGCAGCGCGAGCATGCTCGGGCCGGTCTTCGAACCCTGCAAGCGTGACCAGCCCGGCGATCGCGGCGAGGGAGCACAGCCCGGCGGCGATCCCCCAGAGGTCACGCGCGCCGACCGCGTTCGTGAGTGGGCCGGCCCCGATCATGCCGAGACCGAGCACCGCATATCCGGTGCTCATCAGCAGCGTGAACGCGCGGCCGCGGAGCCGATCCGGCACGCCGCGCTGGACGAGCAGCGCGTTGCAGACGACCGCAGTTCCGTTGCCGAAGCCCGAGATGAGGACGAGGGCCGACGCGACCCAGACGTTGGGCGCCGCCGCGGCAGCCGCAAAGCCGATGCCCATGAGCGCGATCGAGACCGGGTAGACGAACCGGACTCCGCGCACCTCGATCCAGCCGCCGGCGGCGAAGCTCCCTCCGAGGAGACCGAGGCCCGCGGCACCGAACAGGAGGCCGTAGCCGAAGCTCCCGGCGTCGAAGACATCCTTGGCGAGCACGATCTCGGACACGTTGATTCCTCCGAGCGCAAGCATCACGAAGCTCCAGGCGACGAGCACCGTCAGGAGCGGCTGCGAGCTTCGGATGAGCCTGAACCCCGCCGCGAGCTCGCGCCAGTGACCCTCCCGCGCGTGCCGTTCCTCCTCGAGGTTCTGTCGGATCCGGAGGATGAGAAGCGCCGAGACTGCGAACGTCACCGCGTTGAACCAGTACGCGGGGTGGGGCCCGCTGGCCGCCGCGATCGCGCCACCGACGACCGGCCCGAGCGTGAGGGCAAGGTTGTCGGCGGACTGGACGAGGCTGTTCGCCTGGGGCAGGTCGCGGTCGGCGACGAGTGTGGGGAGCCCCGCGTATGCAGCGGGTCGGAAGAAGCTCGTTGCGACGCCGGCGACGAAGGCGAGCCCGACGATCTGAAGCGCGCTCGTCGTGAACGGCAGCGCGCAGAAGACACCGACGCGCGCAAGATCCGAGGCGACGAGGATCGCCCGTCTCGGGAGACGGTCGACGAGCGGGCCGGCGAACAGGCCGGCGGCGACGATCGGGAGGAAGTCGACGATCAGGAGCGCGCTGACCCAGCGCGCGTCGTGGGTATGCCCGTACACGTCGATGACGAGAGCGACGAACGCCAGCCAGGTGCCGACGCTGGACGCGAGCGTCGCGAGGAGGAAGAGACGGAATCCGGGCGCGCCCCGCACGAGGCCGAGCGGGGCTCCACCAAGGCCGCGGATCACGGCCCAGGAGGGTAGCAGCCTCCGTCGGCGCTCAGAAAACCCCATGCCCGCTCCTCCAGGCCTTAATCGACGGGTCGCGCTGCCGCCGTGAGCACCCGTCTCAGGGCTTCGGCCAAGAACTCGTTCTCCTCCTTCGTCCCAACCGTGATCCGAACCGCCTCGGGGGCCCCGAACGGGGCCAGCGGACGCACGACGACGCCTTCGCGGAGCAGAGCCTCGAAGAGCGTCCGCGCGTCGCCGCCGACGTGCGCGAAGACGAAGTTCGCAACGGGCGGCTCGGCGACGGGAAGCTCGAGCTCGAGCAGCGCCGCCTGAACCTGGGCGCGGCCCTCGGCCGTGGCCTCGCGGCGGCGGACGATCTCGTCCTCGTGCCCAAGGCTTGCGAGGGCGGCCTCCTGGGCGACGTGATTGATGTCGAAGGCGTTGCGCACCTTGGCGATCCCCTGCACGACGTCGGCCGGGCCGACGCCGTAGCCGACGCGGAGCCCCGCGAGGCCGTAGATCTTCGAGAACGTCCGCAGGACGAGCACGCGGCGCGCGCCGGCCTTCAGGTACTCCTCGATGCCGTCCGGGTAGTCGGGCTCGTCCACGTACTCGAAGTAGGCCTCGTCGAGGACGGTCAAGACGTGCCCGGGGACCCGCGCGAAGTACGCGTCGATCGCCGCGCGGTCGACCATCGTTCCGGTCGGGTTGTTCGGGTTGCAGAGGTAGACGATCTTCGTTCGGGGCGTCACCGTGGCGAGGAGCTGGGCCGGGTCGTACCGGTCGGCTTGGAGCGGAACGCGCCGTGGTTCGGCGCCCATCTTGATCGCGTCGAGGACGTAGCTCGGAAACGACGGCCAGCCGCACACGATCTCGTCGCCCGGATCGAGGGCGGCAAGCGACAGGTAGCCGATCACGCCGTCTGCGCCGGCTGCGAGCGCGACCTGCTCGGGCTGAACGCCGTGCTTCTCGGCGAGCGCCACCCGGAGTCTGTACGCGCCGCCGTCGGGGTAGCGGTTGAGCTCGCGGGCGGCACGCTCGATCGCCGCGAGTGCGTCGGGGAAGGGCCCGAACGCCCCCTCGTTCGACGCGAGCTTGACCACGCGGGCAAGGCCGAGCTCCCGCTGAACCTCCTCGACCGGCTTTCCGGACTCGTAGGGAACGAGGCCGTCGAGCGCCGGGCGGAAGAAACCCTCGTCGGCCATGCGCGGAGCTTAGTCCCTCTTGGCTGGGACGAACGCCGGGGACGGCCCCGCGGCCGCGGCAGGAGCGCCGCGGGCGCGCTCCGGTCGCCGTGGGCGGCGCCTAAGCTGTTCCCGTGTCCGAGATCGGCCTCTTCCCCCTCGACCTCGTCCTGCTCCCGGGAGAGCAACGCCCGCTCCACGTCTTCGAACCGCGCTACAAGGAGTTGATCGGCGAGTGCCTCGACGAGGAAACCGAGTTCGGGCTCGTCCTCGCCGACGAGGAGGGCATGCGCGAGGTCGGCACGCGCGCGGCCGTCGTCGAGGTGCTGGAGCGGTTCGACGACGGGCGCCTCAACGTCGTCATCGAGGGCGGGGAGCGTTTCCAGCTGCTCGAGCTGACCGACGGGCGTTCGTTCACGACCGCGGAGGTCGACGCCATCGACTACGACGGCGAGGATCCGACGGACGACGAGCGCGCCCGCTGCCTGCGTGCGTACGAGCGGGTCGTCGCCGCGGCCGACGCCGATCTCACCGAGCTCGACCTGGAGGGCGCGAGCCTGGCCTTTCAGATCGGCGCGCGCATCGACCTCGGGACGACCGTCAAGCAGGATCTGCTCGAGCTCCGCTCCGAGCGACAGCGCGTGATTCGCCTCGCCCCGCTTCTCGACCGCGCAGCCGAGGCTGTTCGCCGGGAACGGTCGGTCCGCGAGCGGGCCGCCTCGAACGGACGGGTCGAGCCCCCCTGAACAGGCCCGGCGCGGCGAAAGGCCGGCATCGGAGCCGCCGACGCGAAGTTGACTCCTTGCGTTCCGCTCACGCGCGCCCTTCCCGAGTAGGCTGAAAGCGGAGGGAGGTCAGCGGCGGCCCCGGGGGCCCGCGCCCGCGAAACGAGGCCGCCAATCACCCGAACGAGGGACGATCCCGGGGCGAGGGCAAGCGATCCTGTTCACAGGGATGCCTGCGGCTATCTCCCACCGACGGTTGCTCGTCGGGTCCGCCCTCGTCGCGTACGGGGTGGTCTTCGCCTGCTTCCTCGTCTTCGAAGTCCCCGGACTCGGGCTGGGGCACTTCTTCTACGTTCCCGTCGCCATGATCGCGCTCGTCACGGGCCCGGTGCTCGGCGCGGTCGCCGGCGTCCTCGCAGCGGCGCTCTACATGCTCGGAGTCCTGCTCAATCCTCACATTCCGTCGACGGAAGTGCTGACCCTCTCGACGATCATCCGCCTCGTCACCTACACGGCATGCGGTGCGCTGATCGGCTGGTTCGCGCAGGACAACCGTCGGCTGCTCGAGCGGCTTCAGATGCTCGTCGAGCGCGATGCGCTCACTGGGCTTCCGAACACCCGCGCATTCGAGGCCGCGATCCAGCGACGCCTGGAGACCGGGGGCTCGTTCGCGCTCCTGATCGGTGACCTCGACCGCCTGCGGGAGGCCCATGACGTCCGGGGGCACCTCGAGGGCAACGACCTGCTCCGCAGGCTCGCGGACATGCTCGGCCGCTCACTTGGTCCCGCGGACGAGTTTGCACGGGTCGGCGACGACGAGTTCGCCGTCCTCGCAACGGTCGCCGGAAGCAGCGACGCCGCGCGACTCTGCGCCCGGCTCGAGTCGACGCTCGCGCAGCGGGGCCTGGGAATGCGCTTCGGCTGGGCCGTCCATCCCGAGGAGGGCCGGAATGCGCTGTCCCTCTACCGTGCGGCGGACGAACGCCTCTACGCGCGCACGCTCCTCGCCAGCCAGGCCGTCGCCGCGCAAAGCGCCTGACCGCCTCCGGCAGCCCGCCTAGCCCTCGCGGCGTACTCCGTGGACGGGACGGCCGGCAGCCTCCCATGCGTAGTAGGAGGCGCTCGGCCCGAACGACGGCTCGTACCGGACGACCTGGGGATTGCGCCCGACCTCCTTCGCTCGCTGGGCATGGCGGAGCAGGTTGGGGTCGTCCCGCTCCTCCCAGACGAGGATCAGGTGCGCCGCGGTCATGAAGTCGGCGACGAACGTGCAGCCCGCCGCGGGGCACGGGAACGGGTCGGTGCGGAGGCAGAACCACCCCGCGTGATCCGCGCCCGGCTCGTCCGCCCAGAGCTCTTCCGCCTGCTCGAGCTCCTCGTCGGCGAGGAGAATCGAGCCGAGCTCGGGATCCCGACTCGCGCTCATGAAGCCGGCGCGGGGCCCACGGTCGCCGGTCGACCCGGAGGAGGGCGCCTCAGAGGACCTCCTTCGCCATCAGAACGGCGTCGACGAGGGCGCCGCCGCGGCGGTAGTGGCCGCGCCGAACGCCCTCGCGCGCGTAGCCGAGGCTCTCGTAGAGGGCGATCGCCGGCCTGTTGTGCGTAAAGACGTGCAGCTCGAGCTTCGAGATCCCGGTCTCGCGCGCCCACTCCTCGGCAGCCTGCATGAGCGCACGCCCGATCCCCTGCCGGCGATGGGAGCGCGCCACCATGAGCCCGAGGTCGGCAACGTGGCTCGAGGCCGGGTGCGGGTCGCGGGAGACCGACAGACGCCCGACAATCACCCCATCGTCCTCGGCCACGAGCACGGCCGCGTCGCGGAACCGACGGAGTGCGCGGAGGTAGCGCCGCTCCTCCAGGGGGCTGCGCCAGGTCCCGTTGGTGATCAGCCACCCTTCGGTCTCGCCCCCCACCTCGCGCGCGAGCGCGACGAGGCCTGAGGCGTCCCGCGGCTCCGCCGGCCGGACGATCGTCACCGCACCACGACGCCCGCGCCCCCCCGGCGCGGGTCGCCCGCCGCCTCGAAGGTTCCGTCGCCACCGAGGCCGACCGCCGCGGCGCCCCCGAAGTAGAGATTCGGCTCGCCCCAGCGGACGACGTCGTATCCGCGCTCCTCCAGCGTGTCCGCGACCCCGGGATCGACTCCTCCCTCGAGATGCAGCACGTCGCCGTCGAGGTGGATCCGCGGTGCCGCGATCGCGTCCGCAACGGTGAATCCGTGATCGACGACGTTCAGCACGATCTGGAGAATCGCTGCACGCAATCGGATCGAACCGGCGCTTCCGAGAACAAGGCGGGGGCGACCGCCCGCGACGAGGACGGAGGGCGCCATCATGCTCGACAGCCGACGCCCCGGTCGTACCCGGCCGTCATCCGGATTCAGGTCGGTTTCACCCAGCATGTTGTTCAGATGGATCCCCGTCCCCGGGACGACGATGCCCGAGCCGCAGCCGGTCGACGCCGAGAGGGAGGCCGCGTTCCCGTCGGCGTCGACGACGCTGATGTGGGTCGTCGAGGGGGCGCCCGTGTGTTCGCGAATTCCTTCCCGCGCAGCGCGTCCCACACGCTCGGCCGCCTCATCGATCCGCTCATCTGCGAGCAACCGGCCGGCCAGTCCGCCGCGAGGGAGCTCGCGGGAGAAGCTCCCGCCGCGGACGCGGCTCGCTTCCCGCATGGCCTCTGCGACGGTCGCGACGGCCGCCGCGCTCCCGGAGGGCCGAAGCGGCCCGAGCCGGTCGAGCACGCGCAGGACGAAGGCGATCAGCACGCCGCCTGCCGACGGGGGCGGGTTCGAGACGAGCTCGTGGCCGCGGTACGGCACCCGCACGGGACGTCGCCGAACGACCCGGTAGGCGGCGAGGTCGTCCCCCGTGATCCGGCCTCCGAGCTCGAGGACGTAGGCGCAGATCCGCTCGGCCAGGTTCCCGCGATAGAAGCTCGCCGCGCCGTCAGCGGCAAGCTGCTCGAGCGTCCCGGCGAGATCCGCGAACACGATTCGGTCGCCGGGCCCGAGCGGTGCCCGCTCCCCGTAGATCCGCCGCCCGTCGGGTCCCCAGCGGAGCACGCCGTCGAGAATCGTGTGGAAGAACGCCTGCGTCTCCGTGACCTCCAGCCCGGACCGAGCGACCTCGATCGCCGGTGCCAGGAGCTCTGCCCAGGGGATCGTCCCGTAGCGGCGGTGCGCCTCCGCCAGACCGGCGACGGTGCCCGGGACGGCGCACGCCGCCGCTCCGATCAGGAAGACCTGCGTCGTGTCGGCGTCGAATGCGACCTCGAGCCGTTCCATCTCGCGGACGTCGTCCGGCCGCAGCCCACGGCCGGGTACCTCGACGAAGAAATCGAGCAGCTCGTCACGCGGCCCGTGCGCGTCGGCACTGTTCCGGTGCGCGAGCAGGAACCCACCCGCTCCGGGGCCCGTGAGCGGGCTCTCGGCCACCCAGGAGACGAATGCCGCCGCGATACAGGCGTCGAACGCGTTCCCTCCGCCGGCCAGCACCCGGGCGCCGGCCTCGGCCGTGAGGGTATGGCCGGCGGCGATTGCGCCCTTCATGGGCAGAGACTAGCGAGGGGCTTCGTTCGGCTAAAGGTCGCGGAGGAAGCTCGGCGGCTCGAGCGCGTCGGTTCGCTCCACCGAGACTGCGGGCCGGCGGAACGCGCCGCCGATTCCGGTCGCGATCACGGTCACCCAGACCTGTCCGGCGAGGCGCTCGTCGATCGTCGCGCCGAAGATGATGTTGGTCTCCTCCGTCGCGGCCCGGCGGATGACTTCGGCGGCGTCGTTCACCTCGAGCAAGGTCAGGTCGTCGCCGCCCGCAATCGAGAGGAGGATGCCCCCCGCGCCCACGATCTCAGTGTCGATGAGGGGCGAGCGCACCGCGCGCTCGGCCGCCTCGGTCGCCCGGTTGTCGCCCGTCGCGAAGCCGATGCCCATGAGCGCGGAGCCCGCGTCGCTCATGATCGTGCGCACGTCGGCGAAGTCGAGGTTGATGAGCCCCGGCGTCGTGATCAGGTCGCAGATCCCCTGCACGCCCTGCCGGAGGACGTCGTCGGCCACCCGGAACGCGTCGAGCATCGACGTCGAACGGTCGAGGACCTCGAGCAAGCGGTCGTTCGGGATCACGATCACCGTGTCGCACGCCGCCCGAAGCTGATCGACGCCGTCGTCGGCCTGGGCGCGCCGACGAGTTCCCTCGAAACGGAAGGGGAGCGTGACGATGCCGACGGCCAGCGCCCCGACCTCCCGTGCGATCCGCGAGACGACAGGTGCGGCGCCGGAGCCGGTCCCCCCTCCCTCGCCCGCCGCGATGAAGACCATGTCGGATCCGCGCAGGACGTGCTTGATCTGGTCGGAGGCTTCCTCGGCAGCCTGGCGGCCGACCTCGGGATCGGCGCCGGAGCCCAGGCCCTGGGTCAGCTCTCGGCCGATGTGCACCTTGACGGGCGCCTCACACGTCTTCAGTTGCTGGATGTCCGTGTTGACGGCGATGAACTCGACCTGGGAGATCCCCGCCTCGATCATGCGGTTGACGGCGTTGAGGCCTCCGCCGCCGACACCGACGACGCGGATGACGGCCAGGTACGCGGCTGAGTCCGGACGCGGAGTCCGGCGGAGCGGCGCCGCCTCGGCCATGCGCGCTGCGGGCGGCCGCTCGACGCGGGCCGGCGGCCCAGGTGCGGGGTCGGCAGGGGGCTGAACGGCGGGCTCGACGGGCCGGGCCGCCGCGTCCTCGACCGTCGGCGCGTCCTCGACCTGCGCCGGAGGGGCGTCGGCCGCCTCTTTCTCGGCCTGCCGCTGTGCCGCATCGGTCGCCTTGAAGAGCTCGGCGAGCGGGCCCTCACGCATGCTCGCGCGGCGTCGCGCCATTGAGCACCTCCCTGGCCAGGTCGCGGTAGGCCTGCGCGGCGGCGCCGCTCGGCTCGTACTTGAGCACCGAGCTGCCCTGCACCGGCGCCTCCGCGTACCGGACGGTCTTGCGGATGTGCGTGTTGAAGACGAGGTCGCCGAAGTTCTCGCGCAGCATCTCGACGGCCTCCTTGCTGTGGAGCGTCCGGCCGTCGAACATCGTCGGGAGGATCCCCCGAATCTCGACGACCGGATTCAGGTTATCCCGGATCATCGCGAGCGTGTTCTCGAGCTGGACGAGGCCGCGCAGCGAGAGGTACTCGCATTGCACGGGAACGATCACGCTGTCGGCCGCCGTCAGCGCGTTGATCGTGAGGAGCCCGAGCGAGGGCGGCGTGTCGATCAGGACGTAGTCGTAGTGGTTCCGAACCGGGAGGAGCGCCTTCTGGAGCGCCCGCTCGCGGCCGATCATGCTCGAGAGCGCGAGCTCGGCGCCCGCCAGGTCGATCGAGGAGACCGCGACGTCGACCTCGGCGCGATGGATGACCTCGTCCATCGGCACGGAGTGGACGAGCACGTCGAACATCGAACGCTCGACCGAGTCCGGGTCCATCCCCTGGCTCATCGTCAGGTTGCCCTGCGGGTCCAGATCGACGGCGAGCACGCTGAAGCCGAGCTCCTGAAACGCGACCGCGAGGTTCAGGGTCGTCGTGGTCTTGGCCACGCCCCCCTTCTGGTTCGCGAAGGCGATGACTTGACCCAGCGTCGCTCCTTCAGATGACGGCGTCCGCCGAAGCGGACGCGACAAAATGCTCGAAAGGCCCATCCGAGCCTTCCTTTCGTGTCAGGCTAGCACAATCCTTCTCGGGGCCATTCTACGCTGTTTGCGGGTAAAAAACGAAGCAGGGACCTGGTCCCCGCCTCGTTCTCCGAGAGGGGGATTTCCATTTGCCCGCTGCTGTGCGACCACGCCGTGACGCAGCCGGTTTCACGGGCAGGCGAAAACGTGGGAGCAACCGAGCCCGGGCTACCGGCGCAGGGCAAGGAGCGAGAGCATCTCGAAGCAGGCGTTCGCAGCCACGAATGCGGTCTGACCGGCCGGGTCGTAGGGCGGCGAGACTTCCACGCAGTCGAAGCCCCGAAAGTCCAGTCCGGCGAGCGAGCGCACGTAGGTCAGCGCTTCGCGGCTCGAAGGGCCGCCGACCTCGGGCGTCCCCGTCCCCGGGGCGAATGCCGGGTCGACGAAGTCGATGTCGAAGGAGAGGAAGCACGGGCCGTCGCCGACCCGGTCCCGGACGCGCGCCGAGAATCCGCCCGGCCCGAGGGCAGCCAATTCCTCGTAGGTGAGCGCGTCGATTTCGAGCTGGGCGGGAAACTCCGCGTCGACCGCAGCCGAGAGCGAGCCGCGCAGCCCGGCCTGGACGGAGCGCTCCGCGTCCACGAGCCCCTCCTCGACCGCGCGCCGAACCACGCTCCCGTGAAAGAGCTTCTCGCCGAAGTACTCGTCCCAGAGATCGTGATGCGAGTCGAACTGAATGAGCGCCAGGGGGCCGTGGACGGCCGCGAGCGCCCGCAACTCCGCGAGGAGCACCGTGTGGTCGCCGCCCAGGCAGAGCGTCGTCACACCTGTGGCGAGCACCTCTGCGAGCGCAGCCCGCGAGCGCTCGAGCGAGGCCGAGGTGGAGCCGGGAACCGTCGGCACGTCGCCCCAGTCGACGAGGGACAGCCGCTCGACCACGTCCACCCGCAGCAACGGGTTGTAGTTGCGCAGCATGACCGACGCGCTCCGAATCCCCTCCGGCCCGAAACGAGCTCCCGACCTGTACGCGACCGCGCCGTCCGTCGGGATGCCGACGATCGCGACGTCGACATCCTGGAGGTCGCGAACATGCGGGAGGCGCATGAAGGTGCGCGGACCGGCGAACCGCGGCAGCTCGAATGCGTCCGGCGGTCCGTAGCGCGGCATGCGGCGCGAGATTATACGGAGCTGCCGGCAACCACCTCCCTTGCCGCGGTCGAGCCCGGAATCTCGATCGCCCGACGGTCCTCACCGGCACCGACCACCGACCGGCGGCCCGACCCAGGCCCGCCCGAAAACTCGAGTCGGTCAGCGGCCCGCTCGAGGATTCGGCGCGACGCCTCGACATCCCCACCTTCCGCCGCAAGCCACCGCTCGCCGTCCTCGAGGAGCCCCCGTACCTCCGCGAGGACGGTCGAGGGGGCGGCGCCGGTCCGTCGGAGCTCGTCGATCCGCTCCAGCCGCTCGAGGACACGTCTGGCTTCGTCCATGCTTCGACCGTACCGGCGCACGGAGCGCGGGAGTGAGACCGGATGCGCCGAAGCTCGAACCGATCTGGGCAGGCTTTGCGTCGACCCGCGTCCCGCGCCGGCGGTCCCCGTGCCGGCCCGATCGCGACCTAGGCGGTCGCGACGAGCCGGGTGGCGGTCGGCTGGGGACGAGGTCGGAGCCCGAGCAGCGCCTCGTCCAGCGCCACGACGAGCCCGCCCCGCGACCCGTGCAGAAGTGTCTCGACGAGCGCGCGTCGGACCGCGTCCTCGGCGTAGGCGCCCGGACCGTCCCCGTCGAGGAGCGCACGCAGCGCGGTCAGAAGCTCACCTCGCTCGCGGCCGCTCTCACCGAGCAGGACGGCGGCGCGCATCGCGGCCGCCCAGGCCCCCTCCTCACAGCCGAGCAGCGCAGCAAGGGCCTCGCGAAGCTCGTCGGCACGAACCGGCCCCTCATGGAACAGCGCGAGCTCCCAGCGGTCGAGCGCCTCGAGCACGTCGGGATCGCCCTGGCCGTCACCGAGCCGTTCCTGCAACTCCGCCACCAGCCGCGCACGGAATGGGTCGAGCCGAGTCGGCTCCCCAGGCGGAACCTGTGCCGCGACCGGCGGCACCGGCTGGATCCCGTACGGCCGCCAGTCGAGCCGCTCGAAGATGACCGGACCGGCGGCGATCGCGCCGGGTGTCGCGAGGCGCAACGAGCTCACTGCACGCGCGACCTCCGCGGGCGCGTCCGGAACGCTGCAAGCCGTCCCCTCCAGCTCCGCCTCGAGCTCGATCAGGAGCGTCCGGTCGACCTCGCGGCCGAAATCGCGAGGAAGCAGTCCCTTCGCCTCGGGCCACCCGCTCGTGAGCTCCCCTGCGGCGGCGGGCCGAACGCGCAGGCCCCGGGCGAGCTCGATCGCGCCGCCGGCGGTCAGCCCGACGAGCGGCACGAGCGCTGCGTACGCGCGACGGTCGCCGAAGATGAGCCGCTCGGTCTCGGCGTAGGCACGCTCGAAGGCGTCGTCCTCCCAGTCGAAACCGCCGCACGCCTCGGCGGTTCGCGCGAGCAGCGGCATCAGGATCGTCCGGCGGAGCGCCTCGTCCTCCCCGACCCGCTCGCCCGCGTGCGCCCGCGCGAAGATCCCCGAAGCAGGCTCGTCCTTGAGCGCCGCGAGCGCATCGTTCGCGTCGTCTCGGCGGCCAAGCCGCTCGGCGCGCATCTCGACGAAGGAGGCGACGAGCGGGCGGTACTCGTAGAGCGTCGGTCGATTCGGCCCGCCGTGCTCTTCCAGCGCGACGGGGATCTCGGCGCCCTGCTCGAGCTCAAGGCAGAGATCGAAGAAGGCGCCCAGGCAGAAGGCGCGAAGCGTGCGGAGGAGCGTCGGCGAGCGGGGGACCGCGGTGTGCACGGGAACGCCTCTTACGCGGCTGCGCCCGCTCTTCCTCCCTGACAGGCGGGGCACCAGTACGCGATTCGAGCCGCGTCTCCCTGTCGCCGCGCGCGGAGGGATGCGCCACAGCGCCGGCAGGGCAAGCCGGCCCGGCGGTAGACCGCCCGCGGGCCGCGCGGCGCTTTCATCAGTCTCGACGCGCGCCCGAGCACGCGACGAAGCTGGTCGTCCGAGACGTCCCGGAGCCGTAGCCAGGGCGAGAGCCCGGCCGCGAAGAGGGCTTCGGCGCGCCAGAGGTTTCCGATCCCGGCCACGAGCCGCTGATCGAGGAGCGCCTCACCCAGCTCACGATCCTGATCGGCTCGGCGGAGGCGAGCGACCATTGCGCCGAGGCGTGGCGGCTCGTCCATGACGTCGGGCCCGAGCCTCCTCACCGCCCGGGTTGCACGCTCGCCGAGCTCGAGCACGGGGCCGTTCCAGAGCACCGCCTCCTGCTCGCGCCCACGCAGGACGAGCCACGGCCGGCCGGCACGGAGCTCGCCGGCGGGCCGGATGCTCCAACGACCCCGCATGCGCAGGTGGCTCCGAAGGACGAGGCCGCCGTCGAAGGTCAGGAGCAGGTTCTTGCCGATTGCCTCGACGCGCTCGAGCCTCCGTCCGTCGATCCGCTCCGCGATTCCGAGCACCGCCGCGCGCGGATGTGCCGACTCGGCTCGGACCGTCTCCCCTTCGAGCACGCGAAGTCGTTCGGCGACGCGGCGAAGGGCGTCCCCTTCGGGCATCTACTAGGCTCTGAGGACAGCCCGTCGCGGCCCGGCGACGAACCCGGCTTCCATGAGGAGCGGCATCACCTCGGTCTCGCCGACCGGCCGACCATCGAACCGCTCGACAGCAAGCCGGCGCGAGCCGGCCCGCCGGACGTGCCCGACGAGCGCCTCGAGCGCGGTGCGCAGCCAGCCCTCGTCCGGCTCCCGGAGGGGAACCAGCGAGCGGCCCCCACGCTCGACGAAGAGGGCCGCCTCCCCACCGAGGAGGACGACGAACGCGCCCGCCACGCGAGCGGCACGGGCACCGGCCCGCTTCGGCCAGGGAAGCGCTGCACCGTACGGCTGGGCAGGGTCCGCAGCCGCGAGCACGAGCGGCGCGTCGCCGTGCTGCTCCTCCCGAAGCCGCTCGACCGCACCCGGAAGCGCGAACTGGGCGCCGCCAAGTCCCTCGACGAAGTAGCCGCGGCGACAGACGCCGAGCGTCTCGAGCTTCTTCAGCTCGCCGTAGACGGCGCCGTAGCCGCCCGGAATCCCCTCGGCGCGGACGCCGTCGCGCGTCACGATCCCCTGGCGCTCGAGCAAGAGCTCTGACAGGACTCGAGCATCCGGGTTGCCGGCGAAGAGCCCGACCGTTGTCGACCAGCGTCCTTGCGTCGCGGTGATCGCGTTCGCGCGCTGGCGGGAAAAGCGGCGAAGCCGCTTCTCGGCGCGCGGGGTTTCGAAGCGCCGGCTTGCCCGGAGCGGCTGCCAAGCGTCGTTCGTGATCTCGCCCGCCCAGACGAGATCCCACAGTGCCGGCAGCGCGACGGCCGGGTCGAGCCCGGTCTCGCCGAGCAAGTCGTACCAGAAGAGCGCACCGGCGCCGAGCGCAACGCGGAGGCGCTCGTGCGGCTCCTCGGCGGGCGAAGGGAGCGCGGCCGGGCGGCCGAGCGCAGGCGCGTCCTCGCGAAAGTACACGGCGACGCGCTCGAGGCCCGCGCCCACCCAGACGACCTCCCCTGACGCGCTGAGCTGGTCGAGCAGCGCGGGCTGGTAGCCCGGGACGCGCCGCGGCAGCACGTCCGACTCCCAGAGCGGAACCGGAAGGGAGTTCCCCTGCAGGGGAACGAGTGCCTCCCGGAGCGTCGACCGCCGGTCCAGCCCCTGCCAGGCGGGCAGGAAGCGGCCGAGCGCCGTCTGGCCAACCGGCTCGACCTGCTTCCGCAGGGCGGCGAGGCTTGCCCGGCGCAGGCGGCGGAGGACGTCCGGATCGCACCATTCACGCTCGCGCCCGCCGGGGCGGAGCTCCCCGCGGACGAGCCGGCCGTCTCCCTCGAGCGACACGAGCTCGGCCTCCATCCGTTCCGCCGTAAGCCCGAACCGTGACGCGGCCTCCGCCGTCGTGAACGGCCCGCGGCTCCGCGCGAACCGCACGAGCAGCGAGGTGAGCGGTTCGTCTCCGCCCTCGAGATAGGCCTCCGGCAGTCCCCCCGGGGGCATGGCGCCGACCGCGTCGCGGTAGCGTCCGGCATCCTCGACGGCGATCAAGCGGGCCTCGCCCGCGATCCGGACCCGGACGGCCCGCCGCTCGTCCTCGAGCGGCCCGGCGAGCCCGGGGTCGAATTCGTCCTCGCGGAGGTCGCCGCGCCGCAGGAGAAGGTCGTGCAGGTGGTCCGGGCTTCGCGGCGAGCCGCGGAGCTCGGCCTCGACCTGCTCCACAGCCGCCGGGTCGAGCAGGTCCCGGAGCTCCTCCTGGCCGAGGAGCTCCTTCAGCAGGTCGCGATCGAGCGCGAGCGCCTGCGCGCGTCGCTCCGCCATCGGGGTGTCGTCCTCGTACATGTACGTCGCGACGTAGTCGAAGAGCAGCGAGGAGGCGAAGGGCGAAGCGGTGGGCGTCTCCACGTCGACCACGTCCATGCGACGGGTTCGGATCGCCATGAGCAGCGAGCGAAGCGCCGGCAGGTCGAAGACGTCCTGGAGGCACTCCCGGTAGGTCTCCAGCACCACTGGGAAGTCGGCGTAGCGGCGGGCGACCTGAAGGAGCGACTGCGCCTTGAGTCGCTGCTGCCAGAGCGGCGTCCGCTGGCCGGGCCGCCGCCGTGGGATCAAGAGTGCCCGCGCGGCGTTCTCGCGAAAGCGCGCGCCGAAGAGCGCCGTGCCGCCCAGCTCGGCGACGACGAGATCCTCGAGCTCGTCCGGATCGACGAGCACCTCGTCGAGCGGCGGCGGGCTCTCGGCGTCCGGAAGGTGGAGCGCGATCCCGTCGTCCGACCAGATCGAGTTGACCTCGAGCCCGAGAGAGTCGCGCAAGCGGGCCGTGAGGGCGAGCGCCCACGGCGCGTGGACACGCCCGCCGAACGGCGTCAGCAGGCAGAGGCGCCAGTCGCCGATCTCGTCGCGGAAGCGCTCGACGACGATCGTCCGGTCGGAGGGGAGGGCGCCCGTCGCCGCT
>Ga0066710_100001344_pt1 | contig 18187 bp, 14 predicted proteins | sample GraSoiAngelo_159_FD_79666 | JGI IMG/M metagenome (GOLD analysis project Ga0066710, IMG submission 79666) | Grasslands soil microbial communities from the Angelo Coastal Reserve, California, USA - 14_1009_16_40cm | ecosystem: Environmental > Terrestrial > Soil > Grasslands | place: USA... | reverse complement strand
TAATGGTTTACAAAAAGGATGACTTTCTCCAAAGAGTTGGAGCAATACTCGGGATCCAAGTCGACTAGTCGGTACCTTCTCCTTCGGCTTCAGGCGCTAGTGAAGCCCCCAGGCGCCTTTCTCTGAGTGGGGGTCCGAGAGGATGAGCGAGGTCTTGTTCCGTGGTCGGCAAGGGAGACCGGATCCGAAATGGTCGAGGAGTCGTCTCCGCACTGCTGGGAGTGGTGCTGACAAATGCGTTCATGTGGGCGGGTGGGAGCCCTGAATGGTATTATTCGTTTTTCGTCGATGCTCTCGTTTTCGCGATAGCTGTCGTGATATTTCATGTTTGGAGCAAGAAGAAGGGGCGTAAGAGTTCTGAGAAGGGCTCCAAAGAAGTAGCTCTCTGGGTCTCAGGAGTAATCTTGGGAGCACTCTTGACGATAGGGATGAACACTCTGCAGTTAGGGGTGACTTTGGGAGGAACCGATCTCATCTGGAGCGTTGTCCTCTTCGTCGCGATCGCAGGAGCTGCCTACGGAGTCATCATTCTACAAATAGCTTTGAAACCAACTTCGTCACCTATGTAAGTGACGTCTGTAAAGGTTGCTCCGTTCCTTCCATTTCGCACGGCTCGGGGCAGGCCCGCTATTCGAAATGACTTAGCGCTTCAAATCGAAAAAAGAGGTGACGGTACAAAAGTGCTGGGCGGCCGGGCGAATCCCACCGGATTTGAACCCGAGATGGCTTCAGGAGTTCACGCGTCTCATCCTTCCTCGCACGGAATCGAGGATGGTAGTCGGTGTTTGGACTAGGCCTCTCTATTCAATGGTGAGGTAGTGATCCCGAGCGGCGCACTACTTTCTCTCGGGTAATATTACTTTCAGGTTCAGACTCCCTAACAGGATCTGAACGCGTGGGAGCCCAAAAACCCAGGCTGGGATCTTGTAGAGTCATGTTCCGGAGAAAAAGGTGAAGGTGTCCTCCGTTTGCGACAATCTTTTGTCAATGTGAACAGAGGGAGTGGTTGAGTCGCAATTCATGCAACGAACTTCCCCAATTGCTCAGCCTGGAGCAAGCAAGTGCACAGTCTATCTTGGTGCAAATGGTCACTAGCGGCGACCTCCCTGATAATGATAGCATTTTCATGCAGTTAGTGAATGCAAGTGCACTGTCTATTTGCGTGCAAACGCTTTCACTAGTGCGATCCCCATGATAATGACAACACTTTCATGCTGTTAGTGCAAGCAGTCGCACGCTAGTGCCTAAGAGATTCGAGTCCGCCGCGGCCATTCCGACGAAATCGAGAATGCGGCTCAAACTCCTGCCTTCGACCACGTCTCACTTGAGCGCAGAAACGTGCGAACTCGGCATGTTCGACGATGGTTTGCCAATTATTGGCGACTTACCGGCCGGTTTGTTATCGTAGGATAAGCGATCAACATTTTCGGGAAATATACAGATGCCGATACGGAACAAAAATGTCCCATATCACTGGAGCAACCACAGTATCACGGAGGTCCCGGTGTCATCATTATCGATTCCGTTTGACAAAAAGCAACCCGAGATCGAGTATCTTTGCCTTCCCGATAAGCAATCCAAGTCTTCCCCCTGGTCAGCTTATGTCATGTGTCCACTTGTAATGGAGACCCAAATAACCAGGCTTAAATTGGCCTTCCGATAATGAAGGATGCATCCTCCGAGACGAGGATGACCGCAGAAACACGGTCCGGGCCATAGAACTCTGAAAACCAAGAGATTTGCCGGCATGGTCCGGCTGATGCCGACGGACTAGCATTCTGCAAAAAGAATCGACCTAGCCTGCAGGAAGAAAACTGCTGCGAACATTGCGGTTCAGAGAGGATCCTCTGCAACTGCGTTCTCAGCCGATTGCCGGAGTGGGTTCGAATTCTCAGAGAACTTCAACGAAAGGCGAAAGATTCTGAGAGTCAACCAGGAACAAAAGAAGATTCATGATCCGAACCTTGACATCCCGCCTCGCGGAATCTTTGAGAGATCTTGAGCTTAGGGGAGTGGGATTCGAATTTGCCGCCCAGCTCCCTTCCAAAGAGCGTCACGCTCTCGGTTCAACCCACGTAGGAGTTCAAACTAGTTTTGATTGATCTCTGTCTGGGGATGACGAACCTAGATCAATGAAGAGTTCAACTCTCTAACAGGGGTTTGAACAGATTCGGTCGATCGACCGTCCCACCCTCATCGGGGTCCTCACATCGATGACTGAGTCGTGTCCTTCTGAATTGAGTCGAGAAGAGTTCCCAATGGTCTAGACTTAGTTCCGGGGCAAGTTTTCGTAGTCGCTTATGTGTACCAGTAAACCGGGGCTCAAATCCCACCCCCCGCACCATTTTACTGGTACATATGTGCTTTCAGTTCGATTGATTCCTTTCCAGCGTACGCCCGGTAGCTGGGAAACTAGTCTTCAGGCGGGTTCACTCTAGTACCAGTGTGGTGAGTCTAACCTCAATAGTCGTAGGTAGTCATCTGTAGACTGTCGAATTTTTGTATTCTTTTGTAAACGTCCTCGTTATATTCTGATGGTCGCCCTGGCGAAATCTGATTCTTAGGCTTGAGATCTCGTTATCGACTGGGAATCTTCTCTTTTTCGCTTACCGCAATAATGGTTTTCGCTGTTGTATTTCCAGCACGTGCAGACTCAGTCTGGAATGTGGGAAGACCCGCTACCACGACAACTTATGACTACAGAAACGGCAGCGGGGGCCCCGTGTCATTTTCGAACTCATACGTCACAGGAACCGATGGCCAGTCATCAATCGGGGTCGAAGTCTACAGATACTCCTACAACTATCTTGGCCAGCCTACAAACGGACCTTTCAGTGACGAGTACACGCTACGTATTGAGGCCGGTGCAAGCACAAGGGTCGCTCACCAGTATCAAATCTACTCTTATGGTACAACCAGTTTCGATGCTAACTGCTCCAAGTGGGCGTTTTGCACGAACACAGGCTTGACCCAGGCAAGCAATGGAGCCTGGGTAAACCTGCAAACGGCATTCTATTACGGAGGACGGCCCTACACGCAGATCTTTGTGTGCGCGAATGGTTGGGCGGCATTCGTTTGGGAAGGCTCGTCAACATCATGCGGAAACCAAATTGCGAGGCTTCCCGCACACAATACCATCGATTCCTCAGGTTTCCACGGTGTCCCCGAGGCGGTTTTGTCCCCACTTGGTAAACTGATAGATCTGTCCACAACTGGCTCTGTGTGGTTTGGCTCCTCTTACGATCCAACAGCCTGGGGTAGGAGATGTGTCGACCCAGGCGCAGGCTGCGCCTGGTCCATAATCTGGTCAAGCGTCCAGACCGCCGGAGACAACATCTGTTTCAATGGACCGTGTTTCCAGACTTTCTCTATCGTCTTCTTCGACAGCGGAATCATTCAGTTTGAGTATGCAGGCATCGATCACATAATGGGAGGCGAGGTCATCGGGCTTGACGATCCCAGCGGTTATCACGCAACCCTCCCGGACCGTAATCAGGCTATGTGCGGTGCCTCGACATGTCCTACATTCAACTGTGGGTATCACGCCACCTGCAATTTCGCTCCAGGAAATCGGCAAGTTACGTTTTGGGACAGTAGCGCGGTTGGTACGAACTCGCCTTGGACCAACTTTCTCGCAGCCGTCAAACTGCAAATGTCATCCCCTGACGCTTCCACCGCCAATTTTGTGAATAATGATCCGAACTTCCCAACCATCCAAGGCTACAATCTCCGAACGACAAATCCGCCCCCGGGCCCCGACTACGGTAGACTACTGGCGGATATCGCAGACAACGGTGCTCTCACTGGAATATGCGCTGTTATCACAGCTGGCTGGTGTCTTGTCGGAAAGGCCGGTGATTTCATTGCCAACCAGGTATGTCAAACGTACTTGGGAGGGGGCTGCATATACAGCCTCGTCTCAAGGCTATTGCCCCAACCAAACGTGAACAACTACATTCCTCCAACACCCTGGAGCGGAGGTCAGACCTATACTCAGGTCCCCGTGGAAGAGAATGATCTTTGGTGCGGCCCGATTCTCACAGAGAGTTGTGCGACAGACGCAGGGATTTTCACGGTGGCCCAGTGGGTCGTGCCCCACGACAGTGCTTCACACAGCCTTACCGTTTCCTTCCAGATACAAACTGGAGGAAAACTGGACGGTAGTGGCGGTAACTGGGACACGACCAGCGTTACTCTGACTGTATCCCCAGAGGATGATTTCGGATTAAGCTCGAACTGTAGCTTGATAGCAATTCCATTGAACACCTACTATACAGGTTGCCAATTGACAATGACCCCAGGGCCGGGGTTCTATGGATCAATTGGGCTGACTGCTAGTGCGCCAGTCTCCGGAACCTTTGCGATACCAGGGACACCACCAGGAGGCGGTTCATTCCAACTATCCACACCAACCTCAATCACTACATCGCTTGCGATTCAGACTGGGGGAACGCCCGGTACCTACATTGTGAGTATCACTGCAACTAGCGGCGGCCGAGTTCACACGCTAAGCTTGACCGTCCAAGCGGGCAGCCTCAGCAATAATCCTGCAAGTTCCGACTGGACCGTTCTCAAAGGAACGTGGGCTGAGAAGAATGGCGTGATCGACGCAACACCAAGTTCGTCAACCACGGATCCGATAATGATGTCCACCAGTACATTCGCCTCAAACCGCACAGTCACGGTCAGAGCCATCACGATAACAGCGGGATCGAGTGCCTACAACACTGCCTGGATTGGAGGGAAATATGTTGACTCCAGTAACTCGATAATTCTAATCCTCCACACTGATGGCAAGGTTGAGTTGCAGTTCAAACAAAACGGTGTCCAGTCGTCCTACACTACAGGCACGACTGGATTGAATCCTTTCGTTTGGCATACCTTTCAAATGGTCTTCTCAGGAAATACGGTGAATGCTTACGTTGATGGGACTCTCTATTTGACTGTGACAAACTCCTTAGTTGGAAGTCTGGGTGCGGCACATATTTCCCTAGAATCTCATGGGGCACCTGAATCACAGTTCGACTCCGCAACGATAGGCTGACCACCTTAAACGACGCACCTTCAAGAATTAGGCGCTACTCGCATCACCTACGTTGCGATGAGGAAAGCGTCTGGGGTCCTTTCCTTGCAAATCACGGGCCGTCTGGAGCATCCTTTCGGACGGAGAATCGTAACGCAGCGTTTGAGTCGCGGACTCTGTATTCCGCTTCAGTATGAGCCGTCAACTCAATCTTTCCCTTTGTGATCGCGGTAATTGAGAGCCGGTCAGAGATATTTCCGGGCTTGACCGCACATTCACCGTGAGTTTTGCCATAGATAACGAAATGATCGTTTGGCAGGTGACCAGCTATCCGACTACAGCCGCGATCAACGGTGAGGACGTCGTAGGATTTGCATGGACACAGAGTGGCACGCAAATAACCAATGTTGCGCTAGAGTACGAGACCTTCGTTGGCAACGGGTCCAGTTAAGGAAACTACTCGCCAACATAGAAAGAAAGAAGTGCGCAAGTAGAAGTCCGAAGTACGCCTCAACAACCAGAAGTTCGCACCTATTTCAAAAACCCTCCTTGCCTTCCTTTCCTAGGTTAGTCTCTCCCGGGTTAGTCCAAAGACGCGAATCAAGAGTATCGAGCAGACATGAAAAATGCCTTAGAAGGGAACTGAACCTCAGCATAGACTTCCATGTGTTCAGACCCTGTTAGAGAGTTTGAACCCTACTCTCGAAAGAAGGTGGGCTGGACGTGGGTCCAGAATCTGGTGTTCGCTCGCTTTCACTTCAAGGCGAACAATATATGCGAATAGAGGCTCCCGACGATGAAATGGCACTCCAAGTCGAATGCAAGAGATAGATGATTTGCACTATCTCAGGTGCGGGTGTTGGGCTGTTTCGTTGGCGCTCGAAGTCTTCTCGAGAGAGTCCCTGACCGAGCAATATCCATACCTCCCTCGAGGCAGATGGATCTCGAATTACGTTGGTGATTTTTTCCCAGATGGCCTGAGCGTCTCCTCTACCCTTTCGGACTCTTCTGCGTACCGTTCCTATGGGTCCCCCTACCCATGGGCCGTCCCATTGTCTGAGCTTAGGGGGCTTCATTCTTGAGTACGGATTAAGATACTCAAGATTCTTTATGGCCTGAGCTGAAACCTCCTGCAATGAAGAAGCTGCTCTTTTTGAAGGAGGATCGAAGGCTTTTGCATGTATGAAAATTGCTCGTCGCTGGTGCGTGCTGATGGCTATGAAATCGGCCACCTCGGTACCCATGTCATCGCACACGAGAATGTCGACTGCGTTCAGTTCACTCTCAAGTTCCGTTCCCACGCCGAAAGTGTCGACAAGGTGGAATAGCGAACCCTGTTGCCATCCACTTTCGTTCGGTGCGCAGCGTTGCCCCTTTTCACTTCGGATTTGTGAAAGAACGGCAACTGGGCGCAGAATGCTGAGGAGGTCAAAACGATCAGGACGTACTTTCCCCCACAACGGAAGATTGGACTCGTAGAATCTTGAATGCGCGTATATGACTCCAGGGGTCTTTGGAATTATTCGAAAAGTCTGATGACGATTGAGATAGCCAATTAGAGTGTCCTGCACCTTCCCTCGACTACTATCACGGCGCACATAGGCCTTCTCAAGTCCGTGCGAGCTAAGCCTGTAAGTTTGCCGTCCTGGGTCATATGCAACGGAGACAGTGAAAGTAGAGGAGTTGGCCAGACATCTGAAGTTCCCATGCTCTATGTCATAACAGAGTTCGTCTAGTTGTAGTAATCCTCTCTCGCCATTCTTGTGGGACGCGGTTTCAAATGACGATAGCACATCGTCTATGTCTAAGAGAATGTTTGTCGGCGTTGTATCCCGAGGCGGCTCTGCGAATCTTGCAAAACGGTCAAAGAGCGATAGAGTCTGCTTTCGACGCTGAAGCTCATACACCAGTGTATCCAGCCACTGAACGTAGTCGTCATATTCTTTGAACGGTGCCGAATAGTCAGAAACTCTACTCCTTGTCACTCCAACGTATCGAGGTATCGTTCCACCATCGGCTGAATCGTAACCTCGTGCTGTTGAAACGAACTGAGCATGATCAACTAAGCCAGGCGCGGTGTTAGCGATCGAGTACGCCTGAAACTCCCGCCGTCTGATACTATACCGGCCGAGATCGGTGTTCACAAGGGAGATCGCCGTCAACCGAGCATTAGAGCCCCCAAAAAGACTCTGCAATTGGTCGGGGGATACCCGTCTCGAGCTGTTCACCAAAATCTCAGGTATAACACCCTGACTGTCATAGAAGGCAACGTACTTCCCGATTTGCCTGGATATGGTGAAACCCAGCTCGTATTGAAGCAATGCGTCTCGCAAAAGTATCGGAGAGTTCTGATAGGTGACGTAAACGAACACCCATGTCTTCTCGTCGGGAAATTCACTGTATCTGATGTCTCTATCTGCCCCTATCCATTCTTCCCTAACGGCTCTGGAGAATTGCCTCATGGAGAATTTCCCCGTTGTCTCGAAAAGATTCGTAGAAAGTCGATACCGAAGACGCCTAAAGAGTTCAGAAACATCAAAATCCAGCCTGCTTCGAAAGTTTCCCTCAAGGTATTCATACGCAGGCTGAAGCCCGACTGTGTTGTCAAAGATACCACGAGGGTCATATCTCTCAGGCGAGGCCTCGAAGCCTTCCTCGTAGTCGAGGTAGGCTTGCCAATACGCATCTTGGTGGTGTCTCGGGTCTGTGAAGACGAAAGCAACTTGGTCTCGCAGGAGGTGAGGATTGCGAATTATTCGTCCAACTTGCTGAACGAAAGCTCTTGCGTTCCGAAGCGGTTCGTAGATTGCCAGCAGACAAAACGATGGATCGTCAATCCCTTCTATCAACTTATTCTGATGAACCCAGAAGATTGCGTCATGGTTCTCGGGAGAAGGCACGTGCTTACGCCTGAAATCCGTTCCTCGGCCCGAGAATCGGTCGTGGATTGCGATGACGCTTTGATTTTTTTCCTTGAGCCGATTCGCGATGTCGTTGATTGCGTTGCTGCTGTTGCATCGAACTATTACACGAGGTGTCTTGATATCGGGTGGCCTTAGTCGTTGGAAATCTCCTTCATAGAAGTGTATCAACTCATCTACAAATTCGGCGGCCCAGTCCGCGAAATTTCTCTTGACGAATCTGACGTCTCTAATGAATCGCTTTTCGACTGCTCTGTGATGAGGATAAGCAAAGACGAATTTTGGATCCACATTGAAGAGTTTGTGATCGTTTCGATAAGGTGTTGCCGTCAGCAGTACGGTCGGTCTTCGCAACCCACGGACGGCAGCTGCCCATTCCGGTGCTGGCTCGCGATGGCCTTCATCGACTATCACGATGGTTGCTCTGTGCCGAAGGAGGTTGTAAGCAGATTTCGACTTGGACTCAAGCTTTTGCAGCGTTTGAATTGTACAAACGTAGACCGCACCCTGCGGCCGAGCCTTACGGAGCAGATTAGATGCGCTACGTGGAAAGAGTTGGATAACTGGCTTGCCTGGTCCTGGGGATTGAACATTAATTCTTTTCCAGAAGCGTTGGCTAATATCGTAGGCTATTTGCCGTCTCAGGACGCTCCATGGAGTGACTACCAACGCGCTCGGAATATCATCGAAAGATTTGCAGAGAACGGCAATAACGCCACTTTTTCCAGTTCCAGTCGGCATCCGCAACAAGGCCGACCCTGTTGAACCTGATTTTACAAATTCTCGTGCCTTTTCAATAGCCTCTACCTGATGCGGCCATAAGGGAAGATGCCTCCACGACGATAACAGTTTGCCCATTTGTCTTGATTCTTGCACTCACAAGTTAGATCCTATTAGGAAAACATGCTGTAACCATCTTCATTCAAGACTCCAAATGTGCCCTTCGGTTCCCTTCAATCTCCTTAGAATGTCGCTGGACTTCTCAGAAGGTTTCCGACAATAGAGGTCGAACCTCTATCATTCCTCGGAGAGAACATAGTTCTCCCGTGACACGTAGACCATTCCGGGACAGGTATCGTGCGCAGGTCACTTTCGCGCAAACGGTGTCACTAGCAGAGGCCTCCTTGCTACTGTAAGCAATATCAGCTGTTAGTGTAAGCATTAGCGGCTGTTAGTACAAGCAGATACATGCAAACGTCAGCAGATTCAATGCCCTACGCATCCATTTCGGTGTTAGATTGGACGACTTGCCAAGGAGTTGGCTTTGGCCGTCTCAGGCTCGAGCACAAAACATGGAAATGCCTCACGATCCAAGCCGATTTGTGAAAGTATTATCGTAATAGCCTAAGACGCTATTACCATAATGACAACAGAAAGCATTAATGAAATATCCCCAGATGCCGACCTGCAATAAACATGTCCCATATCTGTACTAACAACTCCGACATTGCCCGTTAGTAGTGCTTTCGTTATCATGTCGTCGCCAGTAGCCAAGCTTAAATTTGTCCTCAACGAGTCAGCTGTTGTCTCAGAAACGAGACAAACGCAGGAGTTCGATCCGGGCCGTAGAACCCTGAAACCCAAAGACGTGCCGGCCGCGTCCGGTTTATGCCAACGGAAGCGTCTTCTGCAAAAAGAAACGAACTAATCTGCCTGAAGGAAACCACTGCGCACAGTGCGGCTCCCAGAGGAGACCTTGCAACTGCATTCTCGACCGGCTGCCCGCATGGGTCAGGATTCTCGAGGAGCTCCGGCGAAAGGCAATAGATTCACAGACTCAAAATAGCAAGAACAACGACCTTCGAAAGACCGTTCCATTGGCATCGAGAGAACTCTCGCCGAGGGAGAGAGGTTGATGGAGGTGAGCCAGCTGGCTGTGGTTAGGCGCCAGTGGAACGATTGGCGAAAGGGCACAGTCCAAATAGCTCAGATAGCCGGCCTTCACTGGGACAGGGTCTCTGGCGGAACGGGAGCAAGAGCACCACGCTCGTTTCTAATGGGATATGTCTGGTGCGACGAAGTGGACGGTGAAATCCCTCATTCTTGTCGCCATGGCGAAGGCCCTCACTCGATCAAGGTCTGCATCGTTAGAGCGGACAAAGACCCTGGCGTATTCAAGAAACTCTCACAGTCGGCGTCGGCGTATTCTGAGGAGCTGCGAAGCTGATACTTTCTCGACCTGACCACGTGTTCACACTCTCTAATAGGATGTGAACCCCACCGGGGCAAAGTCGGTTCAACTCTTTTTGGGATTTGACCACCTGACCATGCCCGCTCGTATTTTGAAGCCCCCGGCGAATCTCCTAGGTAAGAAAGACGGAAACGGATTTCTACTAGCGCGGGTGCCTTGGCCCACTGGCTTTGTACTCCGACACTGACCTTGGATATTCTCTGGTTCGCTTTGAGGCCAAATACCCTGAAACTGGTTTTGGCATTACCCGACTAGTTCCCGTGTACGATTATTCATTGCCTCCATTAATATTCCATCCAGCCTCCCGAGATCGATGACGGAGCCCATTTTCATTGTGGCGGTCTTCGTCTCTCTAACACAACAGGAAAGTCAGTCGAATCGTTTGCTTTAGGAGAATCGGAACAGTCCGTATTCTCTCTTGACAAAGAAAGGAGGGGAGTCGAAGTCGCCCGATCGGCGTCTAGTCTTAGGTTTGAAGACTTGCTTGTGGCGTAGAGTGTGTGACCCGACTACGGGATTTGTCGCAGCCGGGCGTCATGGCATGTCGACCTAGCAGACACAGATGGTGCAGGTACATTGGCACTGGCTTTTGCAGTAGTTAGCGCAATAGGTGCAGCTGCCGGTGACTTCACAGCTGTCCATGCAGCTGTAGTAGCAGTTACTTCCACTGCAAGGTGTTTGTGGGAAGAACATAGTATTTTCGCAAGCCCTCCTCTCGGCTACTACTATATAACATTCAGGAGTAGGTGTCAGATATTTTTAGGAATTATTCGATTCCTGGACCTTGAGAATTCTACGGTGTGTGTGAGAGGGTGAGAGAGGGTTTCTATTTTTCCCTTTTCTCGGAATCGAATCCTCCAAACTCGTAGGAGCTTCAGCGGGTTAGACCCAGCGATGGGTTCCGTTTCGTCTGATGAATTTCATTCCATAATCCAGGATTAGGATGCCGATGAGTAGCAGAGCTAGAGTGTATGCGCCGAACAGAGTGATCACGGTCCCTACAGAGGATGCGTCGCTTCCTATAGCCATTCTGACACCCGTGAAGAAGTAGTATTGGGGTGTCAAGTATGCTATTGACTGCGCAATGCTCGGGAGAATCTGGATTGGGACGATCATGTTTCCTAGGAGGCCAGTCAAGGAAAAGAAGACCCAGGAGATTAGAGATGCTTGTTTGTAGACGAGACGCAGCCCCAGGCTCATGAAACCCAGTCCTATCGAGGTGAGAAGTCCAAGTAGGACCGTCAGAACTAGCAGTGGAATATTGTAGGAGTAATCGAGGCCGAGAAGGAACGCGCCAAGTAGAAAGAAGATTGCTGCACCGCCAACCGTTGTTAATAGGTTCAGTGCAGAGGAGGAGAGGAGAAACTCTCTGAAGCTAGTCGGAGTGACCAGCACTTCTTCGAGTTCGGTTGGACTGGAGTGTTGGGAGAACATAGCCGGACCGTTCGTAATTATGGAGCTGAACGCCACTCCCGATACCAGGTAGGATGCGAGGCTCATGTTGTATGACTGCGTGGTGATTGATGCAGAGGCGCTGTTTCCCAAGAGGCCGTAGACGAGCAGTCCGGATATGCTGCTCGTCAAGCCGAGAATTAGACTCATACGGTAGGAGACCTTGAGCTTGAGGTCCCTCTTGGAGAAGGCGAATAGGCGTTCCAGCCAGAGACTTGAGCTCAGGCAGCAGCCACCTCTGTTCGAGTCATCGCCTCTAGTACGCCATTTTCGAGCATAAGGACACGATTTCCTACGGTTTGGGCTTCTGCCGAATTGTTTGTGGTGCATAGGATGCTAATTCCCTGCTCTGCAAGGCTTCGAAGTTTTTGGTGAATTTGTTTTGTGGACCAAGGGTCGACGCCTAGAGTGGGTTCGTCTAGCAATACCACTGGGGCGTCCGGTAACAAGGCCCTTGCCAATGCCAAGCGCCTCCTCATACCGGACGAGTACATCTGGTACTGGTCTGAGCCTCTGTCTCCGAGCCCGAGTTCGCCCAGGAGGGCGCTGATCCGAAACCGGGCCTTTTGGAGCGGAATATGGTAGAGGATTGCATAGTACTCTAGGTTTGTGAATCCGGAGAGGCGAGGCTGGAAACCCCCGTCTCCCGCATTTATCATTACGCCGACTCTCTTTCTGACTTCTCGAGACTGTGTGACAACGTCATATCCACAAACCTCAGCTTTTCCCTCATCTGGAATTACCAGAGTCGATAGGATTCGCGCGATCGTGGTTTTGCCGGCGCCATTCCGACCGAGGAGGCAGACTATCTCGCCCGTTTGAACTTCCAAGCTGACATTTTTCAGAACCTCTCTTTTTCTGGTGGTTTCCTTTGACGCTCCAGTCTCGAATTTTCTCGTGAAGGTCTTGGAGAGGTTGCTTACGAGAATCTGTATCATGGCTTTAGGCCTACGCTAGACCCTTTGGTGGGAGCAATGAGAGAAGAACAGGGAGGGGGGAGTGTTTACTGTGTGATGGCGGCAACGGTTGCGATGGTTGGGGTCTCCTTGCGAATCGAGTATGGAGAGTACATTATTTGCGCGTTTACCTGCAGCACAGTTGACCGTACGGTCTTTTCCACGGGCATTTCTCTTCCCTGGTCGTTGACGATGCTGACGGCGCACGGAGCACTCGTCGGGGATGATCCTGACAGGGCTAGAAGCTTCACGCTCATGACGTCTTGTTGACAGCGGAGGAAATTCATCTTGGAAGGATCGGATGTTATTCGTGTCTTCGCTTTGTATTCAACGGTCTGCCCTCTCAGGAGTGACAGGCGCGGGTACGGGAACTCCTTTCGGGGTGAGGAAACTGCTAGTGTCGGTTTGTCAAGCGAATCATCAGAGTAGTCCGTTATGGCCATTGAGACGCCCGGGCCAGCGTGTGAGGGTGCTGTTAGTGCTAGTGAGACGTAGTCGATGTCTTCGAAGGCTTCGAGCCGGACAAGGGTGGACACGTCTGCATCTAGCCCTACGACCACGTCTGGGCGGCATGCGACGTCTAGGCCAATAGGTGCCAGTCGGGGGAAGGGAGGCAACAAGTTCAATTGGATTCGAAACACCGTTTCTCCTTTGAGAGGGAGCCACCAGTAGTCATCGTAGTTGATCAGGTCTTCGAGCTTGTAAGTGAGTACTTTTCTCGTTTCCTCAATCGTGTCTGAAAGTGGTTGTCTTATGTAGCCAACGGCTGTGTCTTGAAGGAATTTTACGCGAACGCGATAGTCCTTGAGGTCCGTTGCCCCGGTGATTCTGCCGAATATGTTGATGTTGTTCGGGACAAGCATCTCTTTCTCCAGTTCGCCGAAGAACCGATTGTCGCAGGTGCTGAAGGAGACTTCTTTGAGAAGATATTCGACGGCCGGATCGCTTTGGTCTCGCGAAGCCGGCTGCATGGTCTCAGCCTAGCAGACGCAGGCGCCGCCGGGACAAGTACAGTGGCACTGCAACGCGCAACTACGGACGCACGAGGAATTGCAACAGTCGGTAGGGCAACAGTTGGTCTCGATGCAGTTGAGGTAGCATCCACTGCCGGAGCAGTTAATCATGGGAGTAATGCCGAACATTCTATTTTCGCCAATTGTCTCTCGACCTTGTCAAACTATTTAACATTTGTCGGTTTCCATTCGCAACGTTCAAGTTAAGATAATGGCTGGCATTTCAGCCGTCATTCCTATACAGCCTGAGCAGTATTGTGTATGAAAAATGAGAACGAGAGTCAGTGTGTGATTGTGTGTTCAAACCATCGAGTTCGATGCGCGTTCGAAGTCCCAATCGGAGAGTTGAATTCGCCGATTAGCGGGTTTCTCGATGATGCTAGGGCAGGATGTATGCAGACCTTTCTCCTTCATGTCAGACCAATTCTAGCGCTATCATCGTCCAAGGATCTGATTCGCTGATGGTCGCGGAATAGGTATAGGTGCCAAACGGCTCGGTTGCGCTCGAATCACCAAAGTCCAGATGCTGGGTACCAAACGGACCAGCTCTTCAGGATTGGCCCTACGTGGGTCTTCCAACAGTGATGCCCCGACAGTTAATAGCCGCGGAAAAATCGCTAAGTGCCTCTAGGAGTTGACAGAACCGGGCACCAGAACTATTACAAGCTCGTGACGCGTGTGTATACCTGCAAGGCACTCACACATTGCTAAACAAACTGAGCCTCTGGTTAGCGAGGGGCGTCACGATATTGGGTGCCATCTTTGCAGTCGGAGGGTTTTGCTCGCGGGATTTTTTTGGCCCGGCTCAATTAGCGACCCGGTTTTTGCCGGCATGCTCATCATTTTGGACGTGGTGTTAATCATAGTAGGCCTCATGCTACTCGGACTAGGCGTACTGTTTCAGAAAATTGAGCACGACGAGTGGCTACTTTGGGGCGTCCAGCCTCCGCGCGGTCCGCAGATCAAATGCGTGCGCTGCGGCGGGCTCATGAACGTTGATACCAGAGAGTGCCCATTCTGCGGGGCAGAAATGCCCGTGGAGCCCTTTCGGAGGTTTGAACTCGGAACGCTAGGCGAGCTTATGTTCTGCGTCCGTTCGCCTCTTTGATCAGCTCGCGGAGCGTCTTAATCCAGCTAGGAAGTAAATTGTAGAGCTCATCATCATCCTTGTTCTTCGGAGACATGCTCTCCACTGAGGGTCTCCCCACTTCTTCGATAGGAGCTTCAATAGTTGAGAACAGCTGCAGTTGTAACCCGTGAATCCTTGGTTCCCGCGGGATGAAACCAATTATGCCAAAGCCTGACTTTGGATATGTCCCAAGGTTCTCGACAAGTTTGTCAACAAGGTCTTCCGTGTGCATGACGTTCGGTTAGCACCCCTTCCATATAGAAAAGGCAGTGATCCAAGATTATGCGAATCGCGCTCGCTTGGACATTGCAGTTCTTGGGGATCCATGAGTCGGAGGACACACAAGCCCGCACCTTAGAGAATGGGTGGGCCTGGTTGGATGCCGACTGGGTTGGGAACTAAGCTCGAACTTAATACCATTTTCAGCTCACCAGGACCATGGCGAGATTCATTGCTAGATTTGAACACGAATAATCGAAACACCCGTCGGGCACGCAGGCGCTCTCCTTGGAAGCTTCCTCAGGAAGAGATCGATGAGATCCAGAGTTTGGCCCGTTTAGGTTGGTCTCGGCGCCAGATAGCTGAAGACAGGGACTTATCCCTTGGTGTTGTCGGGAATTATGCGAAGGGAATCAAACCTGACCCGACCGCACCTATAGGGCCAGCAGTGGGCCAAGTTCCGGTAGATATTTCGGACCAGGAACGAGAAGGCCTTCGATCTCTGCTCGCGCGCCTCCAGGGTGCAGAATCGGGACGACAAGTCGAACCCGTCAAGCCTAGCGCATCTCCGCAACCACTCGACTCGAGCAAAGAAATGTCCATCTCCTCTCGGTATCCAGGGTTGTCGTCAGAGGACATCTGGCATGTTTCCAAGTACAGAAAAATATGTGATTTGATCGCGAGAACCTCACAACTCTCCACTGTCCAAGAGAATCCGGGAAGCATAGATGATCTGGTTGAGACGAAGCGGCTCTTCGAAGCAGCCCTCGAACGGCGAGGCCTAACAAGATATCTGACATAACGCTAGAGTCCTATAGAGTAGGGTCTATGTCTGACCTGGTGGAAATTCAAACATCCGATTCCGCTCTCGGAGCATCGGCTGGACACCTCAAGTCCACTTCCACCGTCATTACGCGGCTGTATTCGGAGCAGTCAGGGATTTCGATCGAATGCTTCGTGCGATTGCGAATAATCTAGAGTAGGGCCGAGGGACTAGGAAGGCCTGTTCGAACGCCCTAAGACAAATACACTCTACTCTCCTCACACCAAGTAAAGCATTTCCAGACCTAGTCACCGATACCCGATATGGCCAGTTCCAGGCCAAGGCCGGCGAGTTTTCTAGTCGATTTTCCGTTTGAATGAACGTTCACATGAACGTTCACGTCTTCTCGCCGGTTTTGCAGTTTCCTTGCCGCCGGGCTCTACCTGTAGTGCAGTCGGCGGCAGCCAAGAATTTGCACAGCACATCGTGGGGAGCTGTCTCATGGGCCGAAAACTTCGATAATGTGATAATACGAAGCACATTTGACAAACCGTAGCTCTAGTTCGAATCGGCACGGCGACGAGTGATGGATCTGCAAAGAATGACTTTCAGGAAGTCTCAGGCAGCTGGAGAAGAACGCCCTAACTTGGTTTCGGGAATTGAAATATGCTAGGGCTATGTTTTTCCTGCTTTTCGCCTAAGGTCATCCAAAATTTTCGCCCAGGCGGGAAGCCTGCTCCAGATTTCATCATCATGATGGAAATCCTGCTCTAAGTCCTTTGGAGGAATGGCGTGACTGTCATTGTTGAAAGCTTTCTGAGATGCCCCGTTGAAGGGACCGGCGAGTCGTCGGTTCTCATCCCCGAGATCATCCGTCCCAGCTTCCGGAAACAACTGCAACTGGAACGATGGTTCGTATACTGGAATCAATCGACTAATGCCAAAACCATTCTCAAGGTACTTGGCCTCGATGCGAACCAGAGAAAATCCAAGGTCCGTGTCAGAGTACAAGGTCAGTCGACCAAAAGGCATCCATTCTAGTCGAAATCAGTTTCCCTCTTTTCTACCTAGGAGTTCTAGCGGGATCAATGTGCGACTAGGGGCTGGTAAGATCCGGGGGTTCACGTCTCAGAAGAGAATCTGAACCTGGACTATATCTTGACATGTCATCTGTAGTATCGAGTTAGGTCTTTGTGAGTGATCCTGTTATGGAAGCCCGTCCCGATAGGTTACAAGATTAACTTCAGGGGATTTACATCGGCCCCAACGGTCAAAGTAGCAGGGAATTGAGCGCACACTTGTGGAGCTCATGATCCTCAATCGTTTTTCCAGAGACGGGGTATGGCTTGTCAGAACAAGAGTCTACGCCTTATCTAGACAGCAAGAAGGACTGACTTGACGGTCTCAAGTGTTTCCGTTAGAAGGGAACCAAACCCGGTTTGACCTTCTCAAATTCTGGCCCCCTGCAGAGGGTTTGACTCGGTTCATGCTGCGACACAGCCTTCTGGAAACGGCCGGTAGGGATCAAGTCCCATCTTAGACCGACGTTGCTCCACTGCGGACGAAATTGACAGGCTATCGCCGAGAAGCGACAGGTTCAATCCCCAATAGTCCCCGGCGAGGCCAAAATGTCGCAATTGTCCGTCTTTCCTGATATCTAAGTATATTATGACATCTAAGGGTAAGAATGGTCCAAAACTTGAGTCCAAGTCGGGAAAATCGAGTGATAGAAGCCTGTTCGTGTCTGAATCGATGATCCTACGCTTTGAGGGATTGAGGACCCACCGATCCAAATGCTACAAAAGTGATCTAACGCGACTAGTGGTTTTGACATGTTCGTGGTCGTTCAATTCATTGAATAATATACCCTTTAACGCCAGGTCGATATGTGGGGGGGCCAGACGCTCCTAAATGGGGTACCACCCAGTGATGCGGGCTGCCGCATCCCCTCGTCCTGGACCCCCCGTACCTACCTAATCTACTCAATTAGGTAAGCTTCTCTTCCTACTTCTATAATACCGTACGACTATTTAACACAATAGATTGGACGCAATAGATTTCTCATCAATTTCCGCGGAATTGGCAGCAAGTTTTGTCAAATTCACGCTTATTGTCCTCAAGTCGTAGTAAAACTCCTGCGAATCGCGTAAAATCGGCCAACATAGGAGAATTTGCGGACGTTTGGTAATTCGGTGAGCTCCTTCTAATATCACCATTTTCTGCAACTCGATCAAGGTAGGTCTTCGATGACTCAATGCAACTCTATCGCTGTTGGCTCTAGCCCTAGTAATCTCTTGCCCATTTTCTGAATAACCTCCAATAGACACGCTCCCAGATGGTCGCTTCTTCGGCGGAAATCCAGTTCCATGTAGGAACGTCACCCAGCCTAAGAATTCCTCAAAGGAGCGTAAGTCTGCTCCGTAATATCCCGGTCATGGAAGAGGCCGCGCCCGATTCGCCGGGTTCAAGCCTGACGTGTTCGACGAGGTGAGATTTCATCCGCCTCGGAGAATAACCTCT
>Ga0066710_100001343_pt1 | contig 18187 bp, 17 predicted proteins | sample GraSoiAngelo_159_FD_79666 | JGI IMG/M metagenome (GOLD analysis project Ga0066710, IMG submission 79666) | Grasslands soil microbial communities from the Angelo Coastal Reserve, California, USA - 14_1009_16_40cm | ecosystem: Environmental > Terrestrial > Soil > Grasslands | place: USA... | reverse complement strand
GCGAGCCTCTCGATCCCGGGGCGCAGCGCCGCGGCGAGGATGAAGGCGAGGAAAACGAGGGCCAGAACGACCTTCAGCTTCCAGAGGGCGAGCGCCGTCGCGACGATGGCGATGACGATCAACGTCGAGAGAGCGACCCGCTGCGCTGTTTCCTTCATGACCAGGGATCTTTCGCCGTCCGGCGAAAGCGGCAAACGCGATGATCACCTCGGGCTGGGAACGAGTCTGTCTCGACGAGCGGCGACATGCAGTCGTGCTCGCCGGTCCGTTCGTGCGCGCGCTCGGCCTCGCGGTCGTCGGGATCGGTTGCATGGCGATCGGCTGGCCGGCGACGATCGCGGGCGTTGTACTCCAGCTCGCCGGGGCCGGGATCGCGCTCCGAGCCGTATGGATGTGGGAGCGAACGCGTGTCGTCCTGACCACCGAGAAGCTGTTCGTGGTGCATGGGACGTTCCACCGCCGGGCGGCCGCGGTGCGCCTTTCGCGCCTGGGGGCGGTCGAGATCGAGCAAAGCCTGGCCGGTCGGTTCATGGGTTACGGGACGATCGTGGCCGGCGATCTCGAGATCGATTACGTACCGAAGCCGCGACGGGTTTACGGCCTGGTCGAGCGGCTCAGCGGCTGACTCGTTTCTCGGCTCCCCGAGCGGGTTTCCCGGCTGTCAAACGAACACTTGTTCGATCCGATCCACCTAGCTAAACTGGGCCGGTTATGGCGCAAGAAGAGCTCGTCGTCCACGGCGCCCGGGAGCACAACCTCAAGGACATCGACGTCCGGCTGCCTCGGAACAAGCTGATCTGCATCACCGGGCTCTCGGGCTCCGGCAAGTCGTCCCTGGCCTTCGACACGATCTACGCGGAGGGCCAGCGGCGCTACGTCGAGAGCCTCTCCGCGTACGCGCGCCAGTTCCTCCAGATGATGGAGAAGCCCGACGTCGATTCGATCGAAGGGCTCTCGCCGGCGATCTCGATCGACCAGAAGACGACCTCCCGGAATCCGCGCTCCACCGTAGGCACCGTCACCGAGATCTACGACTACCTGCGCCTGCTTTACGCCCGGGTCGGCCGGCCGCACTGCCCTGTCTGCGGGAAGCCGATCACGGGCCAGAGCCAGGAGTCGATCGTCGACCAGATCCTCCAGCTGCCGGAAGGGACGAAGTTCACCGTCAACGCGCCGGTCGTCCGTGACCGGAAGGGCGAGTACAAGGACGTCTTCGAGGAGCTGCGCAACGAGGGCTTCACGCGGGTGAAGGTCGACGGCCGGCAGCACCTGCTCGAAGACGAGATCCCGCTCGACAAGAAGTACAAGCACACGATCGAAGTGGTCGTCGACCGGCTCACGATGAAGCCCGACCTCCGTTCTCGGCTGGCGCAGTCGGTTGAGACCGCGGCGCAGCTGGCAGAAGGGCTCGTAGCGATCGACTTCGTCGACGAGGACCGCTCACTGCTCTTCAGCGAGAAGTTCGCGTGTCCCGATCACGGCGTCTCGCTTCCCGAGCTCCAGCCACGGATCTTCTCCTTCAACTCGCCTCACGGTGCCTGCCCGCGCTGCACGGGGCTCGGCGCGCAGCAGGAGATCGACCCGGACCTACTCGTGCCCGACACCAGCCTCTCGATCTCGGAGGGCGCGCTCGTCCCGTGGTCCGTCGGCAATTCGGGTTTCTACGAATCCGTCATCCAGGCGATCGCCGAGCGCTACGAGATCCCGCTCGACGAGCCATGGGAGAACCTGAGCGAGGAGGAAGAGGATCTGTTCCTCTACGGCACCGAAGGGGAGCGCGTTTACGTCAGCTACCGCAACCGGATGGGTCGTCGGCGCTCCTACATGCTCGCCTTCGAGGGCATCATCCCGAGCCTCGAGCGGCGCTACCGCGAAACTGACTCCGGCACGCAGCGCGAGCGCATCGAGGAGTACATGTCGTTCCGTCCGTGCCCGGTCTGTAACGGGGCTCGCCTGAAGCCAGAGGTGCTCGCGGTCACGGTCGGCGACAAGAACATCCATCAGTTCACGCAGATGTCCGTGACGCGCGCGCTCGAGTTTCTCGACCAGCTCCAGCTCACCGAGACCGAGCAGCTCATCGGGGCGCGGATCGTGAAGGAGATTCGCGAGCGGCTGATGTTCCTCGACAACGTCGGCGTCGGCTATCTCCAGCTCGACCGAGCGTCGGCGACGCTCTCGGGCGGGGAGGCGCAGCGCCTGAGGCTGGCGACGCAAATCGGCTCCCAGCTCGTCGGGGTGCTGTACATCTTGGACGAGCCGTCGATCGGCCTCCACCAGCGCGACAACGACAAGCTGATCGGTACGCTCGAACGCCTGCGCGACCTCGGCAACACCGTGCTCGTCGTCGAGCACGACGAGCAGATGATGCGCTCGTCCGACTGGCTCGTCGACATGGGCCCGGGCGCCGGCGAGCACGGCGGGCACGTCGTCGCCGAGGGGACCGCTGCCAAGGTCGAGCGGACGAAGAGCTCGGTGACCGGGCAATTCTTGTCCAGACGGCGCGTGATCCCTGTGCCCGAACGCCGCACGGAGGACAACGGCTCGTTCTGGGTTCGCGGTGCGTCTCAGCACAACCTCAAGGACATCGACGTCGAGTTTCCGGTCGGGAAGTTCGTCTGCGTGACGGGGGTGTCCGGCTCGGGCAAGTCGACACTGGTGAACGAGATCGTCCACAAGGCGCTGGCGAACAAGCTGCACCGGCATCGGACGAAGCCGGGCGATCACGAATCCGTCGAGGGGATCGAGGTCTTCGACAAGGTGATCGACATCGACCAATCGCCGATCGGCCGCACGCCGCGATCGAACCCGGCCACGTACACCAAGCTCTTCGATCACATCCGCGAGCTCTACTCGATGACGCCCGAGGCAAAGGTGCGCGGCTACAAGCCGGGACGGTTCTCGTTCAACGTGCGGGGCGGGCGCTGCGAGACGTGCAAGGGCGACGGCCAGATCAAGATCGAGATGCACTTCCTGCCGGACGTGTACGTCCCGTGTGAGACCTGCAAAGGCGCGCGCTACAACCGCGAGACGCTGGAGGTGCGCTTCAAAGGGAAGTCGATCGCCGACGTCCTCGAGATGTCGGTCGAGGAAGCGCTGCAGTTCTTCGCGAAGATCCCCAAGTTGCGGCGGCGGCTGCAGACGCTGCACGACGTCGGGCTCGACTACATCAAGCTCGGGCAGCCGGCGACGACGCTTTCCGGCGGCGAGGCCCAACGCGTGAAGCTCTCTTCGGAGCTCTCGAAGATCGCGACCGGGAAGACGCTCTACATCCTCGACGAGCCGACGACCGGTCTGCACTTCGCGGACATCGAAAAGCTGCTCGACGTGCTGCAGCGACTCGTCGACTCGGGAAACACTGTTCTCGTGATCGAGCACAACCTCGACGTGATCAAGCAGGCCGACTGGATCATCGACCTCGGTCCCGAAGGTGGGGAGGCCGGCGGCGAGATCATTGCAACAGGCGTGCCGGAGCAGATCGCCGACGTCGAAGAGTCGGCCACCGGACAGTTCCTCCGGCACGTACTGCCGAAGACGGCCGTCGCTGCGTAGACCGAGGTCAGCCGTTCCAGGCTGAGGCCCAAGCGGCTCGTCGAAGCCAGCCACGATGCCGGAACCCGGGCGTGCGGAGCACGGTCGGCCACAGATCGACCGGCGCGCGTCTCCTTAGCGTGTCGAGCACGACCAGCGCGCGACCCTGGCTTGGCCAGTACAAGAGGCTGTTGCCGTGCAGGGAGAGATTCGCCCAGTAGCCACACTGCACCGGATTCGCGCGTCGCTCGTACAGAACTCGAGGCACGTGCCGGCCGCGCTCCAGTAAGAGCACACGATCGGTAGCGCCGGCTTTACCGACCCCCCGGTAATTGACGGCGAAGACCACCCCCCGTTGCGCGGGGAGCGGGAGCAAGCTGCTGACGATCGTCTCGCCGCGGTTGCCGTGCGGCTTTCGGGCCAGCGAGGCGGAGGCGAAGCGCGTCCCGTCACGGCGAAGGAGAAGCATGCGGTTGCCGGAGCCGACGTGGATCAGCCCGCGCGGCAGCACTTCGAGCCACGGGTGCCGGGCGAGCCCAAGTGAGCGGAGGTCCGCCAGCGTCGTCCACTGTCGACCATCGCTCCGTAGGAGCAGATTCGAAGTGCTGATCGCAAGCAATGACTGCGTCTCGCGTTCGTAGGCGGTCCACCGGACAGATCCCAGACGTCTGAGCAACCGACCGTCCCCCGCACGGACTCGTACGTCGAACCCGCGTTGCGTGAAGAAGCCGCCGGCATGCGCCCACCCATGCAGATCCTCACCCCGGCCGACCAGGCGTTCGGGACCCCCGACCCGAGCCATCCACAGGTCGGGGGCGGGACGCTCGTACGCGGTGAACGCGATCGTGCCACCGCGAACGACGACGTTGTCGCTGCCATGCGCAAGACGTGAGCGCCACAGGACTCCGGCGTCACGCAAGAGCACCAGGTGACGCCGCGGATGGGCGATGTACGTGCGCTCATCGGCCCGAGCCAGGGCGCCCGGCGCCCAGGACGGAGCCCAAGGGCGCGGATGCACCAGTTCGGCGACTCCATCGGGGTGGAAGGCGAACGTTCCGCAGGCGCCTTTGACCAGGATCGTGTCTGGAAGGCCGACCGGGCCGCGCGGTCCCTGCGTGTCGCAGCGCGTCCCCGCACGAGCGGGCGCCGCAATGAAGAGCAGGACGAGGAGGACGACCCAGCGGAGCATCTCTACGTCTACGAACGTCCGGCGGCTCGCGGTCCACTACGCTGGAGACGTGGCCACGAGGGCGGAGTCGCGCCGCGACGAGAGAGAGTGGTTCCTCCGGGCGCTGCTCGTCCTGCACAGCCCGCGGAGTGTCTTCGCTTCCCTACGTGACGATTCGGATGAGGCCGCCGAAGCGCGCGCGGACACAGCCGGCGCGATCGTCTGGCTTGCCGGAATCGCCGCGGTTCTGGCCACGACGGTCGCGAGCACGCTGCTCGACGACGTCCAGATCGACGGGACACTGCTCACCGTCTGGGCTTTTCTCGCCGGGGGGCTCTACGGCTTCACGCTCTACTTCGTCGTCGGAAAGGTGCTGCACGTCGCGCTCCGGAAACTCGGAGGCCGCGGCAGCTTTCGGAGGGCACGGCACGTTCTTGCGTTCGCCGCCGCGCCGATTGCGCTTGCGCTGGTCGTCTACTGGCCGATCCGGATCGGAGTCTATGGCTGGGATCTTTTTCGGACCGGCGGTGCGGACGGCCACGGCACGGGAAACCTGTTCGCGTGGGCGTTCTACGCGTTCGTGTTTTGGGCGCTTGTCTTGCTCGTCATCGGCGTTCGCACCGTGCACGGGTGGAGTTGGAGCCGCTCGCTAGCCGGAGTCGGATTCGGCGCCGCGATCGCTGCAGGGCTAGCCGTCGCGGTGAGCGTGCTCTACGCCCTCTGAGAACACCGCGAGCTCCTCGTCCGGCATCGCATAGGTGTGCTTCGTCTCGGGAAAGGCGCCACTCCGCACATCGTCGACGTAACGCCCGAGGGCGGCGATGATCTCCGGGGCGAGATTTGCATATTGCTTCACGAACCGCGGTGCGTGACCGTCGTAGAGGCCGAGCAGGTCGTGCCAGACGAGCACCTGCCCGTCGCAGTCGGCGCCTGCGCCGATCCCGATCGTTGGAATCGACAGCGTCGAGGTGATGCGCTTCGCCACCGGCGCCGGAACCGCTTCGAGCACGAGTGCGAAGCAGCCGGCGGACTCGAGCTCGCGCGCGTCCGCGAGCAAGGCTCGGGCCTTTTCGGCCGAGCGGCCCTGCGCCTTGAAACCCCCGAGCATGGTGGCCGACTGAGGCGTGAGGCCGATGTGCCCCATCACCGGAACGCCTGCTCCGACGAGGGCGCGCACGCGTGAGATCGACGATCCGCCGCCTTCGAGCTTGACGCCGTCTGCACCGGCGTCCTTGACGAAGCGGATTGCGTTCGCGAGCGCTTCCTCGTCCGAGATCTGGAACGAGCCGAACGGCATGTCGGCGACCACGAGCGGACGGTGCGCACCGCGCGTCACTGCGCGGGTCAGCATCAGCATCTCGTCCATCGTCGCGGGGACCGTCGAGTCGTAGCCGAGGACGACCATTGCCGCCGAATCGCCGACGAGGACGATGTCGACTCCAGCTGCGTCGGCGAGGCGGCCGCTCGGAGCGTCGTAGGCCGTGACCATGGCGATCTTCTCCCCGCGCCGCTTGAGGTCCTCCAGTTCGGGAAGTGGAAGCTTCCCGGGCCCGGGAGTGTTCGGAGCCGGCTTGCGCGGTCGGGTTGTCACTTCAGATCTCCTTCCAGAACGACGTTGTCGATGAGCCGTGTGGAGCCGACTCGCGCGGCGGCGGCGAGAATCTTGATGCCGTCGAGATCGAGCAGTTCGACGTAATCGGGCTCGAGCCCGTTGAGCGCGCCTCGGACTGCAGCGACAGGGTCGGAATCCTCGACGTTTGCGGCGCGGCCGGCCTCCAGCGCACGCGGCAGAGCGAGCGCCTGCCGCCGCTCCCGCTCCGAGAGGTAGGCGTTGCGAGACGAAAGTGCCAGGCCGTCCACGTCGCGGACCGTCGGAACGATGCGTAGGTCGAGATCGACGTTCAGGTCGCGGATCATTCGAAGCAGGAGCACAGCCTGTTGCGCATCCTTCTGGCCGAAGTACGCCACTTGGGGCTGCACGATGTTGAAGAGCTTCAGGCACACCGTTGCGACGCCGCGGAAGTGACCGGGCCTCGCAGCCCCTTCGGCTCCGATCTCCTCGACGTCGACCCACGTGGCGTATCCATCCGGGTACATCTCTTCCGCTGAAGGGACGAGCAGGATGTCGACGCCCGCTTCCTCTGCGAGCTCCGCGTCGCGCGTCTCGTCCCGCGGATAACGCGAAAGATCTTCGTTCGCGGCGAACTGGGCCGGATTGACGAACAACGACACGACCACGGTCTCGCACTCCTCTCGCGCGGCGCGGAAGAGTGCGAGATGTCCTTCGTGGAACGCACCCATCGTCGGTACGAGCCCGACGCGTCCCCTACCCGCAAGCGATTGACGCACCGTCGCGATCGTTCGCAGCGTCTTCATTTCGCCGTCGCCTCGGCCAGCACGTCGTACAGGGGCTCCAGCTCGGGCCTCGCGGTGCGGATCGCGCGCCGGTGCGCCTCCACTGTCTCCCAGTCGCCGCGCTCGATGGGCCCGGTCAGCTCGAACCCGTTGTCGATCGTCCTGCGCATCAGTGGAACGAGTGCTTCGGGAGGAGCACCGGCCGCGCAGAAGAGTTCCGACGCCACCGCGTGCAGCGTGACGAGATAGTTCGACGCGATCGCGGCGCCCGCGTGGTACAGCGGCCGCGCGTCGTCGGCGAGCTCGAACGGCTGCAGCCCGAGGGTTTCCGCCAACCAGAAACCGGCCGTCCGCGCCTCTTCCGATTCGGCCGTCACGGCGGCCCAGGCTCCGTCGAACTGCTCGGGCCCGCGCGCGCGTGCGAATGTCTGAAGCGGGTGCATCGAGAAGCGGCGGCGATGCGGCTCGAGCGCCGACAGCGGCGTCGCTCCGGAAACATGGGCCACCCACGGGCCCTCGTCGAGCGCGACCGCAACATCGGCGATGGAGGCGTCCGGCACACAGAGCAGCACGAGTTGGCCCTCGTCGACCACGGCGATCCCGCGCTCGCGCAAGCGAGCCGAGGCGGCCGAGCCGACGCGGCCTGAACCGATCACCTTGATGCTCTCGAACACTCCAAGCTCCAGTTCCGTAGCGGATACCGGGCACCGGAAGCGTACACGGGCGGTGCTACTCTGCCGTGCCTGGTGGGTCGTCGTCTCCTCCTGGGTCTTGCCGTCGTCTTCGTGCTGGCCACACCGGGCCAGGCGCGCGCGGCGATCGCCCTCTCGCCTTGTCCACAGACCACGGACGGCGTCCAATGCGGGACGGTTGACGTCCCGCTCGATCGGAGCGGCGCCGTGCCGGGCACGATCCCGCTTCACGTGGAGGTCTTGCCGGCGAGTGGGCTCTCGCGTGGGACGATGTTCCTGATCGCGGGCGGTCCGGGCCAGGGATCGGCCGGTGCCTACGGACTTGGCTCTGCAAGCGCTGCTCAGGAGATGCAGACCATGTTTCCCGGTTACACGCTCGTGGCCTTCGACAACCGAGGGACCGGGAAATCCGGCCTCATCGATTGCCCTGGGCTGCAGACCTCGACGCTGACGACGATCGAACAGGACGCAGCCCTCGCCCGCGACTGCGCGACCATCATCGGACCGGGGCGACGCTTCTATGCGACGCGCGACCACGCCGAAGACCTGGAGTCGGTCCGGGTTGCGCTGGGAGCCGGACGCATCGGGCTCTTCGGCGTGTCGTACGGAACCAAGCTGGCGCTCGCTTACGCGCTTGCTCACCCGGATGCAGTCGAGCGGATCGTCCTGGACTCCGTCGTCGCGCCCGCGTATCCCGACCCGTTCGAGCGAAACGTCCTGAGGGAGATGCCGGGCACTCTCACCGCGTTCTGCGCGGGCGGCATCTGCCGTGGCGCCACGCAGAATTTCGCCGGGGACGTCGTCAAACTCGCGAATCGGCTCGAGGCTCATCCTGTGAACGGAAAGGTCATTGCGCCTAACGGGAAGCTGCGGGTTCTGCACATGAACGGTGAAGAGCTCATCTCGCTGATCATCGATGCGGATCTCTCACCCGGCCTGGCCGCCGAGGCGCCGGCTGCGGTTCACGCCGCCTTGCTCGGCAACGCGCGCCCCTTGCTGCGGTTGTACGACCTCGACCTGCGGACGAGCGTCCTGTCCGCGGAAGATTTGAGCTTCGGCCTGTATGCCGCGACGAATTGTGCGGACGGTAGCTTCCCGTTCGCTCCGGACACTCCACCCGCTGCGCGCCCGGCGATTCTCGATGCAACCGTCGGAGCGTTTCCACCCGGCAGCGTCGGACCGTTCGGAAACTGGGCGGCGCGCATCGGGACTGCCTACTTCTGCGAGCAGTGGCCCGCACCAACCGGAAACACGCCGCTCGGACCGGGGCCGCTGCCGAACGTGCCCGTACTCGCGGTCAACGGTGGCTTCGACCTGCGGACCCCGATCGCGAATGCGATCGCTGTGATCTCCGCGTTTCCCAAAGGCCAGCTGATCACGGTGCCCGGCGTCGGACACAGCGTGTCCTCCGCGGACTTCTCGGGTTGCGCCGCCGATGCGATCAGACGTTGGATCCTCGGGACGCTTCCGAGTTTCCGCGCGGCATCCTGTCCGCGAGTCCCGCCGGTGGGGAAGATCCTGGGCGCCTTTCCGGGTCGCCCGGCGAGCGCGTCGGTGAAGGCCACGCTGACGGCTGCGGCGAGGACTCTGCGCGAGGCGGAGTCGACCTGGCTTCAAATCGTGCTCTCCTCGGCGGCGTTTGCTCCCCGAGGTCTCTACGGCGGCAAGCTCGTCCTTTCCCAGAAGGCGCTGAGCTTCACGTTGAGCCGCTACAGCGCGGTCAGCGGTGTCCAGTTGAGTGGGAAAGTGACGTTCGTGCCTGGACAATTGCCCCTTTCCTACAAGGGCTCAGTCCGTGTCTCCGGGGCGGCGGCCGTCTCCGGCACGCTGAGCTTCTCGAAGAACTCGGTCTCAGGCAGGCTCGGCGGGCGGCCGGTCAAAGGCTCGTACTAGTCCCGTTTGCCGCCCGTCCGGCACCTTCCCTAAACTGCCCGAGCGATGCCGATGTACGAGTACGTCTGCATGAAGTGCGAGGAGCACTTCGAGGAGCTCGTCCGGGGAGATCAGGTGGTTGCGTGCCCGGGATGCGGCGCGACCAAGGTCGCCCGGCAGCTCTCGACGTTCTCGATGGTCGGCACCGCCGGGCAGGCCGGCGCATTCACGAGTGGCGGCGGCTGTTGCGGCGGAAGCTGTGGCTGCGGTCACTGAGCTGACCCGAGCCGACGAGCTGCGCGCGTTCGGCGAGATGGTTGCGGGCTGCACCAAGTGCGCGCTCGCCGGGGGCCGCACTCAGGTGGTCTTCGGTGCCGGCGATCCCAACTCCGACCTGATGTTCGTCGGCGAGGCGCCCGGCTTCCACGAGGACAAGCAAGGAGTGCCGTTCGTGGGCGCGGCCGGAAAGCTACTCGAGCAACTGCTCGCAGGCATCGGGCTTTCGCGCGAAGAGGTGTACATCGCGAACGTTCTCATGTGCAGACCCCCCGGCAACCGCGATCCTCTCCCCGAAGAAATCCAGGCGTGCGAGTCGCATCTCTGGCGGCAGATCGAGTTGATCGATCCGCGCGTGGTGGCGACGCTCGGGAACTTCGCGACGAAGCTGCTCTCGGGCCGGCCGACCGGGATCACACGCGTCCACGGTCAGGAGCAGGAGGTGACGCTGGGCGGACGTCGTGTGCTGCTCTACCCGATCTATCACCCGGCGGCCGCGCTGTACACACCGCGCATGCTCGAGGTGCTCAAGTCGGACTTCGCGAGGCTGCCCGAGCTGATGGGCCGCGAGGTTCCTCCGCCGGAGCCCGTCTACGTTGCCCCGATTGGGGCAGAGCCCGCCGTGCAGCTCGGGCTTTTCTGATCGAAACCCGTTCGCCGGAAGAGACGGAAGAGGTCGCCGCGAGGCTTGCCGCAGATCTCCGGCCGGGCGACGTCGTGACGGTCTCGGGCGAGCTCGGATCGGGCAAGACGACGTTCGTCCGCGGTGCCTGCCGGGCTCTCGGCGTCGAAGGAGCGGTCACCAGCCCCACGTACACCATCGGTCACCGGTACAAGGGGCGCGTCGACGTGTCCCATCTCGACCTCTTTCGCTTTCGCGGTGTTTCTGCGGCGGAGTGGGGGGACCTCGAGCCGTACTTCGAGGACGCGGTCGTCTTCGTCGAGTGGCCAGAGGCGGGAGAGGGCGTCCTGCCGAAGCCGCGCGTCGAGGTGCGGCTCGAGCACGGCGACGAAGAAGGGCAGAGGCTTGTCACGATTCGGGACGATGCTCATCCTGGCCTTCGACACGGCGACTGATGTCGCGACGAGCGCGCTGGTCTCCGACGGAGAGGTGTTGGGAGAGCGGAGGTCCCGCGCTGTAACGGTGCTCGAGGACATCGACGCCTTGTTGCGTCAGGCAGGCGCTCACACCCGCGAGCTCGAAGGAATCGCGGTCGGGATCGGCCCGGGGAGCTTCACCGGCGTTCGCATCGGGCTCGCGACCGCGCGTGGGCTTGCGCTCGCCCTTGGCGTACCGGTGGCCGGCGTCTCCACGCTCGACGCCCTCGCCGCCGGCGCTCTAGGTGCCCTGCCCGTCGTGGATGCCAGGCGCGGCGAGGTTTTCGTGCTCGAGGACGAGCCCCGCGTTCTGGCGCCAGCAGAGCTTCGGCCGTCTCCCGGAACGCTCTGCGTGGGCAGCGGCGCCGTCCGCTACCGGTCGGTTCTGGAAGCTGCCGGGGCCGAGATTCCGCCTGACCAGGACGAGCGTCACGTCCCCCGGGCGCGGTTCCATGCGCAGTTGGCTCGGGACTTCGGGCTGGCCGAAGCCGTGGAGCCGATGTACCTGAGAGTCCCCGACGCTGATAAAACAAGGAAATGAGTACGACTGCGAATCGGGTGGACTTCCGTCGTCTCGAGCTGCGCGACCTGAATGCGATCGAGACGATCGAGCGCGATTCGTATCCAACGCCCTGGTCGCGGTCGATGTTCGCGGGCGAGCTGGCCAAGCCGTCCTCGATCTCCCTCGGCGCATTCGAGCCCGACACGCGCGACTTACTCGGCTATCTGATCATCTCGCGCTACGTCGATGCGTGGCACGTGATGAACCTTGCCGTTGCGCCGGAACACCGGCGCAAGGGCGTCGCCAGCGGACTGCTCGAGCGGCTGTTCGAGCTAACCGGCGGAGAAACGCGTCGGGGGTACACACTGGAGGTCAGGGTGTCGAACGACGTAGCGATCAAGCTGTACGAACAGGCCGGCTTCAAAGCGCGCGGAGTCAGACGCGGCTACTACACCGATAATCGTGAAGACGCGTTGATCATGTGGCGAGATCCTGTCGCTCGCAGCGATGCTGCGAGCGACTAGCTGGCATGTGGACCAGGGCGGCGCTGACACAATGTCGCCAACCTGTACATCCAGAGTGCTGAGTCGCGTTGGTTCTTTGTCTGAATGAACCTGATGCCGAGACGCATCGCTGACAGACATGCCCCGCGTAGGGAAGAGGGCGAGAGGGGACCATGATCGATGTCTCGGCCCTCGACTAAGAGAAAGGGATATCGAGCTTCTTTTCGCAGGTTTCCGATTTGAGTCCACAAACGTCCCGTCACGAGACAGCTGTGCAGATCGAGAACGCTCTTCCGTTCCACGAGCGTGTTGCCCCCAACGTCGTAATCACCGACCGGAAGCCGTTCCATGCGAACTAATGCGCCGAGTTCTCCGAGGAACCGGGGGATTTCGCTGCGTCTCTCAAATACGTCGGCTCGAATGGGAACCGGAGGCACGGGGACAAAGTTAACGCGAAGTCTGCGCCGTGTCTGTAACCAGTTGGCGCCTTCGCGAAGCGAACGCGCATGATCCTGGGGATCGAAACTTCCTGCGACGAGACCGCCGCGGCGGTGATCACACCGGATGGGCGGATCCTCTCGAACGTCGTCTCGTCGCAAGCTGATCTGCACGCCCGTTACGGCGGCGTCGTGCCGGAGGTGGCGTCGCGTCGCCACCTCGAGCTGGTCACGCCGGTCGTGCAGGAGGCCCTGCGCGATTCGGGGACCACGCTCGACGACGTCGACCTCGTCGGAGTGACGGCGGGACCCGGGCTGATCGGTGCGCTCCTGGTCGGTGTCGCCGCCGCCAAGGCGATCGCCTGGGCGCGGCGGCTGCCTCTCGCGGCGGTCGACCATCTGCAAGGCCATGTCGCGTCGCTCTATCTCGAGCCGGATCCAGTCGAGCCGCCGTTCCTGTGTTTGCTGGCGAGCGGTGGCCATACGATGCTGCTCGACGTCCAGGAGCGCAACGGCAAACCCCGCGTGCTCGGCGCCACGCTCGACGACGCAGCGGGAGAGGCATTCGACAAGGGAGCGCGCCTCCTCGGCTTCGGCTATCCCGGAGGCGCCGAGCTCGACCACGTCGCTCGCAATGGCGACCCGAGCGCATACGCATTTCCCGTTGCGCGCGTCCCGGGGCTCGACTTTTCCTTCTCCGGTCTGAAGACCGCCCTCTTGTACGCCGTCAGGAAACTGACGGCTGAAGAGGGCGAACGCCGCCGAGCCGATCTGGCCGCGAGCTATCAGCGCGCAATCGTCCGGGCGCTCGTGGAGCGGACACGACAAGCCGCGGAGCAGATCGGAGCGACCAGGATCGCTGTGGTCGGGGGCGTTGCTGCGAACTCCGAGCTGAGGGCCGCTCTGGCTGAAGCCAGGGCCGCGCCACTCGCGCTCTGCACGGACAACGCGGCCATGATCGCCTCGGCTGCGCGGTTCTCCAACCCCATCCACTATCCCGGCTATCTTGGCCTCGATGCCTACGCGTCCACCGCGTGAGCCGTTCAACGCCCTGGTGCTTGCGGCTCTTGCGGTCGTCGTCACTGGGGTCCTCATTGCCGCAGGAGGTGGCAGCAAGGGCGTCGTCCAGCAGGGCGAGCCGAGCTGGCAGGGGCTAGCAGGCGCACAACGTCCGCGCGTCGCGGTCGGCCAGCGGGTCATCGTCCTGCTGAAGACACCGGCCTTAGCCGATCGCGTCGGCCGTGTCGGAGGCCTGGCCACGGACGAAGAGGAGCGCCGATGGATGCAGACCGCCCTCTCGTCGCAAAAGCTGCTCGTCGCGCGCCTGCGCGTCCAGGGCGTCATCGTCCAGCCCGAGTTCAGTTACACACGCACCGTCAACGGTTTCTCGGCGGCGTTCGACGCGCGGGGCATCGCGCTGCTCGAACGTGCCCCGGAGGTCGCGGGCGTCTATCCGGTTCGCGCCGCGTATCCGGCTTCGCTCAGCTCCGGACTCCTGACGAGCTCCCCGTTCGGCGAGCGCCCCAACATCGGGCTTTCCGACAAGGACGGCCGCGGCGTGACGATCGCATTACTCGACACGGGGGTCGATCGCGCTCAGCCCTTCCTGCGCGGCCGTGTCGCGAGTGGCATCGACATCGTCGGTGGCGAGGCCGGCGCGCTGGCCGCTGCGCGACCTGATGAGCCTGCGCAGCTCGAGCGGCACGGAACCGAGATGGCGGGCCTGCTCGTCGGCTCCGGCGGTCCCGGGGCCCTGGCGGGGGTCGCGCCCGGTGCGACGGTGCTCCCGATCCGCGTCGCCGGGTGGCAGCGAGACGCGAGCGCGAACTGGGCTGTGTACGGACGCACGGATCAGGTTCTCGCCGGGCTGGAACGTGCAGTCGACCCGAACGGCGACGGCGATGCTCACGATGCCGCGCGTGTCGCACTGATAGGCGTCGGGGAGCCGTTCGCGGGATTTGCCGACGGGCCCCTTGCACTTGCCGCCGCCGGTGCCACTCGACTCGACACGCTCGTCGTCGCTCCCGCCGGGAACGATGGCTCTGCCGGACCCGGGTATGGCAGCGTCGCGGGCCCAGGAGGGTCGCCGGCGGTGTTGACGGTCGGTGCGGTGGACCTACGACCACGCTTCGGCCAGGTGCGTGTCGTGCTGCGCGCAGGACTTCGCGTCGAGCTCGACGCGATGCGACCACTTGCAGGAGCGGTCACGCCGACGCGGCCGCTCGACGTCGGCATCGGTGGGCCGAGATCGCAGACGACCGAGCCCGCCGGCTATCAAGGAGCCGTCCCGCTGCTCGACTTCTTCGATCGCCGCGGCTCCAGCCTCGTCGCCGGCCGCGCGGCGCTCGTCCCTGCCGGAATCGATCCGAATGGAGCGGTCGCGAACGCGGCTCAGGCAGGAGCCGTCGCGGTGCTGTTCTACGGCGCGGATCTTCCGGCGGGCGGGATCGGGCTCGACGAGCGCACTCCGATACCGGCGGTGTCCGTTCCCGTTGACGTCGCACATGCGCTCCTGGACAGAATTCGCAGCGGGGTGCAGACAACCCTCTCGCTCGGCGCAGTGCACACCGAGTCGAATGCAGGCGAGGGGAGAGTGATGGGCTTCTCGTCGACAGGACTGGCATTCGACGGACGCGTGAAGCCGGAGGTCGTCGCGCCCGGTGTCGCACTCGAGACAGCCGAGCCGGGAGCCAACGCCGACGGCTCCGCTCGCTATGGCACCGTCAACGGGACCAGCGCGGCGGCGGCGCTCGTCGCCGGGTCGGCCGCGCTCCTAGCACAGGCGCGCCCGTATCTCGACGCGGATGCGCTGAAGAGCCTGCTCGTGGGCGCGGCACGACCGCTTCCCGACGATCCGGTCACGGCGCAAGGAGTGGGACTGATCGACCTCGGGGGTGCGACCGCCACCGAGGTCGGCGCGAGCCCCGCATCGCTTGCTCTCGGCCGAGCCGGCAGCCGAAACTGGCACACGGAAAATCAGGAATTCGTCCTCCGGAACGTGTCCTTCCGCCGACTCATCCTCTCGCTCGACGCCCGTGTCTCTCGCGAGGGAGCCGCCTCGCTTCAATTCAAGCTCAGCCCGCAGCATGTGTCGCTCGATCCCGGAACATCGATCCGGGTCCAGGTTCGCGCGCGAGTGACGAGCAAGCTCGTGGGCACGGCGCCCGCGGAGGGCGTCGTAATCGTCACGCCGGCCGCGGGCAGAGAAATCCGCGTGCCGTGGACGATTACGTTCGGGCCACGCGTCCCCGCGGGCCTCGGCTCCGTTCGCCTTTCGACGCACGCGTTCTCGCCCTCGGATGCCGCACCTGCGCTGCTGAGCTTCGTCGCGGGCTCGGTCCGGCGTGCGGCCGGCGAGCCCGACGTGCTGCCGCTGTCCCGCCTCGACCTCGAACTGTGGAGCCGCGACCGCGGCCGCATCGGACTCCTTGCGCGCCTCCGCGACGTGCTGCCGGGTCGCTACTCGTTCGGGGTGACCGGTCGCGACCCGACAGGCTCCGTACTCGGAAGCGGCGATTATCAGCTCAGGTTGGTCGCCTTCGCGACGGATGCCGGGCCGCCGACGGTCCGCACGGTCGGTTTCACGATCAAGTAGGCTCGCCGAGCTTGGCCCAGCCGAAAATGTTCCCATTTGCGCGGAAAAAGGAGCTGACGTGACCACCGTCGACGCGCCCGTCTCGCACCTTCGCGAGAACCCCTACGAGATCGCGAAGTCCCAGCTGAGGAAGGTCGCCGATACGTTCGCGATCAATCCCAACCTCGTGAACGTCCTCCAGGAATGCAAGAAGGCGCTCGTCGTTTCGGTGCCCGTCTCGATGGACGACGGATCCACACAGGTCTTCCAGGGGTACCGCGTCACGCACAACGTCGCCCGCGGTCCATCGAAGGGCGGTATCCGATACCACCCCGACGTCACGCTGGACGAGGTCAAGGCGCTCGCGATGTGGATGACGTGGAAGTGCGCTCTGTCCGGAATCCCGTTCGGCGGGGCCAAGGGCGGTGTGGTCTGCAATCCCAAGACGATGACGGAGGGCGAGCTGCAGCGCATGACTCGCCGCTTCACCTCGGAGATCATCAACGAGATCGGACCGGAGAAAGACATCCCCGCCCCGGATGTCGGCACGGACGGGCGCGTGATGGCCTGGATCTTCGACACGTACTCGATGAACAAAGGTCATTCGGTCCTCGGAGTGGTGACGGGGAAGCCGCTCACGATCGGCGGCTCGCTCGGCCGCGAAGAGGCGACAGCGCGTGGCGCCCTCTACTGCGTGCGGGAAGCCGTGCGCAAGCGGCAGATGTCGCTGCAGGGCACGACGGTCGCGGTGCAGGGCTTCGGGAACGTCGGCTCGTATCTCGCGAAATTCCTGGCCGAGGACGGGGCGACCGTGATCGCGGTCTCGGACTCGACCTCCGGCCTCTACAACGCCAACGGCATCGACGTTCAGGCAGCGATCGCTCACAAGCGCGAGACGGGCTCGCTCGCCGGCTTCAGAGGCGCGGAGCCGATCTCGAACGAGGAGCTGCTCTTGCTCGAGTGCGACGTCCTCGCACCGTGCGCGCTCGAGCAGGTGATCACTGCGGAGAACGCCGACAAGGTCAGGGCGAAGATCATCGTCGAGGGCGCCAACGGCCCCGTGACGCCGACGGCGGACGAGATCCTCGAGGAGAAGGGCGTGCTCGTCCTGCCGGACATCCTCGCGAACGCGGGCGGCGTGGTCGTCTCCTATTTCGAGTGGGTCCAGGGCCTGCAGGAGTACTTCTGGAAGGAGGCCGAGGTGAACGCGAAGCTGAACGACATCGTCACGCGAGCGTTCAACGAAACCTGGAGCACCATGGACGGCCGCGCCGTTTCGATGCGACTGGCCGCATACGGCCTCGCCGTCCAGCGTGTCGCCGAAGCCACCGTAACCCGCGGCATCTATCCCTAATAACACGGGGGAACCCATGGTTCCCCCGTGCGCCCCCTCCTCACCCTGCAAGCCGGCTGATCTCGGCGCTACGGCGTGACGCGGTCACGCCTCCGCTGCGCAACGCCATCAAGCTAGGTTCCGCAGGTGATGGTCGGAGGGAGCCAGACAAAGGTCGTCCTCTACCACGCAAAAGCCTGCCACCTCTGCGAGCGCGCACGGGGGACCGTTGCCGAGATTCGGCTGCAGATTCCGTTCGAGCTCCAGGAGGTCGAGATCGACGGCGATCCCGAACTGGAGGAGCGCTACCGGGAGTGGCTTCCGGTACTCGAGATCAATGGCGAGCGGGCCTTCGTCTACTACGTGGATCCAGATGCCTTTCGCCGCAAACTGGGCGCACAAAGTTGACCTACGCGCGCCCCTGGCGTCGCGTGATACAACGGGTTCGGGTTGTCACAAACTCTCGAATCCAGGAGCACGGTGGCGGTGTCTGATCGGTTGACGGTCGGAGTGGCGGCGCGCCTGTCCCGCTACCTCCAGGTGCTGACGCAGGCGAAGAAAATGGGAAAGGAGCGCATCTCCTCCCAGGAGATCTCCGACTACACGAACATCAACGCGACTCAGATCCGGCGCGATCTCTCCGCGTTCGGGAAGTTCGGCAAGCGCGGGGTCGGCTACAACATCGACTCGCTGCTCGGGGAGATCCGCAAGATTCTCCGCACCCAGGGCCAGCACAACATCGCGCTGATCGGAGCGGGCCGCCTCGGGCAGGCGATTGCGAGCTCGCCGATCTTCGCCGAGCACGGGATCAACATCGCCGCGGTGTTCGACACCGATCCGGAAAAGGTG
>Ga0066710_100001342_pt1 | contig 18190 bp, 14 predicted proteins | sample GraSoiAngelo_159_FD_79666 | JGI IMG/M metagenome (GOLD analysis project Ga0066710, IMG submission 79666) | Grasslands soil microbial communities from the Angelo Coastal Reserve, California, USA - 14_1009_16_40cm | ecosystem: Environmental > Terrestrial > Soil > Grasslands | place: USA... | reverse complement strand
GATTTCTGCTACTTCGGATTCGGACTCGGATTCTGACTTCCCAGACCTCCTGTGATGCCTTCGACCTGGTGTCCGATTCGGATCGCTCTCACCTTTGCGATCTCCGCCGGTCTGGCGGCAAAGGGATCGACGTCGGCACAAGTGAATCCTCTCAAGGTGCATTCTGAAGTGGTGTGCTTGATTCCCTTTTCCTTCATCAGCCTGCTCATCAGCTCTACGGCTTTGTCCTGGAAGACGATGGCGTTGTTAGGCCGGAAGGTCCCTACACCTATCGCATAGTCGATTGGCATCAGCGGCTCGATGCTTGCACCGAAGGAGCCATCATTTTTCTTACCTAAGTCATGAGCCCCGAGGTCAGCGCCCCTGTCCACCAGGTACTGAATGATGTCGGTGTTTCCGAAGTGTCCAGCACCCATCAACACGGTAATACCGAAATCATCGGCCGCATTCACGTCGGCTCCGAGTTCTACCAGCAGTTTAATAACTTGCAGTCGTTCGGCGTTAGATTTTCCATTGCTATAGCCTTCGATCCACGCGTGTCCTGCGGCTGCCATGAGCGGTGTCTCGTTGAGGTTGGATACAATGTTAGGATCAGCGCCGTTAGACAGCAGGAGTCGAACCAGTTCCAGGTCGGCGGAATAAGCCGCCCGCGCCAGTGCTGTAGCGAACGTGATCCGGGGTGTCAATTCAAGCGATGTTCGACGGGACGTGACGATGTTACTGACGAACGCATTCGGATCCGCCCCACCTGCCAGAAGTTTCTTGATCAAGGGAAGAGGATCCAGGGTCGTCGTCCACGGTATACCGGGGTTCGTTTCCATATTGCGGCGATCCACCGCCAGGAACAACGGCGTGAACCCTTCGGCATCGGCATGATTTACATCCGCTTTGCCGTCGATTAGAAACGATGCAAGTTCGTAATTGCCATTGAAGATTGCCAGCCCTAACGGACCTTTCCCATCGCCTGAGATCGCATTCACATCCGCTCCAGCCGCGAGTAAACGGCGCGCAGATTCCAGATCCCCTTGCCGGGCCGCAAAATGCAACGGTGTGAACCCACCGTAATAATCTTTCTTTGGCTTTTCACCAGGCTCGGGATCACGTGGCGGGCTTACCGAAGGGCCCCGGCTGTTTGCGGCGTCCGCCGGTACGATCTTCGAACGAGCATTGACATTCGCGCCGTGGTCGATGAGCATCTTCACCGCATCGGGATGGCCCTCGGAAACGGCCCACATCAAGGCGGTGGTACCGCCCCAGTTCTCCATCGCGTTGACTTGCGCTCCATTGTCTAACAGCACCTTGATCGCCTCGGGCTTCCCGGTGCGTGCCGCCATCATGAGCGCGGTGTCTTTATGTTGCGTCAGCGGGGCATTGGGGTCCGCGCCGGCCTTGACGAGTTTTTCGATCATGGCCGCATTCCCGTTTGTGGCGGCAAGCTGCAGCGGTGTGGCGCCCGCGCGCGTCGCGGCCGACACATTTGCTCCGGCACGGATCAGCAGTTCCGCAGTTTCCATATCATCCAAGCGAACCGCCCAATGGAGAGCCGTGGTGCCATCCGGTTGCGGTGCATTCACATCGGCCGTCCGCTGCAGCAAGGAACGCACAGCCTCCTTGTTCCCCTTCATGGCCGCATCCGCCAGGTCACTAACGGCTGCGCCGAGACCGGCGGCGGACAACAGCATGACCAAACAGCACCCGAGTACACGTCTCATGCACATGTGTTGCTCCTTAGGCTCAGTTGCTCCGGCAACGATTTTAAGACCTTGGAACTGATTTCTACACCCTGGTTTAGGGATTGACAATAAAAATCCTGGCGAAAAAATTGGGTCGTGGGTTTGATTCCGATACCCCGGGCTTGCGCCCATACGCGCTAACGGACGTGCGGGCGTGTGTGAGCGACCCCCTGCCGCCTTCGGCGGCTGTCCCCCTTCCAAACGGGTACGGTCGCTCACACACGCCCATCCCAGGTGACTGGCGCACTACGAAAATTGCTTGCAACCTTCGACACCATCAGAGGATATTTACACACAAATATTTTCACCAAGCTTTTTGTGTGCAAAGGCTCTCCTGACCATCCATGAATGGAGCTTATCGATGAAAAAGAGATTATCGCTGGTTGGTTGCATGGCGATCATACTTGCGGTTCTGGGCTATGGCCAGGCTGCCGGGCCGCAGCAGCAATCTCCGAGAGCCGGTGCGGCGGCGGTGACGGCGCAACGCGCGCTGCTCGATCAGTACTGCGTGGTCTGCCACAACGATCGAGCGAAAAGGGCCAATCTTTCGCTTGAAGGATTAGATCTCACAACGGTGGGTGATAACCCGCAATTGTGGGAGAAAGTCGTGCGTAAACTTCGCGGTGGTGTGATGCCCCCGCCGGGCATGCGACGACCGGATTGGGCCGCCTACACCGCGCTGACGGAGTTTCTGGAAGCGGAAATCGATCGTAAAGCGGCAGCAAAGGTACATCCCGGAACCAAGGTACTCCATCGTCTGAACCGCACCGAATACGCCAATGCCATCCGCGACCTCCTGAATCTCGAGATCGATTCCGCGACACTTCTGCCGGCAGACGATTCCAGCAGAGGCTTTGACAATGTAGCAGGTTCTTTAACGATATCGCCGACACTGGTGGAATCCTATGCGACGGCGGCGGGAAAGATCGCGCGCATGGCGGTCGGCTATTGGAAAACGCCGACGGAATCGACCTATGTTGTACCGACCGATACCACACAGGAATACCAAATCGAGGGTCTGGGTTTTGGCACCCGCGGCGGAATGCTCGTTCGTCATGCCTTTCCGGCCGATGGCGAGTACAAGTTTTCGATCAGAAACTTTGTTAACGGTCCCTATATTCGAGACGAGCAAATCGAGGTCAGCATTGACGGCGCGCGAGTGCACCTATTCAACTACAATGATCTCAAGAACCCTGACGCAGAAGACGGCGGAGATGCTCTGGAGATCACCGTCCCAGTAAAATCCGGCACGCATACCGTGGGAGCCACTTTCCTGGCCACGAACTACCGGCCCAGCCTCGACCCATACAAGCACTTCGCACGAACCACGTTCGAAACGAGCAGGGTCGCGGGCTTCACAAGCTATCCCAATATCGGTACTTTGAAGATTGAAGGACCCTTCAATGCTATACGTCCGGTCAACTCGCCGAGCATTCGCAAGGTCTTCACGTGCCGGCCGTCGACCGCCAGTCAAGAGGAACCCTGCGCAAAGGAAATCGTTTCGACGCTGGCGCGGCGCGCCTACCGGCGTCCCACAACTGCAGAGGATCTTGAAGGGTTGATGGGCTTTTACCAGGAAGGCCGCAAGAGCGGAGCGAATGCAAGCCCGGTAGGGCGCAGCAATCAAACGATGACCGGCACATTTGAGGATGGCATCGAGCTAGCGGTTCGGCGAATCTTAGCCAGCCCTCAATTTGTGGTGCGTCTCGAAAGAGAACCTGCGAATCTGGCTACAGGTCAAACCTATCGCATTAGCGGTTTGGAGTTGGCCTCTCGTTTGTCGTTTTTCCTGTGGAGCAGCATCCCGGACGACGAACTGATCAACCTGGCCAGCCAGGGAAGGCTTAGCAATCCCACCGTGCTCGAGCAACAGGTGCGGCGCATGCTTGCCGATCCGCGATCCGAGGCCCTGGTGAAAAACTTCGCCGCCCAATGGCTGTACTTGCGGAATTTGCGGTCGACGGCTCCGCTTCAGTTAAGCTTTCCCGACTGGGACGATACGCTGCGGCAGAGTTTCCGGCGTGAGACGGAACTGCTGTTTGAAAGCGTGATGCGCGAGGACCGTAACGTCGTGGATTTCTTGACCGCAGACTATACGTTCCTCAATGAGCGACTCGCCAAGCACTATAGCATCCCCAATATTTACGGATCCCAATTCCGGCGGGTGACGCTCGGACCGGAACTCGACTACCGTCGAGGATTGCTGGGTCAGGGAAGCATCCTGGCGATAACCTCGGTTGGCGATAGGACTTCACCGGTCAAACGAGGCGTGTGGGTCCTTGAAAACATCCTCGGTACTCCCCCTCCGGAACCTCCCCCGAACGTTCCACCGTTGGAGGATACGACTGGTGAGCCCGGAAAAATTCTTACATTGCGTGAGAAGCAGACATTACACCGGCGCAATGAGCCCTGTGCAAGTTGCCACAAAATCTTCGACCCGATGGGTTTTGCGCTCGAAAACTTTTCCGCAGATGGGAAGTGGCGAGCCAAGGATGGAGGCGATGGGGGAACTCCTATTGATTCGGTCGCCGACTTGTTTGATGGCCAGCCGATCAATGGACCCGTTGGTTTGAGACAGGCGCTTCTGCGGTATTCCCCCCAATTTGTCCGCATGGTGACCGAGAAGATGATGACGTATGCCTTGGGCCGGGGGGTCGAATATTACGATATGGCGGTGATTCGCTCGATCGTGCGGGATGCGGGCAGGAATAACAACCGGTTCTCGTCGATCGTGTTGGGTATCGTCAAGAGCGCCCCATTTCAGATGAGAACGAAAGTGGAAGAAACCGCCGCGAATGAATAGCCGCTACAGTTCAAACCCCGGAAATATTGGTTGTTATAAAAAGCAGGTGTTACGATTGCACCAGCATCCCGCCAATGAGGAGGCCAGATAATGTTTATTGCAAAGAAACATATTCCTCGCCGTACGTTTCTGCGCGGCTGTGGCGTGACATTAGCCTTGCCGCTGCTCGAATCGATGCTGCCCGCACAAACGCCTCTGCGCCGGACGGCGGCAAGCCCCGTGAGACGGTTTGTCGGTATATGGCACCCGCATGGCGCGGCTCCAGGGTATTGGAGTCCCCTGCAGGAAGGTTCCAACTTCGAATTTTCGTTTATCACGAAACCCTTGGAGCCATTCCGTGATCGCGTGGTTCTCATCACTGGACTTGACGCGACGGGGTGTTTCTCCACTGCGGAAGAACCCGGTGGCAACCACGCGCGCGGCGCAAACTTATTGTCCGGCGCCCGCCCGCGAAGGGACTCGGTGACTCCTTATCTGGGTGTTACGGTCGATCAACTGATCGCGCAGAAGTACGGCCAGGACACGCTATTGTCTTCCATTCAACTCGGGATTGACGATCCCGGAAACAATACCGGCAACTGCAACTGGGGTTACAGCTGCGCTTACACGAACTCCATCTCTTGGCCTTCGCCCACGACGCCGCTTCCGACAGAAATCAATCCGCGTATGGTCTTCGAGCGCTTGTTCGGTGACGGTACCAGCACGGAGGAGCGGCTTGCGGACCGGAGGCGCACCGGTAGCATCCTCGATTCGATAACCCGCGAGCTTTCTCTTTTCAAAAAAGACATCCCTGCGGGCGATCGGACCAAGCTCGACAACTATCTTGAGAACGTTCGAGAGATTGAGCGGCGGATCCAGAATGTGACCAGCAAACCAGAGTCTGAACAGTCTTTCGAGGTCCCCTTTGGCATACCGGACAGGAAAGATGTCCATTTCAAGTTAATGTACGACTTGATAGCGGTGGCATTCCAGGCAGATATCACCCGCGTCGCCACCCTGATGCTAGGCCGCGACCTCACCCCCACCAGCTTCCCCGAATGCGGCTTTAATGGAGGTTGGCATTCGACGTCTCACCACGGCGACGTTCCGGCGAACAAGGCCAACTATTCCAAGATAAACCGGTATCACGTACAGAACCTGGCATACTTCTGCGAGAAGTTGCGGAACATTCCTGATGGCGACGGCAATGTTCTGGATCACGTGTTGATCTACAAGGGAACCAACATGGGGAATTCGCATCGCCACGCGCATGAGAAAATACCGGTTGAACTCGTCGGTGGAGTCGACGGTACTTTCAAGGGAAACCGTCACCTTGTGTTTCCGGACAACACGCAGAGGAACTCCAATATGTTACTGAGCATCCTCGATCTGTACGGCATTCACCGGGAGAGTATCGGGGACAGCACCGGACGTCTGCCTGGGTTAGCCTGAGATCTGCCGGATCCGGGTCGACTTTCATTATCGCCGGCAGTTGCTCTCAATAAGCAACTGCCGGCGATCGTTTTTAGGACCCGAGCCCATGCCACCACGAAGTGAAACGGCTTGAGGAAAATCTGCCGGCTCGGCTAATATCGCGTGTAATAGCCACTGTAGCGGCGGTAAGCGCGGAGCGGCATCGAATTCAAGCCGGCGCGAAGCGCAAGCGCGATAGCGCGCAGCCTCAAGAATAGGCGCAGCCAGAAGGAGAATTTCCGATGAAATGGAGAGTTGGAAAAGCTGCAATGTGGGTGGTCGTTGCAGGGATGGTGGCCACCTTGACAGTACCGGCGGCCGCGCAACGAAGAAGACCAAATCGGCCGGTAGTGGATCTGCCTCGCGGTCCGGTGAGGCAAGTCATACTCAAAAGCTGCACCGCGTGCCACGGTATAGATGACTATGCTTTCCATGCCATGGACAGAGCCGGATGGCAGGCGCTCATCGAGACCATGAAAGAAAAGGGAGCTGTTATTTCCGACGAAGACCGGTCTATTCTCCTCGATTGGCTCGTTTCTAAATTCGGCCCGGATTCGAAGCCATTCCAGCCAACCCAGGGGCCTCCCCCCACTCTCGCAGACGGTGCAGCCAGGAGACTTCTGGAAAACTCCTGCACCACATGTCATACGCTGGAACGAGTGGATGCCGCGAGGTTTACCCAAGAAAAGTGGCAAACCATCGTGGTAGAAATGAAAAATAAGGGTGCTCGGCTTGCGGACGAGGATGTTGCCACTCTGGTCGAGTACTTTACCAGGACCCACGGTCCAACGAACTGAACGAGTTTTATTAGCCGCGGAGAATTGCGCATTGGGAATTGAACATTGGTCAGATCCTGGGTCTGATGCGGAGCACTGGATACTGCCAAGTTTTTTTGCGCGAGCCGGCCTTCTTCCCGTTGATGACGTCGGGCACGTGAATCGCTTCGGCGATCATTGTTTCTTCTATACGGCGGAGTCAGCCACGATTTGTGACGAACGCCTCCATCAACCCGTCGACGCAGATCCGGCGTGCAGTGATCGCGCGTCGCATCGCGGAGAGCCCCGTCTTCTGCGCGGCCTCGGTGACGCAGAGATCGGTCAGGATGCGCACGGCGCGATCGCGGTGGTCTTCCTCGACGTGCGCATGGACGTAGTAGAAGTCGAGCGCGGACTTCGGGACTCCGTAGTGCTTTTCCAGCGCCTGCGCCATGCGCCCGACGTGCGTCGCGTTGATCGACTCCGTCGCGATGTTGCCGCCGCAGAGCGCCTCGATCGTGCCTGCGCGCTGGAGCGCGAACAGCTCGTTCTTCTCGATGATGGTCGTCGGCAGATAGTCGGTGTTGAACACTTCATCGCGCGTGAAGCCGAGCGCTTCGCACAGCCGCACGAAGAGAATCGAGTGGCCGGTCTGCGTGCCGCCGATGGTGTCCTCGCCGCCTTCTTCGACCACGAGCGGGATGAGCGAGCGCTGCCGTTGGAGGTCCTCCCACGTCGGCGTGGCGCCGCCGGCGGAGATGATCTTCCACGCCGCGTGCCGGAGCGTGTCGAGGAAGAACGCGCCTTGCTGGCGGATGATGTCGCGAACCTGATCGCGCGAGAGCTTGCCGTCCCAGATCGAGTGGAACAGCGGATGGTGCAGCCACGGGTGCGTGTCCTGCGCCTCCTTCAGGAGTTGTCGTGCGAACTCGGCGGGCGGAAGCATCATCGATCTCCTTTCGGATCCTCGATGCAATACGGAATTATTGTTTTGGCTTCGCCTGACCGAGGTCGCGAAATCCCTTGTTGTAACCTTCCACTTCGTTCATCGGCGCGCAGATTCCCTCCGAGATACCTGCGAATAAGCCGGACCATCCAAAATAGGTGACAGCGTCATCCGGCATTTTCTTGAAGGTTTTCTTGGCGCCCACGTACGGCGCGGTATAGTACTCCGGATCGTAGAGCGTCAGTTGAAGCTCCAGAGTGTTGTAGTCGAGTCGCTTCCAGGTTTCTTCGATTCGCGCGTGGAAACTTTTCGGATAGCCGAGATTATCGAGCCACGCTCTTTCCTCGAGACCCACAGTATTCACGACCAGCGTATTTCCGTCCCATTTCGCGACCGAGTGCCCATACCATGCCGGACCGAGATTCTCGAGGTTTTGACCTGAAGGTAGTTCCCGGCCGTCGGTCCACAGGTACCGTATTCGGTGTTCCCACTGAAAAACCTGAAGGATCTTGTCCTTGGTCATGATGAATTCCATCGGTTCGTCATCGTTCATGAGTCGTGGGAAGCCCATCGGGTTACATCCCAACCATGGCGCATTGGATTCGATGCCGTTCCCGGCAAGATGCACTTCTGATGAAGCCCTGACCGCGTCCGCGATCACCCGCGGCACACCAGGCGTGTCGCCGATACGTCCTTTCATCGCCTCGATGCCCGCCCGCGTCAGAGGAGGAGGCTTGGTTCCAAGGGTATGATCAAGAACCGTCATCGTCCATATTCCTGAAAGATCATGTGGATCGAAGGGAGCGTTGGACGTGTTTGCCTCATACCGCTGCTTGAACTTCTCCTTGTCGTCTTGGGCATTCGCAACGCCTGCCGGCAAAAGAAAGACCATCGACACTAGAGCCGGCATCAAGGTCATGAAACGGTTTCGCATGGTTGCATTCTCCTGGTCGACCGGATTTTGTCCGCGTTCCCGCGACAATTATTTCTGAACCGTCGCCGAGAATAACTTTGACGACGATAGCCGTTGGTGAGGCATTGGCGGGATAGAAATCGAAATACGTCAGCGTCACAGTCTTCATGTCTGTCATTGTGGCGGACAATCCGATTCCGTGCAATGCGGAAGACGCGCGAATCGCATTGTTCAAGAAACTAGCCGCTCGCATTAGAGGGATGGATGTCCTGGACAGGCGAGTTGGTCCTGCAACTTGCCGGTTTCGGATTCATCAACACCGGTAAGACTCCAACGATTCCCACTTCGCGACAAGGGACGATCGTTGGGCGATTCGTGTTCCCTCAGCCGCAAGCCGCGCAAGTGTCAGTTTCTTCTTGGTACAGCCTCCATGAGTAGCGCAAGGGCTCTCCGGAAGCTTTGAGCCCCGATAGATTCCCCTTTGTAATGCCCTAAACGCACGACGACGAGGTCGTGCGACGGAATGATTAACGTCGTCTGTCCCCCCGCACCGGACATGTAGTACGCCTCTTTGGGCACGGGGAACGTGCCGTCGCCGTTCAGCCAGAAGAAGGCCCCGTAAATGGGGCGCTTGTCGGCCTCCCATGCAGGGGCCAGCGTGCTCACGAACTTGGCGTACCCTTCGGGCAGAATCCGCTCACCGTTCCATACTCCATCCTGAAGATAGAGATTCCCGAGGCGTGCCCAGTCGCGTCCTGAAGCAAACTCGTACCCTTGGGTGAGAAAATTCCCATACGGGTCGGTTTCCATCACCATCGTCCGGATGCCAATCTTGTCGAACAGGCTGCGCTGCGGGAACGACAAATATTCCTCCCCACGTTTCTCGACGGCCAGGCGAACAAGGTAATTGATCAACACAGGGTCGGTGTTGTGATAACGGCCGACCATGTCGGGCGGCCATTGCTGCGGGCGTGTGGCAGCGTAATGGAATGAATTGACGCTGCCCGTGTAAAGATAAAGGTGATCTGGATACGTGCCCAACGGGTCGTAGTCCGGATCCTGGGGCGCCTTGATTCGCAGGCCGCTCGACATATGCAGGATGTCGGCAATGCGAATCTTAGCGCGCGGATCCCCACGACCTTGCCACTCCGGTATGGGGGCCGGCTGCGACAAATCGTAAACGCCCTGCTTGATGAGCACCCCCATCATGGTGGCCGTCAGGCTCTTGCCCATCGACCAGCTTTCGAGAGGCGTTCGCGCTGTAATGCCCACGCCGTACCGCTCGCCGATGAGTCGTCCCTTCCACGTCACTACCAAGGCAGCCGTCATTCCTGCAGCCGGCTCGAAGGCGGCGTCGACAGCAGCTTTGACCTTGGCTCGGTCGATCGCCTTAGGCAGTGGGTCGTTGGGCAGCGCATCACCCATGGGCCATTTTTGCGTCGAGGCATCCGGCAGTCGGCTCTTGACGATAATTGGCGTGAAACTGACGGAGTTCTGGCCCACTGGAAGCGTCACGCACCCTTGGCTCCCAAGATACTTTGCGGTGCGAGTCACGCCATTTGGCAATGTGATGTGGACGGCCTTGTTGATGCGATCGATCACCGGCTTCGCTACTTTCGCGCGCTCCGCGTACGGGCTCGTGAAATATCCGACGTTCTCAGCAGCAAAGTCAGGATCGAGGCCCGTGACGAACACGGCCGAACACATAATTTTCGCGAAGCCGGACGTGTGGTGATCCAGAGCCTCGCCCGGAGGTGGCACGTACGGTGTGTTGATCTCCAGCGATTTGGCACGTGCAATCAGAGCGCCCCTCTCCGAATCGCGCAGTTGCGACGCAGCCGTAGCGCCCGCGAGCGTAACGGCAAGTAATACAAGCAACATTCTTCTCACGCTCACCTCCGAGAATGGGACGAGCCGACCCAACGGCCTGCGGCTAACCTGCCGCACCGAGTGGCGCGGTCCGTGCGGACGCACCGTGGCACGAGGGTCGGTCAGGTTCACCGGATTTCTTCGCGCAGGCGGCATACGTTCCGCTGGTTTTCAGTAAGGCCACCGCAAGAACCGATATCAAAACACGTACTTCAATGCGAACTGCATCACTCTCGCATCACCTGAAGTAGTGATCTGTCCAAAGGTGTTGCTGTTGAGGGGAACGGTGGTCGATATGAACGGTGCCGCCGATGTAGCTCCGGGGTTGCCCTTTCGGAGGCTGTTGGTTACATTGAACGCTTCGACTCGAAACTCCAACTTCTGATCACCTGTTCTAATCTTTCGGCAAACTCGGATGTTCTGGCGGGGATTATTAGTCCTCCCCAACTCAGGTGTCAACGCATTTGGGCACGGCCCACGCACGTGTGGCAGCAGCGTCCTTTCGCCGTCCTCTTCGTTTCGTTCCGCAGAACGTGCTCGGCCATGCCAATCGAAACACTTAACGCTGGTGCGTCGCCGACAACTCTCGCCGGGACCGCCAGCAAGCATACGCGACGACCGAGTATACTGCCGCGAGGCCCAAACCGAACTCCGTGGTGACGTACTGAGTCAGCTCCCGAGACACAGTCATACGGTCGAAAAGATTCTGGATGAACAGATTGTGACTGGCATGGAAGACGACTGCTGTCCAGACGCTCCCCGACTTGAACCGAAGCCATGCCAGAATGAATGAGATCGCGATGAACGAGACGCAAAAAACAACAAGGCCGTACCACACCGGGGCTGCGCTGTGGTAGCCGGCAAACAAAATTCCTGGCACGTGGAAAAAAGACCAGATTGAGCCGCTAAGGAATCCGATTTTCCCGAATGGCATTAGTTTCGCCAGTTCGGGCACCAGAAGCCCTCGCCAACCGAGCTCTTCTCCGAGGGCGAGTACGGCTTCCAAGACGAACCCACCTGTAGCCGCAACAAAAACGCTTCGCCAGAAAGAGCGCACATCAAGTCCGACGGAGAAACCAGCATCCCGCGCCAGGCGCTCGGCGGTGAAATCACCGAGCCCCGTCGCCCACACGGTCCCGTAAATGACTAGACCGGCCGCAACTGGAAGGAGATAGCTGAAGACCAAGTAACGCGACGGTCCCAACCGCCAACCGAATCCCCGGACGTTCTTTTGGCACACCAGTCTCGTGAAAAGCGCCGCCACACCAGGTGCCCACATAATTCCGACCACGACGAGGTCAGGGATAGCGTCAATGGATTCCGCCGAAATGATGAAGTAGTAAGGTGGAAGGCACAGCACGGCAGTGAGCACCAGGAACATGACAACTTGACTGCGGGGGTTGCACAGCATCGCTGTCTGGAAGCTCAACAATTCGACTCTCCCGGTGTTCATGACTTCACCGGAGGAGGATGCAGCATCGCGGTAGGGTCCCCTTGTCTGTATCCGCCGTTTCCAGCTTCGTGCCCGACTTAGGATCGCCATGACGAGGCTGACAACATTGGCAATTGCATTTGTGGCATGCCTTGTCTTAACAAGCCGCTCCCCACCCGTGCAAGCCATTTTGGGCTCATTCTGATTTCATTGACGCACGGAATTCACCCGGTGAGATCAGGAGTTCTGAAGTTCAGGCACTGATGCATTTTACTTTGCATGCGAGAAGGAACCAATGGACGGCCCACAATCAGGCGGTACCCCATGTCGAGTTCATCCGTCTTGAGGATTTCTCCGTACCGCCGTTCCCAACGGCCTCTCACCGTAGTCGCTGAGAACCTGCCGCAAACCTGATGCAAGGAATCGATCTGCTTCGGTGCGGAGTTCTTCATCGGTTTCTTGTCGCATGCTTCAATTCAAGTCGTCCGTTTAACGATTCTGGCGATAACCGGCGCGGATCGCTACGCACATTGCTGCCGGCTCATTGCCGGGCGGTTAAAGTTTTCAGTAGGCTACCGGAAGAACCGATATCAAAACACGTACTTCAATGCGAACTGCATCACTCTCGCATCACCTGAAGTAGTGATCTGTCCAAAGGTGTTACTGTTGAGGGGAACGGTGGTCGATATAAACGGTGCCGCCGATGTAGCTCCGGGGTTGCCCTTTCGGAGGCTGTTGGTTACATTGAAGGCTTCGACTCGAAACTCCAACTTCTGACTCTCACGAAGCTGGAAGACCCGCGACAGAGCCATATCAAATTGCCAGAATGCCGGACCCAGGATATTGTAGGTACCGATATTTCCCAACCTGCCCAAATCCGGCTGCGTAAATGCCCTCGGATTCAGGTAATTCTTCAGAGAGCCGTCACCATAAGGATTCGGCAGGATCTGGTTCGGCCGTTGCGGAGTGATGTCTCCGTTTAGGGCACGGTCCAGACCGGAGGTCACCGTAAGGTAAGCACCTGTAGACCATCTATAGATTCCAGACAATCGCCATCCCGTGCCCACCATGCGCAATGTTTTGTTGGCAAACTGCGGTGAGTCGGCTACCGCGGTCAGATTGAAGATCTGGCGCCGGTCCGAACTGCAATTCCCGCGGTCGAAGCGCCGGTTATTGCGATCGAGATACCCGCCGACACCTGGCCCGCCCGCAGAAAACGCATCGCCGATACAGTGAGACCACGTGTAATTGCCGCCAATGTTCACACCCCTGGCAGCGCGGCGCTGAACGGAAAAAAGTAGTGCATTGTATTGCTGCGTACCCGCGTCCTCATTCACATTCAGAGCCCCGATTTGTTGTTGTTGAGGATTTTCGAGACTAAGCAGCCGGCGCTGATCCGTATTGGACATCGACGAACACGACGGGGTATATGTCACGCCATTCAGCGTGCAAGTTGCACCCGGAATGTAGATCGCTTGGTTGACGGCCTTTTGTATCCACAAGTGTGTCGTCTGGCTTCCCAGATAGCTAATAGAAGTCAGATAGTTGGTTCCCACCTGCTTTTGAACGCTGAGATTCCAGGTCTGCACCATAGTTGGCACCATGTTGTAACGGATCGCCGGATAAAACGATGCGTAGGGCGGAAACTGTGCTTTGGTCGCATCGAACACCCACGGGAACGGATTGCCGCCAGGAAAATTACGGTAGGGATCCTCAAAACCGCCCGCGGGGCTTCTAATGGTCGTATTGAAGGCCCTCGGCGGCGAGGTGGCGCTGCCGTTCAGGGTATTCGAGCCACTGAAGTCATGCGCAATCCCATAAGATGCTCGAACTGACGTGCGCCCGTCGCCACTCGGGTCCCAAGCCAGTCCCACACGTGGCGCGAATTCCTTCCACTGGTTGAAAATGGCGGCTCCCTTGGGAAACCCCGGATCACCAGGGAAATAGAAACCCGGAGGTCCGTTTGGGAAGACGGTACTCCGGATACCCTTCGCGAACCGGTCATGATCAAAACCATAGACCGCGCCCATGGTCAGATGCAGCGGCAGGAATGGCTCCCATCGCAGACCATAATTCACCGTCAACTTGGGTGAGAATTTCCAGATGTCTGACGCATACAATCCAAAGTTGATCTGGCGATCGGCCCAGCTCGTCGGCGAACCCTGGTTGAGACTCGTCAGCTTCCCGGTTAGAAAGTCGCCCATTCCGAGTCCTGTTGCCGAACCGTCAAAGGCATAGTTACCCAAAGCGGCACGATAGGCGTATTGGTTGGTCCTCCACTCTGCTGCGTTCGCGCCAAAGGCGATCTGGTGGTTTCCCCGAATCACACTTGCATCGTCGGCGATCTGATAAGCAGTTGTCCGGAACGTTGCCTCGCTGTTGATTCCGCTGCCAATGCTGGGTCCGCCGGTAATGGTGACGACCATGTTATCGCTCAGAGAACTGTATGCTTGGACACCTACATCCTGCGGCCCGAAGAAATGCGGCCCCACACGATGAAGCGCCAGGCGATTTGTCGTCACACGGAAAGCGTTTACCGCGCTGGGCCCGAACAGATAGGTGTCGCCCACGGCGTATGATTGAGCCAGGTTGTCCCAACCGTTGCTGGTCGTAGTCAACAGGTTGCCCGATAATGCATACGGGTTGGGCACGGACAATGTCGTCGCAAGGTAACGTCCGAAGATGGAATGATTGGCGTTGAATTGATAGTCGACTTTGCCTACCGCTTGAAGCTCGTTGGGTTTGTTGATGACTCCATACGTAATCTTGCCGCACTCGTCCTGCGCCTTGGGGAAACGGTTTGCGATGTTCACGGCGGCTTTGCTGTAAAGTGCGGGGTCGATGCGATTATTTACAAACGGATCTCGGAGCATGATCTGTCCCCCGGGGTTGCAAGCCGGTGAAGTAAATGCTGTCCAATCTCCAGCGAGAATAGCCGCTGTTGGCACAAAGCCGATGGTGTCGCCGGGATCCGAACGTGTTCTCGTTCCTTGGTAGCCTCCAAAGAAGAAAACCTTATTCTTAACGATGGGACCTCCCAGCGTGCCTCCGAACTGATTGCGCTTCAACGAGTCGCGTTTCTTTGCAAAAAAGTTCCTGGCATTGAAAGCAGAATTGCGGACAAACTCAAACGCGTCACCGTGCAACTCGTTGGTGCCCGCCTTGGTGACGGCGTTGACAGACCCGCCAGATTTGAAACCGCCGTTGGTGCTCATACCGCTGGCCTCGACCTTGAATTCCTGCAGGGCGTTGGGGAATGGCAGCGGCATCTGTGTACCGTCGTACGGATTGTTATGCATCGATCCATCCAGGGAATACCCGACGCCAAAGGTCTGCCCGCCTGCAATAGAGATCAGAACTGCACCCTGCCACGTCTGCGAGTTTGCAGTTCCCGCCTGGACCGCGGCGCCAGCCAGCGTAATCAGGTCAGTGACCTGGCGTCCGTTCAAGGGAAGTTCGAGAATCCGTTGATTTTCGATGACCTGGCCGACCGCTGTGGTTCGCGTTTCGACCTGAGCCGCATTGGCCTGAACCTCAACTTGTTCCGTAACCTGTCCGATTCCAAGTACGGGATTGATAACAGGAGCACTGTTCACCTGCAGAACAATGCCGCTTTCTGCAAACGTTCGGAATCCTGGCAGCGCCGCTTCCAATCGATATGGACCTAGCGGCAGATTTGGCAAAACGTAAGTTCCGGTTTCATTCGTCACCGTGTTTCGGCTGATGCCGGTGTCGGTCTGAGTTGCGGTAACTCCTACACCGGGCAACACGGCTCCACTTTGATCGCGGACAGTGCCGCTGATCTGCGCTGTCGCCTGAGCCCAAGCATTCACACAGGTGGAACCGGCTGCAATCAAGGTAATCAAAATGACCAATGAAACGCGCTTCATCGATCCTCCTTATCAAAACGCACGTCGACATCCGTCCTCAAATTGGGGCCGATCATATGCTTCCGTAGTTTTGCGCGTCAACTGTTCGTCAGCCGTGCTCAGTTGGGCTAATTTGGGGACAAACGTATAAATCACCTAAATTCGACAAATCGATCAACGTGAATTTAGGTGATTTATACGTCTGTCCCCGAATTAGCCGTAAATTGACAGACGGACGGGGACCATTTATAGTCGCGTCGATCAAGTTATAGTCGCGTCGATCAAGCTACGGCCATTGGCATAAGGAGAATAAATGAACCGCACTATGATTGCATTTTTGCGATCCGGTTTCGTCTTATTTGCTGTCGTGTTGGTGACAGCCCCGCTATTGGCACACCATGGCAGGGGCGCGTCCTACGATAACAGCAAAGTTGAGACCATTCAGGGCACTGTATCGGAATGGGCATGGCACAATCCGCATTGCGCGCTGTACGTCGATGTCAAGGGTCCCGACGGTAAGGTGGTCAACTGGGGCTTCGAAAGCCAAAACGTAAGCAGTCTTTCTCGACTCGGTATGAACAGACTCTCTTTTCAACCCGGTCAGCAGCTAACGATCAAATTTAATCCCTCGCGCGGAGGAGCTCCTGTTGGAGTCATCCGAAAAGTCTACGACGCCCAGGGCAAAGAGCTCCTGTCGTTTGGTGGCCCGATTGACCAGTAAACCCAAAGGAGTTTCAAAATGCGAAGCCGTTTGATGAGTTTAATAGCGGTGGTCGTCTTGGGCCTGCCTTTCTCTTTCGTGGCCTTTGGCCAGACCAAACCAAGACCGCAACCGCCCGCTAGCAGAGCCCCTGCCGGAAAATTTGATCCGCACGATTTCAGCGGATTCTGGGAAGGTCCACCCCCCGGTGAACGTCCAGCTGAAGATGCTCGTCCGCCATTCACTCCCGCAGGTAAGGAAGCGATGAGCAAGCGTATGCCGGTATATATCAGCAGGAGCGGGAGAGGTGGAGAGAACCCCGGATGTAGAAGCTCCACATGCTCCAACGATCCAATATACGTATGCAATCCGGTTGGGTTTCCAAGACACGTCTGGGAGGAAAATGAGCCCATCGAATTCGTCTATACTCCAGGGCGAATCCTGCAACTCTTCCAGTGGGGCCGGACAATACGTGAACTGTGGATGGATGGACGGAAACTGCCAACCGGTCAGAACTTAGAAAGTCTTGGCCCGAGCTGGTACGGAATCTCGGTGGCCGAATGGCAGGGAGATACGCTCGTCGTCACCACGACCGGCTTTGATCCAAGAGCTTGGCCCGATCAATACGGCCATCCGTTAAGTTTCGACGCGCGCATAGAAGAACGTTACAGACGGATTGACGCTGACACCATTGAAGGCCGGATGACCATCTTTGATCCGAAAAACTATACGGGCCCCTGGGTCTATACGGTCAAGACGGCAACACCTCAAGTGCGTCTGTTCAAGCGAATGGCGCCCGATGAAGTAAATTACTTTGGATGGAAAGGCCTGTTCTCGGGAATCACGGAGGCCATGTGCGCCCCGATGAACGAAGTCGAGGACTTCAATAAGCGAATTCGGGACCGGGCAATTTTCGGGGATAAATAGTCAGGAGAGAATCCGTGAAACGCGATTCCACTTTTCTATTCTGCATTGCCTTGTCGATGAACACCTGGATCGCACGGGAGGTGAATGCTCAAGATCCATTGAGGGGAGCTCAAACTCATGTTGCGGCCGCCAAAGCTCTTGCTTACGAGCCAGGACAGGACCTCACCAGTGTGTACGACACGCTTTGTGCGCCAGCGTTGTCTCAGAGGGGACCGGTCGAGCCAAACCTGCAGGTCGCACCATCACTTGCGGAGCGTAAGGTGCCCCCGCGGTCGCAGTGGTATGCCGAACCGGTGCAGGCCTTCGATAACCTCTATTACATCGGCAGTACCCAGGACTCGACGTGGGCCGTTAAGACTTCCGAAGGAATCATTCTGGTGGATAGTGGTTACGACTACAGCATCAAAGAATTATCGGATGGGCTCAAAAAATTCCGGTCGGATCCGGCTCAGATCAAATATGTCGTGCTAAGCCATGCTCATGGGGATCGCTACTTCGGTGCCAGATACCTTCAGGAGACTTACCACGCGCGTATCCTCATGTCGGAGGCGGACTGGAACGTCATGGCAAAGAGCAATGAACCTGCGGAATTAAAACCGAAGAAGGACATAATCGTTACGGATGGCCAAAAACTAACTCTTGGCGATACAACCATCACGCTGTACCTCACCCCCGGCCACACGCCGGGAACATTATCGACAATCATTCCTTTAAAGGATGGTAACGACAAGCACGTCGGTGTGATCTGGGGCGGCATGAATCCGAGTTTCGAGCGCTATGGCGTGCGGTAT
>Ga0066710_100001341_pt1 | contig 18193 bp, 18 predicted proteins | sample GraSoiAngelo_159_FD_79666 | JGI IMG/M metagenome (GOLD analysis project Ga0066710, IMG submission 79666) | Grasslands soil microbial communities from the Angelo Coastal Reserve, California, USA - 14_1009_16_40cm | ecosystem: Environmental > Terrestrial > Soil > Grasslands | place: USA... | reverse complement strand
CACCACCATCGGCGTGCCCGGCGCGCGGACCGTGATCTCGAATCCCAACGGAACTCAACTGCTGGTCTTCAGCAACGATTCCGCTGCGGTGAGTAATCTGTCCCCGCTAGTAGCTGTGGGCCCGATTGACGTTGGATGTGACAATGTCGCAGCCAGCGCCGCTTGCACGATCGTCCCGGGGTTCGACCGTCCGGTATACGGCATCCTCAGCGGAAGCACCGTCTACATCCTCAATTGCGGCGCGGAGTGTGGAGGCACGCAGGCCAGCATCCAGACACTGGATCTGGGAACCATGACCCCTGGAACCCCTCTTCCGGTCGATGCTGCCACGAGTGCATTCCTCAGTGGGTCGACGCTCTATGTGGCGGGCACTTCGCCTACAAATAACTCCTGTATCGGCCAGACGACAGCCGCCACAACCTGCGGCCGACTCAACATCGTTGACCTGGGTTCCATGACGGTGACAGGCACGGTTGTTATCCCCGACGGATATCACGATCACATCGATCTAAGTAACAACGGCCAGCTCTTCATTGGATCACATACCTGCACCAACGTCGGCAACATTAACAATCCCAACGGAGAGATAAGAGGCTGCCTGGCGATTCTGGACACTACAAAGCCAGGCAACACGACGGCGATCATTCCTCCCGACAATGGCGACGTGACCGGGATGCAGAGCTTCACCGGCTACAACAAGGAGTATGTAGTCGAGGGAGGTAATCTGCGAGTCTATGACACGGTGACGAACAAGCTGCAGATCAACAGCCGTACTCCGGCAGGAAGCGTCCCTCTCCTGGGCGAGATCGTCGACGTGAAGGCCATCGACTTCTTCTGATTGCTAATGACGGATTCCTAATGCCCGTCCGCTGGCTCAATTACCAGCCCGTGCGCTTTTGAATCTTCAACCGCTTTCGCGCTGAAAGGCAGCCCGAACGTTGTTCCTTCGTACCATGCCTTCCACTGATCCATGTAATAGGGGCTCAGAAAGTTACCTGCCTGTCCGGTCACAATGTTCAGAGTAGATTGATCGAGGTCCGCGAGATTTGCGGTGAAGCGCTCCGAAGGCCCGTGATGCTGACTCACTGCTTTCACGGCGTAGCTGCCCCCCGACTGTTCCCTCGTTCCCGGTGCGGTCCAATGTCTGAGCCCCGGAATCTTGCCGAGCACTGGATGTTGAATGTCGACCGCGTTGTAGGCTCCCCATCGCCAGGAGGCTAAGTCTTTGGGCGCATCCGGACGGCTTACCGCCGCCTCCACAGCGGCCGCCAGCAACTCGTCATAATTCGGATACTTTTCGGGCAGCCAACGTTTTGGCCGATGCACCAGGACAGTCTCAAGCCACACCGAGCGCATTTCCCAGGAGTAGGTTCTCCAACTTAAGGCTTCCGCATCCTTTTTTGCATCACCGGGAACTGCTCCCAGCTTGGGCTCCAGAAGCAATCGTCTTAGTTCTTCAATGGAGACCTGTGCGATTACGGGCGGGGCCGAGGCGGCCACCATGCGTCCATCCCAGTTCCTCATGAGGTCGGCGGCTTGCTTGGCGCGCGCCGAGGACTTCGAAGCGTGATCCACCGCATAGACGAACCGCTCGGCGGCGAACAAATGCGGTTCGGAATGAATGTCGGTCTGCAGTGCCAACATGTCAGCCGGGGAGAATTTTCGGCCTGACTCCAGCACGTGATAAATGCGCGTGGTGCGCCAGGGAGCCTCCCATTCCATACTGATCGAATACGGATATCCGTCCGGTGTGATTCTCCCGTTCGCCGTGGCGATGATTCCCGACGGAGGATTGTAGATACTCGGCAACTTCTCAAATGGAATGTATCCGGTCCATTCATGCGCATTGTCGGCGCCGCTGGCGGGAAGGCTCCCGTCGCCGGCTGCTCGAATCGGGACCTTGCCGGTAGTCTGATAACCAATGTTGCCGTCGACGTCGGCATAGACGACGTTCTGTCCCGGAGCATCCAGCAAGGAAAACGCGTGGCGGAATTCTTCCCAGTTCTGTGCGGTATTCACGTCGAAAAACGGAATGCGCAGCCCATCGTACAGAGTCCAACGAAGTGCCAGTGGCCGGGTTTGGCCAGGAATCAGTTCCGTGATCAGCGGGCCGTTCCGGGTGATCTTGACGTCGAGGGATACGTCCGGCTTGCCCTTCACGTGGATTACTTCCGTACGGTGTTCGGGTTGTACCCAACCCAGCGGTGTCTGATACGCCCCTTGGGCATTGAAGTTCTCGACGTAGACGTCCGTGACGGTCGGACCGACATTGGTAAATCCCCAGGCGATTCGCTGGTTGTGGCCTACGATCACGAAAGGCATCCCCGGCAGAGTTACTCCGGCCACATCAAGATTGGCGCCGCGCAAATGCGCCTCATACCAAAGGTTTGGCATCTGGTGTTCCAGATGCATATCGTTTGAGAGGAGAGGTTTGCCTGTAACGGTGTGCGCTCCCGAGACCACCCAGTTGTTCGATCCATTGATAACCGGATCACTGACGGCCAAAGCACCGACAGCCTGAGCACCGGCGAGAGCGGCCGCGTACGTGTGGACTGGTGACGCTGGCGGAATCCTGTGCGTGACTGAATTGTCATCGCCGGACTCCTCATTGCCGTTGTCTTCATCACCAGAATCCTCGCTGCTGGTGGCATTTTGGTCGCTCAGGTTGTCGCGCATGACGGTCGGTAGGCGATCATGCCAGGAGCGATTCACGTAGAGATCAGCGGTGAGTTCGGGTCCGAGCTTCGCCAGAATCTTCTCCCGGGAGAGTGCGTCCATGAAGTAGTGATAGTTCAGATCCTTCAGCATCTGGTTGGCGATAACGACGGAATCTTCCGGCCTCCATGGTTTTGGCCCGTATTTGAGGATGCGAAATTCGATGGGCAGCCGGTCGTGGTGCGCTGCGATGTAGGCGTTTACTCCTTTGGCGTACGCTTCGAAGAACGATCGGTCCCGGGCGCTTGCCAGACTGAGGGACTTTTGCGCCGCAGCGCGAAGACCAAGGATCCGCTGCTCCCGATCGATTTTGAGCAAGTCTTCACCTAATATTTCAGCTAGTTCCCCGGAGGCAAAGCGCCGCATCACATCCATTTGCCATAGCCGATCCTGGGCCGTGACATAACCCTGTGCGAAAAAAAGGTCCTCGAGATTCTGCGCCTCGATGGTGGGAACACCGTGCGTGTCGCGTGTGACAGTAACAGCCGCGGAAAGCCCGGAAGCCTTAAGACGGCCATCGATCTGGGGCAAAGCAGACCGGGCAATAAAATAAACGTAGCCGAACGCCGCGGCCATCAGCACAAACACCACGAGCACGAGCCGCAGGAGAATCTTAAGGGCAAAGGATCGTTTGGAAGCAGGAACGCTGCTGGTCGCAAGTGTACTCATGGGGAATCTTCGATTGTATGCCAGCGATAGCGAAGTGTCGCTGCTTGAAAATGAATTTCATTTTCAAGATGCCGATGATATTCTGACTCCGCATATTTCGCCTTTGGCGGAAACTTCGGCGCTCTTTGATCTCGAAACTTCTCTCGGAACCTTGATTCGTTCGACCAATCCATGCTGCAAAAGCGCATCGATGACCAGCCCACGATCTCGCGCGAGATGGTCCGCGAGGCCCAGGGAATCCTCCATCAACACCTCAAACGCGTGGGCCTGAAGCAAACGGCGCAGCGCGACACCATCCTCCGCACCTTCCTCGAGACTCGCGACCATCTTTCCACCGACGAACTGCATCGGCTGGTACAGAAGAAGGACGTCCGCATCGGCTATACCACCGTGTACCGTACCCTCAAACTGCTGGCCGAATGCGGGCTGGCGAGCGAAGTCGCCTTTCACGATGGCATCGCCCGCTACGAGCACCAATACAATCGCCGCAGCCATCACCACATGGTCTGCACTGAGTGCGGTAGTTCGGTGGAATTCTTTTCTCAGGAAGTCGATCGATTGGAACAGGAAATCGGCCGGAAGTATCACTACCTCACTACGCGCCACACCTTCCAGATTTACGGCGTGTGCGAGGACTGCCGCAAGAAGAACCACATGCCTCGCCCCCTCTAAGGGTGGGCGGTTTCAACGGAGGAGGCCTTCGACCAGCCTTGCGGGTGGTTGATCTCGTTGTCCGACAAATCGATTCCGATGGTCAAGCAATCCTGGGGCGAGCCGTTGCGGGCAACTTTGATTACGTCAGATTCATTCGAGCAAAACGCCGGCGTTCCTCCCTTGCTCTGAGCCGGATAAGCCAAAAGGTGATACTTCACAATCGGCCCATTCGTTTTTGCCGGTTTGCATCCTTGGACTTTAAAGACGTATCCATTCTTTTGGCCGCCAGCCAACTCGCCGCTCATGCCCCAGGAGCCCGCCAGCTCAGACAGGGAACAGGTATACCCTAAGGCCGGGTGGGCTTGAGAATATGCGATCTCGGCGGTATTCAGTGTCCGTACCGCAGCCACTGCGGAACTCTCGGTCCCGATTTGCTGGTTCAGCGCCGACGTCGGTGCAGACTGGCGAAAAATAAAAATGGCGACGATCACCGTGATAGTCACAGCCACTCCGGCATAACCCAGGATCAGTCCGCCGATCGCCCACGTTCTCCCCTTCAGCCGGCCCGCACTTCGTCGGATCTCCGAAAGGGACAAATGTCCGAAAATGATGGCCACGATGGAGAATGGCACAAAGAAAAAGAAAATACCGGAGATCAGGCTTCCAATGGCCTTTCCGCTGGTTTCGGGAAAGATTCCGATCACAGGTGACGGACTTCCTAAGGAGGGCGTCGGCGAGGCAGGGGTCGCCGACACTTCCTGACCGCACACAGAACAGAATCGCTCGTCCGTTGCGATGTTGTTGCCACAACCCCCGCAAAACATATTTCTGCTGCCCTCCCTAAGCACCATGCGGTGCCCGGACTCGCTTCTCCAATTTGCCCGAAACAGTACTCTTCGTGCTCGTCAAGGTCAATCCGGCAGTGCCTCTCAAGTTTGCCTGTGGCGCGGGCATTCTGTTAAGGTGCGCGACAGCGATTGCCACAACACCATGTCGCTTTCATGCCCGCAATGCGCTTCGCAAATGCCCGATACTGCGGCTTTCTGTCCCGGCTGCGGACATCCCATGCTTCCAGAGTCCCGGGCCCGGGGCAGAGTCGGCATCTTGAGTGAGAATGTGGCCGGTGCGCTGGCCTATGTCAGCTTTATCCCAGCGGTCGTTTTCTTATTCCTGGATCCTTACCACAAGAATCGTTTTGTCCGCTTTCACTCGTTCCAGTGCATTTTTCTGTGGGTCACGGGACTGCTGATCGCTGTGCTGCTCAGGTTTGTCGGATTGATCCTGTACATTATTCCGGTTCTCGGCCACCTTCTGGTTTGGCTGATCGCGATGGTCGTCGTTTTGGGTGCGGTTGTGATCTGGCTGGTTCTAATGGTCAAAGCGCTTCAGGGGGAAGCGTTCAAACTGCCCGTGATCGGCGACCTCGCGGAACGTCAGGCTGGTTCGTTCTAGTTCTACCTGCATCTCACAATCATTCGTTGCGTTCACGATCCCTTTTTGGTAAGTTGCCGCTGCGGTCGCTCTGAGCGGGATTCTCACTCGCTAACACTGATTTCCGACAGGATTACGGAGGCGGTTATGGCGTTCTGCAACATGTGCGGCGCACAAATCGCAGATGGCACCACGACTTGCGCTACGTGCCGCGGCAAAGATGCGGTCCCGATGACCAGCGGTGCGGGAATGGCGGACAATGTGGCGGGAATGCTGGCTTACGTGACATTTATCCCTGCCGTTATTTTCCTCGTTCTGGAACCTTACAATAAGAGCCGGTTCGTGCGGTTCCATGCCTTTCAGTGCATCTTTCTGACCGTGGCAGCGGTGGCCGCTCACATCGTTCTGGGAATTCTCACGGTCGTGCCGTTTCTCGTTCTCCTTACATTTCCCCTCCATGCTTTGGTGTCGTTGGCATGGCTTGTCGCATCGATCCTTCTTGCGCTAAAAGCGAATCAGGGGCAGAAGTACAAACTGCCTGTGATCGGAGACCTGGCAGAGAAGCAAGCGGACGCGGTGTAGTTTCGAAGAGTCGATTTCGGGAAATAGCCCAAATGGACGCAAGAGTTTTCCGGCGACCTGTCGCGTGCTTGACTTTCTCCTTCCAAGCTGTCAATCCTATTAGCTTTTACTCCACCGCCAGGATCGGGGCTACACAGCGGTCTTGGAGCACGGCGGAAATCTGGGCAAACTGGGGAATTCATTGCGAGTCAGAATTTTTTATCACGACAAATGCTTCGACGGAGCCTCGTCGGCCGCCCTTTTTGCCCGCTTCTACCGCGAGCGCATACGCGGTGATGTGGATTTCACTTTTTCCGGGCTTTTGCATCGTGCCGGCGCGCTCTTTGATGAGGAAGACTTCGACGGCGATGAGAATGCCATCGTCGATTTCAAGTATTCCAGTTCTCCAAAAATTACGTGGTGGTTTGATCATCACCAGAGCGCATTCCTCTCTCCCGAGGACGCCGCCCATTTCGAGCAGGATCAGAGCAATCGCAAATTTTATGATCCGGATTTCAAGTCATGCACCAGCTTCATCGCTATGATCGCGCAGCAACGCTTTGGCTTCGATCCCGCGCCGGTGGCGGATCTGGTGCATTGGACCGACATCATTGATGGCGCTCTCTATCCCGACGCGAAGACGGCGGTGGAGATGCAAGCGCCCGCCATGAAGTTGACGATGGTCATAGAGTCCGCGCCTGACCAGAAGTTTGTGCCCAACCTGATTCCGCTGCTGGCGGAAAAGCCGCTGGCCCAGATATTGGAAGAGCCGTTTGTGGCTCCGTTACTGCCTCCGCTGCTCAAGCGCCACGAAATCTCGATGGAAATCTTGAAGCAACGCACAGAGTGCAAGGATGGAACCATTTTCTTCGACATCACCGATCATGACCTGGAAGGCTACAACAAGTTCGTTCCGTACTATCTGCATCCAGAGTCGATCTACAGTGTGGGGCTGAGCAAGAGCAGCTTTCGAGTGAAAGTTTCTGTGGGGTCGAATCCCTGGGCTCCAGAAGAGCCGGTGGTGAATCTGGCCAAGATTTGCGAGCGTTATGGCGGCGGCGGACACGCCCGCGTGGGGGCGATTTCGTTCAACGTGGACCAGCACGCGGCTGCGATCAAGGCTTCGCAGGAAATCGTGGCAGAACTACGAGGGGCTGTGCGGCAAAGCCACAAATAGACAGCGTTCCGTTGAGACGTTCCCCCAACGTCTCTGACCCTACGGAACCGGGGTTCCAGAGGCCAGGCAGGTCGCGGCGTTCCCATCCGTTGAGGAGCGAATGACATTCGACTGGTCCGCGCAGAATGCTTTGCGTCCATAGCTATTCGCGTTCGGTAACGCTGTCAGGTGAAAAGCGTTGGCCGGCGCACCTCCGCAATCGGAAATCGAGAAAACGTAGCCATAACGCTTTCCGCTGGCCAGACCGCTGTGGATGAGCATCGCCTGATGCTCATTCCTCTCGCTACCGCCGAAACCATCGAGATACGAAAGAGTGCACGCGAAGCCTGCCGTTGGGTAAGTGGTGGCATAAGTGACTTCAGCCGTGAGAATTGTCCGCATGGCCCCAATCACCGCTCTGTCATCGCCGGCAACCTGCACGCTCGTGTCATTTCGCGGAGAGGTCTGTCCGGCTGAGGAGGCCGCCAGAGCCGCGGCCTGTCCCTTCATGGCATCGGTGATGCTCCTCAGGAAATCCCGATCAGCCAGGGGCAGGCGGATGGTGACTGCAATTTCGTTCAGCTTCCAGATTCCCGCTTCCATCTTCATCCCGAAAGTGGTACGGGGCATGAATGGAGTTCTTTGTGCCTGACCGCTTTTGTAGGCTTGAAACGACAACTCAATCTCGTCCTCATCACCGCGCAGGGCATCATTCTCCACAATTACTTCGACTTTTTGGCCAGTCTTCGGATCTTCTGTGGAGACCAGCACCGAGCCGGTTTCAAAGGTCTCGAGCCTCTTGCCCTGCGTTTGGAGCTGGCTTGCAATCAGGGAGTACTGCTCCAGGTTTTTGAGAGCCCCGGACTCTTCCAGAGCGCCGCGCGTGGCTGCGGGTAAGTGCTTGAGGAAAGTGCCAGGGGTTTTGCTGAAGAGCATCTCGATGAGCGCTTGCCGCGCAGTTTGCGGGGCCGCATGCGCTGCGCCCTGCTCACAAAGGAGGCTGGTGGAGCACAGAATGATTGACGACAGAACGAGGCCGAGCTTTCGCATGATTGTGCTCCTGGCAGTCATCTGAATAGTGCCATTGCCTTGCAGTCGGCTCTAGTTACCGAGGTAAGAAGCTGCGAGGTCAAGCGTTGCGACATAAATCAGGACCCCACTGCGTGATCCTCTGCCGGAGGCGGTCCGCCAGCAAGCATGCGCCCGAACGGACACACGACTGATTCCCACCGTCGCCAACGACAGGCACTGCGGGCCGTCGCTATTTTCGAATTCTTTAAAGGAATTTTCGTCCTGCTCATGGGCCTCTGTGCCCTGATGCTGGTTCACCGCGACGTTTGGCTAATTGCCGAAAGCGTGCTGGCGGTGCTGCACATCAATACCGATCGCCACTTCGCGCAGGTTTTCCTCGACTATGCCGACAATGTGACCGACGCGCATCTATGGGCTGCCGCCCGTGTTGCGTTTGCATATGCCGCGCTGCGCTTTACCGAAGGGTATGGCTTGTGGCGGGAACGTCCCTGGGCGGAGTGGGTCGCTTTTATTTCCGGAACGCTGCTATTACCCCTCGAAGTGAGAGAGTTGATCCGCGGAATCACCGTGCTGCGGTCTGCGTTGTTTCTAGGAAATCTGGCGATCGTGCTGTACATGCTGTATGTCTTGCGATCGAACTACCTCCAGAGACGAAAAGCTGCCGCCCTCGGATAGCCCAAAAGCCGCGCCAGAGGCGGTGATTGGAGTCTAACGGCTCTGGCAATTTCATGGTGCCCGCTCCACAATCGGACATGCAAGTGCTCTCGTCGCAGTTCGGCAATTGGAGGCTCCATGAGAATCTTTGTCTGCGCCTGCTGCCTGCTCCTGCTCGCCGGAACATGTTCGGCTCAGGACACTAACTTTCCGGTCGGACCGCAGTATCTTATGACGTTTGGCTCGCCACTGTTTGCGGGCCCCATCGCTACGCCATCGCTGTCGTTTGAAACCGCCTTGCCGGAAGCAGGGACGAGTGAGCCCAGCGCGACACAGATTCCCACGGAACAGTATCAGACGATTTCCAACACCCTCGAGCTGCAACGACAGCAGTATCTGCCTTCCGTTTACTGGGGAACACCCCTGGTGAGCGTGGTCGAGATCAGTTTCCGCGAACCCGAGGGAGAGGGATCGCCGCACCCAGCACTTCCCGCCAGCATCACGGAAAGCGGCGTCATCGCGCTCACAGACGCGAATGCTTTACGCCAACGCGGCTATGGAGTCACACTTCCCGAAGCGGCACAACACTGGAAGGGCCGCAAGAGCGTAGCTCCTCACGTGTATACCAACAGCGACATCGAACGGCTTCGCAACGGAAGCTAGGTTCCTCACCCGCCCCCGCGATGGTGATAGAAGACGTCACGGGCGGGATGGGCTTACTGGATCGTCGCCACGGCAGAGGGCCAAACATGTGACCACTCCAATGACGCCCACCGCAGACCACTTTGCCCAGGGGTCGTTGAGTATGGCGCCGTCGGCAGCTTCGTAGCGCGGGCGTTTCGCTGCTGCCGAGCATTTTTCCTCCCGAGAGGTGTGTTCACCTTCCCGCACGGTAGCCACGTCGGATGGCCGTGGCTGGCGAACTGGTTGTGAGCCTGCCCGTCGAACTTCGATTCGGACATCGTTCTTGTGGGCATCGACCGTAACCTTTCCGTTCACATCGGTCACGTCGTATTGTGTCCAGTCGGCGGTTACCGGGACCACCCTCAGGCAACCTACGCGGACGGCCATGCCCCGTGAGGTGCTGACCAGAAGGGTGCCGTGTTCCAGGACCAGCTCATTTTCCCCGTTCTGGATCAGAGTCTCTTCTTTGACTGTCGCAGTAGATCCCGTGGCATCAATCGTGGCTTCGTGGTGCGGCTGGGTTTCTATCGTGTCATTGCGAAAAATCGCTGAAGAATCTGGCGCGGGCTTTCCATTCAATAGCACTCCACCCTGGTTGTGGAGCATGGAGGCACCGGTGTCATCGGCCACGAACAAGACCGGCAGGGCAAGAACCATCGCCCCGTAAACGAAATTGCGCCATTGGAGCAACGATCCGCCCTCGCCATTCCCGCAGTACTAACTCTTAATAGCCTAGCCTTTCTTTAGGTGGGAGCCTATTAGCTGCCGTGGTGACCGGCGGATTGGATAAGGGGCATGAGTGGGAAATCATACGCGCGCGAAGTCGATATATCCCTTCTCCGCATCCGTGCGAACCAGTTTCACGCGAAGCTTGTCCCCCACGTCAAGTCCGTCTCCTCCCTGCACCAGCAAGCCCTCGGCGTGAGCCTGCAGCGCCCGAACAAACGTCCCGTGCGGTTTTGCGCCGGTGACGATGGCATCGAAGACTTCGCCGATACGGCGTTGCATGGCTATGGCTGCCAAACGCTTCGTCATCTCGCGCTCGACCTTGCGCGCGGCGTCTTCCTTTTCCGTGCAGTTGGCGGCGATCGAGCTCAGTTCGCTCTCGGAGTAGGCGTTGCGTTGTCCCGCCAGCTTCGCCTTAATGAGCCGCTGCGTGACCACATCGGCAAAGCGCCGGTTTGGGGCCGTCGAGTGTGTGTAGTCCTGCACCGCCAGCCCAAAGTGTCCGGGAGCAGCTTCGCCTGCGCGTTCGAGGACATACTCGCCCGGACCGATCAACTTGATGACAGCGAGCGAGAGATCGGCAAAGTGATCGGGATCGGAAGCTTTTTGCTTCAGCAGGAAATCATTCAGGGCCTTGGAATCCGGCTGAGCAGGAAGCGTCGTTCCCTTGGTCGCGGCCAGTTGTATGATCCGGTCCCAGCGTTCGGGCGTGCGCACGATCCGGCGCAGCGAAGACACATCCTCGAGAAAACGCGCCACCACTCCATTGGCGGCCACCATGAAATCCTCAATCAATTCTGTGGCCCGGTTTTTCTGCTGCTTGACCACGCCGCAGAATTCCTCGTCGCCCACGAGCGGACGAAGTTCGTCAGTCTGCAGACTGAGCGCCCCATTCCGATGACGCTGGTCTTTAAGCTTTTGTGCGACCTCGTCCTGCAGTCTGAGCTGTGCCTGCAGGTCGGCGGAAGCAGCGACCTGGGGAGGTGCCGGTGCATTGGAGTGCAACCAGGCTCCTAGAGAGTTGTATTGGAGTTGCGCCTTGTTGCGCAAAACCGCGCGATACAAGCTACTGGACTCTACAACCCCGGAACTGTCGACCAGAAACTCGGTCACCACGCTCAGCCGGTCTTGATCTTCGAGCAGGGAAGTCTGTCCCGTAGAAAGCTCTTCCGGAAGCATAGGAAAATTCCGCACTCCGGCGAACACGGTCGTCGTTTCACGACCGGCGTGCTGATCGATCGGAGTCAGCTTGGGCACGAACGCATCGACGTCGGCGATCCCGATCATGATCCTGACCCCGCCATCGGGCAAACGCTCGGCAACCTCGACCTGGTCGAGGTCGCGCGAGGTGTCGTTGTCGATCGAAGACCAGAGCAAATTTCGAAGGTCGCGAACATCGCCCTCAGCAGCCATTTTCGGAGGCCGGTTGCGCAGCGCCGCAAGTTGTGGTTGAACCTCCGGCGGAAAGTCCGGCCGGAAGCCGCGCTCGATCATGATTTTCTTTGCAATGGCTTGCAGATCAATGTGCGTAGGATTCGCGTTCCCCATGAGCTCCTCATCGTCACAAAACGAAATAGGGCTAACACGAGTGATCGGCTGCATTCACGGAACACAATATGCGGCCACTACTCGACGACTACCGCTTTGACCAGGTTTCTCGGGTGGTCCACGTCGTAACCCTTGCGGACGGCTACGTGGTATGCGAACAACTGCAGCGGGATGACTTCCACGATCGGTAGCAGCAACTCGGGAGCGGCCGGAACGAAGAACACGTGGTCGGCGATGTTGGCGACCTCCTTGTCTCCTTCGGTGGCGACGGTGACCAGCGGGCCCCGGCGAGATTTCACTTCCTTCATGACTTCGAGCGTTCGGCGGTAGCGGAGAAGCGAGTCGGGATCGCTGTGGTCACAAGTGGCGAGCACGACTACAGGCAGGTTTTCATCCACCAATGCGTTGGGGCCATGTTTGAGTTCGCCCGCCGGATAACCTTCGGCGTGGGCGTACGAGATCTCTTTGAGCTTGAGCGCTCCTTCACGGGCGATGGCGTAATGCACTCCACGCCCCAGGTAAAGAAATTTCTCCGCCTGAAAATGTTCGGCAGAATATTCCTCGGCCAGTTCGTCCCAGACTTGCAGCTTCTCTTCGATGGCTTGCGGAAGCTGCATGAGTTGCTGCAGGTAAGAGCGTGTGACTTCGGAGGTCATGCGTCCGCGGCGTCGCGCGAGAAACAGGGCCATCAGATAAAGGATGGTGACCTGGGTGGTGAAGCTCTTGGTCGCCGGAACAGAGAGTTCGGGACCTGCGCCAGTGATCAGCGCTGCGCCGGCTTCGCGCACGATCGTGGTGTTGGGCACGTTCGAGATCGCGATGGTCTTCACGCCGCGGGTGAGAGCCTCCCGCTGCGCCGCGATGGTGTCGGCAGTTTCGCCCGACTGCGTGATTACCATGACAATGGGATCGACTGCGGCGTGGGTCGAGCGATAGCAGTATTCGCTGGCATATTCCACATCGACCGCGACGCCGGAAAGATCTTCAATCATGATTTCTCCGGCAAGGCCCGCATGGCGACTCGATCCGCTGGCGGCGATGATCAGCTTTTCGAACGTCAGGAGCGCGCCCTCGATCGCCTGGAAATGGCCGGGGAAGATGATGTCGTCTTTCAAATGTTTCTCGACGGTCTTGGCGATGGCTTGCGGCTGCTCGTAGATTTCGCGCCGCATGGCGTGGGAATGCTGCTTGTTCGATGGGTTCGTCTTGTGGTTCGTCGGCGTCATTGGGATTGCGGCTGAGAGTAAATCATTTGGTGCGCATCGATCAAACGAACATCACGATGTGGTCGCGGTTTTGATCCCTGGCGTGATTGAACCCTTTTCAAAATATGCTTCAATTTCTTCCAGGGTCTTGCCCTTGGTCTCGGGCAGAAACCAGGTAGCAGTAATGAAGTAGATCACCGTGCAGCCGGCGAACCCCAGAAACATAGTCGAGTAGCCATACTTGCCTACCGTCGGCAGGAATATGGCAGCGATCGTGGTGGAAACTGCCTGGTTAATCAAGAGAGCAATGCTCATGCCGTTGGAGCGTATGCGAGTCGGCATCAACTCCGAAAGCGCCAGCCAGACACACACTCCGGGACCGATGGCGAAGAATGCCATGAATACAAACAGAGTGACAGCCACCATCCAGCCGTTTCGCGAACGAGGCACGGGGGTGATGAGAGCGTTTTCAATTCTTAGAGGGGCGGTGCGGGCAGCGTCGAGATTGCCGAACGGATTGGAGAAGAAGGCAACGACCTTATTTGGGGGCACGCAGCTTTCCCGCGTCATCTCGAGCGGCTTGGCGGCCTTGTCGTCGGAACGTACGGCCTTCGTTGCAGCGCGGAAATCTCCGTAGGCATAAATGACAACCAAAGACGTTGGCTGGTGGACTCCGACTCTCGCCGTACTCCCGGTCGCCGTGAGCAAAGTCTCAGCCACGTTATCGTCGTAACGCAAGGTTAGGTTTTGATCTGCGGTGACCATGGACTGAATTGGGCTCCGGGCATCTACGCGCAGCTTTTCGGTGCTGCGGAAGAGCACCGCAGTGCAGATGAGCGACACGATGATACCAGCGGTGCCGAGAGCGAGTAAGAACTTCCGACCCTTGCGGTCCACCAGCACGACACCACCGAAGGTTACGAGAAAATTCACCAGAGTAAAGACGACATATCCCCAATGGGCAGCAACATCGGAGAGACCACTCTGCAAGAGGATGTTGGTGTTGTAAGCGATGATAGAATTGATTCCGGTGGCCTGATTGCAAGCCAGGATGATGCAGGCGAGCACGAACGGGATCACGTATTTTCGCCGAAGGAGCGACTCCCCGGTCTTCGCTGTGGTCGAAGCACTTCCTTTTTCGGCGGCGATGACCTCTTGCATCTCCCTGAACTCGAGATCCGACTGCTCGCGCGTACGGGAGCGAAGCAGCGCCGCGTAGGCAGCTTCTTTCTTGCCGTGCCGCAGCAGCCAACGCGGCGACTCCGCAACCATGAGGCTACCAATCACGAATAGAATTCCGGGCGGCAGCGAGACCCAAAAAATGCCACGCCAAGCCGTATTCTTGAAGGCAAGAAGTCGCGCCGCATCGCCGATCTGGGCCACCTGGTCAACCCGAAAGCTGAAGTACACACCGACCAGCGCCGCGATCACGATGCCGAGTGTCAGCAGCCATTGGAAAATGCCGGTACCTTTACCGCGGCTCGATGCCGACAGACACTCCGCCAGATAAAGAGGAACAACGACGCCGATCAGCCCGGCGCTGACGCCTTGCAGCAACCGGCCAAGAACCAGTGGTCCGTAATTGTGAGACAGGGCAATGATGGGGATGCTCAGAACAAACAGCACGCCGCTGACAGCCATCAGAGGTTTGCGGCCCATCCAATCCGCCAGTAGGCCGGCAAACAGCGTGGAGATCACACTGCCCAGCAGCACTGCCGCAACCACAAATGAAAGTTGGCCCGCATTGAAGCCCGAGGTGGCCTCCAGATATGGCAATGCGCCGGCAATGATTCCAACATCCACTCCGTAGAGCAAGCCACCCAGACCAGCCACCACCAGGAGGAAGCGGTTGTAGGAAGACTTGTTGTCATCGACCACGGCCGTAGTGCCTATCGCGATATCAGCAGCCATATTTTCTTCACCCCAATGCGCGGAGGTTTACAAACGACCTGCCATTGTGAAGCACCCGATTGTAGCCTGCCAACAGGAAATGCAGGCAATATTGCTTCATCCAAGGGCTACAAAGGTATCCAACTTAGCGGCCAGAATCCTCGCAAGAAGTTGAAACGATCCGCTACCGCGCGTCACTACCTCTTAGTGGTTTGCCTGGGGGTGTTGTGTATGGCGCGTCCTGTTGCGGTTCTGACTCCACTGTCGAGGCCGGCGGCATTCCTGCCGGATGCCTGGCGGGTTCCCTTGCTGGGTTGGTTGTGGGTTCTTTTCAACATATCGGTGGTATGGGTCGGGATCACCTTCGAGCAGACGACTCTGTGCGCTTTAGTGGCGGGAAGCGTCGATGGCATGGTGATCGCCATTATCGCGGTTGCCAAGGCGAGCGAAAAGTTTCAGGCCGCAGCGACTGGCCTGCTTGGCGGATTGGGTCTTAACAAGGTTGGCTCCGAAACCAACTTTCTGAAGACGGCAGCCAACGGTATCCATCATGTTGTGGACTCTTTTATGGACACTGTTATCGGCCCTTGTTCAAACTGCGAAGACACGCACAAAAAGATTGCGGGAGCCCTGCTTCTGATTATCTGGACCGCGATCTTTGTCGTCTTTGCCTCGTTGATTGGAGAATGGGTAAGAGCCTCGAGGTCGGAGAATGGGCCGCAGCAAAACGAGACTCATTGACTTTTTCGACGTGTGCGGGCAGGAAATCGAGTTTTCCACGAAACGAACAGCAAGGTCGCTGCACTATCGAAATGAGTGGGGGAAGGTCGCAAAACTCGGCGACTGTACGACCACGAAATCCCGAGAGGGAAGGGCCCCACGCAGCCGGGGGGAAGCTGGGGTACTTCAGAACGCCGGAGCCACAAGGGGGAAGAGGCTCCGGCGCTCTTCGGGATTTTTCCCGAACTCGCAGGCTCTGCACTGCTCTCTTGACGTAAACTCCTTGTCCTAATTCTTAGTTCGAACCTCTGGAGGTATTCCATGCCATCCACGAACCACCTCTCCTACAGCAAGAACGGGCTTTCTCTGACTCAATCGTTTGAGGGAGTGCGCCTGACCGCATACCAGGATCAAGTGGGCGTATGGACTATCGGATACGGTCACACTGGATCCGATGTCCACGCCGGACTCACGATTACGCAGGACCAGGCAAATGACCTGCTGATGGGTGACGTCAGCCACGCGGCGGCCGCAGTGAACCGATTGGTCACGGTTTCGTTAACTCAGGATCAGTTCGATGCTTTGGTGGATTTTGTTTTTAACGTGGGTATCGGCAATTTCGCGAGTTCAACCCTCTTGCGTGAACTGAACGCCTCCAATTTCACAGAGGCGGCCGCCCAATTTGAACGATGGTCCCACGCAGGCGGCGTCGTGGTGGCAGGATTGCTGCGCCGCCGCCAGGCTGAAGCAAAGCTCTTCCAGAATGATGTGCCAACAGCGGAAGAGGCTTAGGTAGCGGTTGACCGCATGAGCAGTTGTACTCCAGAAGATCACCCACGCGGCAGATACGAAAGCTTAGGTGAGCAAGGATTCCGAAAGCTGCAGATTGCTCGCCACGTAGAAAACGCCCGGCAGCTAACGAAAGATTCTGAGGGCCATGATGACGACCGTGGGTGCCGTCCGTCTTGCCAGCGCAACTAGTTCCATGAGCTTGTACAACCAATCCGTTCCCGGTCTGGCTAGATCGCTTGTCCCTTGAAAACAGTCCGGCGTTCCCCGCCCGGTTAGACGGGGAAGCCGGCCTTTCGCGGACCACATACGCTGAAGCGCAGTTGCGAGAGCCGTCATTTTCCACGCCCCGCGTTTCCGGAATTCTTCCAGTCACCAATTTCGCGGCGGGCGCGTTTAAGCCGCACCAAGGCCGTGTTGACGGTGATTCCGAGTGTGGCCGCGATTTCTGCGATGGTATGTCCCTGAATCTCGCTTAGCAGAAAGACTTCGCGGTAGGCGCGCGGAAGCTGGAAAGCTCGTAAAAGCAGGCATTGGAATGCACCCGGTTCCTCCATCGGTGAATGCACTCTGCGGGTCTCGAGCGGCAAACGTGGCATCACGAATCGACCTCGGATTCTGGGACTATGTCTCATCGACTTCCACGGGGAATAGTGCTGCGTTAGCCGGCTTCGTTACAGGCCAATTAACCGTTCCCATCCCTTTGACGTGGGTGCTACACTAGCTGCCACTCCAACTGCCCGCGAGGGAAGTCCTTGCAATTCCAGAGCTTTGACGAATCCTACGTGGAGCGTCTTCGTGCCGGAGACTTCCGCACGCAGGAGCATTTCGTTGCCTATTTCAGCGAACTGCTCCAGCTCAAGCTCCGCTCCCGCCTGCGTTCCCCTCAGGCGATCGAAGACGTGCGGCAGGAAACTTTCGCGCGGGTCCTGGCGGCACTGCGTGGCGGCAAAATTCGGCAGCCGGAACGCCTGGGTGCGTACGTAAATTCCATGTGCAACAACGTTCTCCTAGAACACTATCGCGCGTCGCAACGCGATAGCTCGATAGAAGATGAGGAAGATCAGGATTTTCCGGCCAAGCCGGTCGACCTTCTGGGAGCCCTGGCTGCTAAGCAGATGGAGGAGAAAGTACGCGAGTTGGTCGACGAGCTGCCAGAGCGTGATCGAAGGTTGCTGCGCGAAGTCTTTCTCGAGGAACGCGATAAAGATGACGTCTGCCGGGATTTCGGGGTTGACCGTGACTACCTGAGAGTGCTGCTGCATCGTGCCAAACAATCCTTCAAGGCCTTGTATCTAAAGAACATGTCGTCCCGTCCTCCGGGGGTAGCAGCGGCCGGAAGGCAGTGAAACGATTTGGCGGTGTGTATCACTACTCTTATGAGAGGGGGATCGACAATGGATCATGATCAAGCGGTCCGGCAAAAGGCGACCGAAAGATATCTTCTGAATGAACTCGATCCCGGCCTCCGGGACGAGTTCGAGGAACACCTCTTCGATTGCCAGGATTGCGCGCTCGACGTGCGAGCCGCGGCCATGTTCGTAGAGCAGAGCAAAGTCGTGCTGACCAAGCCGGTACCAGCTCAGGTTCGCGTGCCATTCCCAGTTCCCGCAAAGGTGGGGTGGATGGGATGGCTGCGGCCGGTGTTCGCCGTGCCGGTCCTCGCCCTGCTTCTGGTTATTGGTTACCAAAACTTGGTTACGGTTCCGAAATTGACGCAGGCGATAAATAAGCCGCAACTGTTACCTTCGGTCATGGT
>Ga0066710_100001340_pt1 | contig 18203 bp, 18 predicted proteins | sample GraSoiAngelo_159_FD_79666 | JGI IMG/M metagenome (GOLD analysis project Ga0066710, IMG submission 79666) | Grasslands soil microbial communities from the Angelo Coastal Reserve, California, USA - 14_1009_16_40cm | ecosystem: Environmental > Terrestrial > Soil > Grasslands | place: USA... | reverse complement strand
TCCCCACGAGTCCGGCAACTCGGCCCCGGTCAGCGCGACATCGGTACCGGCTGCGATGGTCACACCCTGCTCCCGCGCCAGGGCGAGTGCGTCGGCATGCCGGTCCACGGTCGCCTGGAGCTTCGTCATGGCGTACGGCGGGATCTCGCCGCTTTCGAGCAGCTCCTGAAAGATCGTGCGGGTCGTCACGAGCATCGCGCCGCACTCGCGCATCGCCTGGGCCGCCTCCTCGTCGAGGAACGTTCCGTGCTCGATGGTATGGATCCCCGCCTCCAGCGCGGCCATCATGCCCGGCTTGCCGTGACAGTGGGCGGCGACGATCCGGTCGCTCATCGCGGCGACCTCGACGATCGCCCGCATCTCCGCCACCGTGAACTGCTGGTGGATCGGGTGGTCGACCTCGCTCAACACACCACCGGACGCGTAGATCTTGATCAGTTTGGCATTGCGCCGGAGCTGCTCACGTGTCGCCCGGATGCACTCGTCGACACCATCGGCCAGGCGCAGCTCGCCGCCGGTGTGCGCGAAGTCAGCCATCCACTCCAGCGGATAGCTGTGCAGGTCGCCATGCCCGCCCGTGGTTGACAGTGCGGAGCCGGCCGCGTAGACCGACGGGCCGACCACGGTACCCTCCTCTACCGCCCTGGCGAGGTGGATGCCGAGCCCGCCCACCTCGCGCACGGAGGTGATACCGGCGTCGAGCGCCGCCCGGAGGTCGGAGGTGGCGCGGGCAGCGCGCAGTGCCACCGGCTCGCGCGGCAGCGTGTCGACGTCCGCGGTCCGCAGACCCATCAGATGGACGTGGCTGTCCCACAGGCCAGGCATCACCGTGTGCGTCCGCACGGTGGTGGTGCTGTCTGGCGACTCGGGTTCCGTCGCTGCCGGACCGGCGTAGCTGATCGTTGTTCCATCGACAATGACAACAGCGTCGCGAACGGGCTCTCCCCGGCCGGGAATGAGCTGGTCCGCTTCGAAGCGATGCAACGTGGGCCAAGGCTAGACAGGCAGGCAGGTGAACCGCTACCCCGCGCGGTGTCTTCACCGGAGACCATCGTCGGGGCACCCGCAAGATACGTCATCGCGTAGAGTGTTGTCGGCGACCGGGGCGGTCGTCCGCAGACTGGAGGGCGCAAGTCCGCATGGATCTGCACGACCTCGACGCATTGATACAACAACGACCAGACCCATCACCGGCTTACCACGAGCTTCTCCGGACCGGTGCGATGAGCGCGGGGCTGTATCACCTAGCGGTCGGCCGCATCGACCGGCAGGGCATCCATCGCGAGGACGAGCTCTATGTGGTGCTTCGCGGACAGGCCACCCTCACCGTGGCCGGCGAGCAGCGCCGCATCGGCCCGGGTTCGGCGGTCTATGTCGCGGCCGGTGTGGAGCACCGGTTCCACTCGGTCACCGACGACCTGGAGGTGCTGGTGGTGTTCGCCCCTGCCGAGTCGACGGGCCCGCTGCTGACCGCGGACTGACGGGGCAGCGGGATGTGGTGCGGGTCGGTTACGGTTTCGAGGTGTCGGATCTGGCGGAGCGGTTGCGCGGCCTGGTGGTTGAGGCGCGCTCGCCGGACGGGCACCTCGCCGGCCGATACGGCGGCGACGGCGCGATCCTCGACGTCACCATGACGGGCGGCATGTATGGGCTGTACCGCGAGCACCAGCTCGAACGCCAACTCGCCGAGCTGACCACGCGCCTGTTCGCCGCATACCGGAATGCGGAACGGGAGCTGACCGAGGCGCAGTTCGCGCAACCGTTGCGGGACGACGGAATCGACTTCGGGCCGGAACGGCGCCGTTATCTGGCCGGGTTCGAGAAGCTGACCGCGACGGGGCGCGCCGCCGAGGATGCGGTGACCGTCCGCACGCGTGGCTTGTCGACCTGGGAGGACACGATCCGGGCGGGCACGCGGCGCCGGGTCGGCGAACGGGAGCTGCTGGCGGCCGTGGGCACCGCGATCCGGCGGCTGCTGCGCAAGTTCCACCTGCAGGCGTTCGTCCTGCGCGATGAGGTCTACGATCTCGGCTTCCCCGAGGACCTGCGACGGGAACTGGGCTTCGGGCGGCGCGGTGACAGCGAAAGGCTGTACTGGTGACCAGGCGGGGCCGGTGGTGGACGGTCGCCGCGGTGGTGGTGTGTGTGGCGCTGGCCGCGGTGCTGATCCTGGCGACCCGCCGGCACACCTCTTCCGGCACCGGCTCTTCGGCGTCGTCCGCGACCGCGGGCAGTGCGGCGGCGGACTGCCGGCCGCGGGTGGCTGACGTCGGGTTCGGCAGCCGGGCGGTCAAGTTCAACGGCCAGCAGGTGGCACCGGCCGACGCCGACATCACGCTCGGGGTGATCGTGCAGAACCCCTGCCCGCGCGCGGCGGTGAACGTCCAGCTGCTGGCGCGGGCGACGACCGCGTCCGGCAGCGACGTCGCGGGCGCGCTGCATCTGCGGACCAGCCTCGACGCGGTCATGCCGGGTCAACGGCTCGGGGTGGCCGGATCGATCGTCAACGACCCGAACTCCGCTGCGACCGTGGGCCATTTCAACGCGACCACGGTGGCGGCGGGCCGGGTTGACGTCCTGCACTGGGACTGGCAGGCGGCCACCGACGTCGCCCAGCCCACCGCCACGACGGCGCAGGACGTCGCCGTCGGGCAGCGCCAACCCGACGGGGACGTGCCGGTCAGCTTCCGGCTCGGCCCGGACGCGCCCGCGCCGTCGGGCGACCGGTGGGTGTGCGTCCTGTTGCGCGACACGACGGACCGGATCGTGTCCGGCGAGATGCGCGAAGTCCACATACCCGCGGACCTGCCGGCCTCCGGCGGCACCCTCACCGCCACCGCCCGGGCGCCCGGCACCGGGGCCGGACTGCACGCCGAAATCTACTTCTACTACCGCCAGACCAGCTTCTAGCGGTACCCGACCGTGAAAGGACACCTCCGTGGCCGTGACCGGTGACGCGCTCGCTGTCGACCTTTCCCGCCTCGCCGTCGTCGGCAGCGTGGCCCTGCCGGAGATCGGCTACGTATACGCCAGGCTCAACGGCGAGGTGGCCGGCACCGCGTCCGGTGACCTGGACGCGTTCATGGGCGGCGCGACGCCGAAAGGGTACGGCGGCGCCACCGGCTCGATGTACACGAAGTGGTCCGGCTTGCGCGACGAACTGCAGAACGTGCTCGGCAACGCCGCCAACGGACTGCAGGAGGCCGGTCACGCCGTCATGTCGATCGTCCAGACCTACCTGAACAGCGACGACCGGGCAAAGGCGAGCTTCGACCAGAAATGGCTGCACGGTCCACCGCCCGACCAGGTACCCGGCGCCGAGGACCAACTGCCGACCACGGCGCCTCCCGTCGTGCTCACCAGGTAGGAGCCGCCGCCATGGGATACCACAGCGTCGCCGAACTGGGTCAGCTCGGCGGACAGATCCGGGACAAGGCGATCGACGTCTGTTTCCGGCGGGAGATCGTGGAGACGATGAACCGGATCCGCGAGGTCGCCGAGGAGGAGGGGGTACCGCCGGTCGACGAGGGCGGCCCGGTCCTCGACGAGGCCCGGATCAAATGGCGCCTGCACCAGTTCTACGACTACATCCCCGACCTGTTCACCCAGTTCGACTATCCGGACCCGGCGAAGATGCAGGGCTCCATCGGGTCGCTCTGGTCGGTCGCCTATGCGCTGGTACCGGAGACGCTCGGGCACTTCGCGAACACGCCGCTGAAGGATCCGATCCCGGCCAACGCCTGGCACCTCAAGGACAGCGTGTCCAGCCGGATCGGGCAGATCGAAGGCAACCTGCTGTCGTACTGGGAGGGCGACGCCGCCGACGGGTTCAAGAACGAGTACCTCGACCGTCTCAAGTCCACCGTCGGCCCGCAGGCCGGCCTGGCGGCGGTACTGGCCGTGGCGCTGGCCGCACATCAGCGCATCCGCCAGACCACGTTCGACAACATCTGGGACGTCGGGCAGCAGACCCTCGCCGCGCTCAACGGGCTGTACTCGTCCAACCCCGGTAGCGGAAAGGTCGTCCTGAGCGTCCTCACCTCGGCGATCTCGGTACTGATGGCGATACCCACCGACGGGCTCAGTTTCGCCGGCCTGTACGGCCTCGGCATGGCCGGCGTGGGACTGGCCGACGCGGTCGCCGCCTCCACCAAGCTGATCTCCGGCGGCACCGTCCAGTCCGTGATCAACAGCATGTCCGACCGGATCGCCGACATCCTGACCGGGATCGAGCAGCAGGAGCAGGAGATCTGCGACTTCCTCGACAAGATATCCACCCAGCTGCGGCCGGAGGATCTGACGGTACCGAGCCCGAAGCCGGTGACCGACCTGGCCGGTGCGGACGTGAACACACTGCGCGCCAAGTTCTCCGGCAGACCGACCTCGTAGGCGGCCGTTCCGGGGTGGGCGATCGCCCAGATCAGCACGGGCGCACGCCGGAGAACGTTGACAACGTTATCTAGGCCAGACGACGATATCGATGAATGTCACCTCGTCCGGATGGTGCGTTACCGACTGGGGAGTGGTACGGCATGCGATGGTCCTCGGCTGCACTCGGTCTGTTGCTCGTTCCCGCACTGGCGCTCGGCGCCTGCGGCAACGGGAAGAGCGCCACGCCGGCGAAGAGCAAGTCCCTCACGATCGTCATCACGGCTGAGCCGAACAAGACGCTCAACCCGGAGAACGGCAACTCCAGCGCCGACATCCAGGTCGCCGAGGCGCTGTACGCGCCGCTGGTGGAAACCGATCCGGCCAGCGGCAAGCTGCGCAACGTGGTGGCCGACTCGATCACGCCCGACGCCACCGGCCGGACCTGGACCATCAAGATCAAGGACGGCTTCAGTTTCCAGAACGGCCAGGCACTGACCGCCCGCGACTACGTCGATACCTGGAACCTGACCGCGTACGGCCCGAATGCCTGGAAGAACAACGGGTTCTTCTCCAAGGTGGACGGCTACGACGCGCTGAACCCGACCGCCCCCGACGGCCAGACCGCCCCGGCGCCGACCGCCAAGGAGATGACCGGGCTCGAGGTCGTGGACGACCATACGTTCACGGTCCGGCTGAAGGTGCCGTTCTCACAGTTCGGCCTGACCCTGCAGTACCTGGGCCTGGCGCCGCTGGCCGAGGCGGTACGCAAGGATCCGAAGGCATACGACCACAAGCCGATCGGCATGGGCCCCTACAAGCTCGCCACCGACGAGTGGAAGACCGGCGAGGACATCAAGCTGGTGAAGTGGAACGGCTACAAGGCAACCGCGCCCCAGGCCGACAAGGTGACCTTCCGGTTCATCCAGAACGGGGACACGGCGTACAACGAGTTCCTGGCCGGTACCGTCGACTCCGTCCAGGTACCGTCGACCAAGAAGAACACCTTCAAGACCGACGCCCCCGACCGCTGGCTGGTCAGCGAGAGCGCGGGCAACATCTTCTACTTCGTCTTCCCGTCCTGGGATCCGGCTTACGCCAAGCCGGAGCTGCGGCATGCGATCTCGATGGCGATCGACCGCGCCGCCTTCGCCAACCTGGTCGGGCTGGCCAAGCCGGCGAGCGGGCTGGTGGCGCCGGGCATCGACGGGCAGCGGCCGGACGCCTGCAAGTACTGCACCCATGACGCCGCGGCGGCCAAGAAGCTCTTCGACGAGGCCGGCGGCCTGTCCAAGCCGATGACCATCAACTACAACTCCGGTACGTCGACCGGCCAGACCTACGCCCAGGCGATCGGCAACATGATGCGGCAGACCCTCGGCATCGAGGTGCGCTACGTCGGCAAGCCGGGCTCCGAGATCACCGATCTGGCCGACAAGAAGTCGCTGGAGGGTGTGCGCTTCGGCGGCTGGGGCCACGACTACCCGTCCATTGAGGACTACCTGACGCCGATGTTCAAGTCCAACGGCGACGCCAACTTCTCCAAGTACGCCAACCCGAAGGTCGACCAGCTGCTCGCGCAGGGCGACTCGCAACCCAACCCCGAGCGGGCCATCCAGCTGTACCAGCAGGTCGAGGACATCTGCCTGGAGGACATGCCGCTGGTCCCGCTCTACCACATTCAGGACGCCTACCTCGCGGCCAAGGGCGTGCACCCGCGGAACTCCAGGTACACCGGAGTATCGCCGCTCTGGTCGACCATCGACCGGTGATCCGCTTCGCCCTCCGCCGGATCCTGGCGGCGATCCCGATCGGGTTGCTCGTCACGCTGGGGGTCTTCGCGCTCGTGTTCGCGATGCCCGGCGACCCCCTGCGGGAACTGGCCGGCGACAAGCCCGTCCCGCCCTCCGTGCTGGCGGCCGAGCGGGCCCAGTTCCACCTCGACAGGCCGCTGCTCGTGCAGTACGGGCTGTACCTGAAGGACATCGTCACCGGTCACTTCGGCGAGACCTTCGACGGCCGCGACATCGGCGAGCAGCTGCGGCTACGCATCCCGGTCACCGTCAAGCTGGCGTTGCTGGCGAACGCCTTCCAGTTCACCGCGGGCATGCTGTTCGGCAGCTATGCCGGGTTCCGGAGGAACGGCGCCGTGGACCGGTTGCTGATGCTGGCCACGTTGTTCGTCCTCGCCGTACCGTTCCTGGTTCTGGCGTTCGCCGCGCAGTACCTGTTCGGCGTCCAGCTCAAGTGGTTCCCGGTCTCGGGTACCGCCGACGGCTTCCCGATGTCGTACCTGCTCCCCGCGATGGTCATCGGCCTGCTCAGCTTCGCCGGACTGGCCCGGGTGCTGCGGACCTCGATCGTCGAGACGGTCAACTCCGACTTCGTCAAGACGGCCCGGGCCAAGGGAATCGGCGAGCAGCGGGTGCTGTGGCGGCACATCCTGCCCAACGCCCTGCTGCCGGTGATCACCTTCATCGGTATCGACCTGGCCGGCATCTTCGCCGGGGCGGTGCTCACCGAGAGCATCTTCAACCTGCCGGGTCTCGGCCAGTTCCTCTTCCAGGCCATCCAGCTCAAGGAGGGCGGGGTGGTGGTACTGCTGTCCACGTTGGCGTTCATCTCGTTCATCGTGATCAATCTGATCGTCGACCTCCTGTACGGCGTCCTCGACCCGCGGGTACGCAGTGGCTGAGCTGAGCCTGGCCGCCCCGCCGGTCGAGACGCCCGAGGGCACCACGCTGTCGCACCGCGAACTGCTGTGGGCCCTGCTGCGCAAGCCGCAGTTCGTGGTCTGCACACTGGCACTGCTCACGTTCTTCGCCATGGCGGCGGTACCGCGGCTGTTCACCTCGGTCGACCCGCGGGCCTGCGACCTGTCCCGGTCCCGGGAGACCGCCACCGCCGGGCATCCGTTCGGCTTCGACGTACAGGGCTGCGACTACCTGGCCAATGTGATCTACGGGGCTCGACCGTCGGTACTGGTGAGCGTGGTGGCCAGCATCGGCGGGTTCCTGCTGGCGGCCGTCCTGGGCCTGCTCGCCGGCTATTTCCCCGGCTTCGTGGACGGCCTGATCTCGCGGACCGCCGACGTGGTGTTCGCCCTGCCCGGCCTGGTGGCGCTGATCGTCATCCTCAACTCGGTGCGCAACCGGAGTATCTGGGTGATCGTCGGGGTCATCCTGCTCATCGGCTGGCCGGCCGGCATGCGGCTGATGCGCTCCACCGTGTTCTCGGTGCGCAACCGGGAGTTCGTCCTGGCGGCCCGGGCGGTCGGGGTACCCCCGCTGCGCATCCTGCGCAAGCACGTCTTCCCGAACGCGATGGCCCCGCTGCTGGCTCAGACCACGCTGGGCGTCGGCGCGCTGGTCGGCCTGGAGGCGGCGCTTACCTTCCTCGGCGTCGGCCTGCAGCCGCCGGCCATCTCGTGGGGCAGCCAGTTCGGCATCGCCGCGACCTACCGCGACACCCCGCACCTGTTCATCTGGCCGGCGCTGTTCATCGCGACGATGACGATCTCGTTCATGATCGTCGGTGACTCGATCCGGGACGCCCTCGACCCGAAGTTGCTGCGATGACCATCGATCTCGACGGTCGCGGCACGCGTTCGCTGACCCCCGGCGAGGTACTGCTGGAGGTCGAGAACCTGTCGGTGGACTTCGACACCAGGCACGGGCGGCTGCGCGCCGTCGACGGTGTCTCGTGGCGGGTACGGGCCGGCGAGACCCTCGCCATCCTCGGCGAGTCCGGCTCCGGCAAGAGCGTGTCGGTGCAGGCCCTGACCGGCATCCTGGAGATGCCGCCGGGCCGGATCGTCTCCGGTACCGCCCGCTACCGCGGCGACGACCTGATCGCGATGGAAGCCCGCAGCCGCCGGCGGGTCGTCGGCGACCGGATCACCATGGTGTTCCAGGACTCGCTGTCCGCGCTGAACCCGGTGCAGACGGTCGGCCGGCAGATCGCCGAGTGTTTCGAGGTGCACCGCGGCCTGTCCCGCCGGGAGGCGATGCGCCGCGCGGCCGAAATGCTCGACCGGGTCCGGATCCCCGCCGCGCGCCAGCGGGTCAAGGACTACCCGCACGAGTTCTCCGGCGGCATGCGGCAACGGGTCATGCTGGCGATGGCGCTCGCGCTGGACCCCGACGTGCTGATCGCCGACGAGCCGACCACGGCACTGGACGTGACTGTCCAGGCGCAGGTCCTGGAACTGATCGCCGACCTGCAGACGGACCGGCAGATGGGCGTGGTACTGATCACCCACGACATCGGCGTGGTGGCCGATGTCGCCGACACGGTGGTCGTGATGTATGCCGGGCACGTGGTCGAACGGGCCGCCGCGCGGGAACTGCTGGACCACCCGGTGCACCCCTACACCGAGGGGCTGCTCGGCTCGATCCCGTCGGCCGACCTGAAGGGGCACGACCTGCCGACCATCCCGGGTACCCCGCCGTCGCTGCGTACCGTGCCGTCGGGGTGCGCGTTCCGGACCCGGTGCCCGCTGGCGGTCGCCGAATGCGCGAGTGCGGTGCCGCCGCTGATCCCGGTCGGCCCGGGTCGGGAGACGGCCTGCATCCGCCGCACTTCGGAGGTGCCCGGCGTGACGATCCCCCACTCCCGGCTGGCTGCGGGCGGCGCATGACCGACCTCCTGGTGACCCGTGGCCTGGTCAAGTACTACGACATTTCGCCGACGCTGTCCCTCGGCCGCCGGACGCTGGTCCGCGCGGTCGACGGCGTCGACCTGACCCTGCGCCGGGGCGAGTCGCTGGGCATCGTCGGCGAATCCGGGTGCGGCAAGTCCACCCTGGTGCGGCTGATGTCCGCACTGGAGCGCCCGACAGCCGGCGAGCTGTACTTCGCCGGGGTCGACGTCAACCGCTTGCACGGCAAGGCGTTGCGGCACTGGCGGCGGCGGATCCAGGTGGTCTTCCAGGATCCGTACGCCAGCCTGAACCCCCGGATGCGGGCCGGCGAGATCGTCGCCGAGCCGTTGCTGGTACACCCCGGAGTGGCCGCCGGCCTGGATGTGCGCCGCCGGGTCCGCGACCTGCTCGACATGGTCGGCCTGCGGGCCGAGGACGAGACCAAGTTCCCACACCAGTTCTCCGGCGGGCAGCGCCAGCGTATCGGCATCGCGCGGGCCATCGCGCTCAACCCGGAGGTACTGCTGTGCGACGAGCCGGTCTCCGCGCTGGACCTGTCGGTACAGGCCCAGGTGGTCAACCTGCTGATGCGGCTCAAGCGGGAGCTGGGCTTGAGCATCGTGTTCGTGGCGCACGACCTGTCGGTCGTGCGGCACGTGTCGGACCGGGTCGCCGTGATGTACCTGGGCCGGCTGGCCGAGTTGGGCGAACACGCGCAGGTGTACAGCAGCCCGGCGCACCCGTACACCCAGGCACTGCTGTCGGCGCAGCCCGGCCTGGCGCGCCAGCAACGGCGGATCGTGCTCGCCGGTGACCCGCCCTCGCCGGTGGCTCCGCCGTCCGGCTGCCGCTTCCACACCCGCTGTTTCATGGCGAGCGACCGATGCGCCGAGAAGGTGCCGCTATTGCGGGTGGTCGGCTCCGGCCAGGAGGTCGCCTGCCACTACGCCGAGCAGGCCCAGGCCGCGTACACCGGACGCCCGGCCTAGTACGGCTGAGTCTGCGGGCGTGGCGGTGCTGGTGCCGGGCGTCTGCTGCGGTCAGGTGACCATGTCCAGGGCCAGCCGCGGGCCGTTGCGCTACACAATACCTAGCAGTACTATGCACAACACTTCTAGGGTGTGGAACGGGGTGAGTTCTCGTGAAGGTCGCCAAGGATCTGGTGGCCGCCTCGGCGACACCGATGGTGCTCGGCATCCTGGCCGACGGGGAGAGCTACGGCTACGCCATTCTCAGGCGGATCAACGAGCTGTCCGGTGGCGAGCTGGACTGGACCGAGGGGCTGCTGTACCCGTTGCTGCACCGGCTTGAGCGCCTCGGCTATGCGCAGTCGAGCTGGCAGTCGGTGGCCGGCGAGCGGCGGCGCAAGTACTACCGCATCACCGACAAGGGCCTGGCTGAGTTGGCCGAGCAACGCCGCCAGTGGGACACGGTCACCGACGCGCTCAAGGAGATCTGGCTCGGCCTCGGCGAGCGCGGGCCGCTGACGGCGATCCCGCTGGGGTGCCGGGCATGACGGCGCGGACGGGTCAGGAGGAGTTGGCGGCGCAGTTCGAGCAGTGGCGTCGCTACGTGCTCCGCCGCAGGGAACTGCAGCCGTCCGACGCTGACGAACTCGAAGACCATCTCCGCGGATCCGTCGACGAACTCATCGCCGCGGGCCTGAGCCCGGACGAGGCGTTCCTCGTCGCGGTCAAGCGGATGGGCAGCCTCGACGAACTGTCCCGCGAGTTCGCCCGGGAGCATTCGGAACGGCTGTGGAAGCAGCTGGTGCTGACCGGCGAGGCCGGCAGCCCGGCGGCGGACACGCGGTCGCGTCGGGACATGTGGGCGATGGTCATCTGCGCTGCGGGCGCGGCGGTGTCCATCAAGGCGCCGGAGCTGTTCGGGTTGAGGCTGGCCGACGACGGCGCGTTCTACGCGCGGAACTTCGCCCTGTTCGCCCTGCCCTGGCTGGCGGTCTTCCTGGCCTGGCGCCGGCACGCCCGACGCCCGCTGATCGCAACGCTGGTGGCGCTGTTCGGCCTCGGCGCGGTGGCGGCCAACGCCTACCCCCTGGCCGAGGAGTCAAAGTCGCTGGTCCTCACCAGCATCCACCTCCCCATCGCCCTGTGGCTTGTGGTGGGTCTGGCCTACGTTGCCGACGACTGGCGCTCCTCACGCCGACGCATGGACTTCATCCGCTTCACCGGCGAGTGGCTCATCTACTTCGTACTCATCGCCCTCGGCGGCGGTGTGCTCAGCTTGTTCCTGTACCACACCTTCAATGCCATCGGGATCATCCCGCAGGAGTTCATCTCGCAGTGGCTGCTTCCCTGCGGCGCCGTGGCCGGGGCTGTCGTGGCCGGGTGGCTGGTCGAGGCCAAGCAGAGCGTGGTCGAAAATATCGCCCCGGTGCTCACGCGGCTGTTCACTCCGCTGTTCACGGCAGCACTGCTGGCCTTCCTCGTCGCTGTCGGCTGGACCAGCCACGGCATCAACGTGGACCGCGAAGCGCTGATCCTGTTCGACCTCCTGCTAATCGTAGTGCTGGGGCTACTGCTCTACTCGATCTCAGCCCGCGATCCGCTGGCCCCGACCGGCCTGTTCGACAAACTTCAGCTCGCTCTCGTGGTCAGCGCGTTGGCCATCGACGTACTGGTGCTGCTCGCGATCACCGCACGCATCACCGACGAGTACGGCACCACACCCAACAGGGCTGCCGCGCTCGGTGAGAACCTCATCCTGCTGGCCAACCTCGCCTACTCGGCGTGGCTGCTGCTCAGGTTCATCCGGCGGCGCGCACCGTTCACGGCGCTCGAACGATGGCAGACCGGCTACCTACCCGTGTACGCCGGGTGGGCCTGGATCGTGGTCCTCCTCTTCCCCCCGTTGTTCAGCTATGTCTGATCGAGAAAGTCCACCCCATGAACACGTCACCGCGGCGGGGAGTGGCTCCGGGGTCACGCCCCGACCGCTGGGATGTGCGCGGTGACCGCCCGCAGGGTGGTGCCAGGTACCGGCTCAACCCCGTCAGGCCGCAACCCCGCTGCCTCGAGAAGTCGGGCCAGGCCGCGCCGCGTGTGCTTCTTACCGCCGACGTTGAGCAGCATGAACAGGTCCATGGCGGTGGTGACCGTCAGCTCCGGGGTGTCCTCGACGAGATTCTGCACGAGTACCACCCGGCCGCCAGGCTGCCCGCACCGGCGCACCGCGCGCAGCGCCGCGAGGGTACTCTCGTCGTCCCATTCCAGTACGTTCTTGAACAGGTACAGGTCAGCGCCGGCCGGTACGTCAACGCGGCAGTCACCGGCCACGACCTGGCACCGGTCGGCCAGCTCACCGCCCTCGCGGATCTCGGCGAGAGCGCCGGCCACCACCGTCGCCAAGTCGTACAGTACGGCGCGTACCTGGGGATAGCGGCGTAGCAACGTGGCGACCAGATGGCCTTGCCCGCCACCGACGTCGACCACCGTCCGCACGTCGGTCACGTCGAGAACGTCGACGACCCGGTCGGAGGAGATGCGGCTCGCCTCCGTCATGGCCCGGTGGAACACCTCGGCCGACTCCGGGTCGCTCCTGAGATAGGCGAAGAAGTCCGCACCGTAGATCTCCGTGAAGGCCGGCTTGCCGGTACGGACCGCCTCGTCCAGGCGCGGCCAAACCTGCCAGGTCCATGGGGCGGTGAACCACAGCATCAGGTACTTCAGGCTCGCCGGGTGGTCCTCGCGCAGCAGCTGGGACAGGTCGGTGTGCGCGTAGTGTCCGGGTGCCGTCTCTACGAAGACACCGTGCGACGTCAGCGCGCGCAGCAGCCGGTCCAGCGTGTCCGGATCAGCGTCGATCGCCGCGGCCAGCTCCGCGGCTGGGCGGGGCTGGTCGCCGAGGGCGTCGGCGATGCCGAGTCGGGCCGCCGCACGCATTTGAGCCGCGAAGGCCAGACTTATCCCGAGCTCACGCATCCGGCTGGCGGTCGCGGCCGGTACGACGTCAGCTTTGCCACCGGCGGCCCGGTCGTCGTTGTCGTTCATGCCTCACACATCCCTTCTTCGGGTTCGGGTGGTAGTGGTCGTAGTTGCAGTCCAGCTGCTCGCTGGGAAGTGGCCCGGCGACGGACGGTCGCGGTGCGGGTGGCCAGGATCTGGTACAGCTCGAACTGGTACGGGCGCGCGGTGTCCGCGTACTCGCGGAGCGGGGCGCCGGTAGGTCGATGCCTGGCCGAGGCTTCCCACGTCGCGAAGGCCTCCGCGCTCTCCCACTCGCTCATGAGGACGACACTGCCCTCCTCGCGCCGCGCCTGAAGCAGGTCGCTGCGCAGCAGCCCGGGTACGCCGGCCAGTTGGGTGCTGATCGCATGGAAGGTCTCAATGAAGCTGTCGAGCTTGTCGGGTGGGCAGCGGTACCAGATGAGTACCCGGATCCGGCCGCTCATCGCGGCCGTCCCCGGCGGCGCCAGCCACGTTATGGACCAGGTGCATGGCCGTGAAGGATCCGGACGAGCGGAAGGGATGCAGTTTCGCCCGGTGCACCAGGTGCGTGGGACTGCCTTCGAAGGCACGGAAGCCAGCCTCGTTGACCCAGTCGCTGACGATGAAGTACACGCCGTCCTCGGTCGCGCTGCGCAGCAGCGAACGGTTCAGGCTCGCCGGTTCGTCGGCCAGATCCGCGTCGGCTTCCAGCCACGCCCGCTCGAACTGCTGCTCCATGCCGGGGACGCCGCCCTGGACGGGTTCGCCATCCTGCCCGGCTTCACCGGCACGCTGGTCCGTGACGACTACGCCGGCTACGCCAAGTACGACCACCAGCTGACCGCGGTCCAGCTGTGCTTTGCCCATCTGCTGCGCTCCCTGCGCGGCATCGGTGAGCTGGACACCGATCCGTACCGCATCCAGCGAACCTGGACCGAACCCGCCGCCGCGGCACTGCTGCAGGCGAAGGCCGCGGTGGACAAGGCCCGCACCGCTGGCGTCATCGTCTGCGACCCCGAGGTGTTGGCCGGGCTGCGGGCCCGCTACGACCAGGCCGTGGCCTGGGGCGTCATGACCAACCAGCACCGGGACTGGCCCACCGGGCGACATCCCGGCCACACCCTGGCCACCTGGTTACAGACCCGCGCACAGCAGGTCTGGCGGTTCACCATCGACCTCGCCGTCCCCTTCACCAACAACCCCTGTGAACAGCCCCAACGCATGGTCAAACTGCAGATGAAGATCGGCGGCTGCTGGCGCAGCGTACGCACCGCCGCCCGCTACTGCCTGGTCCGCTCCTACCTCGCCACCGCCCGCAACCACGGCGTGCATCCACTCGACGCCCTCCGCGACGCCCTGGCCGGCAACCCCAGGACGCCACCACAAACCGCCTGATCAAACACCGGCCTGAATGGATACGGACCGCAGAGCGTAGGGAAAACCCTGACTTCCAGTTGACAGCCGACGACCCGATGCTCGACCAGATCGAGACCGCCACCGCGACCCACCGGGACGGCGACAACGAGGCACGCACGGCTCCGTGGGCCCAGCCGCTCAATCCGGGCGAGCGGGAATCCGCACGGTTCGAACCGGACGCTTCGCAGTAACCGAAGAAGTACCTGTACGGGCCGTCTGCTCGGCGGGCGGCGATGTCGGAGTTGGACGTCACCGCGCCGTCGACGCGCCAGTGCCGCCGCGTCGCTGAAACTCTGAGCGTCACGTCCAGGCGAGCCGGGACCGGTGTTGCCAGTACTCGTGGGCCGGTTCCGCGAGATGGAGCAGGGCGGCCAGGTGGTCGGGCCGCAGGGTGAGGGTAGCGGCCTGGAGGTTGGCCGCCAGCTGGGCGGTGGTCGCGGCTCCCGACAGAACGACGTGTACCCACGGCTGGTGCAGCACCGCCGCCAACGCGAGCGCATCCGGTGTGGTGGCCAGCTCCCTGGCGAGGGTGCCGAGCGGGGTCGGGGAAACGGGCTCGCGGCCGGCGAGCCGGCCGTTGGCCAACGCCTCCTTGACGATGACCGCGCAGCCGGCCTGCCGGGCCTCGGCGAGCGCCGGGCCGGCGGAGGGCTCGAGCAGATTCCAGGTGACCTGCATGCTGCGGAACAGCGGGGCCCCGTCGACCGTGATGTCGAGGGCAGCGCGGATCGCCGCTCCCTGCTCGGGGCCGCTGGTGGACAGGCCGACCGTGACGCCCTGTCCGGCGAGCCGGGCCAGACGCCGGTGCAGGACCGGGTCGGTGAGCGCGGGGCTGTGCGGCGTGACCGAGTGGACCTGGTAGATGTCGATGTGGGTACCGAGCAGAGCGCGCGTCTCGGCCAACTGCCGGTCGAAGGTCGCGACGCTGTGGTCCTTGACCTCGTGCACGTCGGCGTCGACCCGCCAGCCGGCCGTGTAGGTGTAGCCCCACTTGCTGCCGACCACGACATCGTCGACGCCGCCCCGGCGACGCAGCCAGTCGGCGAGGAACTGTTCGGCGAGGCCGTACGAGCGGGCCACGTCGACGTAGCGCACTCCACGGGCGTACCCGTCGTCGAGAAGTTGGTGGGCACGCTCGCGCAAAGCGTCCACGGACCGCCGCGCCGGCAGGTCGGCCTGGTGTCCGACATTGATGTAGGCCGGCCGGCCGGCCGACCGCGGCCAGACCCAGGCCGACCCGGGCGGCCGGCCCCGCCGCGGCCAGCCGCTCGACGAGAGTCATCGCCGCGACGATACATCGGGCAGGACGGCGGAGTTCCGGTACCGCTGCGTCGCGCAGTAGCGTGCAGGCATGGCGACCGTCGAGGTGGAGGGCTGCGCGCTGGCGTACGACGACGTCGGTGCGGGTGCCGCCGTCGTCCTCCTGCATGCCGGCATCGCCGATCGCCGGATGTGGCGGCACCAGGCCGCGGAGCTGCGCGGGCACCGCCGGGTCCTGGCCGTGGATCTTCCCGGGTACGGCGAGTCGACGGTACCCACCGGCGCGTATGCCAACCACGACGCGGTTGCCGGGCTGCTCGACGAGTTGGATATCCCGCAGGCCTCGCTGGTCGGCTGCTCGTTCGGCGGGAAGGTGGCCATCGACACCGCTCTCGCCCACCCGGACCGGGTCAACGCGCTGGCCCTGTTCGGTGCGGCAGTGTCCGGTCATCCGTGGTCGGAGGAGTTCAAGGAGCTGCACCAGTCGCTGTTCGGCGACATCGCCGACGACGACCTGGAGGCGGTCACGGCCGCGGAGATCGACCTGTGGGTGGTCGGACCGGACCGGGAACCCGGCGAACTCGACCCGCAGTTGCTCGCCTTCGCCACCGAGATGGACCGCCAAGCGCTGGCCGCGGAGATGGCACTTGACGCAGTACCGGTCCGCGAGCTGCACCCCCCGGCGATCGGCCGGCTCGGCGAGATCCGGGTACCCACCCTGGTCGCCGTCGGCGCGGCCGACGTGCCCGAGATCCGGCACCTGGCCGACGTCCTCGCGGCACAGGTACCGGATGCTCGCCGGTTACCCGACGTACCCGACGCCGCGCACCTGCTTCCGCTGGCATGTCCGGATCCGGTCAACGCCGCCCTGCTCGCGTTCCTACCCTAGTCGCCTGAGGACCGGCCGCCACGTTCCGGCATGACCAGCTTCACCCCGTGCTCTCCGAGCGCGTCAAGGAGATCGGGCGGAGGGGTGGAGTCTGTGACGAGGTAGTCGGCGCTCCCGAGCGGGGACACCTGAGCGAAGAGCCGGCGGTCGAACTTGGACGAATCCGCCAGGATCGCCACCCGCGATGCCCGAGAGATCATTTCCTGCATCATCGCCGCCTCGGCGAGATTGCTCGTCGTGTACCCGGCGACCGCCGACACCGCACCGACCCCGATCAATGCCAGATCACAGCTGATGTCCAGCTCGGCTCCGCCAGCCGTTCGGAAACTGACGGGGCCGACGGTGGCCAGCGTGACGGAGCGGACGGGACCACCGAAGACATACAGGTCGTGGACGGCCGAGGGCGGCAGCGCCGCTGGTACGAGAAGGTTGTTCGTCGCCACCGTCAGGTCGCGATGGTTGCGTAGGTGCCGGGCGAGGGCCAGGGTGGTGGTACCGCCGTTGATCATGATGGTCGACCCGTCCTCGACCAGGGACGCGGCCAGTGCCGCGATGGTCTCCTTCTCGCGTTCCTGCATCTTCAGCCGCACGTCGACGGCCCGGTCGATCCGGGAGAGCGTCGACGGACTGACCGCGCCGCCGTAGGTACGGACCAGGACGCCATCGGCGCTGAGCTGGTCCAGGTCTCGTCGGATGGTGTCGATGGATACGCCGAAGCGCTCCGCGAGTACGTTGACCGTCACCTGTCCCGCTTCGGCTACATACGCGGCTAACTGGGCCTTGCGTCCCGCGGGCAGATGGCGCTGCCGGTCTTCCTTCTCAAGCACCTGCGTCTCTCCTATCTCTGCGGCACTTGCCCCACAACGAGCGCGGCGGAGGGCAACGCTGGCTTAGAACGGCAGAGTACAGCATAGCGACGGCCGCTTTCCCGCATCCGCCCCACGGATAGCCAAGATCAGCGTGCAAGGAACAGCGCTGTGCAGGCACCCAACCGCCTCCTCCTGCCGTCCGTTGCCAGTATGTGCCGTCCTTAGCTGGATCTTGCGATATTGAGCCTTGTGAGCCGACACATGACGCTGTTAGGGTGGCATAGACCAGCAAACTATGGAAAGACCTCGAACCGAGGAGGCTGACAATGGCAGCAGGCGACGCCAGGATGCGGAGCCGTCCGAAGCGGCTACTCGCACTGGTGGCAGCGGCGGCGATGGTGGGTGTCGCGGGGGTGGCTTGCAGTTCCAGCGGGAATTCGAGCAGCACAAGCGGGCCGGTCACGCTCGAGTTCGCGCAGTGGTGGGGAGCGGAGCTTCCCACGGGCTCGTTCGAGAAGATGATGTCGGACTTCACGGCGCAGAACCCGAATATCAAGGTCAAGCTGTTGAGCGCTCCGTACGCGTCCACCAAGCAGCAGCTCGTGTCCGGCGCGGCGTCGAGGACGCTCCCGGATGTCGTGGGTCTCGACGGCGCGTGGGTGAGCGACTTCGCCAAGCAGGGCGCGATCACGAACCTCTCCGCGCTCATGTCCTCCGCGAAGTACGACTCGAGCCAGCTGGCCAGCCAGGTCCAGATCAAGGGCAAGACGTACATGATCCCCGTGGTGAACTTCGTCTACCCGCTGTTCGTGAACAAGGACCTCCTCGCGAAGGCGGGCGTCACGACGGTTCCCAGCACCCGCACGGAGTTC
>Ga0066710_100001339_pt1 | contig 18205 bp, 15 predicted proteins | sample GraSoiAngelo_159_FD_79666 | JGI IMG/M metagenome (GOLD analysis project Ga0066710, IMG submission 79666) | Grasslands soil microbial communities from the Angelo Coastal Reserve, California, USA - 14_1009_16_40cm | ecosystem: Environmental > Terrestrial > Soil > Grasslands | place: USA... | reverse complement strand
TTACGGAATGCGCCAGCGATTGCTTTCATACAGGAAATTCATCGCCGTCTCAGCACTGTAGCTCAGGTCGAGGCCGCCGCCCGAGACGGCGTCTTTATACAACCGCAGGTACGTGCTCTGGATGTAGTAGGCGTCAATGGCCGAGGTGGTGTTCAGCGTCACACTGGAGGACGATCCGAACTGCACGATGGGAAACGCAGTCGGGAATTGCGAATTGCTGAAAGTTAACCGGTAAAACGCCGGCGCGAAGTTGACCCGCTGCACATGCAGGTATTCGCCACTGCCGTTCCACGATGCAGGCCAGCCGGAGGGCGGCGCTTTGGTGACCGGATCGAAATTCCAGTCCCAGATCGCATCGAACGCAGCCGCGCTGGATGCCCTGCCGCTGGAGACGGGCAACGCGAGGTTGGCTTTTTGGCTGCTTATGATAAGCAGGCGCGCGTTCGTGACCGACACCGCACCGCTGGAAGTTTGCGTCCAGAGTGGGTCAGTGATTGCCGCGTTTGTGGGCGCGAACGCGGGGTGGATCAAGTAAACGCGCGCATTGTTCGTGTCCGCGTTTACGTAACGAATCTCGTTGATAGGCAAACCGGTCATCGTGGCCACATTCGTGACCCACGTACTGGTGCCTGGGATGGATTGATACGTCCGCGCGGAACGGAGCAGCGCTTCGCCAATCACCGCGAGTTTCTCGTCTTCCTTCTCGCCGTTAATGCGGCTAATCCGTCGAGCAAGGTTCGGCGAGATGATCGCCGCCACGATGGCGATAATCGCGAGCACGCCGATCATTTCCAACAAACTGAACGCGCCACGTTTGGAATGTCTTGAAATTCTTCTCATGCCGCACCCAAAGCTTCTGCAATCGGCAGGAACACCGCGAGGGCAACAATGCCCGCCAGCACGACCAACCCCAGGATCATGACCGGCTCAAGAATGGTGAGGAACTTTTTGACTTTTCGGGGAACGAGATCGTTATAATAATCCGCGACATGCTGGAGCGATTCGCTCAGTGTGCCGCTAGACTCGCCTACCGCGACCATTTGCGACACCAGCGGTGCGAACAAGCGGTTCTCGCGCATCGCCTCATGCATCGGCCGTCCCGCGTTGACGCTCGTCGCCAGCTCCGCCACCGATTCTTCGATGATGAGATTTCCGGCGAGCGGGCGGCAAAGCTTCAGCGCTTCAAGCAGCGTGATGCCCGAGCCATACAGGGTCGCGAGATTTTGCGCCAGCCGCGCCTGGCAAACCAGGTGCAGGATCGGTCCGAACACCGGCAGGCGGAGCTTCGCGGCATCAAGCATGCGTGCGAGCCGCGCCGAGTACTTCGGTCCCCATTTCAATCCCGCGATCACCGCAGCCATGGCGCCACCAACCGCCCAGGCGTATTGGCGGAAAACTTGACTGCCATCCAGCAGTAGTCGCGTCAATAATGGCAGACGGATTTTTAGTTCGCCCAGCACCGCCGCAAATTTCGGAACCAGCGTCGTGAACATCACAAAAAAGAAAATCAACGTCGCCGATAGCACGATGCACGGGTAGATCAGCGCCTGACGGGCATCAGCCATGATGCGATCCATCCACTCATAGTATCTGCGGAGTTCGCCGCACCCCTCGGCGAGGCGTCCGCTGGACTCGCTCGCGTGAATCACATTGACGACTAGTGCGGGAAACGTTCGGGGATGCGCGGCCAGCGCCTCGCTGAAGGACTTGCCGCCTTGCACCGACTGCAGCACCGCGCGCTGGACCACGCGCATCCCGGCGTGCTCGCCTTCCTCCAAACCAAAACTCAGCGCGTTAAACAGCGGCACGCCTGATTTCAGTTGCAGATGCATTTGCAGGAAAAACTCAATCAGCACCCGGCGCGGCACCACCCGGTTGCCGTAGAGATGCTCGACCTGGCGCGCCGATAAACTCCGTTCCCGCGCTTGCGCCAGCCATTGCCCGTCGCGACTGAGCATCGCGGCCAACACACCTTCGTCCCTGGCTTCCATCTGCCCGCGCAGCGTCCGCCCGGATTCATCCACAGCGGTGTATTGGTAGAGCGGCATGGTGGGGATTAGTTCATTGTTGAGTCACGCGGAACAACTCCTCCAGCGTCGTCACGCCGTTCTGCGCTTTCCTCAAACCATCCTCGAGCATCGTACGAAAGCCCCGCTCGCGCGCCAGTTGCTCGATGCGGCTCATCTCGATCCCTTTGACGATCGCCGGATGAAAGCCCGCGTCCACCGGCAGAAACTCAAGTATCGCGCTTCGGCCGCGGTAACCCGTCCCCTCGCACTCCACACATCCTCCCGCTTCCCACAGTTGCAACGGCAAGTCCGACGCGGGCTTTACGCCCAGGCCGGCGAGTTTGGCGCCCGGATCGGCAACGGGGATGCGACATTTTGGACACAGCCGGCGCACAAGACGCTGCGCGAGTACGGCCGCAAGCGTGGGCGCGAGCAGGTACGGCTCAACGCCGAGATCAACCAGGCGGGGAATCGCGCCGATGGCGTCGTTGGTGTGCAAGGTCGAGAAAACGAGATGGCCGGTGAGTGCCGCGCGCACCATCAGCTTCGCCGTCTCACTGTCACGCGTTTCACCCACCAGGATTACATCGGGGTCCTGCCGCAGCAGCGTTCGAAGGCCTTCAGCGAAGGTCAACCCCACTGCTTCGTTGATTTGGGTCTGCCTCACCAACGGAAGCTGGTACTCAATCGGATCCTCCAAAGTGAAAATGCTGTTCTCCGTTCCGCTGATCAGCGTCATGGCGGTGTAAAGCGTGGTCGTTTTTCCGCTGCCGGTCGGTCCCGTCACCAGGATGATCCCGTGCGGTCGATCCAGGACCTTGCGAAATGCTCCTTCCATGCTTGGCTCGAAACCCAGTGACTTCAGGTTCAAGCTTATGTCCCCGCGATCCAGCAAACGCACGACCACACTCTCCCCAAAAGACGTCGGCAGCGTCGAAAAGCGCAACCCGGTGTCACGCGTCGCCAGCGCTACCTTTGCGCGGCCGCCTTGCGGACGTCGCGTCTCGGCAATGTCCATGCCGCCGATGATCTTCAAGCGTGCGATAAGCGCCGGTTGGATTTCTTTGGGCAACAGATAACCGGCGCTGAGTATCCCGTCGCGCCGAAAACGCACGCGCACGATTTTCTCCTCGGGATGCACGTGGATGTCGCTCGCGCCGCCCATCACCGCCTCGGCAATGATGCGGTCAACGAGCCGAATCATCGGCGCATCTTGTTCGGTGGTCGAAGCCAGGCGTTCATGACCGAGCTTGAGGAGCTCCTCCACCATATCGCCGACCGATGGCCCAGAGGCGTAAATCCGCGAAATGGCCTGCAGAATTTCACCTTCGGACGCCGCGACCAGCTTGACCCGCAAGCCGGTCGTCTGCTCCAGGACGTCGAACGCCGTGACGTTCAGCGGGTCGGAAATAGCTACCGTGAGCGTGTCATTTTCGCGAGCGATCGCAACGGCGCGAAACCGGCGGGCCAGCGACTCCGGCACGAGCCGCGCAAGGTCGGGAGGAATCGCGATCCGATCCAGGGAAACCGATTCGGTCTGGGTCTTTTGCGCGAGAAAGCGCGAGAGAACTTCTTCAGTGACGAACCCCAGCTCGACCAGCGTTTCGCCTAGCAGTTTGCCCTTGCGCTTCTGTTCGCGCAGGGCCAGCTCGAGCTGCGTGTTATTAACGTGACCTTGCTCGAGCAGCCAGTCGCCGAGTCGAATTGCTGTCTGGGCCTGCGGCATACTTGGACTTGATTATTGGCTGCTTCCGTACGCAAACACGCCGGATGTGCGGGTCCCATCCGGCGGTGCGTTAAACACAACGGCTCCCGCAGCGGCGGGACCGGGCCGCTTAATAATGGCCGATGTAAACGTAAACGGTGACCGTATTGTCCGGGGCCGCCGCGCTGTAAATGCAACGTCCGACCACGTCGGCTGCCGATCCCACGTTCGTGTCCCCATCAAGAATCTTGTTCAACGCGATCGCGTCGGCGATGGCCACTCCCGGGATAACCGCGCACACGATCGTTTGGCTGGTGAGAAAATCGGCCGTAGCGGTGTCGCGATCCAAATTGAAGTTCGTGCCGCCAACCGTGGCGGTTGGAGCGACAACTGCCGCCGCGCTGGCGGCCGTCTGCGAACGCACATGGATGCGTCCGGTCAACGCGCTCTCGTCAAAGAGCTGCGTGCCAATGGCGCAGGAGAAGAGCTTCTCGGTAAATCCTCCGGAAAGCAGGTCCGCGTCAAATCGCCCGATTGCCACCGCCCCATTGGTGGCGCCCGTGCCATCACGCAGCGGAATCGATCCGTTCTTCACGATGTAATCAGTGGTGGCCGTCTTCAGGCTGGCCAAACCCTGCGCCGTGCTATTGACCTTGCCGCGCGCGATCACGCTGATGACGCGAGGGGTCAGCACCGCCGCCAGGATGGCGATGATGGCGATCACACCGATGATTTCAATCAAGGTATAACCCGCTTGTTTGTTTACGTATTTTGTTCTCATGCTCTTTTGCTGCCCGCAATTATTGTTAATAATAGTACTGCCGGGTTCCTTTTGCCCTACCCGGGCTGCTCATCGAATACTTTCGGCATCAGCCGCGAAAACATTAGGAGCAAATTTGCTGCCGAAGATCCGGGTAAGGCTCGAAATGCCACGGACGCGTCCGCAGCTACTGAGCGAGAGTGTTAAGCGAGCGTTCGGTCTTCAGCCGAAGCTGGCCGCAGGCGGCATCGATGTCATGGCCCTTTTCGCGCCGCAGTGTGGCCGTGACGCCCCGCGCTTCGAGGTTTTTTAAAAATTGTTCCTGCACCGGCTCGGACGGGCGTTCCCAGGGCAAACCTTCCACCTTATTGTAAGGAATTAAGTTCACTTTGGCGTGGAGCTTTTGCGCGAGCTTTGCCAGGGGTTCGACCTGTTCGAGCGAATCATTGACGCCCGCCATCAGGATGTACTCGAAAGTAATCATCCGGCCCTTTTTCTTCTGGTAATACTCACAGGCGGCGGCGAGTTCTTTCAGCGGATACTTTTTGTTCACGGGCATGATCTTCCCACGAACTTCATCGGTAGCGCCGTGAAGCGAGATCGCGAGCCGGAACTGAAGCGCTTCATCGGCGAGCTTCCGAATTTGCGGCACAAGGCCACTCGTCGAAATTGTGATCTTGCGCGCGCCGATTCCGCCGCCCCATGGCGCATTCAGGATCGTGAGCGCCTTGAGCAAGTGGTCGTAGTTCGCGAGCGGCTCGCCCATCCCCATGATCACGAGATTGTTCACCAGCCGCTCCGAACCAGTTTGTAGTCCCGCCTTTAGGCGGTCTTCTGAAGACCGGCTCGCATTGGTGGGAAGCGTTCCTCCGGAGTAATCCCGCTCGATCGCAAGCACTTGCTCGACAATTTCGTGGGGCTCAAGATTTCGTTTCCAACCCTCCAGCCCGCTCGCGCAGAACTTACAGCCGTAGGCGCAGCCAACTTGCGTCGATACGCAAAGCGTGTGGCGATCGCTCGCCTCGCCATAAAGCGACGGGTTCGCCGGAATCAGCACGCTTTCGATCAGGGAGTGGTCCGCCAGCCGCCAGAGAAATTTTTGCGTGGTGTCGCGCGAACCTTGTTTCGTGTCGAGTTCGAGACTTTGCAACGAGAAATGCTCCCGAAGCTTCTCGCGAAAATCGCGCGGGAGATTCGACATCTCGTCCCAACTCGTGACCCGCCGCACGTACAACCAGTGCAGAAGCTGATCCAGACGGTAAGCCGGGACTGTCCATTCGGCAAACCGCGCAGCCAACTCCTCGCGCGCCTGGGATTTAATGTCCGGTAAAACCACGAACCAATGTAGTTACAGGGTTACCAACTTACAAGGTTGCGCGGCATCACAAGCCGTGCAGCTCAGGCATGGGAGCGCGCCCGCCTCGGGCGCTGCCGTTGGCGCCCTCGCTAACGGCTATCCTATCTCATCAATCCGCCAGAACCCGGCAGCCACCAGATGAGGTCGAATGATCGGCTGCCAAATCTTTTCCACGAAATGCTGCTGCACGCGATTCATCTTTGGCGCGTTGCCCAGGTCCGCCCGATAGCGGCGCTTCAGCTTCGCGAAAATCCCGGTGCACATGATCTTTTCCGCCAACCCATCGAACAACGAGGCCGGCGGTGGCATAGGAGGCGCACCGTTCCCCGGTCCAAACACCAGCGCCGCTTGCATCCGCGTCCAGCTCACGGTGATTGGCCGCATCGCGGTTTGAATTTCCCCATCGTCGCTATCCACGCTCACTTTGGCCGGCGCTGCCGGAGCGCAGAAGGTATGGAACAACGCCACTGCTTTCGGGATGGTCGGATTCGCTCGATACTCCTGCACCAGAAATACAAAAAGGGGCTCCAATTGCATGCACCGCACGCAATAATCCAGAAAATCCAATGTCCCTCTCCCCCTCCGATCCAACGTCTCCATGAATTCCATACGCCTCGCTGATAACCACCATCGCCCGCTCGTGAACCCACTTCAATGCGGCATCACCCGCATGCGCACGCAGGAGAAGTGCCTATAGCGAGACTCTCTGCTAGATTGCGCGGGACATGCGCATTCTCGCGATTGATCACGGCACCCGGCGCATGGGCATAGCCATCAGTGACGAATTGAAAACGATTGCCCAGCCGCTCGAGTTCATCCCCGCTGATCCATTCGCGGCGTTCGTGACGCGCTTACAGCAGATCATCGTCGAAAAACCAGTCGAGCTCATCCTCGTCGGCATGCCGCGCAACATGGACGGCACCTATGGACCGGCCGCCGAAAAGGTGAAGCAATTCATTGCCGCCTTGCAGCAGCAGATCAACGTTCCCATCCGAACGTGGGACGAACGCCTCACCACCGCTCAGGCCAACCGCTTCCTCATCGCCGCTGACGTCCGCCGCCGCGACCGCAAACAAAGGGTGGACCAAACCGCCGCCGCGATTCTCCTGCAGAGCTATTTAGATTCGCTCTGAACATCCGCCAGGTTTTGGAGTGCGACAGTCCTCTGCCGCACTGGTTTTTGGGCAGAATCGGCCGATTTCCAGTAATTCGCCCCAAAACAAATTTTGCTTTCCCGAGGGTAGGACGGTATTTGTCCAAATCTCCCTCCCTTATCAGTGTCCATCTGTGTTCATCCGTGGTTACTCCGCCTCTGCATCTTTGCGCCGTTGCGTTAATCCGGCGTTTCCCGTCATTTCTTCGCGCCTTTGCGGCCTTGCGCTTTGCATTAATCTGCGCGCGTGCGCGAATCATTGGGCCAGGTCAAGTGTCCAATCGTCCATCTGCAAGACCGTTGCCAAAATCGGCGCCGCACGTTACGGTACAGCCACGCATGAACTATGCGGGAAAAATCAGAAACGACGTCGTGGTTCTGCCTGCTCGCGCAACGCTCCCGGACGGGGCCGAGGTGGAAGTAAAAGTTGCCGACACGGATGGAAATCTGGCATTTGCTGATCGTTACAAACAGTTCATCGATATGGCTAATGATCTCCCGCGGGACATGGCGGCCAATCTCGATAAGTACGTTGCACGGTCGTTCCAAGAGATGAAGCCGTCTTCGTTGACGCCTTCTTCTTTTAGATCGCTTGCCTCAATCGCGCTGACCAGTTTCACGAGAGAGCGATGCATTTTGCCCGGCGGCCGGAACTCGCGAAAAAAATCACTGTCAGCATGAATGCGGCATTGACGCGGCACCCGCCTAAAATTAGAATTGGTGACAGTAGCGTGAGCGGCAGTATGCACATGCGGAGCGGCCGCGAGTTGATTCTAGCGACCAGAGCGTACGCAAACGATTCGGCGCTGAAGAGTTGGTGGCACGTGCTCTCCACAAGTTTCCTCCTGGCGGCGGCGCTCGCCGGGACGCTTTGGAATTTTCATCCAGTCGGAAGAATTGGGTGCAGTGTCCTGGCCGGATTGCTCATTCTGCGGCTATTCGTGATTTACCACGACCAGCAGCATCACGCGATTCTGGATCGCTCCAGGGTCGCGGAACTGTTCATGAGGGTTTTTGGGATTTACGCGCTGGCGGCGAGTAGTGTGTGGCGCAGCTCGCACGATTATCATCATAAGCATAATTCCAAGCTCCGGGGGTCACATATCGGGTCGTTTCCGATCATGACCAAGCAGCAGTATCTGAAGTCGTCCGCAGGGAAACGCTTCGGGTATCTGTTTGCGCGGCATCCGCTCACGATCCTGTTCGGATATGTCTTCATGTTTCTTTACGGGATGTGCCTGAACCCATTCCTGACCGATGTGCGGAAGCATTTCGATTGTGCGGTCTCGTTGGTGGTCCACATCGCGATCGGGATCGCGCTGGTGTATTTCTTTGATTGGAGGGCGTTGTTGCTGGCGCAAACCATCCCGCACCTAATCGCGTATGCAATCGGGACGTACCTATTTTACGCGCAACACAACTTTCCCAATGTCTGTTTCAAGGACAAATCGGGATGGACCTACGAGAAAGCGGCGATGGAATCGTCGAGCTTCATGAAAACAAACCCGATTATGGCGTGGTTCACGGCGAATATCGGCTATCACCACGTGCATCATCTGAATGCGCGCATTCCCTTTTACCGGCTGCCGAAGGTGCTTCGGGAGATTCCGGAGTTGCAGCAGGCCAAAACGACTTCACTGCATCCGCGCGATATTTTTCGTTGTCTGCGGCTAAAGGTTTGGGACGTGGAATCGCAATGCATGGTGGGGCTGCGGGAAATCTGGCAACGGACCAAAGACCATCGCGCTTATGCCCCTGACCCTCAATGAAATTGCCGCGCAGGTTCGTGGTGAAATCATCGGCGCTGCTTCAACTCAGATCACCGGCTTTGCGCCGGCGGACCAGGCGCGGTCCGGCGACCTCACGTTTGCGGACAAAGAGGATTATTTCAAGGCGGCCGAGCAGAGCGAAGCTGCGGCAATCCTGGTTTCGGGTGCTTTCATGTCCGCGCGCAAACCAATCATCCGCGTGGCGAACGCGCGCGTGGCAGTGGCGCGATTGTTGCCGCTGTTTTTTCCGGCGGAGGAGCATGCCAGTGGGATTCATCCCAGCGCGGTGATCGATGGTTCAGCGCAGATCGATCCTTTGGTGCACGTTGGGCCAAACTGCGTGATCGGCGCTCGAGTGCGTTTGGGCGCGCGCTGCGTGTTGATGGGCGGGAATCACATTGGCAAGGACTGTCAGATGGGTGAAGACGTTACGTTGTTTCCTAACGTGCTGCTATACGCGCGGACGCAGGTCGGCAACCGTGTAACCATCCACGGGGGCACAGTCATTGGGTCGGACGGCTACGGTTACGTGTTTGATGAGGGGCGGCATCGCAAGATGTTGCAGGTGGGCAATGTTGTGATCGGGGACGATGTGGAAATTGGCGCGAACGCGGCGATCGATCGGGCGGCGCTCGGATCGACGGTGATCGGGAAGGGCACGAAAATTGATAACCTCGTCCACGTTGCGCATAACGTCGTGATGGGGAACCATTGCCTGGTGATGGGCCAGGTCGGTTTTGCCGGCAGTACGAAACTTGGCGACTATTGCGTGATTGCGTCCCAATCCGGCATTGCCGGACATCTGACGCTTGGCCGGCAATCGACGGTTGGCGCCAAGTCCGGGGTGATGCGCGACATTCCGGATGGCGGCACGGTGCTCGGCATTCCAGCACAGCCGGACAAGCAAACCAAGCGACAGTGGATTGCGGTCCAGAAACTTCCAGAGATCATGCGCCAAATGCGCGAGTTGCAGCAGGAGATTGAGCAACTTAAAGCCGCACGGGCCTAACCCGCATGAGGACTGCCTGCGTTTTCTTGCCGGCTTTATGCCCCGGGAAGTCACGGCGGCTCTCTAGCAAACGGTGCAAAGTCTTGAGACGGCGGCGGTACTGGGTTTAAATCGTCTTCAGTGCTCCTAGCGTCGAAGGTGACGCCGAGTTACAAAGTTCCGAAGGGGTAGGATGGGCGAGCGAACGCGGAACTGAAGAACCCCGCGAACCACGCCAATCACGCGAAAGGGACCACGGATGGACGCGGATCAACACGGATTTAAACAGGAGCACGCGGAGGGAGCAGAGGATGAAAAATAGAAGATGGAGGATGGCGGCCGGCGGCGGCCTATTTGGCGTGCGGTGGCAGAGCGAAGCGGCGACACCGCTTTGGCTACGACGGCGCGATGGTGTTGGACTGGCGGTTCTGGTGGGAGGTACGGTGAATCCATAGCGGTGTCGCCGCTTCGCTCTGCCACCGCACGCCAAAACGAGTAGGACGGTTATTATTCTTTGCGCTTTTGGGCGCGTCGCTTCGCTTCGAGCAGACGGCTGGTGGTGGAGGTGGCTTGTTCGGGTGTCTTTTCTTCGGCGACGGTGGCTTCTTCGGGTTGGGGGGTGGACGCGAGGCGTTCTTCGGAGGGTAAGACCGGCGGCGCAACGGGAGTGGCGGGTCGGAACAAATCTGGCGACGGTTCTGCCGGTCGTTCGGCGCGGACTTTGTCGCGGCGCGCTAATAAGGCGGCGAGGGAATCGTCGGCCTGCACGGGGCGCGGCTTGCCGCGCCAGAGGGAGGTGACGCGGGCGAGGCCGCGGGCCCATTCTTCGCGCTCGATCTGAATGCGGCGGATGGCGACGTCGAGGACGAACAGGATGAGGGCGAACTTTAAGAGCCATTCCCAGAGGTCGCGGGGCTGATAAGTTTTTTTGCGGTTGTGGAGGAAGGGATTGTCGCCGGGGTTCAATGGGTCGAGGACTTTGCCCTGGCCGGCGTCGGCGAGGCGTTTCAAGAGATTTACATTTGGTTCCGGCGCGGTGAATTCGGGGGAGTAATTGATGCTGGCGCCGAGGGATTGGGAGCCGGCGATTTTGCCGTCCTGGATCTCCATGAGGTTCACGAGGTAGGAACCGATTTCGCGGGTAGGAAACTGAACCTCGTAATGGCCGGGGCCGGTTTGTTCGAGGCGGATGGTCTGGCGCTGGCCTTTGGGGCTGACGACGACGGCTTGGAGATTCAGGAAGTTGCGATACTCGCCTTTGTCATTGAGGGCCTCGACGTTCAAATGGCCCTGGCCGCGGTCGATGTTGATGTCGGTGGTGTAATCCTGGTTCTCGAGGCGGCGCAAACTCCATTGGGCGGCCTGGGACCAGAATTGGCGATACTTGTCCCAGCTCAACCAGTTGCGCGCCCAGCGGGCCTTGGCATCGGAGGTGAACGCGATGGCGCGGCCGAGTCCGTACTGCCAATGGGCGAGGACGGGATCGCCTTTGTCGGAGACGATGGGGATTTCGGCGCGGGTTTTCGCAGTGGTGCAAACGTAGCCGAGCAAATTGGGGATCGCGTCGGCGCTGATGCCGCGGGTGATTTCGCTGGCGGCGACGAGTTTGGGTTTGAAGGGGTCTTCGAAGATGGCGGACTTGAGGATGACGGCGGTTTCTTTGATGAAGATTTGCGGGAGTTGCGCGGCGTTCTGGACATTGTAAAAACGGCCGCGGCCCTGGTCGGCGATCCACATCATGGTGTCGGGTCCGGCGTGGCCGGCGATGAGGACGGTGCTGCAGGTGATGCGGCTGGCGACCATACTTTGCATGAGTTGCGCGCTGGGAGCACCGGGATCGCCATCGCTAAAGACGATCATGTGCTTGAGGTTGGCGGTGGAGGCTTTGAGGGCTTCATAGCCGCGGCTCATGACGCCCTGGAAGCTGGGGAGGTCGCCTTGGTTCATGCCAGCGATCTGACGGCCGAGGGCTTTGCGGTCGCCGACTTTGGTGAGGGGAAAGAGCCAGCGTTCGAAGCCGTCCCAAAGGACGACGCCGAGTTCGTCGTTCGGGCCGAGGGCGGCGAGGACGCCCTGCGCGCAATCGCGGGCCACCTGGTTGCCGTTCATGAATTCCATCCCGTGCATGACGAGCACGACGGCGCCGCTGGGGAGAACTTTTTTGCTGTCAAGCTCCATGTTGACGGGGAGAGTGGCTTCGAGGGGCGTGCCGCGATAACCGCCCGCGGCGTAGGTTTGGTCGCCGCCGACGCAAACCAGGCCGACGCCGAAATCGCGAACGGCGCTTTCGAGGAGGCGCATGGTGTCCATGCCGACATCGCCGGCGGAGAGATTGCTGATGAAGATCGAATCGTAGCTCTGCATTTCGGCCAGGGTGGTGGGAAGTCGCTCGAGCGCGACGTGTTTCACGCGCAGGCGAGAGCCGGTGAGGGCGGCGGCGAGTTGGGCATCCTGCTTCGGGTCCGCGGAAACGATGAGGACCTGGGGATCTCCGCGCACGGTGACGAAGCTGGTGGCTTTATTATTTTGGGGGACGGCGTCGCCAATAGTGTCGACCTGGACGCTGTAGCTGTAAAAGCCCGGATCGGTAAGAGTTTGCGGAAATGTAAATAAGTTTTTGCCGGCGGAGAGTTGAACGCGCTGCTCGCCGAGTGGCGTGTCGTTGCGGTAGAGGCGAACGGTGGCGGATTGGGGAGCGTCGGCCTGGACGAAAATTTTGGCTTCGAACGTTTGGCCTTCCTTGACGCGATTTGGGACGCCGAGCTTTTGGACGGAGACGTCGTTGCCGCGCTCGACGCCGAGGGGGACGACGTCGAGGGTGACACCGAGATTGCGGGCGGCGAGGACGGCGGCGATGGCGTCGCCCATGTTTTCGTTGCCGTCGGAGAGGAGGACGAGGCGCTTTTGGCCGGTCTCGGGAAAGGCGGCGCTGCCGAGGCGGATGGCGGCGGCGATGTCGGTGCGTTCTGGGCCGACGACGGCGTTGATTTTTTGGACATCGACGATGGCGTTCGCGGAAGTTTCGATGGCGGCGTCGGTGCCGAAGACGAGGACGCCGCCTTTGTCGGGCTTTTCCTTTTCTTTGGCAACGCGATTAATGTAAGTGCGCGCGCCTTCCTGTTGGGCGGAAGGGATGCTGTCGGAGCGATCGAGGAGAAAGAAAACGTTCATGCCCTCGACGGGGCGAAGCCATTGAATGCCCGTGATAGCGAAGATGAGCGCGAGGAGGACGATCATGCGGACGGCGAAGGCGAGCCAGCGGCGCCAGGCGGCGACCTGGACGTCGGACTTGAGCGTGAGCCAAAGCACCCACGCGATGGCCGGGATGAGCAGCCACAGGAAATGCGGATGGGTGAATTGGAAGTGCATTTAGGGGTGCGAGGTTCTCTTCAGGACAACTTCATGTGCCCCACAATTTGGATATTGTAAGTGTCGGTCAACGTGAGTCCCGTCCAAGGGCTCATCCCGAACTGCGGGGAACCTCAAACCGCACACAGGACACGCAACCCGCGCGTAGGGATTATCGATCAGACGCTTTGCGGCTTCGGTCCAAGCGGAACGGTCTTTCATAGCGCGGGCAGGTTACCAACCTGCGGTACCGCAGCATGCCATTCTGCGCTACGGAAGCGACTTGTCTTATATGGATTGCGGTGGCAGAGCGAAGCGGCGACACCGCTTTGGTTTCGACGTGCGATGGTGTTGAATTGGCGATTCGGCTCAAACGGACCGTGAATCCATAACGGTGTCGACGCTTCGCTCTGCCACCACCGCAGTCCAAAACGCGGGCGGGTGTTCGGAAGCGCGGTGACATTTTGGCGGCGGACGAATTTGAGCACGCGATGGTTGCCCGCGTCCGCAACGTAGAGGTTGCCGCGGGAATCCAGGGCGATCGCCCATGGATTGCTCATCTTGCCGGGGGCGGCGCCGGGACCGCCGAGCATTTCGACAAAGCGATGTTGCGGGTCGAAGATTTGGATGCGGCTATTGCCGAATTCGCACACGTATTGGAAGCCTTGGGCGTCAATGCGGACGTCGTAGGGGTAACTGAAATCGCCGGGCGCGGCACCTGCGCGGCCGAAGGTGGTGAGGAATTCGCCGTAGGGAGAAAACATTTGGATGCGGTGGTTGCAGGAGTCGGCGACGTAAATGCGGTCTTGCGCATCGATGCCGAGGCCTTCGGCGCGATTGAATTCGCCGACGCCGTCACCAGCTTTGCCGATGGCGCGCACAAAAGTAGGGTGAGGCGTCCCTGCCGAGCCGCGCGCCGAAGTTTTCGTAGGGCGCGTTGGGGACAGTGCACCGTCCAGCGCAAAGCATTGCACCCGCTCGGTTAGTCCATATTCGCTCACGAGAATTTCGCCGCGGGAGTTTACGGCGACAGAGCGCGGGAAAGCGAGTTCGCCGGTGTTGGTGCCGTGCGTGCCCCATTGCGCGACGAGCTGACCGGCGGGCGTGAAATGATTGATGCGCGAGTAATGCGGCTCGAGGACGACGATATTCCCGTCCTTGTCGCGGCACATCCCTTTGGGTTTGCCCTTGTCCGTCTGCGGCATTTGCCAGAACGAAATGAATTCTCCCTTCGGCGAAAATTTCTGCGCCCGCCCCGTCATATCCACGACGTAGAGATTATCCTCGCGATCCACCGCGACCGAGCGTGGCTTATTCAATTCGCCCGCCCCAGCGCCCCGGCGGCCGATGACTTCGACGGCGGAGAAGAATGCGCTGTGGAAGGTGGGCTGTTCCTTGCAACCGAGGACGAGAAGGACGATGATTTGGAGTCTGGAAAACAGCCGCCGCCCGCCAGCGTTCGGTGCAGCGCTCTTGTTAAGCACCGTTTTCATTGTGCTTTATCCAAGAGGAGTAGGCTTAATTTGTTGGCAACGTCTGAAGGATTCATCCAATCGATGTTGCAGAGAACGACAACATACACTCGCTCTTTCGAAAAGCGGTTCACGTGTGTGACGAAGCCACTGATGCGTCCCCCGTGCCCGTAACCAACGCGATCGCTTTCGCCTACCCTACCACGAAGCCAACCATAACAATAACCTCTGTCTTTGTAGTCGGTGAACATCGCCTCCAGGGATTTAGCCGCGACGATTCGGCCTGAGTAAAGGGCCTGATCCCAAATCAACATATCACCGACGGTGGAGTATAGCGCCCCTGCCGCATGAGGCAGATCCATCGCGAATGGGATACAATTGACGATATTTGTGCCGAAGGGCTCCGGGAAAAGCGTGAGGCCGTAACCGGCGGCGCGCCCCTTAAGGATGGTTTCGGGGTGATCGTAACCGCTATGATTCATCCCGAGCGGTTGAAAAATTTTCTCAGACAGAAATTGCTCATAACTCTTGCCGGAGAGTTTCTCAATGATGTATCCAAGCAAGACGTAGCCAGAGTTGGAATACTGCATCTTCGTTCCCGGTTCAAAGTCCAAAGGCTTGTCTTTGACCAGCTTGACAGTGGCCGCCACAGTGGTTGGTAGCCGCTCACGACGAAAATGGTCCGGGAATTGTGTGTAGTCAGGAATGCCCGCTGTGTGAGTCAGCAAATGGTGGATTGTGATATTACTCCAGGCAGCCGGGCAGGCTTTGACATACTGCTCGATGTGATTCGTTACATTTAGCTTGTGCTCTTCCTGGAGGATCAGAATGCACATGGCCGTGAATTGCTTCGTCACGGAAGCAAGCCGGAATATTGTGTTTGTCGTGTTCGCGATGCCGTGTTCGCGATTGGCCAGTCCATACGCTTTGGAGAAGACAATGTTCCCGTTGGTCGCAACCAAAACGCTTCCGCTAAACTTCTCTTCTTGCGTCAACTCGGTAAGATATTCGTCCGCTCTCGACCTGAAATCGGCCGAATCATCCGCAAGCGCAACTGCTGTCAACAGAAACGGAACAAGGGCAATCGTTTTCGTCAGTGTTTTTAGGTCCCTGGATATAATGCCGCCTACCACGGCCCACGCGAGCAGCGGGAGGACTGCGAGGGCCAGCAGCAACAGACAGAGCGCGTTCACCTGAGCAATGTGACCATAATGAAGCAGGTTAAAAACGCGCAGCGCAAGTGTTTCTCCACCGGGCGGGTAGATCATGATGAGGGTCTCGACTTCCCAGAGGCAGAGGAGATACGTGGCATACCAGACGGCGCTGAAGGTGGCGGCGGTTTGGGGCCAGTAGCCGGTCCAGAAGGTGCACCAGTGCGAGCCGGTCTCGAGGCGGAGGGCGTCAAGGACGTGGCGATCGACGCGTTGCATGGCGGCGCGCGCGCCCTGCCAATTCAGCGCGGCGAAGCGGCAAACGAATGCGATAATGACCACGGCCATGGAATGGTAGATCGCGTCGAGAAGCGGGCGATTGAAGAGGAAGATCATGATCGTCCCGATCAACACACCCGGCGCGAGAAAGAGGAGCCATGCGCACCAGCCGATGCGCCAGCGCCAGGACCACGCCGCGAGGACGAGGCAGGCGCTCGCGGCGAGCGCGGCGTGGATGAAGGAATTCCAGACAGTTTGAGATGTAGCGCTGAAGACGGTTGGCAGTTCGCGCCACGTTTTTGCGTCGAGCGCGATTTGCAACAGTGGGAGGACGGAAAAAAAGATGATGATGAGAGTTGTGGCGGCGCAGATCCAAAAGACTGCGCCGAGTTGTATGCGGACCGAATGGCGAGGGGCTGCGCTCTGTTGCGCCGGCCATGAAATTTGTTTTCCGCGACTGCGAAGCAACACGAGCGCAATTGCGCTGACGAGAATCAGCGGAGCGCTCATCGCCCAGGCGGCGCCGTAATTCAATTCCGTGCTCAGGCGTAGCCAGATTTCCGCCGGGAAAACTTTCACCTGCAGGATCGCCGGCACGGCGAAATGATTCAGCGCGAGAACGAACGTAATCAACGCCGCTTGCGCCAGCGCGGGACGCGCCGCGGGCAACAGCAGCCAGCGAATCAGCGAGACGCCGCGCAAGACCGGGTCTGCCTCGAACAGCGCGCGCTCAAGCTTTTGCCACGCGCCCAGCACTACCAGCAGCGTGATCGGCCAATAGATCAGCGCCAGAATCCACACCACGCCCGCCAGCGAATAAATGCTTAGCGGCAACCAGCGATGCCAAACACCCGTCGCGCCCAATAGATGAATCCAGCAATTCGTCGCAAGGAACGGCGGCAGCATCAGCGCAACGACGCTTGCGACAAACGCAACCTTCCGCGCCCGCGATGCCAGCGCCGAAAGACACACCGCCGCGCAAAAGCCAAAGCCGCACGCCAGCAAAGTCGTCAGGGCGCTCACAGCCAGACTGTTCCCCAGCAGCCGCCAATTCATGTCTGACGATTATGAAACCGCCAGCGGACTGGCGCACTCCAAAACGGTTTCGGCAGAAGCACTAACCTTCAAGGATGGGGATGGTGGGTGGGTGTGATGGCGATAACCGGCGTAGTTAATGTGCGGAAAGCACATATGGCTAGCAGCATACATACGCTGGCGAGAACTACTGGAAGCCAATTGAACGGCGAGTAGAAGTCAGAAACGATCATTAGCACAGCGGCCGCGACTCCCGAAAAGCGTAAGCGCGAAAGGTCCGTACCCAATCAGAGCCTTAGTCGCGAGCGGCAAGGGAACCTGAATATCCTGGAAGATAGGCCCAAGTCTCGAGCACGCTAAGCCGAGCCAGCAGAAGGTGACCAGCGACAGTGCGGCGAATGCCAATGTTGTTCCTCGTGCTCGCCTGATATGTGAGCCTTCGTGCATGCAGGTATCCAACACCACGTCCGCGCGCCTGTTGCACGGATTCACCTCAGCTATTTCAGTTCAGGTAATTCGACCCTTCCGGAACGATGAGTCAGTGCACGCTTGAAAAGCATCAGTCACAGGGGTATTCTGCGGCTGTGGCGATGACGCTGGATCAAATCGTGGAAGAAACCCGACGTTGGCCTCGCGAACAACTTGGTGAGCTTCTGGATCGGCTGGCCTTGGAGCTTCATGAAGCCGATGAACCACAAATCCAGAGCGCCTGGAGACAGGAGCTACGCCGACGTCTGGCCAAAATCGAGACCGGAGAACTGCAAGGCATTCCCGGCGAGGAGGTATCCGCTCGTGTGCGCCGGATTGTGGGCCGGTGAAGCGGCATGTCTTTCACCCTGACGCGGACCATGAGTATGCTGAGGCTGCATTTTACGATCAAGGGATCAGCGCCGAATTGGGCGGCCGTTTTTTCGACGAGATAGAATCGCTCATCGCGGACATCCGCAAGGATCCCCTTAGATTCCGAATGTTCGACCCACCGTTTCGCCGGCGACTGTCCCAGGTTTTTCCGTACGCTGTCGTCTACCTCGATCAACCAGACCGGGTCTGGGTGGTTGCTGTGATGCACCTCAAGCGACGACCCGGCTATTGGAAGGAACGAGTTCGTTGGGATGCGGTGGAAAGTGGCCCGGACTAGCGCACTCTAAAAGCTATCGCTACTATGCGGCGCGTGAAGTT
>Ga0066710_100001338_pt1 | contig 18206 bp, 13 predicted proteins | sample GraSoiAngelo_159_FD_79666 | JGI IMG/M metagenome (GOLD analysis project Ga0066710, IMG submission 79666) | Grasslands soil microbial communities from the Angelo Coastal Reserve, California, USA - 14_1009_16_40cm | ecosystem: Environmental > Terrestrial > Soil > Grasslands | place: USA... | reverse complement strand
CCGGGCGCTGTCGGTCGACCCCACCAGGCGGCCGTCGGCAGCGAAGCTCGGGACTGCGCTCCGAGCGACGCGGCACAGGCGCGAGCGGCGCGCGCGGACTCTGCCGCAGCTTTCGCTGCCCGTTCCCGGCCGCCTCGCGCCCGCCGCGGCGGCGGGACTCTTTGCCGGCCTCGGCGCGGCCGCGCTGCCCTTCTATCCCCCCGGCTGGCCGCTCGGCCTCGCGGCGTTCGCAGCGGCATCGACCATGTTTCGCGAGCGGGCCGGCCTTGCGCTCGCGCTCTCGGTGCCGGTCTTGCCACTCGGAAACCTGTCTGCCGGGCTCGCCTGGGCCTACGCAGTCCTGGCACTCGGCTGGCTCGCGCTCTCCTGGAGCGACGCTCGGGCGGGGCTCTTCTTCATGACGGGGCCACTGCTGGCGCCGTTCTCCCTCCTCGCGCTGCTACCGCTCGCGGCGCAAAAGCTCCGCGGCGGCGTCGTTCGGACTGTGCACGTCTTCGCCGCCGTGCTCACCGCCGGGCTTGTCGCCGGAGTTCGGGGCGGCAAGCTCCCTTTCACCGGCAGCTTCGCACCGCCGCTCGACCTCAACCGCACCCGCAGCCCGTTCACAGCCGCCGACGCGATCTGGCACACGTTGAGCGCTCGTCCGATGCTTCTCTTCGAGGCAATCGTGCTCGCCGCCGCGGCGGCGGCCCTCCCGCACGTCAGGAGGCGCGGGATCGCTCCGTTCGCGATCGCGTTGATGGCGGGCACGCTCGCTCCGGGCCCGGCCCTGCCGAGCGCTGCAATCGTCGTCGCGATCCTCGCCACCAGCCTCGGTCTTGCGGCCAAAGCCGAGAGCTAATGGTCTGGCCGGTGACGTGGCCAGACCGGCGAACGTGGCCGGTCAGGGCTAGTGGTCTGGCCGGTGACGTTGCCCGGCGAACGTTGCCGGTCGGGCCACTACACTCGGGAGCGGGGGGTAAGCCCTGCAATGACCGTGCTTAGGAACATCGAAGCCAAGATCGAGTCCCTGTTCGAAGGCGTCTTCGGACGGGCCTTCAGGACGAACGTCCAGCCGGTCGAGCTCGCCCGCAAGCTGGTCAAGGAAATGGAGGATCATCGCGTCATCTCGGTCTCGCGCCTCTATGTCCCGAACGAGTACACGGTCTATCTCGCTCCCGCGGACCGCGCCCAATTCGAGAGCTACGAAGAGTCGCTGCTCACCGAGCTGCAGGACTACCTCGCCGAAAACGCCCGCCGGGAGAAGTACGTGATGCTCTCGCCGCCAAAAGTCCTGATGGAGACCGACGAGGACCTCGAGGTCGGCGAGTTCGGAATCGCGACGCGGATGGCCCAGGGCGGCCCGCATCCGGTACCCGACGAAGCGCCGGCACCCGATGTCGCGCCCGGCGCGACGATGGTGTACAAGCCGAAACAGCCCGACACGGAGGCCGTTTCCCCGCAGGAGCTCGGACTCGAGCAGGAGATTGCAACGCTTTCGTGGAACGGCAAGCAACACCAGATCGAGAAGCGGCGCGTCGTGATCGGCCGCTCGAAGGACGCCGACATCCAGGTCGAGGACCCGAACGTGTCGCGCCGTCACGCAGAAGTTCGGCAGGAGGGCGCCGCTCATTGGGTCATAGACCTCGATTCGACGAACGGCACCGAGGTCAACGGCAGGCGGCTGAAGCGCGCCAAACTGCGCCCAGGTGACACGATCACAGTGGGGTCGACCGAGCTGGTCTTCCGGCGGGAGCCCGGAGGCTGAGATGACCCTTGCCTCGATCGCGGTCGAGGAGCTCCTGCTCGTCCTCAAGATCGCCTTTGTCGTGCTGCTCTACCTGTTCATCTGGCGAATAGTCCGCACGGCCAGCAAGGATCTGCGTGTGCCGCAGGAGAGCTTCATCCTCGCGCCGTCACAGGCGAACGAACTGGGTGCAGTCCGCGACGTCGGCCCGCGCAACGTGGGGCGGCTCGTCGTCGTCTCCAGCCCGACGCTCGAGCCGGGCGAAGGGCGGATGCTCGATTCGGCCCCGATCACGGTCGGCCGCGGGCCGCAGAACGACGTCACCCTGGACGGGGACGACTACGCCTCGGCGAAGCACGCGCGGATCGAGCCCCGCCGCGACGGCGTCTGGGTCGAGGATGTCGGCTCCACGAACGGCACCTACCTGAACGGAATCAAGCTCACGCGCCCGCGCAAGCTGACGCCGGGGGACGTCGTCCGCGTTGGCGAGACCGAGCTGAGATACGAGTCATGAGCACGGTCAGACAGCTAGGCCACGGCACGGACACGGGGAAGAAGCGCCGGCGAAACGAGGACGACTACGTCGTCGAGCCGCCGCTCTTCGCGATCGCCGACGGCATGGGCGGGGCGCAGGCGGGCGAGCTCGCGTCGAGCCTCGCCGCCGGCGCCGTGCGCGAGGACGAGGGCACGGCCGGCAGTGGGGAGCGCCGCGTCACTCAGCTGATCCAGGAGGCAAACCGGCGCGTCTACCAGCGCTCGAGCCAGGACGCCGCGGCCTCCGGGATGGGAACGACGCTGACCGTGGCGCTCGTCGGGGACGGGACCGTCGCCTTCGGCCACGTCGGCGATTCGCGCGCATATCTGATCCGGGACCGCAGGCTCGAGCAGTTGACCGAGGACCACTCGCTCGTCGCCGAGCTCGTCCGCAGCGGAAAGCTCTCGCCCGAGGAGACCAGGACGCATCCCCAGCGTTCGGTGATCACGCGCGCTCTCGGCACCGACCCCGACGTGGACGTCGACACCTTCTCGATCGAGACGCAAACCGGTGACCTGTTCATGCTCTGCTCGGACGGACTCACCTCGATGGTCGAGGACGACGTGATCCTCAGCACCATCGAAGAGAATCGCGACAACCTGCAGAAGACCGCGAAGGCGTTGATCCGCGCCGCGAATAAGGGCGGCGGCGAGGACAACATCACGGTCGTCTTCTTCGAGATCGGCGATGATGTCGGAGAGCCGCTCGAGGAAACGGCGCAGTACCCGGCTCTCACCGCGGACGGCGACGGCGAGCTCGACGAGGACACGCTCGACGAGCTCGACCGCGTGCCGGCGCTCGACACGATGGTCGTACCGCCCGGGGAGGCCCAGGAAATTGTTGCGCCGAAGCGTCGTGCCCTTGCGCGGCTGATTCCTGCCCTGCTGCTGATCCTCGTCGCGCTGGCGGTCGTCGGGGTCGTTCTCTGGACGCTCTACAGGAGATAAGCGGTGAGCCTTCGAAACCGAGAGCTGCTGAACCTCGTCGTCGTCGGGGCCCTGACCGCGCTCGGCTTTGCCAGCGTCTACATCGCCCGCCAGTCTGTCGTCTCGACCGCCTCGCTCTCCTACGCGGCGTTCTTCTTCGCGCTCTACCTGGTCGCGCACCTTGTCGCTCGCTACGCCGTGCCTTACGCCGACCCATACCTGCTGCCGATGGCGGCCCTGCTGACCGCGATCGGGCTGACCGAGATCTACCGCATCCGGCCAGGAGACGCGTTCCGGCAGGCAGTTTGGATCATCATCGCGGTCGCCGTTTTTGCGGGCACGCTCTGGGCGCTGCGCCGCGACTACCGTCGGCTGGAGAGCTACAAGTACATCTTCGGCCTGACCGCGATCGGGTTGCTCATCCTTCCAGCCCTGCCCGGGATCGGCACCACGGTCAACGGCGCCCGGCTCTGGATCCACTTCGGATCGCTCCAGTTCCAGCCGGGCGAGATCGCGAAGCTCTGCCTCATCGTCTTCCTCGCCGGCTACCTGCGCGAGAAGCGGGAGGTGCTCGCGCAGGGGCGGTTGAAGGACTTCGGCCCGCTGCTCTTGATCTGGGGCGGCGCGATGCTCGTCCTCGTGGAGACGAACGATCTCGGCTCTGCGCTCCTCTACTTCGGAATCTTCCTGGCGATGCTCTACGTGGCGACTGGCCGGCTGCTGTTCACCGGCATCGGCCTCGCGCTCTTCCTCGCCGGCTCGTACTTCGTCTACACGCAGGTCGCCCACGTCCACGAGCGCGTCACCATCTGGCTGCACCCCTGGACCGACCAAAAGGTCTACTGCGCCCTCACGGGTCACATGGCGCTGCGCCAGGACTGCGGCAGCTACCAACTCGTAAAGTCGCTCTATTCGATCGCCAGCGGCGGCTTCGGCGGCACCGGCCTCGGCAAAGAGACGATCGAGACCACCCAGGGCCACCCGCTGATCCCGTCCCTGAACACGGACTTCATCTACTCCGCGCTCGCGCAGGGGCTCGGCCTGATCGGGATCTCGGCCTTGATCCTCCTCTTCATGGTGTTCGTCTTGCGAGGAATGCGAATCGCGCTGCTCGCCGATGACGGCTTCTCGAAGCTCGCCGGCGCCGGCCTGACCTTCGGCTTCGCGCTGCAGACCTTCATCATCGTCGGCGGAATCCTCCGGATCATCCCGCTGACGGGAATCACGTTCCCCTTCGTCTCCTACGGCGGCTCGAGCGTGGTCGCGAACTTTGTCCTGCTCGCCGGCCTGCTTCTGATCTCCAACCGCGCCAACGCGCCGAGGGAAGCGTGAACCGCCAGATCACGAAGCTCGCCGTCGCCTCGCTGATCTTGCTCGCGGCGTTGATCGTGGCCACGACGTATTGGCAGACGTGGGCCTCTGCGGGCCTTGCGGAAAAACAGGACAACGCAATCCAGCGGGTGGCGCAGTTCCGGATCAAGCGCGGGCTGATCCGCGCCGCCGACGGGACGATCCTGGCGACGAACGTTCGGCGGAAGGTCGGCGGGCAGACGCTCTACTTCCGCCGCTATCCGACCGGGCGCCTGTTTGCGGACCTAGTCGGCTATTCGACCCAGGGCCGGTCGCGGGCCGGCCTCGAGCAGTCCGAGAATGCGTATCTGACCTCCTCGAACGCGAATCTGAGCACGATCTTTAACAAGACGATCGACCGGATCAAGGGCGTCACGATCACCGGGAACGACCTGATCCTGAGCGTCCGCCCGAGCATCCAGCGGCTTGCTAACCAGCAGCTCGCGGGGAAGTGCGGCGCCGCGGTCGTGATGAACCCGAAGACCGGCAAGGTCTACGCGCTTGCCTCGCAACCGACCTACGACCCGAACCTCGTCGAGAACCATTTCAACCTGATCAAGGCGCCCGGAGCGCCCTGCCACCCTGCGGCGCCGCTGCTGAACCGCGCGACCGACGGCCTCTTCACGCCGGGGTCGACGTTCAAGGTCGTCACCGCGACGGCGGCTCTGGATTCGCACAAGTTCACCCCCGAATCGACCTTCTACGACCCCGGCTACTGCATCGAATACGGCAAGCAGGTATCGAACGCCGCCAGCCCCGACGGGCCGGTCGAGTCCTTCGGCCACCCCACGCTCGCGTTGGGTCTCCAGCACTCGATCAACTCGGTCTTCTGCAACGTCGGCAAGGCGCTCGGTGCCGGAACGATCCTCGAGTACATGAAGAAGTTCGGCTTCTACAAGGACCCGCCGCTCGAGACGCCCGCCAACGAGAAGGTTCCGAGCGGCCTCTACAACGGCGGCAGGCTCTTCTTCCCGTCGCATCCGGCGACCCAGGTCGACCCCGGCCGGCTTGCGTTCGGGCAGGAACGGCTCGCTGTGACGCCGCTGCAGATGGCGATGGTCGCCTCGACGATCGCCAACGGCGGCGTCGCGATGGACCCGCAGGTGCTGAACCGCGTCGTGGACGCCGGGGGCCACACGGTCGTCCGTATCCAGCCCCAGAAGCTAAGGCGCGTGATGTCGCCCCAGACTGCGGGCGAGATCACCTCGATGATGGTCGCCGCGGTCAACGACGGAACCGGCGGCGCGGCCGCCATCCCGGGAATCTCGGTCGCAGGCAAGACCGGAACGGCGGAGACAGGCAGCTCGGGGATCAACACGACCTGGTTCATCTGCTTCGCTCCGGCCGACCACCCACAGGTCGCGGTCGCGGTCACGCTCGAGAACCAAACCGGGTTCGGCGGCACGACCGCGGCGCCAATCGCCAAGCTGCTGATGCAGGCGGGACTGAGCTCGAGGTCGAAGAAGTGAGGCTATGGCTGTAACAGGCGACACCCTGATCGACTCCGTCTTCGACGGCCGCTACCGAATCATCCGCAAGCTCGGCGCCGGCGGGATGGCGAACGTCTACCTCGCCGAGGACCAGGAGCTCGGCCGCCGCGTCGCGATCAAGATCCTCGACGACCGCCACGCTGCCGACGACTCGTTCATCGAGCGCTTCCGGCGCGAAGCCAAGAACGCAGCAGGACTCTCGCACCCGAACATCGTCTCGATCTACGACCGCGGTGAGGCCGAGGGCACCTACTACATCGCGATGGAGTACCTCTCCGGACGCTCACTGAAGGAGCTGATCGTCAGCCGAGGGCCGACCCCGATCCGGATCGCGATCGACTACACCCGCCAGATGCTCGCCGCGCTCGGCTTCGCACATCGCCACGGCATCGTCCACCGCGACATCAAGCCGCACAACGTCGTCGTCGACGCGGACGGCCAGCTGAAGGTGACGGACTTCGGGATCGCCCGCTCGGGCGCGAGTCAGATGACCGAGGTCGGATCGATCATCGGTACCGCGCAGTACCTCTCGCCGGAGCAGGCGCGCGGCGCACCGGTCGACCAGCGCTCGGACGTCTACTCGGTCGGGATCGTCCTCTACGAGATGCTCACCGGCAAGGTTCCCTTTACCGGCGACACGCCACTCGAGATCGCGATGAAACACCTCTCCGAGGTGCCGTCCCCTCCGTCCGAGCTCCGCCCCGACGTCCCCGACGACCTCGACCTGGTCGTCCTGCGCGCGCTCGCGAAAGATCCCGAGGACCGCTACCAGACCGCGGAGGAGATGAACGCCGACCTCGCCCGGATCCAGCAGGGGCTCGCCGTCTCGAGCGCGACCACGGACGCGGCGACCGCGGTGCTCGCCGGGGCCGGCATCTCCGGCGCCCCGACGATCATCGCGCCGAGGGCGACGCAGGTCGCGCCGCCCCAGCCGCCGCCTCCGACGCCGCCGGCGGGCTACTACGGCTACGAGGGCCCGCCGCGACGGTCTCGTTCCATCTGGCCGTGGCTGCTGGTGCTGCTGCTGCTCGTCGGCGCGGGCTTTGCGGCCTGGTACGGCTACGGGAAGATCAGGGACGAGCTGAATGCGAACAAGCCCGTGGCGGTGCCGTACGTCGTCGGGCTGAAGCAGGCGCAGGCGGTCAAGAAGATCAAGGACAAGGGGCTGAGCGCGAAAATCGTTCACGGCTTCAGCGAGATCTATCCGGCCGGAACGGTGATGGGCCAGAGCATCGACGGCGGTGAGAAGACCGACAAGGGCAACACCGTCCGGCTCACCGTCTCGAGCGGGAAACCGAAGACGACGGTTCCCGATATCGTCGGCAAGGCGCAGAGCGACGCCGTCGCGGCTCTGACCGCGGCGCACCTGAAGGTGTCCGTCTTCCACGTCTATTCGTCGCAAAGCCCGGACACCGTCACCGGCCAGAATCCTCCCGCGAACAGCCGCGTCTTCTGGAACACGAAGGTGCGGATCAACGTCTCGCAGGGGGCCAAGCAGATCGAGATCCCGAACGTGGTCGGTCAGCCCTACGCGAGCGCGCGCTCGACGCTACTCGGAGCCGGCCTCAACGTCACGGAGAGCCTCGTCGACTCGAACCAGCCCGCCAATACCGTGGTCAGCCAGTCGCCGGGCGCCGGCACGAGAGTGGGCTCCGGGACGACGGTGACGCTCAGCGTCTCGCGCGGCTCGACGGCGACGACACCCGTTCCGGACGTGACCAACCAGGACGAGCCGACGGCGAAAGCCCTCTTGACGGGCTCCGGCTTCAAGGTGAAGGTGGTCAAGCAAGCGGTGACCGACCCCGGCGAGCAGGGAATCGTCCTCGACCAGCAGCCAGCCGGAGGCACCAACGCTCCGGCCGGCTCGACGGTGACGATCTCCGTCGGCAACTACACCGGCACGACCACGGCGGTGCCGTGAGCCAGCGCGTCCGAGTCGCGGTCCTCAGCGGCGGCCGCTCGAGCGAGCACGAGATCTCGGTGGCATCGGCGCGTTCGGTGCTGGAGTCGCTCGACCCGGAGCGTTACGAGGCCGTGACAGTCGAGATCGACCGCGAGGGAAAGTGGCAGCTCGAGTCCGGCGGGTCGCGGGCGCTCGACCCGGGGGCCGCAGGCGAGTTGGACACGGGCGAAGGCCGCACGGCAGTAGAGACGCTCCCGGTTCCGACCGAAAGCGTCCCCGCGACCCTGGCCGACGTCGATGTCGTGATCCCCGTCCTCCACGGGCCCTTCGGCGAGGACGGAACCGTCCAGGGTCTGCTCGAGCTGGCGGACGTGCCCTACGTCGGCGCCGGCGTGCTCGGCTCGGCGCTCGCGATGGACAAGGACAAGTTCAAGGCGGTGATGCGCGACTCACAGATCCCGGTGACGGGGAACATCGTCCTGCGCGAGGGCGACGAGCTCCGGAACCCGTTCGGCTATCCGGTCTTCGTCAAACCCGCCCGGCTCGGCTCGTCGGTCGGAATCTCGAAGGTGCGCTCGGAGGAAGAGCTCGGGGCGGCGGTCGAGCTCGCGTTTCGCCACGACGAGAAGGTGCTCGTGGAAGAGTTCGTCGCGGGCATCGAGGTCGAGTGCGGCGTCCTCGGCTCGAACCGCAGCCCGATCGCGTCTCTTCCGGGCGAGATCGTCTCGCACGGGTTCGATGCGCCCGACTGGTACGACTACTCGGCCAAGTACGACGAGGGCGGCATGGACCTGATCGTGCCGCCGCGCCTCCCGCAGCCGCAGATCGAGCGCGTCCAGCGCCTCGCGGTCGAGAGTTTCGTCGCCGCCGAGTGCGAGGGCATGGCGCGCGTGGACTTCTTCGTCCGCGAAGACGGCGAGGTGCTCGTCAACGAGCTGAACACGATCCCCGGGTTCACCGCGACGAGCGTCTACGCCAAGCTGTTCGAGGCGTCCGGGATTCCATATCCGGAGCTGCTCGACCGGCTGGTCGAGCTCGCGCTCGAGCGCCACGAACGGCGCTCGCGGCTCGAGTTTTAGCGGGCTTTCACTTCGTTCACGTGCGCGGATGAGTACCCGCCGAGGTCGGTGATCCAGACGACGAAGTAGCGCCCGCTTCCCCCGTTCAGGTCGAACGTCGTAATGCGATCGACACTCTTCGGACCCGACACGGAATGAAACGAAGAAGGCGTGTCGCCGGCCTGGATCTCAGCGGTGAAACCTGGTGTATCGGTCGTGACGGTGATCGTCTTGGGGGACACCGAACGGTGGGCGTCGAGGATCACGCCGACGCCGCTCTTGTTCAGCTGCGCCCCGTTGTAGTGCTCGGTTTGCCAGTACGTCGTCTGGTTGCCGTCCGCCGCATTTTTGGCCTCGCTGTTGTGTTCCTCCCCGGGCGGGCTCCCTTCCGGGTCGTACGCGGTCAAACCACTCAGACGGATTGCGCCTGACCCCGCCGAACCGGACGTCTTCGACCCGCCGCCGTCGCGCAGTGCAAAGGCCCCAAGCAAACCGCCGGCAAGCGCAGCCAAGGCGACCCCGAGTAGGACGGCGGGAAGAACGCCCAGCCGGCGGCGCCGCGCGCTTCTAGGTCGCGGCCGGCGCGCGGCCCGGGGCACGACCATCGTCGCCCCCTCGTCGCCGTCGAGCTCCGCGTGGCAGGCCTCGAGCTCGGCGGCGAAGTCGGCCATGGAATCGAACCGTTCGCCGTGGTCCTTCGCCATCGCCTGCTGAATCGCCCAGTCGAGGCGAAGGGGTACATCGGGCCGAACCTCGCGGACGCTTGGGACCGGCTCGTTCACGTGGCGCATAGCGACCGCGACGAAGTTGTCGCCGTCGAAGGGGACCTCGCCGGCGAGCAGCTCGTAAAGAACGCAGCCGAGCGAGTAGACGTCGGTCTGCTCGTCGACCGGTTGACCGCGGGCCTGCTCCGGCGCGATGTAGTTGCTCGTGCCCATGATCGTGCCGGTGATCGTCATCCCGTCGACGTCGACGGCGTGGGCGATCCCGAAGTCCGTGACCTTCGCGCGCCCGTCCCCGTCGAGCAGGACGTTCTGCGGCTTGACGTCGCGGTGGACGAGCCCCTGGTCGTGCGCGAACGCGAGCCCGCGCGCGATCTGCAACCCCAGCTCGATCGCCTCACGAGGGCTCAGCGCCCCTTCCTGCGCCATCAGCTCCTTCAGGTTCATCCCGTCCACGTATTCGAAGACGATGAACTGGCGCCCATCCTGCTCGCCCCGGTCGATCACCGTGACGATGTTCGGGTGAGTCAGTTGCGCGACGGCGCGCGCCTCGCGGCGGAAGCGCTCGACGTAGTCGTCGTCCCGCGTGAACTGCTCGTGCAGGATCTTCAGCGCGACCGTCCGTTCGAGCAGGCGGTCGTGCGCGCGGTAGACGCTCGACATGCCGCCCGAGCCGACGAGCTCCTCGAGCTCATAACGGCCCGCGATCAGTTCCCCGACCACGAGCCTCAGCGTAGCCGTGTGCGTCTTCTCTCCTACCGGTTGAGCGTCGCTTCCAGAGCTTCCTCCCAGACCGCCAAGGCTTCGTCGAGCTCGGCGTCCGTGAGGACCAGTGGTGTGAGCACCCGGATGCAATTCGAGTAGATGCCGGACTTGAGCAGCAAGAGGCCACGCTCGGCGGCGGCTTCTACGACAGCGGTTGCCGTGTCGGCGTCCGGCTCCTTGCCGGCCGAATCTCTGACCAGCTCGATCGCCAGCATCGCGCCGAGGCCTCGGACGTCGCCGATCGGCGGCCAGCGCTCCCGCCAGGACTCCATGCGTGCGCGGATCGTCTCGCCGAGCTGAGCCGCGCGGTCGCAGACGCCCTCGTCCTCGATCACGTCGAGTACGGCGAGCGCCGCCGCCTGCGCGACCGGATTGCCGACGTAGGTGCCGCCAACCGCCGAGTCGGCGGGGGCGTCCATGATTTCTGCCTTGCCGATCACGCCGGAGAGCGGCAGCCCTGCGGCGATCGACTTCGCGACCGTGATCAGATCAGGCTCGATCCCGTAGTGCTCGATCGCAAAGAGCTTGCCGGTGCGTCCGAACCCGGTCTGTACCTCGTCGACGACCATGACGATCCCGTGCTCGTCGCAGAGCCGGCGGACACCTTCGAGGAACATCTTCGGCGCGACGACGAAGCCGCCCTCGCCCTGGACCGGCTCGATCACGATCGCAGCGACCGTCTCGGCGGCGATCTGCGTCACCAGCGCCCGCTCCAGCGCGGCCAGCGCGTCCTCCGCGCTCGGGCCGCGGTACTCGTTCGGGAACGGCACCCGGTAGACCTCGGGCGCGAACGGTCCCAGCCCCGCCTTGTACGGATGCGTCTTCGACGTCAGCGAGAGCGAGAGCAGGGTGCGGCCGTGGAAGCCGCCCTCGAACGCGATCACCGCGGGGCGGCCCGTGTAGGCGCGCGCGAACTTGATCGCGTTCTCGACCGCTTCCGTGCCGGCGTTGAAGAATGCTGCCTTCGCTGGCGAGCGGAACGGAGAAGCCGCGATCAGGCGTTCGGCGAGCGTGACGTAGACCTCGTAGGGGACGATCGTGAAGTCGGTATGCGAGAACTTCGCCAGCTGCTCCTGCGCCGCCTCGACGACGCGAGGGTGCGAGTGGCCGACGTTCAGACAGCCGACGCCGCCGGTGAAGTCGATGAAGGTGTTGCCGTCGACATCGGTGAGCGTGGCGCCGCGGCCTTCCTCGATCACAACCGGAAGAAAAACCGACAGCGGTTCGGCGACGACTTGGTCCTTGCGGGCCAGGATCTCGCGCGACTTCGGCCCCGGAACGGCCGTCTTCAGCTCGATCGTTCGAGTCATTGCCATGGCTCCGACGATACACGAGCGCCCGGGCGGAATGCATAGGTGCATAGGACTCATGCAGCCAGAATTGTCCCGCTTGCGCAGGGTTGTTTCGAATCCGTATGGTGCGCGGCTTATGACCGCTCTCGCCCGTCTCGTTCTCAGACGCCGCCGCGCGATCGTGTTCCTCTGGCTCGCGCTGACACTCATCGGCGCCTACTCCGCGAACGCCGTTTCGAAGCGCTGGCTCGAGCAGTTCTCGATCCCCGGCTACTCGGCCTACGAGGCGAACCAGCGAGCGCTGAAGACGTTCGGGACCGGCGAGAACGCGCCGCTCGTGGCGGTCTTTCACAGCAACGGAGACATCACCAAGGTCACGGCGATCAGGCCGGCGATCGCGGCTACGGCTAAGCAGAACCCCGGCTCGCGCGTCAGCTCGTACTTCTCGACCGGCAGCGACGCCGACGCCTACGTCTCGCGCGACCGGCACACGACCTTCGCCGAGCTCTATCCACCCGGCAACCAGGGCTTCAACGGGAAGGTCAAGATCAAGGAGGCACGGGCCGCACTGAAGCGAGCGACGCCGGCCGGTGTTCAGTCGTACCTGACCGGCCGCGACGCGCTGCAGGAGGCATCGAGCGGCGGCAACAACAATGGCCCGAGCGTGTTTCTCGAGGCCGTGGTCGGCGGGCTCGGCGCGCTCGTGATTCTCCTCTTCGTCTTCGGGACCGTGCCCGCCGTGCTGATACCGATCGGGATCGCCATCAGCTCGATCCTGAACACCTTCACGCTGATCTACCTGCTGACCTACATCACATCGGTCTCGCTGATCGTGCAGTTCCTTGTGGCGTTGGTCGGCCTGGGCGTCGCGATCGATTACTCGTTGCTGATGATCTTCCGCTTCCGCGAGGAGCTGGCGAACGGGGAGGACACCGAGACGGCGCTGATCGAAACGATGCGACACGCCGGGCGCTCGGTGATCGTCTCGGGCTCCACGGTCGCGATCGGCCTGCTCTCGATGGTGATCCTGCCGATTCCCGTGATCAGGTCGATCGGAATCGGCGGCATGCTGATCCCGGCCGTTTCGGTGTTGACCTCGATCACGCTGCTGCCGGCGCTCCTCGCGATGCTCGGACCTCGGATCAACCGGCTGCGGGTGATGCCGAAGCGCATCGTCGAGCGGCAGGATCCGACGCACGGGTTCTGGCACCGCTGGGCGCAGATCGTCGTCAAGCGGCCGATTCCGGTCGCCTTGGCGGGAATCGCGATCGTCGCGATCCTGCTTGTGCCGGGTCTGCAGATCAATCCCGCCGAGGCTCAGCTCAAGGACTTCCCGGGCAAGGGCGACGCGATCAATGGGCGCGCAGCGCTCGCACGAGCCGACATCTCCCCGGGGGTGATGAAGCCGTACGTGGTGCTGATCGAGCACGGTGGGCCGGGCGCAACGCGCGAGGTCGTCAGCGCCCTCAGGCGCACTCCGGGAATCGCGGCAGCCGTCGCGCCTCCGCAATGGCGCCGCGACGGCGACGCTCTCGTCGAGGCTTTCCCGACCACAGACTCGGCCTCGAGCTCGTCCTCGACGACGATCTCCAGGCTGCAGCACGACGTTCTGCCGTCCCTCACGGCGACGGCCACGCTCGGCGGCATCTCCCCGGAGGACCGCGACTTCGTCCACGCCGTCTACGGCAAGTTCCCGTACGTTCTTGCGTTCGTGATCCTGCTCACCTTCGTGCTACTGATGCGCGCCTTCCGCTCGATCCTGCTGCCGCTGAAGGCAGTCGTGCTCAACCTCGTCTCGCTGGGCGCGGCCTACGGGATCATCGTCTTCATCTTCCAGTGGGGCCACGGCTCGGACGCGATCTGGGGCGTGCCGGCAACCGGCGCGATCATCTCCTGGATACCGTTGATGATCTTCGCCTTCCTCTACGGGCTCTCGATGGACTACGAGGTCTTCATGCTCACGCGGATGCGCGAGGAGTACGACGAGGCGGGGGATACCGCGACGGCGGTCGAGCTCGGCCTTGCACGCACGGGCAAGCTCGTGACCAGCGCGGCGCTGGTGTTGATGTTCGCGTTCTTCGTGCTCTCGAGCAGCCCGGGCGTCGACATCAAGCAGTTCGGGATCGGGCTCGCCGCCGGGGTCATCTTCGACGCGACGGTGATCAGGACGCTGCTCGTGCCCTCGCTCGTCCGTCTGTTCGGGCGTTGGAACTGGTGGCTGCCGCACCCCGTCGCGCGGGTGCTGCGCGTCCCGGCTGCGCCGCTCCGCCCAGCGGGGGCGGCGGCCGGCGGCCGCTAGCCGCAACCGGCTGTAGGGACAGGCACCGATAGGTGCCTGTCCGTGAAACGCGCAATCGCAGAATCGCGCCATGGTTCTCTCCGACCGGACGATCGCTCGGCTGGTACCTCTCCCAAAAACCAGGTGTCCGACACCTGGTTTTGTCAAGGGCAAAACGTCACGAAAGGGTGTCGAAAGCGCGCCCAAAGCATCGCGCTGCGGCCACCCACGAGAGTCTGTCCCTGAAAGAATCGGGTCGTGGTTCTCTCCGACCGGACGATCGCTCGGCTGCTCGAGGAAGAGCGCATCGTCATCGAGCCATACGACGAATCGCTGCTGCAGCCCTCGAGCGTCGACGTTCGGGTCGACCGCTTCTTCCGCGTCTTCCACAACGCGCGCTATCCCTACATCGACGTGAAGGAGCCGCAGGAGGATCTGACCGAACTCGTCGAGATCGACGACGAGCGCCCGTTCATCCTCCACCCCGGCGAGTTCGTGCTCGGCTCGACCCTCGAGCGGATCGTGCTACCCGATGACTTGGTCGCGAGATTGGAAGGTAAAAGTTCATTGGGCCGCCTCGGCCTGTTGATCCACTCGACGGCCGGTTTCATCGACCCCGGCTGGGACGGACACGTCACGCTGGAGCTCTCAAACGTCGCCAACCTTCCGATCACGATCTACCACGGGATGAAGATCGGCCAGATTTCCTTCGTGCAGCTGACCGAGCCGGCCGACAAGCCCTACGGCAGCGGCGACCTCGGTTCGAAGTACCAGGGTCAGATGGGCCCGACGCCGAGCCGCTACTGGCAGAATTTCGACGTCACTCGGACGGAGTCACGGTGAAAGTCCTCGTCACCGGCGGAACCGGCTTCGTCGGGCCGCATGTCGTGCGGGCCCTAGCGGACGCCGGCCACGACCTGAAGCTGCTCGTCCGCGACTCCACCCGGTCGCGCGAGCTACCGGGCGAACCTGTGGTCGGAGAGATGACGAATACCGTCAGCCTCCAGCACGCGGTCGAGGGCGTGGGCACGGTCGTGCACCTGGTCGCGATCCGCCAGGGCCCTGAGGAGGAATTCAAGCGCGTGATGGAGCAAGGCACCCGCGACCTCGTGTCGGCCGCGAAGGACGCGGGCGTCAAGCGCTTCGTCCTGATGAGCGCCCTCGGAACAAGCAAGGAGACGAAGGACCTCGTCCCCTACTACCACGCCAAGTGGGAGATGGAGCAGGCGGTCGAGGGCTCAGGGCTCGAGCACGTGATCTTCCGACCGAGCTTCGTCTTCGGGCGAGACGGGGGCATCCTGCCGACCTTCCGCAAGCTCGCGAAGCTGACCCCGGTTACCCCGATCATCGGCTCGGGCGAACAGAAGATTCAGCCCATCTGGGTCGACGACGTGGCCGCGTACTTCGCCGCGGCCGTAACCCGAGAGGACCCGGTGGTGAACCGGACCTTTGAGCTCGGCGGCCCCGACATCGTCAGCTGGAACGGGTTCTGGCAGCGCCTCAAGGCGGCGCTCGGCATGCGGCGCCGTCCGAGCGTCCACGTCCCGGTCGGCCTGATGAGGGTCAACGCGCTCGTGACCGAGCGGCTGCCGGGAAACATCCCGCTCACGCGCGACCTCCTGACCATGCTCGAGCATGGCGACAACGTCGTTTCCAACGACGACGCCGTCCAGATGTTCCAGCTCCCTCTGGTGTCACTGGACGAGCAGTTGCGCCGCTCGGCCTGACGCGAAAAACTCGTAGATGTGACCGAGCGTCTGGCGAGGGCGTGCAGCCGCCATCCCTGGCGCACGATCGGCGCCTGGATCGCGGCGCTCGTGCTCGCCCTTGCGGCAATCGGGCTGCTCCTGCCCGGCAACCTGACCTCGAACGGCGGCGCTGCGGGCAACCCCGAGTTCCGGCAGGCCGAACGGATCGAGTTCAGCGCCTTCCCTTATAACCCGCGCCTGAACTTCAGCGACATCGTGCTCGTGCGCTCCAGCCGCTACAACGTCGACGAGCCGGCTTTTCGCAACTTCGTGAGCCAACTCGTGCGGAAGGGGCAGGCGACCGGGAACGTCCACGACGCGCAGCTCTACTACCAGACCCACGATCCGTCGCTCGTCTCACGAGACAAGCACGCCCTGATCATCCCGATCAACGTCTTCGACACGAGCGACATCAAGCCGGTAAATCAGCTGGTGGAGCGGGAAAACGGCAGCTCGGGCTTCGAGGTGGCAATCACCGGCAACAACGTTCGCGACAACGACTTCGACGAGCTCTCCCAGCACGACCTCAAGAGCGGTGAGCTCGAGTTCGGACTCCCCGCAGCGCTGATCATCCTCGTGCTCGTGTTCGGCTCGGTCGTCGCAGGCCTGGTGCCGTTGCTACTCGCGATCCTGGCGATCGTCGGTGGCCTCGGGCTCATCGCGGTCGTCTCTCAGATCTGGGAGCTGTCGATCTTCGTCGTGAACATGCTCACCGGCATGGGCCTCGCGCTCGGGATCGACTACTCGCTGTTTGTCATCTCGCGCTATCGCGAGGAGCGCACCGGCGGCCGGAAGCCGCCAGACGCGATCGAGGCGGCCGGCGCGACGGCCAGCCGCGCGGTCCTCTTCAGCGGCACCGCATTTGTGATCGCAATGCTCGGCATGCTGATCGTGCCGAACACGGTCATGCGCAGCCTTGCCGCGGGAGCGATCCTGGTCGGCGTCACCTCCCTCGCCGCAGCCCTGACACTGCTGCCCGCGCTGCTCGGCCTCCTCGGTGACCGCGTCAACTCGCTGCGGATTCCGCTCTTCGGCGGCTCGGCCGAGGGGCGTTTCTGGAACGCAGTCGTCGGGCACGTGTTGAGCCGCCCCACGCTGAGTCTCGTACTCGCCTGCGGCCTCCTGATCGCGGCGGCAATTCCCATCTTCTCGCTCAAGATCGGCACGAACGGCGTCAGCACGCTGCCGGACCGTTTCATCTCCAAGCAGGGATATCTCGCGCTGCAGAAGAACTTCCCCGACGCGACCGCAGACCCCGTGCGCATCGTCGTCGCCGACCACGCGTCCGATCCGCAAGTCCGCTCGGCACTGAACCGGCTGCGAGACCGCCTGGCCGGAGACCCGGAGTTCGGTGACGGCAAAGCTCGTTTTGCGCCCGGCGGACAGGTCGCGGCGCTCGACGTCCCGATTCGAGGCGACGACGCAGGCGATCAGGCTCTGACCGCTGTCCGCAACCTTCGCTCAACCGTGATCCCGGATCTCTTCGGGAGCACCGGCGCGCGCGTGCTCGTCGGCGGCAGGACTGCCGAGAACGTCGACTATGCCGACTCCGTCACAAAGCCGACGCCCTACGTCTTCATCTTCGTGCTGGGCTTCACACTCGTGCTCCTGACGGTGGCTTTTCGCTCCATCGTCGTGGCAGCGACGTCGATCGTCCTCAACCTGCTCTCGGTCGGGGCAGCCTACGGGCTGATCGTGCTCGTCTTCGAAAAGGGCGTCGGGAACGGCATCTTCGGCTTCCAGCAGGTGGACGCGATCGAAGCCTGGGTGCCGCTGTTCCTGTTCTCCGTCCTCTTCGGCCTCTCGATGGACTACCAGGTCTTTCTGCTCAGCCGGATCAAGGAGCGCTACGACGAGACGGGCGATACGACGGCCTCCGTCAGATGGGGCGTGGGCTCGACCGCCAGGATCATCACGGGTGCGGCGCTGATCATCGTCGCGGTCTTCGCGGGCTTCGCGAAGGGCGATCTCGTCCAGTTCCAGCAGATGGGCTTCGGTGTCGCAATCGCGCTCCTGCTCGACGCAACGGTTATCCGCTCGGTGATCCTCCCTGCGGCCATGAGCCTGCTCGGCCGCTGGAACTGGTACCTGCCGAGCTGGCTTGGCTGGCTGCCGCGGATCCAGATCGAGCGTGCGCCGGCCTGAAAGGGACACGGGCCGCCGCGGCATCGCTTGCGATGCCGCTTAAGAGGCCGCGCGGCTTTGCCGGGCGGCCGCTAATCCCGAGCGTCCGGTCGACCGCGTAATGAAAAAAGACAAGGGGCCGCTACAAGCGGCCCCTTGATCCGGTTACCAGCGTTGAAGTAGTAGAGGCGCTTCCTGCCGTTATTGCAACGGCGGCGCGAAGCGCGAGTCCCCTACGCTGGCTAGGCGATTCCCCGTAGGTCCGGGGGACACGCCTCTACCCGCTGGT
>Ga0066710_100001337_pt1 | contig 18207 bp, 20 predicted proteins | sample GraSoiAngelo_159_FD_79666 | JGI IMG/M metagenome (GOLD analysis project Ga0066710, IMG submission 79666) | Grasslands soil microbial communities from the Angelo Coastal Reserve, California, USA - 14_1009_16_40cm | ecosystem: Environmental > Terrestrial > Soil > Grasslands | place: USA... | reverse complement strand
GTGCCTTGCGGCACCTCGGGCGCGTCTCGGCCCGCACTATCTCGACCCATTTCACCGCTCGCCTCGCCGCGCTCGTGCCTTGCGGCACCTCGAGTCCGTCTCGGCTCGCACTACATTAATAGCCCGCCGTTGATGGAGAGCTCGGCGCCCGTGATGTAGTCGCCGTCGGACGAGACGATGTAGACGACCGCGCGGCCCACCTCTTCCGGCGTCCCGAAGCGCCGCAGCGGAATTTGCTCGAGCAGACGCGTGCGGACCTTTTCGGGAACGCCCGAGACCATTTCCGTCTCGATGAAACCGGGTGCCACCGCGTTGACCGTGATGCCCTTGCCGGCCAGCTCCTTGGCCAGCGACTTGGTGAACGCCGCCACACCAGCCTTGGAAGCGGCGTAGTTGGCCTGGCCGAAGTTTCCGATCTGGCCGATCACCGACGTGACGTTCACGACGCGGCCGTAGCTCTGCTTCAACATCTGGTCGATGAACACCTTGGTGCAGTTGAAGGCCCCGTCCAGATTGATGGCGAGCACCTTGCGCCACGAGGCGTGGTCCATCTTCACGAACGTCTTGTCGGAGTTGACGCCGGCGTTGTTCACCAGGATGTCGAGGTGGCCAAACTCGGCCAGCACGTCCTGCGCCATGCGGAACGTATCGGGATAATCGCTGACGTCGGCGCGCGCGAGAATCGCCCGGCGCCCCATCTTGGTGATGTTCTGGGCGACGTCGATGGCGGCCGACTCGCTGGAGACGTAGTTGACGGCGACGTCGGCGCCCTCTTCGGCGAGCGCGATGGCCACCGCGCGTCCGATCCCTCGCGAGCCGCCGGTCACCAGCGCGGTACGCCCTTTGAGCTTCATGTGGTCCTCCTGCGGTTTCGAGAATCGTCAGTCTAGCATCGGCTCCGGCTCGGGGCTTGACGCGGAGTGTTATGCGGCCTCATAGTGACGCCGGCGGGAAGGCCTTCCATGGCGTACATCATCAAGCGGTACTCCAACCGGAAGCTCTACGACACGCAGGAGAGCCGGTACGTCACCCTCGAAGAGATCGAGGAGATGATCCGGGGCGGCAAGGAAATCTCCGTCGTCGACGCGGCCAGCGGTGAGGACCTGACGTCCGTCACGCTCACGCAGATCATCCTCGAGAACGAGCGCAACCACCGGAGCGCGCTGCCCGCCGCATTCCTCCACCAGCTCGTGAAGCACGGCGAGGCCTGGCAGGACTTCATCCAGCGTTCGATGAAGTCGAGCCTGGAGGGCGTCGTCTCCAATCAGCGCGAGATGGAGCGTGTCTTTCGCGAGTGGTCGACCCGATCGGGGTGGGGACCGGTGCCGCGCGCGGAGACTCGACGCGAGGCCGAGCCGGCCAAGCGCGACGCGGCGGAGCCGGACGCGGAGCGGTTGCGGGACGAAGTGACCACGCTCCGCGAGCGGCTGCGGGCGCTGGAGGACCGGCTCGAAAAGCGGCGGGGGGAAACCAAGTAACAAAATTCCGACGGCCCGGTGGGATTCACCGGGCCGTCGTGGATCTCCACGGGGCCGTTGCCGGGCAGTGGGTGTGGCCGCGCTCAGACGCCCGCGTAGATCTCCTTCACCTTCGTCACAGTTCCCGCGTACGTTTCCTGAATGCCCTTGCCGGCCTGCTCCGTGGTCGCGTGCACTCGCTCGGCGGCCCGCGTCACGGCCTGCGCGCTCTCGTCGGCGAGACGGAACGCCTGCTGGGTTCCGCTGATGCCGTCTGCCATCAGCTTCTGATACCAGGCGGCGGGATCGCTCGCGTCCTTCCAGTCACCCTGGCAGCGCTGCGCCCACGCCTGGCCCTCACGCAGCGACTCGAGACCGGCGCGCTGCAAATCGCCGCAGAGCCGTACGCTTTCCTTGGCCGTCATCGAGCCGAGCTCGACGAGCTCACGCATCACGCGCTGGTTGGCTTCCACCCAGAGGGCAATCGCGTCGATGGTCTTGCCCGCGAACTGGGTGAACAGCTCCTGGGCGGTGGTCACGTCCGTCATATCCGTCCCCTCCCTGCTATTGTGTTGCGAACTTCGATCGCACGCGGAGTGTAACGCGACGCGTTAGCTACTGCAAGCGATATTTTGCGCTGCGCGTCAATGTGGGCGTGGTAAGTTGTGTAACCCACTGATCCGGTTGACGTTCTCGGAGGTGTGGCATGGCTCAGGACACACTCGCGCGGATGTTGTGGAGCCGGGTCGAGCGCAGCGGCAACCGTCCGGCCCAGCAGTTCAAGCGCGATGGCCGCTGGCACACGCTAACGTGGCGCCAGACCGGGGACATCGTCGAAGAGCTCGCGCTGGGGCTGCTCGCCCTCGGCCGCGGCAAGGGCGATGCGGTCGCGCTCCTGTCGGCGAGTCGCGTGGAGTGGGCTCACGCCGACATGGCGATTCTGAGCGCCGGCTGCATCACCGTGCCCGTGTACCCGAGCTATCCGCCTGACCTGATCGCCTACGTCGTGAACGACTCGCAGGCGCGCACGCTGATCGTGGAAGACGCGGCTCAACTGGCCAAGGCCCTCGAGGCACGGCCGAAGATGGAACGCCTCGAGCAGATCGTCGTGATGGCGGGTTACGAGCCGACCCAACCGCCGGCGATGGTGCTGACGTGGGAGATGTTGCGCCGCATGGGACGAGAGCGCCGCGAGGCCTTGAAGTCGACGCTGGCCGAGCGCGTGGGAAGCACCACGCCCGACGACGTGGCGACGATCGTGTACACGTCCGGAACCACCGGCCCGCCGAAGGGCGTCGTGCAAACTCACGGCAACCACATGGCGGCTCTCGCCGCCGGTAGCCAGGCGACGCCGACCGAGGAAGGATGGACGCACCTTCTTTTCCTGCCGCTCGCCCACTCGTTCGCGCGCTTCGAATCATTCCTGGGCCCGCACGAAGGCCTGGTCACGGCCTTCGCCGAGAATCTCGACAAAGTCGGCGACAACCTCAAGGAAGTCCAGCCGCACTTCATCTGCAGCGTGCCGCGCGTCTACGAAAAGGTCTACGCGAAGATCCTGGCCGGCGTCGAGTCCGGCTCTCCCATCAAGAAACGGATCTTCCATTGGGCGGTGGACGTTGGAGCGAAGGTGAGTCGCCTGCAGCAGGAGGGCAAGCCGATCCCGGGCGCTCTCGCCGTTCAGCACCGGCTCGCTCACAAGCTGGTGTTCTCCAAGCTCCACGCGGCGCTCGGCGGCAAGCTGCGCTGGGCGGTGTCGGGAGGCGCTCCGCTCGCGCGGGACATCGCCGAGTTCTTCCATTCCGCCGGCATCCTGATCCTCGAAGGCTACGGCCTCACCGAGACGTGTCCGGTGCTGACGTTCAACCGTCCCGAGCGCTTCAAGTTCGGCTCGGTGGGGCAGGCGCTGCCCGGCGTCGAGCTGAAGATCGCGCCCGACGGCGAGATCCTGGGCCGCGGCGGCAACGTCGCCACGCGCGGGTACTACAAGCAGCCGGAGCCGACGCGCGAGGCGTTCGAGCCCGACGGCTGGTTCCACACCGGTGACATCGGCCGGATCGACGACGACGGCTTCCTCTTCATCACCGACCGGAAGAAGGACCTCATCGTGACCGCCGGCGGGATGAACATCGCGCCCCAGAACATCGAGAACCTCCTGAAGGCCGATCCGTTCATCAGCCAGGCGATGGTGTACGGCGACCGGCGGCCGTACCCGGTGGCGTTGATCACCGTCAATCCGGACGAATTGAAGAAATTCGCGCACGATCAGGGGATCATCGCGAGTGACGCCGAGGTCCTCGTGAAGCATCCAAAGGTTGTCGAGCGCGTCGAGCGGACGGTGGAAGAGAAGAACTCCAAGCTTCAGTCGTACGCCAAGATCAAGAAGTTTCGCGTGCTGGCCGGAGATTTTACGCAGGACGGCGGTGAGCTGACGCCGACGCTCAAGGTCAAGCGGAAGGTCGTCACCGAGAAATACCGCCGCGAGCTGGAGGATCTCTACCGGTGACGGCGCCGCCGGCGCTGGCCGGCAAGGTCGCCATCGTCACCGGTGGAAGCCGCGGCCTCGGGCGATCGATCGCGATCGCGTTGGCCACGGCCGGCGCCGACGTCGCCGTGGCGGCCCGCTCCAAGGCCGATCTGGAGGAGACCGCCGGCCTCGTCGAGCGCGCCGGCCGTCGGGCCATTGCCGTGCCCACCGACGTGACGAGCTATGCCGAGGTCGAGCGCCTGATCGAGGCGACACGCTCGGCGTTCGGCCGCCTCGACGTCCTGGTGAACAACTCCGGAGTCGCGAAGGTTCAGCCGCTGGTCGAATGGCGCCCCGACGATTGGCGAGCCGTCGTCGACGTGAACCTCGGCGGCGTGTTCAACGGCTGCCGGGCGGCCGCTCCGTACTTCATCGCCCAGCGGGCCGGCAAGGTCATCAACATCTCCTCGATGCTGGCCGCGGTGGGCCTCTCCGGCTACACGATCTACTCGGCGACCAAGGGCGCCATCATCGCCTTCACTCGCACGCTCGGCGTCGAGTGGGCGCGCCACAACGTTCAGGTCAACGCGATCGCTCCCGGGTGGTTCGCCACCGACATGTCGGCGCCCGCCTTCGGCCCGGAGAATCCGAAAGTCGCCGAGCGCCTTCTCCGCGACATTCCTGCGCGCCGGACCGGCCGTCCCGACGAGATCGGCCCACTGGCGGTCTATCTCGCCTCGTCGGCGTCGGACTTCATGACCGGCCAGACCCTCTTCCTCGACGGCGGTCACACGGCGGGATAGCAGTTGTCGGCGCGCGTCCGTTCCAGTAGGGTCTAGGCTGTGAAAACCGCGGTCCTTCACGCTCCGCGCGACCTCCGAGTCGAGCCCACGCCGGCCCCCGAGCCGGGAACCACCGAAGTCCTGGTGCGCGTCGGCCTGGCCGGCCTCTGCGGGACGGATTACCGGATCTGGACGGGCGATCGCGCCGTCGTCTATCCGCGGGTCATGGGCCATGAATTCGTCGGGCGCGTGGATGCGGTGGGTCGCGACGTGCGGAGCGTGAGCGCCGGCGATCGTGTCGTCGTCGAGCCGAACTACTCGTGTGGGCGGTGCCCGCTGTGCCGCGAGGGCAACCGAAACCTCTGCTTCGAGCGCACGACGGTCGGGATCGACGTGGACGGCGCCTTCGCGGAGCTGACGCGAGTTCCCGAGCGCTGCTGCTGGAAGGTGCCGGCACGGGTGACCGACGACGATGCGCTGCTCGCCGAGCCGCTGGCCGTCGTGGCCCGTGCGGTCAAGCGCGGCGCGCCGCAGGCCGGCGAGACGGCGGCCGTCGTCGGCGCGGGAACGCTCGGATTGCTGGCGCTGCAGATCCTGGCATCCCACGGGGTGCGCGTGCTCGTCGTGGGCCGCACACCCCGGCGATTCGAGATGGCGCGCGAGCTCGGCGCGGCGGCCACACACCTCGTGTCCTCAGGGCCACTGGAAGAGGCGGCGTGCGGGTTTTCCGGCCGCGAGGGCGTCGATCTCGTGATCGAGACGGCGGGGACCGCGCCGGCGGTGGACCACGCGCTCGCGCTGATACGCCCGGGCGGGCGCATCGTGCTGACCGGTCTGCCTCACGAGCCCACGCCGGTCGCGTTCTTCTCTGTCGTGCGGCGTGAGGTGACGATCACGGGCTCGATGATCTACCAGGACGAGTTCGGCGAAGCGCTCCGCCTGCTCGAGAGCGGCGCCGTCCAGGCCCGGCCGCTCGTCACCCACCGCTTCGGCCTCGACGACATTGGCGCGGCGTTCGCCGCGCACCAGGATCCGGCGTCGATCAAGGTCGCGATCGCGCTCGGCGCCAGGCCGAGCGTCTAGATCTCGGGCCGCTTGCCGTACGTTGCTCGCACCTCGGTCTTGATCCCGCCTCGCACCGCGAAATCGCCGATCACCTCGATCCAGCGTGGCTGGGCCGCCGCGACGAAATCGTTCAGGATGCGGTTGGTCACGTCCTCGTGGAACGCGCCTTCATCGCGATAGGACCAGAGATAGAGCTTCAGCGACTTCAGCTCGACCAGGTGCTGGTCGGGTACGTAGCGGATGCGGATGGTGGCGAAGTCGGGCTGGCCCGTCATCGGACACACGCAGGTGAATTCGGGCGCCGTCATGGCGACTTCATAATCGCGATCCGTGTGAGGGTTGGGCACGACGTCCAGCGACTTCGAGGGGCGCGTCGGCATGGATCGATTATAGAACCGTCATCGGTTCGTCAGGGCGATCCCGACGATCACGGCGACCGTGGCCACGAGCACCGTGGCGGTCAGGGGCTCGCCGCGGAAGATGTTGGCGGCCACGACGCCGAAGATCGGCTGGGTCAGGAAGAACGCCGAGAGCGCGCTCGGGCGATAGTGCTTGAGCAGCCACAGGTTGACGATGAAGTTGAATCCAGTGACGACGACGCCCTGAAAGGCGATGGCGCCCGCCAGGCGTCCGGTCCATCGCGTCGGCGCCGGCTCGACGAGCGCCGACAGGATCACGAACACCGCGATGCCGACCACCGCCTGGGCGAGCAAGAGCTTCACCGGTTCCTGGTGGTGGACGGCTCGGGCCAGGTACACCGTCCGCTCGGCCAGGATCAGCGCGCTCCCGAACATGATGGCGTCGCCCACCATCGTGGGGCCGCCGAGGGCGAAGCCGCGATCGAAGAGGACGACGATGCCGGCGTAGGCGACGACGACGCCGGTGAGCCGTCGGAGCGTGAGCCGGTCGCCGGGAATCAGGAAGTGGGCGAGGACGACCGTGTGGACCGCGTAGAGATTCAGGATGACGGCGGCGTGGGCGGCGGTCGTCATTGCCGTGGCGAAGTTCATGCTGCCCATCTGCACCGCCAGGAGTAACCCGAGGCCGCCGAGCGGGCCCCACTCGTCTCGCGCCATGCGCAAACCGCGCAGGCGACCCGTGCTGGCCGCCCATACCAGGATGACGGTGCCGCCGACGAGGAAGCGGAGCGCGGCGAGCCGGAACGGCGGCGCGTCTTCGAGCCCGATCTTGATCGCCACCGGGTTCACGCCCCAGAAAATCGAGGCGAGCAGAGCGACGCTCGCGCCGCGCAGGTCGATCGGTCGGTAGGGAGGGGCCACCCCGGAGGCAGGCATTTGGACGCGACTCAATCTAGCACGCGTCATAATGGAGTCATGAAGATTGGCCTCATCGGGTTGCCCCGCAGCGGCAAGACCACGCTTTTCAATCTCCTCACCGGCGCCCACGTCGCGACCTCGCGGTACGACACGGGGCGCGTCGAGCTGAACACGGGCGTCGCCCGTGTGCCCGATGGGCGCGTCGATCGTCTCAGCGCGCTGTTCAAGCCGAAGAAGACGACCTACGCGACGTTCGAGGTCGTCGATCTGGCCGGCATCGCCAAGGGCGAGCGGGCCGGCCTGGACACCAAGGAGTTCCGGAACGCGGACGCGCTGCTCCACGTGGTGCGCGCCTTCGCCGACCCCGCGCTGGGCACGCCGGAGCCTCGCCGCGACATCGAAGACCTGGACACCGAGCTGATCCTGGCCGATCTCGAGGTGGTGGAGCGGAGGCTCGAGCGGCTCGAGGCGTCGATCAAGAAGCGGCGGACGGACGTCGAGGTGCGTGAGCAAGAGGTCTTGCTCCGCCTGAAGACGGCGCTCGAGACCGAGATGCCGCTGCGCGCGGTGGCGCTCGCGGACGAGGACGTCAAGGCCATCCGCGGCTTCACCTTCCTGTCGCAGAAGCCGATCCTCCACTGCGTGAACGTTGACGAGAAGGCCGTGGCCGAGGGCGAGCGCGTCGCGACCACCTATGGGCTCGGCGCCATCGCGGCGCGGCCTCACACGCGGGTCGGATGGGTATCGGCGGTGATCGAGATGGAGGTCGCTCAGCTCGCCGGCGATGAGCAGGCGGCGTTTCTCGCCGACCTTGGCCTGGCCGAGCCCGCGATCCGGCGCGTGCTGAGGGACTGCTACGCGCTGCTCGGGCTCATCTCGTTCTTCACCGTCGGCGACGACGAAGTTCGCGCATGGTCGATTCCGCAACAGACGCGCGCCCAGGACGCTGCCGGCGCCGTGCATTCGGACATCGCGCGAGGCTTCATCCGCGCCGAGGTGAACGGCTACGACGAGCTGATCGCCGCCGAGGGCTCATTCGCCGACATCCGGGGCAAGGGCCAGTTGAGGCTCGAAGGCAAGGACTACATCGTCCGCGACGGCGAGATCTGCCACTTCCGCTTCAACGTCGGCAAGTAGCCTTCAACGCCGGGACGTAGCCGCCCGTCACATCGTCGCGCCGGGCACGCGCCTGAGTGGCCCGCCCAGATGTTTCACGACTGCCGCAACGTTCGGGTCGGGCGTGTTCGACGCCAACACGCAGCCGGTGCCGATGATCAGCCCGCGTCCGCCGGTCTGGGCGATCGCGTCGTCGGCCTCGGCGACCGACTGCTCGGGCGTGCCGTCGCGGAGCGTCTTCCACTGGTTCAAGCCGCCGATGACGGCGCCGGGCACCAGCGCCTGGCCCTCGCCGAGCGACGGCGGCGTCGCGCGATCGTCCCAGTTCCAGGCGTGACCCGGGAGCCGGGCCAGCCGCTCGAACATGAGCTGATCGCCGTGACAGTGAACGATCGTCAGCGTGGACCGATCACGGATCGATTCCAGGAACCGCCGATCGTGGGGCTCGCCGAACTCGGCGTACTCGTCCTCGCTGTGCAGGCTGCGGCTGGCCGCCTGGATCGAATAGAAGATGCCGGCGACGCCTTCGGTCAGCGCGCGGTCGGCGAATCGCACGAGCGTCTCGGTGATCGCCTCCAGCGCGCCGCGGACGGCGGCGGGCCGCTCACGCAGGTCGGTGTTGAGACGCCCGCCGGACAGCTTGCGCGCGAGTGAGAGCGGCGAGAACAGCGTGGGCACCACGGGCGCGTCACCAATGCGCCGGTCGAACCCCATCCGGATGATGACTTCGAGCTGCTGCGCGTAGCCCGCTGCGCTCGACGGGTCCAGCGCGCGGATCTTCTTCCAGTCATCGCCGTCCTTGACGGCGCAGCTCGCGCACGGACGGTGGCCGTCGGGACGGACGTCTTCGCCCTCCACGCAACCCCACTCCTCGACGGCGTAGCCGCCGGCCGGCGTGATCTTGAGGAAGTCCGAGGCGTAGCGCTCGTGGAAGCGCAGCGTGGCCTGGGCCAGGCCGGCCGGATTGCGATCGACCTGGGGAAAGTGTCGCCACAGGGCGTACGGCACGCGGTCCACGGGCTCGCGGTTGATGGCCGCGAGCACGCGCTCGCGCCGGCTCATCGTCTTCATGTCGAGAGTACCCCTTGGCTGAGGATCGGACGGCCGTCGTTGTCCACGGCATCGAAGGTGATGCCTTTTTCGGTCGGCGCGGCCGCCCTGACGACGAACGTCGACGGGAGCTTCACCATGCCGGTAAAGCGCGCGCTGACGCCACGGGCCAGAGTGGAGTCGCCGCCCAGGACGCGGCTCACGATGCGCGAGATCGAGAGCGCGAGGGTGGCGGTGCCGTGAAGGATGATTCCGGCGAGCCCGGCGGCTCGGGCGACGGCGTCGTCCGTGTGGATGGGATTCCAGATGCGAGCGCACTCCGTGTAGACGTGAGCGGTGTTGGCGGCGACGGCCACGGTCTCCGACCATTGAACTTCGCCGTCGGGGCCGCTTCGCAGAGCCGATTCACCCAGGCTCGCCTCGCCTTCGGCTGCGGCTCGCACGACGGCCCGACGGTCGGGGGAAGAATGCGCAGCGGTAGTGTCTGTAACTCGCACGCCGCGGTAGAGGCTGCCGTACGTCGTCGTCGTGACCGACTGACCATTGGCATCGACGGTCTCGAATCTCATGAGGACGAGCGCGCCGGAGCGGCGTGGGACGACGTCTGCAACGGTGGCCGTGGTGGTGAGACGGTCACCCGCGCGGGGTGGGCGGTGGATGACGAGGTCGTGACTCGCGTGCACGCTGAGCGGGGCGATGGCGAGGCCAATGGCCTGCTCGCGGAGCGTCACGGCCACCGGCCACTCGTAGCACACGGCGAAGAGGGGATGAGCGATGGGACGCGGCGGCGCATCGCTGAGCGCGGCGTTGTACGCCATCAACCAGCGCGCGTCGATCGTCTGGGTGAGAGGCCCGGCGGTGGCGCCGATGATCGAGGCCGAGAGCGTGGGGCCGAGCGTCTCGGTGGTCATGAGGCCGGGAAGTTCATGGCGTCCACGAAGATCTGCTCGAAGTCGGGATGAGCGGCCAGCGAGACGTGCTCGATGGCCCGTGCCACTTCGGCGGCGCGGGCGCGCTCGGTCTCAGAGACGAGACAGAGTTGGGCGCCGAGTGAGGCGGCGTTGCCGACGTAGCGGACCTTGGCCGGCGGCAGCGGCGGGATCAGCCCGATCCTCAACGCGCTCGCGATCGAGATGTAGTTGCCGAAGCCGCCGGCCAGCATCAGCTCGTCGAGGTCGTCGGGCGCGATACCGGCCACGTGCAGCAGCATGGCGACACCGGATGCGATCGCCCCCTTGGCGAGCTGGACCTGGCGCACGTCGTCCTGGGTGAGTACGATCTCGCGCCCGGCGCCGCTCTCGCCCGGTCGGAGCACGATGACCTGGCGCTCTTCGCCCCGCATTACGACGCGGTCACGAAGGCGCGGCGGAAGCGCGTCGCGCTGCTCGACCTGGATCAGCCCGGTCGCGTCGATGACGCCGGCGTCGAGGAATCCGGCCAGCAGATCGATGAGCCCCGAGCCGCAGATCCCGAGGGCGGCGGTTTCCCCGATCGTATGAACGTGGACGTCGTCGTCGACCGTCGCACGATCGATGGCGCCCAGCGCCCCGCGCATCCCATGGCGAATCTGCGCGCCTTCCAGGGCGGGGCCGGCCGGCGCCGAGCAGGCCAGCAGTCGCTCCCGCGATCCAAGGACCACTTCGCCGTTGGTGCCGATGTCCACCGCGCAGCGGATGCGGTCGCTCGCGTCCATGCGTGTGGCGAGCGCGACCGCGACGGCGTCGGCGCCGACGAATCCCGCCACGATCGGCAGCAGGCACACCTGAGCCTCGGGGGAGGTCTTGAGATGGAGCTCGCGCGCCGCCGTCACGAGCGGGTGGCGCATGACGGGCGCGTAGGGAGCGAGGCCGACATACGAGGGATCGATGCCGAGGAGCAGATGATGCATGCACGTGTTGCCGACGACCACGACCTTGTAGATCCACTTGGGCAGGACGCCGGCCTCGCGGCACACCTGCTCGACGTGCTGGTTGAGCAGGCCGAGGATGCGCGTCGTGAGCTTGCGCAGGTTCGTCGGATTGAACTGGGCGAAGGCGATGCGCGACATCAGATCGCCCCCGAACACCGCCTGGGGGTTGAGGCTCGACACCGAGGCGAGCTGCTCGCCCGACTCCAACTCGATGAGCGTGGTGACGACGCTGGTGGTGCCCACGTCGATGGCGAGTCCGAACTTCATCAATGCCGTGTCGCCGCGCTCGACGGCGAGGATGCGCCCGCCGAACGTCGTGACCGTGACCATGCCGCCGTCTTCACGCAGGGCGGTGGGGAGACCCGGGAGCACACTCGGCCCGACGTCGGCGGGCTCGCGGCCGATGGCGGCAAGGAGCTGTTCGAGATCGGAGGTCTGATGGTGCTCTTCGCGCGGCACCGTCACCTTCACGACCTGCTTGGCCACGCCGGAACCCATGACGACGCCGCTCGTGAGCGCCACGCCGGGTCCGGCGCCGAGGATCTGGAACGACTGCTCCTCCAGCGGCGGCGCGAGCTGAACGGCGAGGGGCTCGTCGAGCCGACACTGGCAGGCGAGGCGATAGCCCTCGCGCACGAGATCGTCGCCGAGCTGGACTTCGTCGGCGAGCGTCGGCGGCGGCACGGTGCCGGAAACGAACTTGATCCGGCACGACGTGCAGCGGCCGCGGCCGCCGCAGGTCGCCGTCACGTCGATCCCGCCGTCGTGAGCGGCCTTCAGTAACGTGGTGCCGGCGAGCGCCGAGAGCGTGCGCTTCGTCGAGGGATCGCGGGAATCGATGAGGACGGTGAGGGAGACCGCCACGAGCGTCGATTGTAGTATCCTCGCCGCCATGACACCAATCGCTGTGAGTCTCGATGCGATGCGCTCCGCGATGCGACTGGCCGGATTCGCCTGGTCCGATGCCGAGCTGGAGACGATTCGGCCAGGCCTCGAGCGCGCGCTCGCGAGTCTCGAGGAGCTGGAGAAGCTGCCGCTCGGCGACACCGAGCCGACGACACAGTACCGGATCGTCTGATGGGCGACCTCGTCTGGTCCTCCGTCGTTGACCTCGCGCGGATGATCGCGACCAAGGAAGTCTCGCCGGTCGAAGTGACGCGAGCGTTTCTCGATCGCGTGGCCACGCTCGACGGGACCCTGAAGACTTTCATCACGGTCTGTGGCGACAGCGCGCTCGAAGCGGCGCGCGCCGCCGAAGCCGACCTCGTCGCCGGCCGCGCGCATGGGCCGCTCCACGGAGTCCCGCTCGGATTGAAAGATCTGTTCAACACCGCAGGCGTGCGGACGACCGCAGGCTCGAAGATTCTGGCCGACTCGGTGCCGGCCGAGGACGCCACGGTCGTGCGGCGGCTGCGCGCGGCCGGCGCCATCGTGCTCGGCAAGCTCAACATGCACGAGTTCGCCTACGGACCCGAGGGATTGAACGCGCACTACGGCCACGCGCGCAATCCGTGGGACGCGCGCGAGACGCGGGTCGCCGGTGGGTCGTCGTCGGGATCGGGCGCGGCGGTGGCCGCCGCGATGGTGCCGGTCGCGCTCGGCACGGACACCGGTGGCTCCATCCGCATTCCCGCCGCGCTGTGCGGGATCACCGGCATCAAGCCCACGTATGGGCGCGCAAGCCGCGCGGGCGCGCTGCCGCTCGCGTGGTCGATGGACCACGTCGGCCCGATGGCGCGATCCGCGGCGGATTGCGCGCTCGTGCTGCGCGCGATGGCCGGTTACGACCCGGCCGATCCGACGACGAGCGTCCTGCCAGTGCCGGATTACGGCGCCGCACTCACCGGCGATATCAAGGGCCTGCGCGTCGGTTTGCTAAAGCCGTTCTTCATGGACGGCTCGGCTCCCGACGTCGTCGCCGCCGTAGAGGGCGCGGCGCGGGCGCTCCAGGGACTGGGAGCGATCGTCGACGAGGTTCGCCTGGAGAGCATGGGCCACGTCGCGGCCGCCTCGTTCGCGATCGTGGCCAGCGAGGCGCTCGCCTATCACGCCGAATGGATGCGCACGCGGTCGGCTGACTATCAGCCCGACGTGCGCGAGCGCCTCAAGATGGGCGCGTTCGTCACCGGCGTCCAGTACGTCCGTGCCCAGCAGATCCGCGCGAGCGTGCGCGCTGAGGTGGATGGCGCCCTCGCCCGGCGTGACGTGCTGCTGGCGCCGACGACGCCGCTGGCGGCGCCGGTGCTCGGTCAGACGGAGACAAGCATCGGCGGCACGAAAACGGATGTGCGCTCGGCGTTGATCCGCCTCACGCGGCCGTTCAACTTCTCGGGCCATCCGGCGTGCTCGCTCCCGTGCGGCTTCACCGCCGACGGACTGCCCATCGGGATGCAGCTCGTCGGCCGCCCGTTCGACGAAACGACGGTGTTCCGCGTCGCCGACGCCTACCAGCGCACCACGGACTGGCACCGGCTCCGCCCGCCGCTCGCCTGAGTCACCACGGAGGATCGCGAATGGAGGAGAAGTCGCTGGATCAGCGCCTGGCCGCTCTCGAATCCCGCCTGGCGCGGATGGAAGCGTTGCTCGAGCGCTCGGCGGTCAACATCGACGCGGCCAAGAGCGGCATCCAGCAGTGGGTGACGGAATACGTCTCGCTACGCCTGCAGCAACTCGTGCCCGAGACCTGCGAGCACGCGCCCGACGATACGGTGGCCGAGGGCCCGGTGCTGCCGGGAACGCGCATCCGCTGTACGGAAGACGTGCTGCATCGCCTCGGTCGCATTCCCATTCCGTTCGTGCGGCAGATGGTGACGCAGAAGGTGGCGGAGACGGCGCGGGCCGAAAATGTCGGCACCGTCGACGTCCCGTTCTTCGAGCGCGCGGCCACTTTCTGACAGTGCAAGCTTTCGGGGGAGGATCTCTCGAGCTTCCAGCACTGGCAGCAGCACGTGACGAGCGGCGTTCGCTTCTGAGTGATGCGCGCCACGGGTGAGTGAGGACGACCCGCCCCATTCCGTCCCCATCGAGGACGCTCTCGACCTCCACACCTTCGCGCCGCGCGATGTGGCCTCGGTCGTCACGGAATATCTGGATGCCGCCGCGGCGCGCGGGTTTCGCGAGGTGCGCCTGATTCACGGCCGCGGCATCGGCGCCCAACGCCAGATCGTCCGCAGCGTACTTTCACGCCATCCGCGAGTCGTCGACTTCATCGACGCGCCGCCCGAGCGCGGCGGCTGGGGCGCCACGGTGGTGAGACTGAAGATCGAGTAAGTCGGGTCCGCGAAAGCGTCAGGCTGCTGCTCTCGTCGTGACGAGGAGCACGCCAGGAGGTGGTTACCGGGCGCCGCCTCCGCGCTCGGTCAGATGACGGATCAGGTACTCCTCGTCGAGGGGGGAGAGGTCGAAGCGACGCGCGGCCTGGTCCACGAGGGTCAGGCGGTCGGCGTGAGGGTTGTCGAGCAACTGGTCGTCGATCCACTTCACGGCTTGCCTGATCGGCGCTTCTCCCGCCATCGTCGTCCTCCTCGAAAGCCCGAGTGGTCGGCATTATACGGCCCGTAAATCGCGCTGAATTGGCCGGGCCCGACCATGCCAATTGGCTATTGACGAGGCCCTCGCTTCAGCCAAAATGGCTGGGTCGACCATGAACGTCCCCATCGATCGCAAGAGCCCGGTACCGCTAGCCCGGCAGATCCAGGCCCAGCTCGAGCGCCTCATCCGCGAGGGCGTGCTGGCGCCGGGACTGAAGCTGCCGGCCAGCCGCGACCTGGCACGAACGCTCGGCGTGAACCGGGCCACGGTGGTGCTCGCTTACGAGGAGCTGGTGGCGGCGGGCTGGGCCCGCTCTCACGTGGGCCAGGGCACGTTCGTGCTCGAGTCGATTCGCCCGCGCGTTCCGGCCACGGCTCCGGCGGCGCCGGCTGCGCGCAACGGCGGGCGCCAGGCTCCGCCCCGCTCTCCCATCAACTGGTCGGCCTTCTTTTCGCGAAGCGCGCGCATCATCGAGAGCGAAGCCGAGCGCCGGCGCGCGCTCGCTCCGCCGGCGTTCGCCGAGACCGGCGTGATCTCGTTCGCCGGGGGAATGCCGGACAGCGGGCTCTTTCCCACCGACGCCTTCCGTCGTGTGCTCAACGACGTCGTGCGCGACGAGGGCGAGACGCTGCTCCAGTACTATCCGGTCGCCGGCTATCCGCCGCTGCGGCGCTACCTCGCCACGTACCTGCTGCGCTTCGGGCTCGAGGCGCGGCCGGACGACATCCTGATCGTCAACGGCTCGCAGCAGGGCTTCGACCTCATCGCGCGCACGTTCCTCGATCCCGGCGACGCGGTGGCCATCGAGCAGCCGACGTATCCGCGCGCGATGCAGGTCTTCCGGGCGTTCGGCGCCCAGCTCCACGGCGTGCCGTGGACGCCCGCCGGTCCGGACGTCGAGGCGCTGGAGCGGCTGTTGGCGCGGCGCGCGCCCAAGCTCCTCTATTGCCAGCCGAGCTGTCACAATCCCACGGGACTGGCGATGAGCGCGGAGGTCGCCGACCGGTTGCTGGCGGCGGCCGCGCGACACCAGGTGCCCGTCGTGGAGGACGGGTTCGACGCGAGCCTGTATTACGGTGCGCGGCCGCCGGCGCCGCTCAAAGCGCGCGATCGTGAGGGCGTGGTCATCTACATCGGCACGTTCTCGAAGGTCCTGTTCCCGGGGCTCCGACTGGGCTGGCTGGTGGCGCCGCCGCCGGTGATGGAGCGCCTGGCCTCCGCCAAGCAGCTCGCCGACCTGCACACGAGCGCGCTGCTTCAGGCCGCCGTCCATCGTTTCTGCGAGCGGCGGCTGCTCGAGCGCCACGTCGTGCGCATCGCGCGCGAGTACGCGCGCCGGCGCACGCTGCTGCTGGAAGCGCTGCGCCGCCGCCTGGGTCACGACGTCACCTGGACGGAGCCACAAGGCGGGTTCTCGCTGCTGATGACGCTGCCCGACGGCATGAGCGCGAACGCGCTGCTCCCGCGGGCGCTCCAGCGCGGCGTCGGGTTCACGCCGGGGACGGCGTTCTTCCTCGACGAGTCGGGTGAGCGCACGTTGCGGCTCTCGTTCTCGTCGGTACCGAGCGCGCGGATCGATGACGGAGTGCGACGGCTGGCGGAGGCGATCAAGGACATGCGGCGACAACCGCGCCCGGGTCGGGCCGAGCGCGCCGGCGTTCCAGTGGTGTAGCCCAGAACACTAAGGAGACAGACCATGTCGGAACTCAACGGACTGAGGATCGCGGATCGCAAGCACATCGGACTGGCCGAGATGCTCAAGGGCGGCGTCATCATGGACGTCACTAACGCCGACCAGGCGAAGATCGCCGAGCAGGCGGGGGCGACGTCGGTCATGGCGCTGGAACGCGTCCCCGCCGACATCCGTCGCGACGGCGGCGTGGCGCGGATGGCGTCGGTGAAGAAGATCAAAGAGATCCAGACGGCGGTCACCATCCCGGTGATGGCCAAGGCCCGCATCGGTCACTTCGTCGAGGCCCAGATCCTCGACGCGCTCGGTGTCGATTACATCGACGAGTCGGAGGTGTTGACGCCGGCCGACGAGCACTTCCACATCGACAAGTTCGTGTTCCGGATCCCGTTCGTGTGCGGTGCGCGCGACCTGGGTGAGGCGCTCCGACGCATCGGTGAAGGCGCGGCCATGATCCGGACGAAAGGCGAAGCGGGATCCGGGAACATCGTCGAAGCCGTTCGTCACATGCGTGCGCTGGTCACCGGCATCCGGCGGCTGACGACGCTCGGTCCGGAAGAGATGATGACCGAAGCCAAGACGCTGGGCGCGCCGTACGAGCTGGTGCGCTGGGTGTCCCAGAACGGAAGGCTTCCGGTGCCGAACTTCTCCGCGGGCGGCATCGCCACGCCGGCGGACGCCGCGCTCATGATGCAGCTCGGCGCCGAGGCCGTCTTCGTGGGCTCCGGCATCTTCAAGTCCACCGATCCCGACCGCCGGGCTCGCGCCATCGTGCAGGCGACCACCCACTACAAGGACGCCGACGTCCTGGCCCGCGTCAGCGAGGAGCTGGGCGATGCGATGGTGGGGATCGAGACGTCGAAGCTCACCGAGAAGGAGCTGCTCCAGACGCGGGGCTGGTAAGCGTGAAGATCGGCGTCCTCGCCCTCCAGGGCGACTTCGCGCTCCACGCCCAGGCGCTGGTGCGCGCCGGCGCCGAGGCGGTCGAGGTGCGCAAGCCCGCCGAGCTGGATGCGGTCGGCGGGCTGATCATTCCCGGCGGCGAGAGCACGACGCTGCTGCACCTCATGCGGGAGTGGGATTTCCTGGCCGCGATCGAAAAGTTCCACGCCGGCGGCAAGCCGCTCTACGGGACATGTGCCGGCTGCATCGTGCTCGCGCGGGAGGTCGAACGCCCGCGGCAGTTCTCGCTGGGATTGATCGACGTCACCGTCGAGCGGAACGCGTATGGGCGCCAGCGCGAGTCCTTCGAGGCTCACGGGCAGGCGGTGCTCGACGGTGAGTCGACGCCGATGGACATGGTGTTCATTCGGGCGCCGCGAATCACGCGGGTGGGGGCGGGCGTGGACGCGCTCGCCCGCCACGGCGGCGATACGGTTCTCGCTCGGCAAGGCTCCGTGCTGGTCGGGACGTTTCATCCCGAGCTGACGGCGAACACGGCAGTGCACCGCTACTTCTGCCGGATGGTGGAAACGTCACGATGATCTTCCACGAGTACTACACGAAGATTCCCGACGCCGAGCTCGATCGGTTCGTCGAGAGCCAGGAGCTGGGTCGCCTCATCACCGTGGGCCCCGACGGCACGCCGCACATCGGGCTCTATCCGTTCGTTCGCGCGGGCAGCGTGATCGATCTCCACCTCGTGCAGGCCGACGAGCAGATCGCCGATCTCGAGGCGCGGCCGCGCTGCGTGTTCGAAGTGGACGAAGTGTTGGGCGTGATTCCATCGTACTGGGTGCACCCGGAGTACGGCGGCTCGGCCACCGCCTACCACCGGACGGTGATCTTCGAATGCGCGAGCACCGACACGCGGCAGCCGGCGGCCGTCACCGCCCAGCAGGTCCGGCTCCTCGCGCCCCATCCGGC
>Ga0066710_100001335_pt1 | contig 18208 bp, 13 predicted proteins | sample GraSoiAngelo_159_FD_79666 | JGI IMG/M metagenome (GOLD analysis project Ga0066710, IMG submission 79666) | Grasslands soil microbial communities from the Angelo Coastal Reserve, California, USA - 14_1009_16_40cm | ecosystem: Environmental > Terrestrial > Soil > Grasslands | place: USA... | reverse complement strand
TGTAGTTTGCAAGCGTTCCGCGGCCGAACACCTTTCCATAGCGGCCCAGGTCTTGATCGAGCTTATAAGTTTGCTGATTCTGTGAAGTGGGAGCATTAACAGCTTCCCTGAAGTTTACCGCTGGGCCGCACGTTGTGCAGTTCGGAGCCGGGAATATGTTCTGTGCGAGTGACGTTTTCGCAAGGCGCGAGAAACTGGTTGACGGAATCTTGTTGCCGGGGAAAGGCGCCCCCGTCGTTGGGTCGATCGGCATACAAGGCAGGTTTGAAGCCAGGGCGGTCGTGCAGGCAGCACTGCCATACGCGGGCAGCCCGGACGCGGAAAAATCTCCGCCTAACTGCGCGGGATCTGCGACCAGACCTTGCACTGTGGTTCCCAACGTGGTGCGCCAGCCTTCGTAGTTTGCGAGCCAAAACGTCTTGTTACGTCCGTTGTAAAGCTTCGGCAGGTACGCCGGCCCGCTAGCCACAAAACCGAATTGATTTTGCCGCAACTTGGAGTTCTTCCCTGCAAAGGGGGTCTGGGCGTCGAGGGCATCATTTCTTCCGAACCAAAATACTGACCCATGAAGATCGTTGCCACCACTCTTGCTCACGATGTTGACCTGATTGGCGCTGAAACCGTACTCGGCTGAGTACGTTGAGGTTTGCTCTTTAAACTCTTGCATTGCATCAATGGACAAAATGACGGCTGGGGTATTTAAAGCCGTATCGGTATTCACCAAACCATCTAGCGTATAGTTGTTGGACGTTGGTCGGGCGCCGTTTATGCTGATGGCGTTGCCCTTGCCTACGCGCATGCTACCCTGTTCCCCGGTCGTCTCGACAGCACCTGCACCCAGCAACAGAAACTGTGTGAAGTTTCGATCCTGCAAAGGCAGGTTTTCCACCTGCGTGTTGCCTATGGTCTGCGAAATTGCTGACGTGTCCGTATCCAATGCCAGGGCGCTAGCGTTCACCGTGACTGTCTCCGTCACAGTGCCTGCCTTCATGACGGCGTCCACGCGAACGTTTTGGTCGACCGCGAGATTGATGTTGTCCACGACTGTTTTCTGGAATCCCGCAGCTTCGACGGTAATCCGGTATGTGCCCGGCCGGAGGTATGGAACGGCGTAATTTCCAGCTTCATTCGATTCCGTCACCTGACTGATATTTGTCGCTGTGTTCGTTACCGTCACTTTCGCCTTGGCGATAACCGCGGCGGAGCTATCAGTAATCGCCCCTAGAATAGTTCCGACTCCGCCGCCTTGGCCGTAGACCTGGCCGGCCGCTCCCATAGTGAACAGTACGCACAACAGAAGACTTCGCCGTTTCATTTCGCCCTCCTGTTATTCATCTCCGCAGTCACCCCAAGTTCAACTTCCCCTGCTTCCTAGACACCACCGACGCCACCAAGCGTGCTTCTACCTTGAAGAGCCGCGAGACCGAGCAGTACTCCCATCCTCGACTTATGGAAAACCCGCAATGCCGTTATTGAACGCGGCGCCCCGCGGTAGCACCGGCGAAGGCTCCTGGTGGCCCCAACACTGCCGCGCACTGTACTGGCAAAATTTGGATGCTGTCAATAGAAAAATGAATTTGTTTACCTATTGAAACTAGCGCGGATATGGTTTTCTTGCGGCCCTGGAACACACCTATCCGTTGTTTGGTAGGAAGGTCACCTATCTAGGCGTAGGACGCCGTGGTGCCCGTGTGACGGTCCTGGCGTTCCCGCGTGACTCGCTTCAAGTAGCCACTGTCTCGAAAAGCCTTCATGGGATCTTCGGGCAAACCCTTGGATTTCCGCCACTCCGCGACGATGGGTCGCACATCCAGCCAGAACGCGCCCCGCAGGCATTCCTCGGCATCCACCAGTGCGCAACTCTGCTGCAGCCCTGCCAACCGTTCGTGGTCCACTGTGGCCGCCTTGGCGTACAGCTCTTGTGCGCTGCACACCGTCTGAATCATTGCTTCGATTTTTCCTTTGAGGTTGTGGCTCTGGTCCACCATGAATGCGATATCTGTTGTCGCACCATTTTCTGCTTCGAAAGCAAGAATCTCGTGAAAGATGCGGAATACCTGATAGGGATCGATGGAACCAAGTGTGAGGTCGTCGTCGGCATAGCGACGGTCATTGAAATGAAATCCGCCAATCATTTTCTGATGGAGCAGCCAGGCAACGATTTGCTCAATGTTCTGGGCTTGATAGTGATGCCCGGTATCCACGAGCACATACGCCTGCGGACCGGCGGCCCTGGCCAAGAGCAAGGCCATGCCCCAATCAGCGATATCCGTGTGATAGAACGCCGGCTCAAAGGGTTTGTATTCGACCAGCAGCCTCTGACGGGGCCGCAGAGCCCCATGAACTTCTTTCAATCCCTCCTCAAAATAACCGATCCGCTTTCGAATGCTCTGAGTCCCCGGATAATTGGAACCATCCGCAAACCAAGGCGAGATATCCCTGCAATTCAGGGTCTCTGCGATTCGGACGCAATCGAGAATATGCGTTAGCGCTTTCCGGCGAATGGATTCATCTGGATTTCCAAGCGATCCGTATTTGTATTCTTGGTCCTGAAACACATTGGGATTGATCGAACCGGGCTTGACACCATGTTTCTTTGCCAGCTCTTTTACCTTGCCCGCATCTTGCGACCCATTCGGAAGGTCCCACTGAACGTGCAATGCCATTGTGGGGCACGCGCCGGTGACCGCATGCACTTGGGCGGCATCGCTGAATTTTTCTTCAATCGTGCTGGCGGCAGCCAGCTGGATGAACTTGCCAAATCGTGTGCCGGTGTTGGCAAAGCCCCACGAAGGCAGTTCTATCCGGAGATTGTCCAGCGCCTTCCAAACCGCCTCGGTCTGTTTAGTTTTCATCGTGGCCCCAAACCATGTCCGCGCGTCTGTCGCTTTCCATCGAATTTCCCCACACCGTTTCTCGATTCCGAGCTTCTTCAAATACCGGCTCGGCAATTTCCTCCGCCCACCGGGCTACCGCGGAGGCTGCTACCCCGGTTGTTTCATTCCAACTTCCCTGCAGCGTGGCCATCTGGATGGCAAAATTTCCCAGCGTCGTGCTCTCGGTCGACCCCCGCAGTACTTCCAACCCAGTCCGCTCCGCCGTCAAACGATTCAATAGAAAGTTCTTGCCTCCCCCGCCCACAATGAAGAGCCGCTTCAGTCTCTTCCCGGTAATTGTGGCAATCGATCGCAGGACCTCTGCATATCTCTCGGCCATGCCGTGAAATATCAGGTTTGCGATCACCGGAATATTTCGGCTTTCCGCCGAAAATGTACGGCGCCCGGCGCGCTGGAGTTGCGCATTAATTTTCCCCAGCGTCCCGCCGGGACGTGTCAAGGGCGGATCGTCGACATCGATCAAATAATCGGGAGCCGGAAGCGCCTCGCACTCTTGCAACAATGCACTCAACGAAATCGCACTCCCGCGTTCTTCCCATTCATCCATGTACTGGCGCAGCAGCCACATCCCGTTCACGTTTTTCAGAAAGCAGATGGATCTCCCTGCGCCGCCGAGGTTCGTAAAATTCATTTCCCGCGCCTCATCGCCCACGCAAGGACTTTTCAGAACCGTTCCTACCAGCGACCATGTCCCCGAGCTGATAAACGCCCAATCCTCGCCGCTCGCGGGAATCGCCGCGATTGCCGATGCTGTGTCATGGCATGCCGGAACGATCAGCTTGGTGCCTCCTAACGCGGTGAGTTTCGCAAGATCTCCGCCGATGCTGCCGACGATCGAACCCGTAGGCACGATCTTGGGCGCCGCTGAAATATCCAGCCCGAGCGACTCAAATATCTCCTCGCACCACTCCTGCCCGCCTAAACGGACCAGCTGGGTGTGCGTTGCGTTGGTGTACTCCGCCACGCGATGTCCGCCCAGTCGGTAGGTCACATATTCAGGCAGGTTGAGCCAGAATGTCCCGGGACGCCCGCCTGCCAGTTTGTCTGCGTACAACTGATAGAGCGTGTTCAACCCCAGCAACTGAATACCGGTCAATGAATAAAGCCGCGACGGAGAGATAATTTCGTGGACCTTTTTTTCTGCCCTCTGTGTTCGTTCATCCCGGTAGCAAAAGGGATGTGCAAGTGGATCGCCGTTTTCATCCAGGCGAAGGTAATCAACAGCCCAACCATCCACGCCCACGGAGGCGATCCCTTCCGCCGCGGCGTCAGCGCATAAACGCAACCCATCTTTCACTCCGTGTAATATCCGTCCAATATCCCACCGCAGTCCGTCCTGTGTAGCAATCGGGCCATTCGGGAAACGATGCATCACCTGCATCTGTGGTTGGCCTTGCTTCCATCTCAAAAGCGACACACGGCAACTCTGTGCGCCCAAATCTACCGCAACCAGAGCCGCTCTTTTCGCCGACGTCTCCATCGTTCTGGCTCTCGATCGGCCCCGCCTCGCGGGGACACTTACCCTACCTCAGAAAAGCTTCCGTAAGACCACCATCCACGGGTATCAGATGACCCGTCGTGCAGCGAGACTCCGGCCCGGCCAGAAACAGAATCGCTGCCGCGCAATCTTGGGGATCAATGGGCTGATGCGTTAGAGTCCGCCTGGCGTAAAACTCCGCCAGCAGTCCGCGCAGTTCTTCATCCGTCGCCTGCGAATCAAACTTGATTTCATATTTCGTGAGCGATGCTATCACGCGGTCGCGCGGAAACATCGTCGAACCTTTCACTACCGTAGCGGGGCTGATTCCGTTTACTCTCACCTTTGGTGCAAGTGAAATGGCCAGTTCGCGCACAAGATGGCTGAGCGCCGCCTTGCTCACGTCATACGCTTCACTGCCGCGCTTTGCCACCACCGCATTCGCGGAGCTTGTCAGCACGACGCTCCCGTCCAGATCCTGCTCGCGCAGAATCTTGGCAAGCTCGTCCGCCAACCGATGATTAGCGGTCACATTAATGTCCAGCGTCGTGTCCCACTGTCCATCGTGAATCACCCCGTCGGGCGACGATGGGAAAACCGCGGCAGTATTGATCAGGATGTCTATCCCGCCATATATGGCGATCACTTCCCGAAATGCCTTGCGAATCGCTTGGCGATCCCGGATATCGATGGACACCACCGTGGCTGCTTCCTGGCTTGCGGTTTTTTGTAGATGCGCTGCCGTTCTCGCTGCCGCGTCTTTGTCGCGGTCCGCAACCACTACGTGCGCTCCACGTTGCGCCGCCTGTAGGGCAGTGGCTTGGCCTACTCCATGGCCTCCTCCGACCACCACGACCACCCGCCTACTCAGTCCCTTTTCGGGTGGTTGCCGCCGGATTTTTGCTTCTTCGAGCTGCCAGTACTCAATACGGAATGCTTCTGAGGGCGGCAGCGCCACGTAATTCTCATGGACGGTAAAAGCCTCCGTGTTTGCCGCTGCCCCCGCTTGCGGCAAAATCTCGGGAGCCTTCCCGCTTCCGAGAGCGGTCGCGCCTTCCATCACGTGAATCGCGTTGGTGTAAAACTCCCCGGTGATTCTCGCTTCCGTTTTGTTTTTGCCAAAACTAAACATGCCCATGCCAGGAATCAGCACGACCGTGGGATTCGCATCCCGCATTTTTGGTGAATCGGGGGCCGCATACGAGTCGTAATACTGCTTGTACTCTTGACGATAGACTTCCAGCCCTCCTTCGAACTTCTCGCGAAGCCCGCTCAACTTGAGCGAAGGTTCCCAATCCACGAACAGCGGCCGAATTTTCGTTCGAATGAAATGATCGGGACAGCTTGTTCCCAAATGAGCCAGCTTTGCCGCATCTCGCGAATTGACGAATCGCAAGACCTCCGCGCTATTGCTGAAGCTTCCTATCATGCGTTGTCGCACGGACACCCGCCCGCGGATGAACGGAAAAATGTCGATTGCCAATTCGTGCTGATTATCGAGCGCCGTTGTAGCTGCGCCACCAAAGAGCTTGCTTTCCTTCTCTTCCACGTGCTGCACGACAAATTGACCTAGCTGGTCAATGATCGTCAGCGTATTCAAATAGCATTCCCTCTGCGTCTCTCCCCAGGTGAACAAACCATGCCCGCCCAAAACTATTCCGTCGCATCCCTTGCTGGCGCTCACTGCGTCGCGCAGCATCATCGCCAGTTCGAATCCCGGCCTCTGCCACGGCAGCCAGATCAACCGGTGCTCAAATCGCCGATTGAACTCCTCCATTTTCTCGCGCCCATTCGCTGCCGCTGCCAAGGCAATTCCCCAGTCCGGATGTAGGTGATCGATATGATCGATTGGAATAAACCCATGAAGTGGAGTATCAATCGATGCTGCCACAGTGTTGTTCCCAAACGCGCACAACGGGTACATCTCCACCATTTCGTCTTCAAATTTCACGCCGCGATATCGCTTTGCCGCGGCATGCAACTTCTCGAGATATAACGTCGCGAACCCTTTCCTTTGAATGCTCCCGACATCTCCGCCGCTTCCCTTGATCCATAAAACTTTTGCTGTGCTTCCGTCCAGTGGGTCTTTCTCTTCAATTTTGGAGCTGGTGTTCCCGCCGCCGAAATTTGTTATTCGCAGGTCGGATCCCAGTAAGTTCGAGCGGTAGCGCAGCAATTCCGGTTGGTCGAGGCTCTTCACAACCTGGTCGTCCCACCTATCTTCGAGATATCGCAGTTTCTCTTTAGATTTCTGAGGAGATAGCATGGTCGGCTTTCACGCGAGCAAGTTGCCCGGTTAATTCACTTTTCCAGCACCACGAGCGTCCTTGCACGATACGCTCGGGGGAACAAGACTGCAATAGGTTAATTCTTTCAATAGAGAAATAAGGCCCGCCCTGGCCTGGTGCGTTCGCCGTGATCCCGGAACCGCTCATCCCTGGGCTTGCGCCGCGCCGGTCACCCTCAGCTTGCCGCCCGGGCTCTTTTCGCCAGGGACGTGGCCGTAACCAGCTTGTGGGCAATGTAATTGTAGGGCGGCACGGTCTGCCCATTGAGGATTCCCAATCCCAGTTGGATCAATCGCGGGCCATAGCTACCTGCTTCATGCGATACCGAAGCAATGTAGGGTGTGCCCGCAGTCTTCATCTCCTCGAGAGCCTCTTGGATACAATCCTGGCCGACGATCGCAACGTCTTTCTCTCTCTTCATATCCCTTACCGCCTGAAGAGCTCCCAGCCCGCTAGTATCGGTGGCTGCTGCAATCAACAACCCGCGGTTTTTCGAATGCCGGCGAAGGAAGTTTTGCACCAGCCGGCAGCTCTTTTCTCGCAATCCTTCTCCGTCCACCAAGACGTATGCGTCGTGCTTCAGGCTAGGAAGCCGTGAGCGCACCCCTGCAAATGCGCCGGTGATGCGGCTCTGCACGAGCGGTCCCGCCTCCTCGATCCCCAACCCAAGGATTTGGCTAACCTGTCCGCCCCAATGGGTCTTGGCAAAAACGGCCAAATACTGCCCCGCCTCAAAACCAACCCGGTAATTATCCACTCCAAAATAAGTGGCGTGTGGATGGGGGATGTCTACGGCGATCAGAGGAATCCCTGCTCCGGCGATTTTGTCGGCGATAGCCGGCGCGATTCGCTGATCGATCTGAAATTCGATCACCAGGTCAACCTGCTGCCGGACAAATTCTTCCGCATTGCGCACTGCTATTTGCGCATCATAGTGGTTGTCCAAGACCAGCAAATCCACTCCCGCCGAATTCGCCGCCGCCTGCAAACTTTCTCTCACTCCTTCGGAGAACGGCATCTCCGACGATTCGCCGCCGAAGCCAAACCGGACTTTCCTCGGTCGGGAAACCATCCGATACAGGCCATTCTCTGAATGCGCCAGGTAGCCGCGGTGCACCAGCGTCTTTAGAATCCGGTATACGGTCGTCTTGGAGATCCTGGTTCGTTGATATATTTCCTCGAGCGTCCTCGGACTATTCTCCTTCTGCATCAATTCCAGAACGTCCAGTGCTTTAGATAGAACGGGAATCAGGTACAGACGTCCGGGAAAGGATTTGCCCATGCTGGTTTGCCTCGGCGCGAAAACTCCCAGGAATTATATCCCCAACCGCGAGTTTCAATACAGATATTCCTTTTGTATTGACAGCTCGCTTCTCTGGCACTACAGTCGCGTGTCGCCGTCCTTCCCTTTTCGTCTCAAGGTGTTCCTGGGTGCCCGGCGTCTGCTCCGATTGTCTCAAGAAGAAAAGAGGAACGTTTGCTCGCACCAAATCCCCCCTTAGGCGTGTTATTACACTGGCTTGGTGGCTTGGCGTCCGCTAGCTTTTACGTTCCCTACCGCCGAGTGAAAAGCTGGTCTTGGGAAACCTATTGGTTAGTCGGCGGTTTCTTCAGTTGGATCATCGCCCCTTGGTTTTTGGCTTTCGTGATGACCCGCAACGTGGCCCAAGTACTTCATGAGACTCCGGCGAGCAGCCTCTTCTGGACCTACACATTCGGCGTTCTTTGGGGGCTGGGTGGTCTTACCTTTGGGCTCACCATGCGCTATCTCGGCATGTCCCTGGGTATGGCCGTGGCTCTCGGTTATACCGCCGTTTTCGGGACGTTGGTGCCGCCCATATTCCGCGGCGAATTTAGATCTGAGGTATTGGGCACCTCCTCAGGGCGAACCATTCTGGTGGGTGTTGTAGTCTGCCTCCTGGGCATCATTTTTGCCGGCATGGCGGGTATGTCGAAGGAAAAGGAGATGTCAGCGGAGCAGAAGCGCGCCTCAATTAAGGAGTTTGATTTGAAGCGTGGCCTTTTGGTCGCAACCTTCTCGGGAGTTATGAGCGCGTGTTTCGCCTATGGTCTCGCAGCTGGCGATCCCATCAAGGCCCTCACCGTAAGACATGGCACTTCGCCCATTTGGCAGGGACTTCCGGCACTAATCGTCGTACTTCTCGGCGGATTCACTACTAACTTCATTTGGTGCGTGATCCTCAATGTGAGAAATCACACTGGGTATCAATATTTTTCCACTCGCATCCGCAACGCGGGTCCCAACCGAACGGACGAGCCGATTCTAGAAACGGTCACAGATGCCCCCGGCGAGGAAATGGCTGCAGCCGCCCCAATTTCTGCCAGCAAATCTGCACTAACAAAAGCGCCCATGCTCCCGAACTACTTGTTCTCAGCTCTGGCGGGAACAACTTGGTATTTTCAGTTTTTCTTCTATACCATGGGTGAAACCCAGATGGGCCGATTCAAATTTTCTAGCTGGACCCTGCACATGGCCAGCATCATTATCTTCAGCACACTGTGGGGCATTGCCCTCAAGGAATGGAAAGGTTCTGGCGCGCGCACGAAATTGCTGGTGGCCCTCAGCCTGTTGGTACTTGTGGGTTCAACGATGATTGTAGGCTATGGCAACTACATTGGTACGGCGAGCAAATCAACACAAGCCGCATCTTCATACTGAATCAGGTTCGCCAATGAAATTGCGCGTTGCAGTAAAAAATTCGGTGCGCGATGCCTAGCACACCGCGCTCACTAGCATCTCCCCGCGTCGTTAATATCCACGACCTCCGCCATCTGGCGCAACGCCGTCTCCCCAGAGTAGTCTTCGACTATCTTGACGGCGGTGCAGAGAGTGAAGTCACTCTTCGGGAAAACTGCCGGATATTCGATGACGTCACCTTTCGCCCTCGGCAAGCCGTTGCCATTCCCGAATGCGACCTCCGCACTCGGGTTCTCTCCGGCGATTTAGCCTTCCCCGCCATCTTAGCCCCCATTGGTTACAGTAGATTGATGCATCCCGGCGGAGAAGTCGCGGCGGCAGCCGCAGCGGAGGAGGCGGGCCTTGCCTACACTCTATCCACAATTTCTGGTCACAAACTGGAAAATGTCCGCGCCGCTTCAAAAGGACCCGTCTGGTATCAACTCTACTTGGTGGGTGGGCGCGAGGTTGCTGAAGCGGCCATTGACCGCGCTCGTCGCGCCGGATTCTCGGCACTGGTCGTGACTATCGACACTCCCGTGGCGGGAATGCGCGAACGCGATCCGCGCAACGGAATGAAGGAACTCTTGGGCGGCTCAATATTTTCCAAACTGCCTTTCCTGCCACAGATGTTTACACGTCCTCGATGGCTCGTGTCGTTTCTTATCGATGGGGGCGTGCCAAAGCTAGAGAACATCGTTATTCCAGGTAAAGGACCGATGTCCCTCATGGACGTCACGGCTGCTCTTGCTCGGGCTGTCGTCACCTGGGAAGACATTCGCTGGCTCAAGCGCATCTGGACCGGGCCGGTGGTGGTCAAAGGGGTGCTCACTGCCGACGATGCCAGGCGTGCGGTAGACCAAGGCGCAGCCGCAATGGTCGTCTCCAACCATGGGGGACGTCAGTTGGATGGCGCTCCAGCCACTTTGAGAGTGCTCCCAGAGGTGGTTGCCGCCGTCAACGGCCAAGCCGAAGTCCTTATGGATGGCGGGATTCGCCGAGGCAGCGATATCGTAAAGGCGATTTGTCTTGGTGCACGCGCCGTTCTAGTGGGTCGTGCATACGCATTCGGCCTCGCCGCTGCGGGAAAGCCGGGTGTTGCGCGCGCGCTCGAGATTTTGCGCCAGGATGTGGAACGTACTCTGCGCCTCCTCGGTTGTTCGTCCATCTCCGCGCTGAATTCCTCCTACTTAAACATTCCTAAGCATTGGTGAGTGCGGCCATTTACAATTCCCACAGAGCCAGCGCCGACCGATGCAACCAATACCTCACGATCTACGTGCCATCATCCTCGACTACGGCATGGTTCTCTGCCGCCAGCCTGCGCTCGGAGAAATTGATCGAATCACCCAAATTTTTGGCGTTGATCACCCCACCTTTTGGCAACTCTACGAAAGGCACCGCGGCGCCTACGACAAGAATGATATTGGAGGTAAGGAGTATTGGAGCCGTTTTGCCAGTGACACGAACACTTCTCTCGATGACGATACCCTCAAGAAGTTACTGCGCTGGGACATCGAGATATGGAGCAATCTTGAAGAACCTCTGCTCGCCTGGGCACGGTCCTTGCGAGCAGCAGGTTTTCAGACGGCTCTCCTCTCAAACTTGCACCTCAGATTTTCCGCTCACATCCGCTCAAATTCAGAATTGTTTGAGTTGTTTGATCACTTGATCTTTTCCTCGGAAGTACGTCTCATTAAGCCCGATCCCGCAATATTTCTTCACTGCCTCGAGGCTCTGGGCGTGAAGCCAGAGCAAACTCTGTTCATTGACGATCGGGAGGCGAATGTGGAGACCGCCATGGCGCTGGGAATCTACGCGATCAAGTACCAGTCTGTGCCTCAGCTGGCCGCAAATCTAAAGGCTTTGCAATGCCAGCAAGAATTCAAAACAATTCCCAGTATTACCCCCTTCACGGAACCGTAACAACGCGATCCAAATCCAGCCGCAAGCCTCCGAGAATTCCGGACGGCAGGGCTTCGAGGTTCACCATATCTTGAGGCACGAATCGTTCGCCATACCTCTGATGGAGCAATCGATAAGTGGGGAGCGCACGGCCAGCCAACGAATTGATGGCTGTATTGCCCACAATAATGCGCAGGTTATTTTCTCCGGCCCGCAGAAGCCTGGTTACGTCAATTGTATACGGCGGATGCCACAAGAACCCTGCGCGCTCACCGTTGACCCAAACCTCCGCCGCTTCGCGGACCGGCACTTCAAGATAGGCTTTCATGCTGTGCTGCGGCAGCGGAGTGGGTTCCTCAATCGGCGTAGCTCGTCCGAAATCGAGCAGGCCATTGGTTCCTGGGGTCAGGTCCTCGGAGGAGAGATCGAACGCTTTCAGGTAGCTACCTTGACCGGAATAATACTTGAACGCCGGATCTTCGCCCCAGGAATGAAGCTTGGCCATGGGGATAGTTTGGTTTCTGCCATTGAATGCAACTTCCCAATCCGTGGTGAGGTCGATTATTTTTGTGCGCGATCGTGCCGTCGGCTGGGCTTTCTTAATTTGAGTCGCGGAATCCGTGAGAAGGATCAATCGTGACTCGTAAGGCTGCAAGTCGAACTCCACGGAAGCGGGGTTCTCCACTGGAGAAACCCCGCCCGTAAACGGATCCCACCACTCAGCATGTTTCGCGGGGTGTCGAAATGTCGCCTGCACGTGATGCGATTGATTGCTGGTGTTGGCAATGAAATACAAATCTCCAAGCGCCAGCTTTCGATGGACGAACCCGATTCGTGGAGCCCTAGGAGAAAAAACGAGATCGGGAGTGAGATAGGTTGCGAGAGAAGCACCAAGCTGCGTCTCATCGGAAATGAAATGACCTCCTGTGTCGTTCGCACGGAATAGGTATTGCGAGATTTCTCGAATCCGCCGGCCGTCGGTTTCCGCCTCCAGGAGACCCGGCGCCATGGAGGGCAAGCTGTGCGCGGCAATGACAATACCTCCGTGCTGGGCATATTCTTTAATTTTCTGGTATGTCGCGAGCGGTAGCCGTTCTACTGCCGGCAGGATCAACGCTGCGTATGGAATGCCCACGACATCAATTGCTTCTGCGTCGATCAGGTCCACATTGAATCCAGCGTCGAGAACCTGTTGAATAGCAGAACTCACGGGCGAATTACCCAGGGATTCATCAATGCTGAAATTCGAGATCGGAGTGTTCAATCCGGCTTGACTTTGACTAATGAGTGGACTCGTGGGATCAATTCTGGCAGAGAATGTTGACCAAACATCGTCAGTGGGTAAGAACAACGCCACATCGTTGGCGGGCTTTCCCTGCCGAAGAGCGAAGCTGACGCGTTGAAGATAGCGCGCCAGGTCCGGCATCACAAAGGACCATGGGTTGTGAGCATTGAGGGCGGACGCCGCATACATCCGCCATCCAGGTTCCCCTGCCTCTTTTGGTGAATACGGCCACCCGTGCCCAACCAATTGATTGATGCCTTGCAAGAAGTGCAGATCGGCTTCGGCCTTCAGGTCCAGAGGCGTGGCGCGAAACGCGGGGGAATGCAACCACGTCCAGGTTTCCGAGGAGATGACGGGACTGCCAAAAAGATGGCCGGCCGACGCTGCCCACCGGGTGTCTGAGAATTCTCGCCACATCAACAAGGACGCCTTGCCCTCGCCTTCTGGAAGATCTTCGTAGCGGTTGCTCGAGAGTGTAACGGGTGGAAATCCATAGGTCTGCGATCGAAGTAAGGTGTGGTGCGCCTGCGCCCAAGCATGCAACGGAGCAAGGAAGCGCTCGTTCGCCAGTTCAGTGAGCGTCCTTCCCCAATCATGCCGAACGGAGGAAGTCAACGGGCCTGCATCGCCGATCAGCGCTGGCAAGTAGGGAAAGAGATCATACCCGCGTCGTGCGCGAAACTGCTCCATCAGATCGCCACTCCAATTGGATCCGTAGTCCTCCAAGCTATCGCTAAAGACTGCGTATGGAGGTTGCTTGCCAAATGCTTCCATCAACCGGTCCCCCACTGCGTGGAGATGAGTCAGGATCGCCGTTCGATCATAATGGTCGAGCACGAAACCCTCGGCGCCAACCGCTGGACGCTTCACCATCATCCCGGTCCGACTTGATATAAAGAAAATCGCGCAGCTCGCATCTTTTAACGGAAGAGCAATTCTCAAACGGCTATCTACGACCGGCGACAGTTGTTTCGCTTCCTGCAACGAAAGCTGGCGTGCTCTCAAGGGAGCTATGAAGACAGTGATCAGCTGCTCGCCAGTCATAATGTCGGGCACAGCGATTGAGTCTGCCCCGGGCGCGACTGGTATCGTTTCGATACGTAACTCTCTGGCTGCTTGAGTTACTGGTATGTGCGGGCCGCCAAAAGGCCAGCCGCTCCCCAATGTGATGTCAACGCGCAGGCCAAGTTTCCTAGCCGAAGTGGCGGCAAAGCGAATCGCTTCGATGTGTTCGTCGGAGAGAAATGGCAGATTGTGGAAGCCAGTTCTCGAGTCATCGAGCGCAAGAGGGTACAGGGTGGCGATCTCGACTCCACCAATGCCTTCCGCCTTCATTTGTTCGAGCTCTCGCTGCAATTCGGGCTTCGTGACTGCCGGGCCAAACCACCACCAGCGCATCATAATCCGGCAGTCATCTGGCGGATTCGCGAATGACTTTTCGAGAAGCGCCAAGCTTTCGTCCCGGGGCTCCGCGTCCCCGTAAAGTTGCACGAACCAAGCAGACAGAAGAATGAGGATCATCATCTTGCTGTTGAGCGTGCCATTTTTCATAAGCGAGACCCTGTTCGAGATTTTGACCTCGAATCGAATCCTGACCGCTGTCGAGCGCACAAACTCAGAGCTGCTGCCACAAACAGCAAGCCCGCTTGTATTCTGCTGTTCATGGCCCCATTCTGCCACAGCTTCACTCGGAGTCTGTGGAATGCTGAGGGATGCGAGCTTTGCTCTTTAACGCCCGTCCGGGCGGAGGCTATCGGCCGTTGGCCTAGGTTTCCGGGGAGGGGCCCACTTCCTCCTCGGTCGGGTACCGGAGCTCGCTGCGAGAACGCTTCAGCAGTTGGAGGCCTAGCGCAAGAACCGTAAGTGCGGTCGACCTCCCAGCCTTACCCCATGGCCCTTCCATCCGGAGACTTAGCATCAGATAAAGTACGGAGCCGACAGCCCGCCCATAAGATCAGCTCTCACATGGCTGGATCGGCGGTGCCCGCTGGTCCGACGCTCAATCCTCCCGACAGTTCGACTTGGTCTTTCGCCCATGGACTCATCCTCTCGACCATTCCATCTGGCATCAAGTCCGTCCTCCAATGGTCCGTCGGCATTGTAAAGCGGTGCGAGATAGATCCCATGCCGTGCAGCAATTGTACCAATCTCGTCGACCCGCTCCTGAGTGATGAATCCTCTTCCCTGAGAGAAAGCCTCGAACCGGTGTTCCAAAGCAAGAGCCATGCCTTCGAGTAAACAGCCATGAACCACATCGGGGAACGGATGCCGATTCAGAACTCCATGAAAATCCGGCGTGAACTTCATTCCGCCAGTGATTTGTCCCAGACCTCCGAAGAAGACTTTGGCGTCAAGCATCTCCGCCGTTGGAGACAAGTTCTTCGGGTAGCCCGCATCGCAAACAATTGCGTCAGGCGCGATCCGGCCCAACAGAAGCGACGGGGACGCCAGACTCGCCGCGCAGATCACGACGTCGGCCTCTGTGGAGAATTGCTGGAGATCCGTCGCGACCTCGACCTGAACTCCATCGTCTTGCAACTCCGCTGCGAGCCTACGTAGTCGCTCCACTTTGCGTGCGCTGAGCAGCACGCGCTTCACGATCGGCGCCAGACAACGGGCACAGCCGGAACCCACATCTCCTGTTGCTCCAACGATGAGCAGCGTTGATCTTGAGAGGTTCCGGCCCTCTAGCGCACACATCTTCTGGATGCCCTGAACGATGAAAGCAACTGTCAACGTATTGCCTGTCGTGAAGACCGTATGATGTCTTTCCGGAAGCTGATCGAAGTTGCCCTCAATCAGAATGGAGCTGAATCCGCCGAGACTCACAATTTTCGCTCCTGCCTTGATGGCGCAGGCGGCCGCCCCTCGGACGCGGGCAATGTTCTCGTGCACGTAGGCTGCTTCCAGACGGTCGGGAGGAATGAAGGAGTCGATGTACAGGCCGCGCGCCCTCGCGGCCCCGCTCTTCGTGCGGATGATCGATCCGACGTCGACATGGCAGACAGCTCGGGGTGGAATCCAAGGAAGAATGTCCTTGATCTCCTCGTCCGGCAGTGGCGTACGCTCGGGTCCGCGCAGGACAGCAAGTACGTCGGCAGCCGTTCGCCAACTCTCCTGATGCCCGATCAGAGCGAAATCGGCGTCGATCGTCCGCGCTCCCGTAGTTACACTGGCAACTGCGTCACCCATCTGAGTGTTACCTCCCCGGGTATGCCCAGCATGTCCAGCGTTTTCAGATACTGTTGCAGCGACGCTCCGCGAAGCTCGGCTGCCGACAAGCTGACCTCGAACAGTGATGGCTTCACGCAGCTGGCGTGGCACACTTCGCAATGTCCATCCTTGCATTCCTTCGCCAGCATCTGCGCGAGGGCGGTCATCACATCCAGATGCAGCCGGTAGACCTTGTCGTCGAAGCGCTGCGCGTCTCGGGCTCGCTCCGCCCTGAGAATCGACATAGCGTGATCGACGTGTTCTCCTTCCTCCGCTGCGATGCGGGCAAAGGTCTCGCCTAGACTCCCCGGTCCCACCTTCCCGACGCGGGAATAGCTTGCGACGGCGAAGGATTCCAGCATGATTTCCTGGACGATCAGGCAGCCGATAAAGTCCCGCTCGGTGATGCAGCGCAGGAAGGCGTCGCGGAGCCGCTTCCAATGTTTTGCGTCGACGTTATTGCAGACCTCCACTCCAATCTTGCGGCCCTCAGCAGCGAACGCAGCGGCATGGCCCCGTTCACACTCCGAATGCTCCAAGGCATCGGCTACTTCTGCGGGATCGTCACAGATCTCCGATAAGGAGGTGTAGTTCATCGCCGCGAGTAGTTCCCCGGTCATCGCCTGTGCCAGGATGTCCTGCCAAATCGGAGCACTTGGCGAGAGAGAAGTACATTCCATCGGTGAGCAGTTAACATCAATAAGTGGTTCCATGTTTTCTCCTGAACAGATAATTAAGCTTTACGACTGTGTTCCCACGCGTTTTCTACTGCGCGAAGCGCTGAATAAAGATTGCTTGTGCACCGGCTTTCATGCCCCGCTGGCCTGCTCCTTCCATCGTTGTTCGTTCACGCCGAACACGAGGAGCCACAGGAGTAGCGATGCCGCCCCGAGGATGCCGAAAGCCGCAATGTAGGGGAACAGACGGTATCCGAGCGGCAGATACAGGAAGCTCAGCCAACCCAAACCTCCAAGTACCGACAACACGCCCAGAATCCGAGGCAGGAAGGTGGACCTGATCATGAGGTAGCCCGTCAGGAGTGCATAGAATCCGAAAAATACCAAGGCGATCCCGGCGCCATGGTCATTCACCTTAAGAAAGAGGAGCGCCAGCGCCTGCAACTGCTCAGCGCTGAATACATTTAAGTAGTGCGCGCCTCCCAAGACGAATAAGGGCGCGATAAAAAAGACGCGGCTAAAAGTCTTGATGACGCAACCTGCGAAGCCTAAGAATGCGGCAACCAAGGAGACGCTCCTGCCCGCCGGCTTAAGCAAGTCATAGAAGAGAGCTGTCGTAGCGATCTGGCACGCCATTTCGATGAGGTAGACTGCGAAACCCAACTGAAACAAGTCCCTGTGTGTAAGTATGTTGGTCGCCGTAGCCGCGGCGTCGCCGTCTACCACCAGGCTGCCGCTCACGAAACCCTGGGCGAATATTCCGGTCAGTATGGTGAGGAGATAGAAGGCACCGGTAATCCTGGCCTTTAGACGCGGCGACGTTTCTGTGATCCGTTCCATCATTACCGCTGTGCCCATAATCGTTTCTCCTTAGGCGATCGATTGAATCAGAAGCATGCGAATCAGATGAGTCCAAGGCCAGAGATCGGGCTGAAAACTCATCTCCATCTATCTCCAGGCTTCTTTACGAAAGTTGCTGGAATATAGGGCCAAAGGAATCACCATCAGATCTTTCCCGTCATGAAAAGATCAGCCCAACGCCAGGCGCGCTTTCTCGCTCCACTTCGGGACGTTCACGCCCTTCACCATGAGCCACAGGCAAAGTGACAATTCTCCGATTAAGGCAAACACCAGAATGAGGAAGATCCTCCCTACGTATGCGGGGGCGAGGATGAGCGTGAAGCTATTCGCCAGATAACTCAGACCGGCAATCGCCATCAAAATGCCAAGAGTCCTGGGGAAATAACCCGACCTGAAAAGCAAATACCCATACACCAGACATGCAAAGCCAAAAAATACGAGGTAAATGCCAAAGCCGTAGTCATGCAACTTGAGAGAGATTTTCACTAGAGCGTGCAGCTGATGAGGTTCAAACGCCTTCAGGTAATCTGCGTTCCCCGAAAGGAACAATGCCGCAAAAAGACATAGCTTGCTGACGGCTTCAATAGGGAATTCAACGATGTTGAAAAACACCGCGACCAAAGCAAGATTCTTGTTCACCGGGCTGAGCAATACATATAAGATCATCGTTAGCGCGACAGCACACACAAGCAATATCAGCTCGCCGGCAATACTGATGCGCCACAGCGACTCGGAGGCCGCAATATTGTTGGCTGTGGCTGTAACATCTCCGGACACCACGAGTTTGTCTCTGACGAAAAACTCACTGCAGAAACCGATGACTATGATAATCAGATACAGCACGCCACCGATTCGTGCGTAAACTTGCGGCGAAGTTTCTGTGATCCGTTCCTTCATTACATCTGTA
>Ga0066710_100001334_pt1 | contig 18210 bp, 14 predicted proteins | sample GraSoiAngelo_159_FD_79666 | JGI IMG/M metagenome (GOLD analysis project Ga0066710, IMG submission 79666) | Grasslands soil microbial communities from the Angelo Coastal Reserve, California, USA - 14_1009_16_40cm | ecosystem: Environmental > Terrestrial > Soil > Grasslands | place: USA... | reverse complement strand
GCGCCCGGCTCTCCCCCGACGGCCCTCGCCCGAGGGCCTGCTGCGCGAAATCGCGCGCCTGCTCGCGCAGCAGGTCGACCCGGAGCTGCTCTTCCAGGCGATGGCGGAGGGGCTCCGAGAGCTCCTGCTCGCGGACCGGGCCAGCCTGGCGCTCTACGATCCGCACCGCGATCAGTTCGAGATCGTCGCCCTCGCCCTGCACAAGGGGAGCCGGCTCGGCAAGGGGTGGACCATCCCGCATCAGGGCAGCCAGGTCGGGCGCGCGTTCGACTCCGGTGAGCCGTACTTCACCGTGCACGGCTCGGGGTTGGTCCTCTATGAGGATCGTCCACTGTTCGAGGAGGGCATGCAGAGCGGGCTCGTCGTCCCGATCGTGAGCGACGGTCAGCCCATCGGCACACTCAACACGGACTCGCGGCGCGTCCGCGAGCGCACGACGGAGGAGATCGAGTCCCTGGTCAAGGTGGCGACTCAGTTCGCGGTCGCGGTGGCCACCTCGGAAAAGCTCCATGCGCTCATGCCTGGCGCGGCGATCCAGGGCCCGGACGGCCGGCACGTGGGGGCGAAGGTGCTGCTCGCCGAGTGTCCGTCCCTCCGCGAACAGGCCGCGAAGCTCGCGACCATGGCGCGAGCGGACGCCACGGTCCTCATCACGGGCGAGACGGGCACCGGCAAGGGGCTGGTGGCGCGGGCGCTCCACGAGCTCAGCCGGCGCGCCCCGGCGCCCTTCGTCAAATGTGACTGCGCCGCGCTCGCGCCGACGCTCATCGAGACCGAGCTCTTCGGGCACGAGCGGGGCGCCTTCACCGGCGCACAGGCGCGCCGCATCGGCTGCTTCGAGGCCGCCCACCGCGGCACCCTCTTCCTTGACGAGGTCGGCGAGCTCCCGATCGAGCTCCAGTCGAAGCTGCTCGGCGTGCTTGAGGATCACCATCTCATCCGGGTGGGGGGCACGACTCCGGTCGCCGTCGACGTCCGTGTGATCGCCGCGAGCAATCGTGACCTCCGCACGGAGGTCGATGCGGGACGGTTCCGACGCGACCTGCTCTACCGCCTCGACGTACTGCGCCTCGACCTCGCCCCGCTGCGCGAGCGGCCGGAGGACATCCAGCCCCTGGCGGAGCACTTCCTGCGCGTCCGCAGCGGCCGCCTCGGGCGCCGGCCCCCGCCAATCACGCCGGCCGGGCTCGAGGCGCTGCGCCGCTACACGTGGCCGGGCAACGTGCGAGAGCTCGCGAACGTGATGGAGCGCTGGGTCGTGCTCGGCGAGGAGTTCTCCGTCGATCGCGCGCCCGAGCCCGGGTTGGGGGGCCGCGGCACCCTCCTCGGCTCGCCCACCGAGAACGAGCTGCTGCCGCTCGCCGAGCTCGAACGGCGGCACATCCTGCGTGTGCTCCAGTCGACCCGCGGCCAGATCGCCGGCCCGCGGGGCGCGGCGGGCATCCTCGGCATGCACCCGAACACCCTGCGCAGCCTGATGGCCCGTCTCAACATCCGCCGCGACGCCACCTAGAGCCCGACGGATCGTGACCGCGCTCACGCTATTTCGTGAGCCGCTTGTGCCTCACCGCTCGAACGTCGCTCCGGTCGGCCTTTCCGCCTGGCACGAGGGGTGCTCAAGCAAACGGCACGAGATTTCGCGTCTCCCAAGACAGGAGGCTGCATGCCGGCAGGAAAATACATCGGCGCGCGGGTGCAACGCGTCGAGGATCCCAAGTTCATTCGCGGCAAGGGGCAGTACGTGGGTGGGATGGTGCTCCCGCGGATGGTGCACCTGGCCTTCATTCGAAGCCGACACGCCCACGCCCGCATCGGCAACATCGACGTCACGCGCGCCCGCGCGCTGCCCGGCGTGGTCGGCATCTGGACCGGCAAGGATCTAAAGGACCGCTTCGAACCGATCCGGCCGGCGATCATCCCGCAGGTCGTGCCCCGCTTCAAGGCGTGCGCCTGGTACCCGATCACGTGGGACAAGGCGCGCTTCGTGGGCGACATCCTCGGCGTTGTCGCCGCGGAAAGCCGGTACGTCGCCGAGGATGCCGTCGAGCTGGTCGACATCGACTACGATGAGCTGCCGATCGTCTCCGATCCCAAAAAGGCGCTCGAGCCCGGCACCGCGCTCGTCCACGAGGAGTGGGGCGACAACGTCATGGAGCACGTCGAGCACAGCGCGGGCGACGTCGCCGGCGCGTTCGCCAAGGCGGCGGCGGTGGTGAAGCAGCGGTTCCACACCGGCCGGCACCAGGCGCTCCCGCTCGAGACCCGCGGCGGCCTCGCGGATTACGACCTCGGCATGAAGACGATGCAGTACTGGACGTCGAGCCAGGTCCCCCACCTGGTACGTACGCAGCTCTGCGGCATCCTTCGCTTCCCGGACCACAAGCTCACCGTTGTCGCCCCGGACGTCGGCGGCGGCTTCGGGCTCAAGTGCCACATCTTCCCCGAGGAGCCGGTCATCTGCTTCGTGGCGATGGAACTCGGGCGACCCGCGCGCTGGATCGAGGACCGCCAAGAGGCCTTCGTCGCCTCCTTCCACGCCAAGGACGAATTCGTCGAGGGCGAGCTCGCGGTCGACGAGGAGGGCACCATCCTCGGCGTCAAGGCAAGGATCGTCGGCGACGCCGGCGCGTACTGTCCCTACCCGTTCCCCTCCTCGTTCGAGCCGGTGCAGATCGCCGAGATGATTCCCGGGCCGTACCACATCCGCAACTACCAGTACGACTGCTGGACGGTCGCCACGAACAAGCCGACCCTCGCGGTCTACCGGGGCGTGGGCGGCGAGTGCGCGGCGCTCGTCATTGATCACCTGATCGCGCTCGCGGCCCGCAAGATCGGCAAGGATCCCGCCGAGCTCTTCCGGAAGAACATGATCAAGCGTGAGCAGTTCCCGTACACGTCGGCGTCCGGGATGTACTACGAGCCGGGCGGTTACCTCGAGTCGTTCGAGAAGGCGCTCAAGCTGATCGACTACGATGCGCTGCGAAAGGAGCACGAGCAACTCCGCACGAAGGGCGTCTACCGCGGGGTCGGTATCTGCTCGTACACCGAGCAGACCGGCTACGGCTCGCGCTTCTGGAACTCGATCGGCGTCGACATGTCGTCGTACGAGTCGGCGCACTTCCGGATGACTCCGGGCGGCCAGGTGACCGTCGCGCTCGGCACGCATTCGCACGGGCAGGGCCAGCACACCGCGTTCGCGCAGGTGGTGGCCGAGCGGCTCGGAGTCCCGCTCGAAGACGTGGAGATCGTCCTCGGTGACACCAGCAAGACACCCTTCGGCTGGGGGACCTGGGGAAGCCGCTCGACGGTGACCGGCGGCGGCGCGCTCATGATCGGCTGTGAGCGCTTGAAGGAGCGCATCAAGCACGTCGCCGCGAAGCTGATGGAGGTCGCGGACGCAGACGTCGACTACAAGGACGGCGTCGTGGTCGTCAAAGGCGTGCCGTCGAAGCGGATGACGTTGAAGGAGATCGCGCGCGCCGTCGTGTACAACAAAGCCGGCCTCCTGCCGGAGGGCGAGGACGCGGGCCTCGAGCTCACGGCGACCTACGATCCGCCCCTCCTGACCTACTCCAACGCGACGCACGTCTCGGAGGTCGAGATCGAGCCGGCGACCGGCCAGCTGAAGATCCTGAAGTACGTGGTCGTCGAGGATTGCGGGCGCATGATCAATCCGATGCTCGTCGACGGCCAGATCCACGGCGCCGTCGCGCAGGGCCTCGGGGCCGTGCTCATGGAGGAGATCCCCTACGACGAGCACTGCCAGCCGCTCGCGACCTCGTTCATGGACTACCTCGTGCCGACCTCGGCCGACGTCCCGAAGATGATCGTCGACCACGTCGAGACTCCGTCGCCCATGGTGCCCGGCGGCTTCAAAGGCATGGGCGAGGGTGGCGTCATCGGCTCGCCAGGCTGCATCGTGAACGCCGTCTCGGACGCCTGCGCCGGCGCGCCGGTCGGGCGCTACCCGCTCACCCCCGAGCGCGTGCGACAGTACGCGCTGGCCGGCGGGATCGGAAAGGACGCAGCATGAAGTTCGGGGTGGCATACACGGTGGGGTCCGAGCCGGGACGGCCGATGCGGCAGGGCTTCGCCGCGGCGGTCGACGAGGTCAAGCTCGCGGACGAGCTCGGCTTCGACAACATGATGATCTCGTCGCAGCACTTCGAGGAGAACGACATCCTGCCCTCCCCCTTCGTCGCGTGCTCGTTCATCGCCGCGCAAACGAAGCGCATCCGCCTCGGGCCGGGCATCCTGCTCTTCCCACTCGCCTACAACCCGATCCACGTCGCGGAGGACGGCGCGGTGTTCGACGTCCTGTCGGACGGCCGCCTGAACTTCGCCATGGGTCGAGGGTTCCGGAAGGAGGAGTTCGCCGGCTTCGGCGTGAGTCGCAAGGAGCGAGGTCCGCGTGTGCGTGAGGGCACGACGATCATCAGGAAGCTCTGGAGCGAGGACCACGTGAGCAACGACGGGCAGTTCTGGAAGCTGAAGGACGTCTCGCTCCGCCCGAAGCCCAGTCAGAAGCCGAACCCGCCGATCTGGATCTCGGGCGAATGGGAGGGCGCGGTGCGGCTCGCGGGGGAGGTCGGCGACGGTTGGTTCGCCGATCCCAAGCAGCACATCAACATCGTCAAGCGGAACGTCGGCGCCTTCCACGAGGAGTATCGCAAGAGCGGCCGAGACCCCGAGCGCGCGCAGATCGGCATCTGGCGCGAGTTCTACGTCTCCGACTCCGACGAGAAGGCCTGGGCGGAAGCCGGCGAGCCGATGCGCGAGGAGTTCGCGAAGTACCTCTCCTGGGAGCACCTCGTCGACGACGAGGGCAACATCCTGAAGCCGGACCGCACCGACATGCTCGACTACCTGGTGAAGGACCGCTTCGTGGTGGGCGGGCCGGAGACCGTCATCCAGAAGCTCGGGGAGTTCAAGCAGGCGGGCATCACGCACTTCGTGGCGCACATCCAGTTCGTCGGGCTGGCGACCGAGCTCGTGAAGAAATCGATGCGCATCCTGATCGAGAAGGTCGCTCCGCATGTCTGACGCGGGCACGCGCTGACACCCGTGACGCCCGGTGAGCTGCTCGCGCAGGACGTCCCCGCCCTCCGCCTCCGGGCGGCGCTCGGCTTCCTCGACCCGTCGCGGCCGGACGCGGGCCTGACGCGCGACGTGGCCGTCCTGGTCCGCGACGGCCGCGTGGTGGCTGCGGGCTCCGCCGCCACCCCGCAGACGCAGGACCCTGCCGCGATCGAACTCGGCGGCGAGGACTACTGGCTCCTCCCCGGTCTGGTGAACGCGCACACGCACGGGCGCGGCGTCGGCTGGTTCCGGCTCGGCGCGGTCGACGACTCGCTCGAGCCGTGGATCTACGCGCTCGCGGGACAGCCGGGGCTCGACCCCTACCTCGACACCGTCTACCAGAACCTCCGCCTCCTGCGGGCGGGCGTGACGACCGCGCTCCACAGCCACTACCCGCGGAACCCGGCCGATCCCGACGAGCTCGAGGCGACGCTCCGCGCCTACCTCGACACCGGTCTTCGCGTCGGCTTCGCGGTGAACCTCTTCACGCGGAACGCGTTCGCCTACGACGACGCCGCGTTTCTCGCCGGCCTTCCCGCCGCTCTGCGCGGTCGCATCGATCGCGTGCTCGGCGGCGCCGCACCGCCGGACGTCGAGGGCTTCTTCGCGTCCGTGCGGGCGCTGACGCGTCGGTTCGCGGACGACGACCGAGTCCGCATCCTGCACGGGCCGGTCGCACCGCAGTGGGTCACGGACGCGGAGCTCCAGCGCTGCCGCCGCGAGGCGGATGAGCTCGGGGGCGGCGTTCACATGCACCTCCTCGAGACGCCGTACCAGCGCGCGGCCGCCTTGCGCGCGTACGGCGAGTCCTGGGTCGTGCACCTCGACCGCCTCGGCATCCTCGGGCCGCGGGTGTCCGTCGCACACGCGGTGTGGCCCGAGGACGACGACCTCGGGCGGCTCGCCGCGGCGGGCGTGACGGTGTGTCACAACCCGAGCTCCAACCTGCGGCTGAAGAGCGGGATCGCCCCGGTGCTGCGCATGCGCGGCCGTGGCGTCCGGGTCGCGCTCGGCGGCGACAACTCCATTCTCGGCGGCGAGGAGGACTTCCTTGCCGAGATGCGTCTCTGCGCGAGTCTCCACCGTCAGCCGGGCTTCGAGGGCGACGCGCTCGAGGCCCGCGAGGTGCTCGCGATGGCGAGCGTCCACGGCGCCGTCGCAGCCCGGTTCGACGACACGGTCGGCCGTCTCGTCCCCGGCGTCGCCGGCGACGCCGTGCTGCTCCGTCAGGCGCGGCTCACCGGGCCGTGGGTCGCGCCGGACCTGCCCCCGCTCGAGGTGCTGCTGCATGCTGGCAGCGCCCGCGACGTCGAGACCGTCGTCGTGGGCGGCCGCGTCGTCTACCACGCAGGCCGGCACCGGGGCTTCGATCCGACGGCGATCGAGCAACGACTCCGCGCGCAGGCGACCGAGGAAACGGCGACCCGCGGCGAGGTGGCCGCACTCTTCCGGGAGCTCGAGCGCCACCTGCGCTCCTTCGAGCCGTTCCCGTTCCACGATCGGGCACACTATCGCTACAACGCGGTCGCCTTGCGGCGGACCTGATCCCCGCATGAGTGGCCCCCTCGCGCTCGATGGCATCCGGATTCTCGACCTCTCCCGCGTGCTCGCCGGCCCGTTCTGCGGCGCGCTCCTCGGCGACATGGGCGCCGACGTGATCAAGGTCGAGGATACGCGCGGCGGTGATGAAGCGCGGACCTGGCCGCCGCTGAAGCAGGGTGAGGCCGCCGCGTACCTGGTGAACAACCGGAACAAGCGCGGCATCGCGCTCGATCTGAAATCGCGCGAGGGCGTGGAGGTCATGCGTCGCCTGATCGAGCGTGCCGACGTGCTCGTCGAGAACTTCCGCACCGGGACGATGGAATCGTTCGGCCTCGGCTACGATGCGCTCGCCGCCACCCAGCCCCGCCTCGTCTACTGCTCGATCGCGGCGTTCGGGCGCACCGGCCCGCGCGCCGAGAGCGGCGGCTACGAGGCCGTGATGCAGGCATTCAGCGGCGTCATGTCCATCACGGGCGAGCCCGGCGGCGCGCCGGATCGGTGCGGCGTATCGTTCCTCGACCTCGGGACCGGCGCGCTCGCCGCCTTCGGCATCGTGAACGCTCTCCTCCAGCGTGAAGCGACCGGACGGGGGCAGCGGGTCGATGCCTCGCTCCTCGCGACGGCCGTGAGCCTCCTCAACTATCACGCCGAGGGCTATCTCATCGCGGGCGTCGTCCCGGGGCCCCTCGGCTCCTCGCATCCCTCCATCGTCCCCTACCGCAACTTCCGCTGCCGCGACGGCCGTTGGGTCTTCATCGCGGGCGCCAACGACCGGCTCTGGCAGCGGCTCGCCGCCACGATCGGGCTCGATCACCTGGTCGCGGATGCGCGCTTCGCCGGCAACCCCGACCGCGTGAAGCACCGCGCCGCGCTCGAGGCGGAGGTCGAGGCGGCGATCGCGCGCTACGACGCCGACCCGCTCCTCACCATGCTGGCAGAGGCCGACGTGCCGGCGGTCCCAGTGAACACCGTCGACCGTGTCCTGACGGACGCGCAGACCACGGCGCTCGACATGGTCGAGCGCGTGCGGCACCCGACGCTCGGCGAGCTGCCGATGGTCGGGTTCCCACTCAGGTTCTCGGCGATGCCGGCCGGCGTCCGGCGGCCCCCGCCGCGTCTCGGTGAGCACACGGACGAGATCCTGGCCGAGCACGGCTACACGGCGGCCGAGATCGCCGCGCTGCGGGCGCGGAAAGCCGTGGCCTGAACGGGGCGCGGTCGTCTTCACGAAGTCCTCGCCCATGCGGCGAGCGCGCCGAAGGCGGCCGCCGAGGCGAGGAGCAGCCAGATCACCGGGACGAAGCTGCCCGTCCCATCGCGCACGGCGCCGAGTGCCGCCGGCGCGGCGGCCGCGAGCACGAAGCCGACGCCGAGCATGACGGCTGCGACGGCGCCGACGTCGCGCGGGTCGTCGCAGACGTCGAGCGGCAAGGTCATCACGAGCGAGAAGAGCGCGCCCACCGCCCCGCCGAGAAGCCCGCTCCACAGCCAGCCGTGCGCGGCGCCCCAGAGCACGCCCAGGAAGGCTCCGACCATGACGACGCCGCCGCCCCCGAGCCACGCACGACGCGACCCGACCCGGTCGGCCAGCCAGGCGACCGGGAGCGTGACGAACAACGGGACGAGGTGGAATACGGCGAGAGCCCGGCCCGCATCCGGGCTGCTCCACCCGCGCTCGACGTAGTACGCCGGAAGCCAGGCGTTGGCACCGTAGAAGACCACGGTGAGCAGGGCGAAGATGGCCGCGATTCCCCACGCGCGCGGCCGCGCGGCGGCGGGCCGAAGATGGCCCGGCGCGGGCGGCGGCGCCGCCGACCCCTCGGCACCCGACGCGAGCCAGGGCGCCGCGAGCAGGGCGGTCGCCAGGGAGAACGCCGCGAGCGGCGTCCGCCACCCTCCGCCGAGGCGGGCGATCGGTATTGCGGCGGCCGCGGCCGCCAACGACCCGACGTTGATCCCGAAGACATAGACGCCGGTGGCGAAGGCCGGGCGGTCGGCGAAGCGCTCCTTGGTCACCACCGGCAGGATCCCGTTCCCCATCCCCATGCCGAGGCCGACGCCGACGGTGAGCACGACGACCACCCAGGCGCCCGCCGGCCAGAGGCGGACCAGCCCGAAGACGGCGATCACAGCGAGGGAGAGGCCGATGCCGCGACTCGCACCCACGCGTCCCGCGACCCAGGGTGCCAGCGGCGCGAACACGCCCATGCAGAGGATCGGGATGGTGGAGAGCAGGCCCGCCACTGCGTGCGACACCCGGAGGTCGTCCATGACGTCTGGGAGCAGCGGACCGAGGACGATCACCTGCGGCCGGAGCGCGAGCGCAGCGGCCCACAGGGCGAGGAGACCGACCGCACGCTCACCGCGCAGCTCGATGGGCGGCTGCGCGGCGCCCCGGAGATGACGGATTGCCCATCGTTTCATCGCCGCGAGCTCGGGTTGTTCCCCGTCCGGCACGAGCTCTGGGAAGGCTTCATCTTCGTCAACCTCGACGGCCGCGTGGAGCCGCTCGCGCCGCGCCTGGAGCCCCTGCGGAAACAGCTAGCGGAGTTCCGGCTCGCGGAGTGGGTGACGGTGGCATCGCGGGACTACGGCGAGATGCCGTGGGACTGGAAGGTCGCGCAGGACAACGGTGACTGCTACCACCACATCGGCTTGCACCGAAAGTCGGTCGAGTGGCTCTGGCCGATGAAGACCATCCCCATCAGCGAGAGAACCTGTATCTGGTGTTCATCTACCCGAACTACTGGATCGCTCCCGCACCGGATCAGACGCTAGTCACCCGCCTCTTCCCGCTCGCGCCCGGACGCGTGCGCTTCCATACGGACGTCCTGTTCCACCGCGACAACCTGGCGCACCCGGAGCTCCGGTCGAAGATCGAGCGATGACGAGATGACGAGTGCCGAACGCTCCGGCTCTCTTGACGCGCCGGGAGCGAGCACGCTACGGGGGCAGCATGCCAGCCACCACACCCGGAGCCTGCGACGTCGTGCTCGCCGAGTACATCGGCGCGGGCGACCTCGACGCGATCGTCGCGCTTTACGAGCCCGCCGCCGTCCTCATCGACGCGGCGAGCGGCGCGCCCCTCGAAGGGCACGCCGCCATCCGCCAGAGCTTCGCCGGGCTCATCGCCGCCAAGGGGCGGATCGAGTGTCGCGTCGTCAAGGTCGTGCGCAGCGGCGAGCTCGCGCTCTGCTACAACGACTGGACGGGCAGCATGGTCGGACCGGACGGCCAGCGCACGCAGATCGGCGGCCGGGCCATGGAGGTCGTACGCCGCCAGGCGGATGGCACCTGGCGCTACGTGCTCGACGATCCCAACGCACGCGGCTAGGGCATCGGCGCCCGGCCCCCTATCGAGAGGAGGCACGCGATGTTCGGAAAGTGGAAAATGCTCGCGCTGAGTGCACTGCTGGCCGTTCCAGCGGCGGCCGCCGAGCAGTCGCCGGAAGCCATCGTCCGCAGCGTGGACGAGGCGTTCGTCCGCCATCTCGAAGCGGGCGACGTGAAAGGGATTCTGTCGCTGTACGCCGACGATGCAGACGTCATCTGGCCGGGAGAGAAGGACGAGGCGTACGACAAGAAGGCGCTCGAGCCGATGGCGCGCGACTTCGTGGCCGCGATGAAGAACGGGAAGCTCGTCCAGAAGAAGGTGCAGGCCCGGTGGCTCGGGAAGAACCACGTCGTCAACAGCGGGCACTGGGAGGAGACGTCGCCGGGACCCGGCGGCAAGCCCGAGACCCACACGCTCCGCACCACCGAGATCTTCGAGAAGAAAGGGGACAAGTGGGTGTTCGTCGTCGACCACGCCTCGCGGGGCGAGGCCGAGGCGCCGGCGACAGGCGGTGCCGCGCACTGATGCGAGGGGTGCGGGCGGAGTGGCTGGAGGCGGAACGGTGCCCGCGGGCACGATGACGGCGACGAGGCACTGCAGATCCCGCGTTCGAGCCGTCGCGCTGCTCGCGCTCGTGCGCGCGGTCCTGAGCGCCGATCCCCTCCATGCCGGAGGCGGCGAGGAGCTGCTGCGCGCCCGCTGCGCCGGCTGCCACGAGTCGGGCGACGGCAAGACGCTCAGTCGGATCGACGACGGCCGCCGCACGCCCGAGGGCTGGGACATGACCGTCCAGCGCATGGTCTCACTCCACGACGTCCGACTGACGGAGGACGAGCGCGCCGTGCTCGTGAAGCACCTCGCCGACACACGCGGCCTCGCGCCGGACGAGACGCGCGGCCAGCGCGCGATGCTCGAGCGCCGACCCGCCGTGCTCGAGACGCCGGCCGACGAGGAAGTCGCGGCGATGTGCGGTAGGTGCCACTCGCTCGCGCGCACCGCGCTCCAGCGCCGGACCGCCGCCGACTGGCGCCGCCTCGTGCACTTCCACATGGCGCAGTGGCCGACGCTCGAGTACCAGGGCGGCATCCGCGACAAGGACTGGTGGGAGATCTCCTCGGGACGGCTCCCCGAGCGGCTCGGCACGCTCTACCCGCGCGACGACGAGGGGTGGCGGCGCTGGCGTGAGCACGCCACGCCCGACCTCGGCGGCAAGTGGCGGCTCGCCGGCCACCGACCAGGCACCGGCGCGTACGACGGCACGATGCGACTCACGCCGAAGGGCGGCGACCGCTACGACGTCGCGCTCGAGCTCGCCTGGGCCGACGGGAAGCGCACCGGGAGCCGCGGGCACGGCATCCTCTACACCGGCTACGAGTGGCGCGCCCAGTTGACGGGCGACGGCGGGACGACGCGGCAGGTGCTCATGCTCGACGCCGACGGCAACGCGCTCGCGGGGCGCTGGTTTCCGCTCGACGAGGATACCCGTGGCGCAGAGCTCCGCGGCATCCGCGTGCGAGACGGCGCGCGCGCCATCCTCGCCGTCGTCCCCTCCGCGCTGCGCGCGGGGCAGGAGACGCAGCTCACCCTCCACGGCACTGGGCTCGCGGGCGAGGTGGCGCTCGGCCCCGGCATCGCCATCGTCCGGAGTGTCGCGGCGACGCCCGACACCGTGCGCGTCGTGGTGCGCGCCGCGGCGGACGCGCCAGTCGGCGCGCGCGACGTCGCCGTCGGCGAGTCGCGTGCGCCGGGACTGCTCACCCTCTATCGCCGGATCGACTCCGTGCGCGTCGAGCCCGCCTTCACCATCGCGCGGGTCGGCGGCAACGGCAAGACGGCCCGCGTCCCGGCGCAGCTCGAGGCCGTCGCATACATGAACGGGCCCGACGGCCAGCCCGGAACCGCGGACGACGTCCGTATCGGACCCATGCGTGCGCGGTGGTCCGCAACGAACTTCAACCCCGCGGCGACGGCAGCGCGCGACGCCGCCTTCGCGGGGCGCTTCGAGCCGAGCGGCCTCTTCGTGCCGAACGCGGCCGGCCCGAACCCGCAGCGGAAGTTCCGCACGAACAACGCGGGCGACCTCGCCGTGCACGCCGTCGTGCAGGACGGCGACCGCACGCTCACGGCCGACGGCCACCTGATCGTGACGGTGCAGCGATGGAACGACCCGCCGATCCTCTGAGCGCCGACGGCGCCGGGCTCTGCCTCGCCCGCGACGTAGTCCACGATCTCCGGACCGGCGGCCGGCGGCTCCTCTTCCACGTCCCTACCAGCGCCCTGTTCGAGCTCGATGCCCTCGCGGGTGACATGCTCGACCTCTTCGCGACGCACGATGTGGTCGGCCCCGACGACCTGCGGACCCACTTCGACGGCCGTGCGGGCCCCGCGGCGGTGGTCGAGACCCTGAGCGAGCTCCTCGGCCTCGGCGCGCTCCGCGCGCCCGGCGAGCGGGCGGCGGTCCGCGCGCCGATGGCGGTGGAGCGCTTTCCGCTCGCGACCCTGGTGCTGAACGTCAACACGGGCTGCAACCTCTCCTGCACCTACTGCTACAAGGAGGATCTGACGACGCCCGCGAAGGGGAAGCGCATGACCTTCGCGACCGCGGTCGACGCCTTCGAGCTCCTCCTGCGCGAAGCGGCGAGCCGCGAGCGCGTCAACCTCGTCTTCTTCGGCGGCGAGCCGCTCACCAACGTGCCGCTGATCCGCCAGGTTGTGGAGTATGCCGAGCGGCGCGCGCTGGAGGTCGAGAAGACGGTCGACTTCACACTCACCACCAACGGTACGCTCCTCACCGCGGAGCTGATCGCCTGGTTCGACGCACACCGCTTCGGACTCACCGTCAGCATGGACGGGCCGCGCTCCCTCCACGACCGGAACCGCCGCACCGTCGGCGGCGGGCCGACCTACGACGTGGTCGCCGAGCGCGCCCGGACGCTGCTGGCGCGCTACCGCTCGCGCCCGGTCGGCGCCCGCGTCACGCTGACGGCCGGCGTCACCGACGTGGTCGGCATCCACCGCCACCTGCGCGACGAGCTCGGCTTCTTCGAGGTCGGCTTCTCGCCCGTGACGGCGGGCGACGCGGCGGGCCACAACCTCGACGCGCACGAGCTGGCGGCGGTCTTCTCCGGCATGCGGCGGCTCGGCGAGGACTACGTCCAAGGCGCGCTCCGCGACGAGAACATCGGCTTCTCGAACATGCACCAGCTCTTGACCGACGTCGCGCACGGCATGGCGAAGGCGCTGCCTTGCGGCGCGGGCGTCGGCATGCTGGCGGTCGACGGCGACGGCGGGCTCAACCTCTGTCACCGCTTCACCGGCTCGTCGCTGCCGACCTTCGGGACGGTGGCCGGCGGCATCGACCGCGCCCGTCTCGGCGCGTTCCTCGAGGCGGCGCAGGACCGTGCGGGCCGGCCGTGCGAGACCTGCCGCATCCGCCATCTCTGCGCAGGCGGCTGCTACCACGAGTCCTACGCCCGCTACGGTGACCCGCTCGCGCCGGTCGCGCACTACTGCGAGCTGCTCCGCGAGTGGGTCGACTTCGGCATCGCGGCGTACGTGCGCATCCTCGAGCACAACCCGGGCTTCTTCGCCCGGCACCTCGAGCCCCGGAGGGCTCCCGCATGAAGCATCTGAAGCCGCTCAACGACAAGGCACGCGCCATCGAGGCCGGACGGACTCCCGAGGTGCAACCGATGCAGACCGTGCCCGCCGGCTGCTCGACCGTCTTCGACCCCGGCTGGGAGGTGGACTTCCTCGGCGGCGTAGCGAGCCTCTGCCAGCCGATGGAGGCCGACCTCTACGGCTGCTCCGATCCGTGCTGGTGGCCCGCCCAGGTGCCCGACACGCTCAACACGTACCCCGACTGGAACAAGGGCGCGGATTCCGCGCAGCGGGACTGGCGCGTGCTGGGCTCGGTGTTCCCGAAGAAGTAGCGTGCGACCGTGACGGCCCCGCTGCGCTCCGTTGTCCTCGCCGCCGCGCTCACCGCCCTACCCGCCGTGGCCGCCGCCAAGGATTTCCTCCTCGCCGGCGCGAAGCCCGACAAGCTCGTGCTCATCGACACGGCGCGCCGGAAGGTCGAGCGCGTCATCACCATCCCCGGCGGCGGCGGGCCGGGACCGATGACGATCGCGGTGTCCCCGGACGGCAAGGTCGCCTACGTGGTGGTGAACCGCTGGGAGAGCATCGCGGGCGTCGACCTCGACAGCGGCAAGCAGACCTTCCGCGCCGATCTGTCGGTGGGCCCCGAGCGCGTGAAGGCGATGTTCGGCATGGACGTGTCGCCCGACGGCAAGGAGCTCGCCGTCTACCTCGTCCCGGCCCGCCTGGGCGCCGACGAGTACACCGCGCTCGACCCGCGCATCGCCGTCTACCGGACCGGCGACGGTGTCGGCGCCCGGCCCGCGCGAAGCCTCCCGGCCCCCCGGCGGATCATGCAGCTCGCGTACGCGCGCGACGGCGCCCGGCTCTTCGCGCTCGGATGGGAGCTCTACGTACTCGACCCGGCGACCGGTGCAGTCCGCGAGACGCTCCCCGTGCGCCATCGCAAGCGCGACGGCCTGGGAGAGCCGGACGTGCTGAACGTCTGGCCGACGTGGGAGCAAAGCGGCGTCCTCGCCGCGCCGTACGCCGTGGCGCGACTCGACGCCCAGGGAAAGCCGGTCTCCGCCATGGCGGGACTCCTGAGCCTCGACCTCGACAGCGGCGCGCTCGCCATGAACGAGTTCGAGGAGAACGGGCCCGCCATCTTCGCCGGGGTCGTGAACCCGGTGCGGCGCGACGAGGCGTACGTGGTCTATACCACCCTCGCCAAGCTCGACCGACGCGCGAACAAGGTCGTGAAGCGCATCGAGCTCGACCACACCTACTACAACGTGAACGTCGCCAGCGACGGGTCCGAGGTCTACGTCGGGCAGACGATGAGCGACATCGGCGTGTACTCGGCCGACACGCTGAAGCGCCTGGCACGCATCGCCATCCCCGGCGGCGCCGACCAGGCGCTGGCAACCATGCGCATGATCCGGCGGTAGGGTGGTGTCCCGCCGGCAGGATCTGCGGTGGCTCGCGGCCTTCGTCCGCCCGGAGCGCTGGCGGCTGGCCGGGGTCCTCTTGCTCTCCCTCGCCGCCTCCGGACTGGCGCTCGTGCAGCCGTGGCTCACGCGGCCACTCATCGACCAGGGCCTGCTCGGCGGGCGGTTCGACCTCGTGCTCCGGCTCGCGGGCGTCCTCGCGGGCCTCACGGTCCTGGCGGCCGTCGCCGGTGCGGCGAACCAGTGGCTGTACGTCTCGACCTCGGCGCGCGTGCTGTTCGCACTCCGGGAGGCCGTCTACCGCCACCTCACCCGGCTCTCGCCGGCGTTCTATGCCCGGGCGCGGACCGGCGACCTCGTCGCCCGTCTCGACGGCGACGTCGCCGACGTGCAGCGCTTCGCGATCGATACGCTGCTCGCCTCGGTGAACGGCGTGATCGTCCTCGTCGGCGCGGTGGCCCTGATGCTGGCGCTCAGCTGGCGGCTGGCGCTGGTGGCGCTCGTCCTGCTGCCCGTCGAGGTCGTGGCACTCCGCGCGTTGCGGGTGCGCGTCGAGCGTCTGGCGCATCCGGTGCGCGAGCGGGCGAGCGATCTGATGTCGTTTCTCGTCGACACGCTCGCCGCCATGAAGCTGGTGCAGTCGGTCGCCGCCGAGGAGCGAGAGACGCGTCGGCTCGGCGCGCTCCACGGCCGCTACCTCCACGACCTGCTCCGCCTGCAGGCGACCAGCTACGCCGCGGCGGCGGTGCCGGGCGTGCTCACCTCGCTGACGGCGCCGATCGTCTGGCTCACCGGCGGCGCGCTGGTGATCGACGGCCGGTTCTCGCTCGGGACGCTGGTCGCCTTCTCGGCCTACCTCGCGCGTGCGACCGGTCCCGTGCAGACGCTCCTCGGCGTCTACGTCGCCTCGCGCCGTGCCCGCGTCTCGCTCGGCCGCGTCGCCGACTTGCTCGCCGAGCGGCCGGCCGTCGAGCCGCCGGCCGTGCCGCGCGCCCTCCCGCCCGGTGCGCGCGGCGAGATCCGCTTCGAGGACGTGGTCTTCCGCCACGACGGCCGCGAGGCGGACGTCCTGGCCGGGGCGAGCGCCATCGTCCCGGGCGGGTCGAAGGCGGGGATCGTCGGGGTCTCCGGTGCCGGCAAGACGACGCTGGTCGACCTGCTCCATCGACACTACGATCCCGCCGCGGGTCGCATCCTGCTCGACGGTGTGGATCTCCGCGCGCTCGATCTACCGGCGCTTCGCCGGAACGTCGCGGTGGTGGCACAGGATACCGTCCTCTTCACCGGGACGATCGCCGACAACATCCGCTACGCGGCGCCGGAGGCGGACGAGGCGGCGGTGCGTGCCGCGGCGGCGCGCGCCGAGCTGGACGACCTGATCGCCCGGCTGCCACGGGGGCTCGACACCGAGGTCGGCGCGCGCGGGACGGCGCTCTCGGGCGGCGAGCGGCAACGCGTCGCGATCGCACGGGCGCTGCTGCAGGACCCGCTCGTCCTGGTCCTCGACGAGGCGACGTCCGCGGTAGACGTCGCGACGCAGACCCGCATCGCCGCCGCCATCGACCGCCTGTTCGCCCATCGCACGCGGCTCGTCATCAGCCACCGTCCCGAGGCGCTGGCGGGCGTCGACGGGGTCTTCGAGGTCGACGCCGGCCGGGTGGTGGCGGTGGCGGGCGACGCCCGGCGCGCGGCGCGATGACGCGGCCGGTCGTCGTCGGACTGGTCGACAGCGGAGTGGTGCGCGAGGTGCGCGGGGTCGAGGACGGCCAGGCCTTCGCGCTCGACGCCGCCGGTGCGGTCGTCTCGGGAGCGCCGGCGCCGGACGCGCTCGGACACGGGACGGCGCTCGCGCGTCTCATCCGCGCGGCCGCGCCCGGAGCCGGGCTCCTGAACGCGCAGGTGTTCGGCACGACGTTCCTCGCCGCGCCGGCCGCGGTCGCGGCGGCGATCGACTGGGTGGTCGGCGCCGGGGCGCGGGTCGTCAACCTCAGCTTCGGGCTCCGTGCCGACCGCGACGTGTTGCGTGCCGCCTGCGCGGCCGCCGAGGCAGCCGGCGTGCTTCTCGTGGCGGCGAGCGCGGCGCGCGGCGCGCCCGTGTTTCCGGCCGCGTATCCCGGCGTGCTCCGCGTCTCCGGCGATGCCCGCTGTGGACCGGAGGAGGTCTCGGATCTGGAGGGCGAGCCCGCCCACTTCGGCGCGAGCCCGGTCGCGAGCGGGGCGACCGGTCTCGCCGGTGGGGCGAGCTTCGCGTGCGCGCGGGTCTCCGGCATGCTCGCCGCGGTGCTCGCCCGCGAGCCAGGCCTCGGCGCGCCGGCGGTGCTCGCCCGGCTGCGGGCGCTCGCGATGTATCGAGGCCGCGAGCGACGGGGCGTCGCCTAGTGTGGCCGCGACCGAGCGAGCCGGTCGTTGCGGCCGGCCTCACGCCGACGCTGGGAGCAGTCCCGCGTGCTGGAGCCACGCGACGGCGCGGGGGACCGCCGCGGCCGGGGCGCCGCTCGTGCGGGCGAACTCGAGGGCGGCGTCGCGGCGGCGGCGAGCGCCGCGGATCGCGCGCAGGAGCGGCACCACGGGCACACCGTCGACGTGCCACACACCGCGCGGCTGGTCGTCGGTGACGACGACCTCGCGCCGCACCACGAAGCCGTCCTCCACGACGGGTCGCCACGCGACGACCGGGCCGCGCGCGCGTCGCGCCGTCGCGCCGGCGGGCCACGCCTGCCGCACTCGCCAGAACGGCCGCTCCGCGAAACGCCGCTCGGCACGGTGCACGTCGCGCCCGGCACGCGCCGCGGTGGCGAACGTCTCCGCGACGCGGGCACGCCAGAACGCCGCCGCCGCCCGGTCGCCGGGGCGCTCGAGGAGCGTCTGCACGACGGGGACGGCGGCGAGACCGCCCGCAACGGCGTGGAAGATCCCGTGACCCGAGAGCGGATCGACGGCGCACGCCGCATCACCGACGCGCAGCATCGTCGGGCCGACCGGGCGCGCGGAGAGCTGCGACGTCGCGACTCGCGCGTGGACGGCGCCGACGAGGCGCGCACGGGCGAGTGCGGGAGCCGACTCCGGGACGCGGCGCAGGAGGGCCCCATAGAACGTCGCCAGGTCGCGTCGGGCCGGCACTACGCCGCGGCCCCCCGCGATCACGACCTGGATCGTTGCCTGCCCGTGGCCCCGGCTCGCGATCCAGCACCACCCGTCATCGAAGGCGAAGACGGCGGTGCCGGG
>Ga0066710_100001333_pt1 | contig 18215 bp, 14 predicted proteins | sample GraSoiAngelo_159_FD_79666 | JGI IMG/M metagenome (GOLD analysis project Ga0066710, IMG submission 79666) | Grasslands soil microbial communities from the Angelo Coastal Reserve, California, USA - 14_1009_16_40cm | ecosystem: Environmental > Terrestrial > Soil > Grasslands | place: USA... | reverse complement strand
GAAGGACGACAACGTCATCGAGAGGGAGGACGGGCAGGAGTTCAGACGCCGGGGGGTTTGCCATGCGGTTCTCATACCCGCAACGGCGGCCGTCTACGCACCCGGCCAACCCGCCTGGGACGACTACCCCGACTGAGTCAGCTCCAGGTGCTGGCGGACCAGCTGCTGCCCGACCAGCTACCGCTGGACCAGGTGCCGCTCGACCAGGACGCCCCCGCCCAGCTGCCGCTGGACCACGTCCCACTCGACCATGAGCTACCCGACCACGAGCTGCCCGACCACGAGCTCCCGGACCACGTGCCGCCCGACCACGAGCTCCCGGACCACGAGCTGCCTGACCACGACGAGCCGTTGAAGGTGCCGCCATTCCAGGCGGTCGCACTCTGTTCGGCGGTGGCGATAGCGCAGGTGCCGAAGGCGCGGGCGAAGATGTCCTTCTCGCCGGCAAGCGGGTTGCCAGTCTGATCGAGGACGTGTCGCGACCCGCGCGACTGCTCCAGGCTGCCGGCGCCGCTGGAGCTGGCGAAGCTCTGCGTGGTGGTCGGCGTGGTCGCATTCAGCGTCGCGGCGAGTGCGAGTTCGCCTCCGCCGATGCGGTTGGACGCGCCGTGTATCGCGTGCGTGGTGTTGGTCAAGAGCGCTTTGAGCTGGTCAGGCGTGATCGATGGTCGCTGCGAGATGACAAGCGCTGCCGCGCCGCTGACCAGCGCAGCTGCCTGCGAAGTCCCACTGCCCCGGAAGTACCGCGAGGCCACCGTGGCGCTGCCACCGAACTGCGTGTCGATGAACGAGCCCGGGTCGCGCAGCGAGGCGACGTGCACGCCCGGCGCCGCCAGATCGGGGTTGCGGACGCCGTCACCGCTGCTGGTGAACGAGGCCGGGTAGTGATGGCTGAAAGCCGTTGACCCCTGAGTGTCCGCGGCGCCGACTGCGATGACGTAGGGATCGATGGCGGGATCGTCGAGCGTCGCCGAATCCTGGCCGCGATTGCCGGCGGAAACGACGACCACGATGCCGTGCTTCCACGCCTGCTCAGCCGCAAAGGCGAGCGGGTCGATGTCATAGCTCTGTGTGCTGTCGGTGCCGAAGGACAGGTTGAGCACTCGAATGTTGAGGCCGTTGTCGTTCTTGTGCTGCACCACCCAGTCGATGGCCGCCAGCATCTGCGACACGTCGGTCTGCCCGTGCGCGTCGGCGACCTTGAGGCTGACGATGCGCGCGTTGGGCGCCACGCCCATGAAGTGGGCGGAGTCACTCGAGCTCACCGAGGTCACCTCGCTGTCGCGACCGGCGATGATGCCGGCCATGTGGGTGCCGTGCCCGTAGGTGTCCAGATAGCGCAGGGAACTGTTCTGCGATTCGAACGAGAGGTCGGGGCCGTTGACCACCTTGCCTGGCGCGTTCAGGCCGTTGACCGAGGCAACGCCGGAGTCGATGACCGCCACGTCGACACCCTGGCCCGTGAAGCCCGCGTTCCAGTACGTACGCGCGCCATCCATGCCCTCGATCGTGTACAGCGAGTTGACATCGGTCGTCGCGTCGTACGTGGTGCCGTCCAGGTGGCCGGGCACGTTCGAGGTCACTGCGGCGACCCCTGGTGCCGTCGCCAGCGCGGGAACGGCCGAGGCGGGGACGCTGGCAATCAAGCCGTTGATGACGCCGATGCGGTTGACGACCGTGCCGCCGAGCTCATGGACCGACCGCGCGGCGTCACCCTGCTGGCCGCTCTGCGCACGCACCACGACCGAGACGGTATGGGACGCGTGATGCAGCGCAGCGTTCGCGGCGCCGGCCCACATGACGCCGCCGAGGGCGACGATCAATGCGGCCCCGACCGGCCGGGTCTTCTTGTCGTTCCAGGTGATCGATCGCGAGATGGTGCGGCTCTTGTGATCGTCCCAGCTGATGGCCTGAGCTGTGCTCACGGTGCGGACACTGTCCCCCACGTTCCCATTGACGTCCGGCCCCTGCCGTGGTCCGGCTCTGTACGCTGAGACGATCTCGACGAGCGCTTCCCTGCGTGCACAACCGACCTGTTACGCATGTGACGCATCGGTGGGGGTGCGCCGGCTGTGCACAGATGCACGGGCGCGCAACACGTCGAGCCTGCGCAGACCGACAATATGACCAACATGCCCACCGCCTCCGCCCCGAGCTTTGCTCTGACCGAGGACCAGGTCCAGCTGCGCGACTGGGTCCACGACTTTGCGGCCACGGTCGTGCGTCCGGCCGCTGCGGACTGGGATGAGCGTGAAGAAACGCCATGGCCGATTCTGCAGCAGGCCGCCAAGATCGGCCTCTACTCCTTCGAGTTCCTCCACACGAGCTTCGGCGACGAGACCGGGCTCACCATGCCGCTGGTCAACGAGGAGTTGTTCTGGGGCGATGCGGGCATCGGGCTCAGCGTCTTCGGCACACACCTCGCCAGCGCGGCCATCTTCGCCAACGGCTCACCTGAGCAGATGCTCGAATGGATCCCGCGGTGCTTCGGCACTCCCGATGAAATCAGGCTCGGCGCCTTCGCCATCACCGAACCCGACGCCGGCAGCGACGTCGGCAGCCTGCGCACACGTGCCAGGCGCGACGGCGACGACTGGCTCATCAACGGCACCAAGTGCTTCATCACCAACGGCGGCATCGCGGACGTGCACGTGGTCGTGGCCACGGTCGACCCGGATCTGGGTCACGGTGGCCACGCGACCTTCGTCATCGACAAGGGCACCAGGGGATTGAGCCAGGGTGCAAAACACAAGAAGCTCGGTATCCGCGCCAGTCACACGGCGGAAGTCGTCCTCGAGAACGTCCGCGTGCCGATGGAGCACCTGCTCGGTGGCCACGACAAGCTGGAGTCACGGATGGCGCGCGCCGCGGAACGCCTGAAGCGGAATAGCGCGATAGACACCGGCGACGAGAAAGGCCACAGCGGCGCACTGCGCACGCTCGAACTGTCGCGCCCCACCGTCGGGGCTCAGGCGATCGGCATCGCGCGCGCAGCGTACGAATACGCGCTCGAGTACGCGACCACGCGGACCCAGTTCGGTCATCCGATCATCACCAACCAGGCCATCTCCTTTCTGCTCGCGGACATGGCGACAGAGATCGAGGCGGCGCGCATGCTCTGCTGGCACGCGGCATGGATGGGGCGCAACGAGCAGCAGTTCGACAAGGCTCAGGGCTCGATGGCGAAGTTGAAGGCGGGCGAGGTGGCCAACTGGGTCACCGACCAGGCGATCAGCATCTGTGGCGGCTGGGGCTACGTGCGCGACCTCCCAGTGCAGCGCTGGCATCGCGACGCCAAGATCTACACGCTCTTCGAAGGCACTCGGGAGATGCAACGGCGCGTGATTGCTCGCGCCATCAGCAACGGTGCAAGCGAGTTGCAGTGAAAGCACTCGCTGGGTTCAGGCGCGACGGTGGACTCGGTGACGCAGGTCGCGCGCGAGGAGACGGACGTACGCGTGCCGGTTGCACAGGATCGTATGGCGACCGGTCGAGCCGAACTGACGTCGGGACCGGCGCTCACCGCCGCTGTTGACGGCCTCCCACATTCGGCGGTGGTCCGGGATGGGCAGGCGGCCGGCAACGACCTCAGCAAGCCACCGCGACTGCCAATCGACGATCTCGAACAAGCCTGGTCCGGGCTCGAGAATGCCGATGAAGGCGAGGTGCTTCTAGTGTGGCGACAGGATGCGCCGGTAAAGAGGAAACTCCCAACCGGTGCCGAGCCCGAGCCGATCGGGAAGAAACGGGAAACTGATTCGATACCCGGTCGCGAACACGATCACGTCGATCTGCTCCGCGGTTCCGTCGCTGAACATGACCCGATCACCGGCCAGGGCATTCAGATGTGGACGGGTTTCAAAAGCCCGTGCCGAGATCGCCGTGCTGACAAGCGGCGAGACCACCACGGGCCAGCGGCTTTCGAAGAGTCGATGGTTTGGCGGGGGAAGGCTGCCGCGATCCGGGATTGCCCGACCGAGACGCATCATGGCCCGAACCCCCGATCGCACCACGGGCAGCGGCATCAACAGTGCGGCGCTGGTGTCGAACGCATCGAGCGGCCGGCCAAGGACGCGGCGCGGAATCAGATGATGCCCTCCCGCGCACGCGAGAAACGTGTGTCTGGCCGTGGTTGAGATCTCCGCAACGATGTCAAGCGCGGACTGCGCACCGCCGACCACGACGACGCGCTGGCCCGCAAAACGGCCTGGAGCCCGGTAGTCGCGTGCATGCATGATCAGCCCGCTGAACTCTCCCGGGAGCTCGGGGATCACCGGGTCGCAGTAATGGCCGGTGGCCACCACCACCCATGCGAATCGTCGTGGCTCGCAGCCGCTGACGGTGACCTCCCATCCGCCAGGCGCTCGCTCCACTCTTGTGACAGGAGCGCGGAAGGTGATGTGACGGCTGAGGTCGTGGACATCTGTGTACGTGTCGAGATAGGCAAGGATGTCTGTGTGGAGCGGGTACTCCGCACCCACATCGGCCATCGGCAACCCGGGGTACTGCATACGGCGTCGCGACGTGTTCGCCTGCAGCGACTCGTACGCCGCCGACAGGCCACTGTCGTTGCCGTACCGCCACATTCCGCCGATCGACGAGCCGGCCTCGTACGCGGTGACCGCTTGCCCGGCGCTGACCAGTGCGCGGATCGCCGCCAGGCCTGACATCCCTGCTCCGATCACGCAGACCGATTGGCCGGGCGCGGCCCGCATCGCGGTCATCAGCCTTCCTGCTGCAGCCGCGACAACACCCGGCGTGCCGCCTCCAATGCCTTGGTCGCCTGTTCGCGCCGGCGCCGGGCCGCCTCCTCCTGTTCCCGGGCAGACCGTTCGAGCTCCTCGGCACGGCGCACGTCGGCCTCAGCGGCGGCAAGCTGCTTGCGGTGTGTGCCGGCCGCGTGCTCGGCGTGCGCGTCGGACACGCGCTTCAGCCCCGTTTCGTCCAGCGCGGGGAACGTCGCGGGCGCCGGCTCCGACAGCAATCGCCCCGCTCGCAGCGCGGACCATTCCCCCGCATCGGCAAACGATGCATTTCGCAGGTCATCGCTGAGCCGGCGCAGCGTCTCCGCGGAGGCGGCGTGGCCGGCAGCGGTGATCACCATGCCCAGGCGCCGCGTCACTGTGTCAACCGCGCGGCGATGCTCCAGCGTGGCCGGCGACATCTGTTCCACGGCGGAGCGATCTCCCTGCAGGAGGGCGGCCTGAGCCCGCCGGAGCCGATCTCCGGCTGCGCGCAGCTCGTCGAGCTCGCCGGCGGTCGCGGTTCCGGCTTGATTGAGAGCCCACAGAATGAGTGAAGGCCTGCGCAGTGCCGCTATGTGCTTCGCGAGGTCCGGGTTTCCCTGCTTCCGCAGCGCGCGGACCATGTCGGCGCGCGCCGCTACAAAGCCACCGAGCGGCGCACGCATGAGCACCGCCACGGCCTCGCCGTACTCCTTGCTCATACGTCCGGTGTTGAGAGTTCAGCCACCAGATGTCAGAGGGTACGCGTGCCCGTGGGGTCTGAGGCGCGCCTCGCTTCGGCCCGCCGGCGCGATGCGGGCCGGCTGCAGGCGAGCGTGCGCCCCTCCCGCGATGTCAGCTGAGGCTCACACCGTCAGGAGTCGCGGTCAGGCGCTGGCTCCCAACGGCTCTGGCTCGATCAGACGCACCCCGAGAACTTGAACGAGGCAATCTCGGTGCTCCAGTTGAAGGAACCGGAGGCCTTCAGGTACTCATTCGTGTAGAAGAACGTGCAGTCGTCAGCGGGATCGATGGCCATCGACGTGTAGTCGCCCCACCGGCTCACGTTGACCTGCGACCCACCGCCGGACACGATGGTGTTCTCCGCTTGGAGCGTTCCCAAGGTATCGGTCGGCACGCGGCCGGTGTAGCGGATCGATGGGAAGACGGTGCTGCTCGAGGCGCTGTAGCCGACGGCGATGTCACCGTTCTTGTCCATTGCGATGCTACCCATCCACCGCGACGTGGAGTCCGGCGAGTACGTGCCTTGCTGGAAGACGCTGGCTCCGCCCGCGGCATTGGGGTCATGCAGCTCGTACCAGCGGAGGCCGATCACGGCATGCTTCGCCTTCCCCGACGCAGTGACGGAATGGTCCACGACGAGCACTTCGCCTGCGCCCGTGTTCCGATAGGCCAGGCGGTACATGAGCCGGTCGCCGAGCGAGTCAAGCCGCGTGCGGGTGTTCGGCTGCGGGATGCACGCGCTTCGCCCGCAGGCCGGTTTGAACGCCGCAACAGGGATGTTGAGGGGTCCGGTGAGCGTGGTGTTCGCCGGCGTCGTGAGGTCGACATGAAACTGCCACTCGTTGAGCGAGTTGCTGCCGAAGTTGAGCAGGTAGTTCGGTGAGCCCGCCGGCGGCGGCGTGGCGCCGTCGAGGTCCGATGGCAGGACCCCGCTGAAGCCGGTGCTCAACTGGAAGCACTGTATCGTCGCTGCGGCGCCGGCGAGCATCGCGGTGCGGTCTAGGGCGCAGAGCTTGGCGCCGGCGGCAGTCCCGCTGTTGAAGATGTTGAAGGTCATGTAGTACGCGTCGGGCCAGACGCCGAGCTTGGGATAATCGGGAAACTGGGTGCCGAACGAGAAGGCGTACCGGTTGTATGTGCCGGTGGCGTCGCTCGTCGTCGACACGGCGACGCATTGCAGGTAGGGCGTGGTGGTCACGGAGAACTGGGTGAGGACCCACCGGCTGTCGATCTGGTCGTACTTGGCGATCGCGTCACCGTCGTTGTTCGTCTCGCATCCGCCGCCAAAACCGGACCAGAGCATGTTTCCCGCGATCGGACCATGCAGGAGCGCGCCGGAGGTTTTGTCGAAGACGGCGAGGGACTCGTTGACCCACTGCACGACCTGCGTGGCTCCGACGGACAGATTGGGATCTGGTGGCGCAGTGTTGGTGGTGAAACCGTAGTCGCCGTTGCCGACGCCGGCGAAGCTTAGTCCCGGGGTCGTCGCGACCAGCGGGCCCGCTGAGCTCTGGAGCGCACCGTCAGGCCCGTCCGCCTGGGTCACCGTCGGGAGCGGTCGCAGTGGGTGTTCGTGGTGTGACGCGCTCGAAGCCATCGGACCGCTCGATGGGCTCGATGCAAGAGGCGGGGAAACGTCGTGGCGCACTTCCCGGATGACCTCCGGCCCTCGTGCAGCGGCGCGGACGGGTGAACCGAGAGCAGCAGTGGTAATCAGCGTTGTGACGCCGAGCACAACCCCTAGGGTGAACACACCGATACGGCGACCCAGTGGCATAACTTCTCCTCAACGACGCATCTGAGCGGCAACGCTGGGCGCCCCAGCGCTGTTCCCCGAATGTCAGTGGCGCGCTTGCAGCGCCCGTTCTTATCCGTTGTCGAGGCGCCGGGGCAGACTATTGCCTCATCAACCGAGTGGCGTCTGCACGCCAGCGTACAAAAGCCGATGCTCAGGAATCTGCTGGCGCCGGCCGGTCACCGTTCCGCGACGCGCCGTTGGTCTGGAAGAACTCCCTGGTGCGAACTGCCAATGTCGACGGCGTCGTGTCGACCTTCACGAGGAACTCGAACGCACCCAGCTGCAGACCCAGGCGGCGCAGCTCTGGATCACCGTAATTGCTCAGGACGATCACCGGGATGTTCGCCAGCCGCGGTGTTTCTCGCAACGCTCCCAGCACCTGGAAGCCACCCAGCCGCGGCATGCGCAGGTCGACGTAGATGAGATCGGGCGCGTCCTCTCGAGCGCAGTCCAGGCCCGCCTGGCCGTCGTGGGCGACGGTCACGGAGTATCCGTCCATTTCCAGACGGTCGCGGTACATCTCAGCGACCAGATCGTTGTCCTCGATGATGAGGACCTTCAACACCTCGTCGGCGTCGTGGCCCTCGTAAGCCCCCCGCCATCTCGTATCGGTAACTTCGGCCATAGCGGCTCCCAGGGCGGATTACCCTGAAGCGGTGATCGTATCAGGTCCACGATTTGCTCTCGATCGGGCCTGCGATAAGGCCGCCACTTGCGCCGGGGACCCGGCGGCTACCAGGATGAGGTCCGCCTGTGTCAGATGCAGGCCGGTCGAGTTGAGGCTCTCGAAGATCAGCTGTGGATCGTCGTTCTGCCTACTCGACCGCGGGGCGGCGCTCGCCCGTACCCGTCTCGGACAGCGGCGCCATGACCACGAGCACCCCTAGGTTAAGCGTCGCGCGTGAGCGCGCCGGATCGACACGCCCGGGAAGGTCAACCTCTGCACGCCAGGAGCCAACCTGCCAGTCACGGCGATGGTAGCGCTGGTCCTCTTGTAGATACTTGCACTTGGCTTCCAGGCGCAGCTTGGTGGCGCCAACGACCACGTCGATGTGGCTGGGGTGGGCACCGGGGATGGGGATGACCACGCTGAGTTGCCCGTTGCCCTCGTACACGTTGACGGGCGGTGTAGCTGCTTCGAGTGGCATCTCTCAGACCTCTCTGCCAGACGGACGGGTAGACGACCACGAGGTGACGTAGCCGGGATGCCGGGGGAGTCGTGGACGTTGTGCGTTACGAGAATGCCACCAATAGGCATCTCAGCGTTCACTCGCCGCGCTCGCTCCCCCATCGACGGCCAGCAGCGCTCCACTGATCCACGCGGCGGCGTCGGAGCTGAGGAACAGCGCGGCGTTGGCGATGTCCTCGGGGCTGCCCAGCCGGCCGAGTGGCACCCGCTCCGCCGCGCCTCGGAAAGCCTCCTCCACGCTGACACCGAACATGTGCCGGGCAACCCCCTCGGTGGGGACCGGCCCGGGGCCGATGGCCGCGGTCCGTATGCCGTAGCGACCCCACTCTCTGGCCCAGCTGCGGGTCAGGCTCACGATGCCGGCCTTGGCGGCGCCGGCGTGGGAGAAGCCGGGGAAGCCGCGCTCGGGCTCGGGGATGACGATGCTCAGGACGACGCCGCGCCCGATCTCGATCATGCCCGGCACGAAGGCACGGGTCACGGTGTATGTGCCCACCAGGTCGATGTCGAGGACGGTCGTCATCGCCTTCTTGCTCATGCGCTCGGCCGGCACCATGAAGTTGCCCGCGGCGTTGTTGACAACGATGTCAGCGGTGCCGAGCTCGCGCGTCACGCGCTGGCTGAAGGCCAGCACCGAAGGCTCGTCACGCACGTCGCACGCACCGGTAAGCGGTCGCGCACCGGTGCGCTTCAGCAACGTGTCTGCTGCCTCCTCGAGCCGCGCGTCGTTGCGCGACATGATGGCGACCTGGGCGCCATGGGCGAGAAACGCGGCGGCGATCTCGAAACCGATACCCGATCCACCGCCGGTCACCACCGCGATCCTGCCTTGGAGCAGGTCCGGTCGGAACCACGAAGCCTTGCTCATCCCAGCACATACCATCGCGCATCTTGCACTGCGCATGCGCTTGGTTTCGATGGATATCTCGCGCCACATGAAGGCAGTGAATCCATCGGTACGCTAGCGTACAGACGCGTAAAGCACACGGCAGTACGGTCGCGCCCGCAACGAGCCGATGGTGAAACGGTATGTAGCCAAACGACTCTTCAAAGTCTTAAGACCTGGGCGGACAAAGCTCCACTAGGTGGATCACGGCCCAGCGGAGGTCAACATGGATCACGACATCGCGAAACTTGACAAGAACATTCGTGGCGTGCGCCAAGCGATCAGCGATCTACACCACGTTTTCGACTCAGACACCAGCGAAGAGTTGCTCAAGATCATTCGGCGTCCGGGCTGGACCACGCCTGCGGAGTATCTCCTCACCAACGCATACCTAGAGTCGGTACTGGAGACCGTACGCAACGTGAAGCAGCAGATCGGCGTGGTCGTCCAGGCCAGCAAAGAGATCGCGAGCGAAAGGGTCGGTCGGTAGCCCTTTCGAACCTCCCCGGAGTCTTGGGTTGCTGGCCACTCTAGCCAGTCAACCCGCTCAGGGCAGTGCCTGTGAGCGTTGGGCCTAGGTAGTCGTGGCGTGGAGTGCCACATCACTGTGGGTCGGCAATGACCCCATCGCTCGCGCGTCCAGCGCCGCCGCGGAAATGCTGCTCGCTACGCCCGCACCGATGACGGTGAGCTCTGCCAGACGAGGCCGAGCTACCGGTTTCCGTGCGATGCTGTCGTACAAGCGAAGATATGCTTGGGCCATCGCCCAGGGGCTGAATCGCGCGCGCGTCGCATCCGCACAGAGCCACGGCTCGACTCCTGCCGCCAGCGGCACCGCGCGAGCCATCTCGTCGACGTCCTTGACAAGAAAACCGGTCACCCCCTCGGTCACCAGTTCCTTCGCCGCTCCGCGCGCCATGGCTATCACCGGAGTTCCACTCGCCATCGCCTCGACCATCGCGAGACCGAATGGCTCTTCCCACTGAATCGGGGACAGCAAGGCGTACGCACGTGACAGTAGCCGTGTCTTATCTGCACCGGCCACATTGTTGAGGTGCACCACCCGGTCGTCGTCGATAGCGGGCGCGACATACCGCTTGAAGTAGTCGATCGTATGCGGCATCGCCTCCACCTTGCCCGCCAGGACAAGGCGCATGCCCGTGCGCCGCGCGACCTCGATCGCGACATGCTGGCCTTTGTCCGGGCAGATCCGTGCGAGACAGAGAAGATATGGCTCTTTCTCTCCGGGGGAGACTTCTAGGCGGTCCACGTCGACTGCGTTGTGCACGGTGCCGACCCAAGGCAGGCCTGGCATGCTGTGTCGCTGTGCTGCACTGATGGAGACGAATCCGGCGCGGGGCGAGATCGCCGAGTAGAACGTCGAATACGCTTCCGGGATGTCGCCATGCACCGTGTGGACGACTGGAGCGACGTCCGTGACGCAAGCGGCGATGAGCGACGAGAAGCCGCAATGGTCATGCACGACGTCAATCCTGTCGAGCTCCTCCAACGTGCTGGCGACGCGGGTGGCATAGGTGAGCTCGCGGAGACGCTCGTCGGGACCCCCGAGATCACTCCGCCAGGAACGGGGCGCGAGGACGATCGCATCTGGCTCCGAGCCCTCGGCGGCCAAGATCGTTACACGATGTCCTGCCTGTCGGAGCGCGTCACCGAGCAGCCCGACGACGAGTTCGATCCCCCCGTAGCCGTGTGGCGGGATCGGATACCAGGGTGGTGCCACAAGGACCACGTGGCGTTTCATCGGCGCACCAAGATGGTGTGAGCGCCATCCATGTATCGCGCACACCCGTTTCGATGCCTCGTCGTGCGAACGCCCGTTTGCTGTACTCCGCCCTATTGAATGCGCTGCTGGGACACCAGAACGCGGGATCCCTAGCGACGGGACCCCAGCCAAACCATCGACTTCGTCAGCGCCCTCACGCAGGCGTGATCAGCGTCAACCTTGCGTCGCGGCTGCCGTTCTCGTCGTCGTTGAACTGTTCACGTTACTGGCATGGCTCGGGGGTGTCTGCACGCCACCGTACACACGCCGAGGGAGCAGCACTTCCGATCAAGGCTGGCCCACCACGACGCGAAGGGGACGATCGGTGTCGACATGCACGTCGTCACGGTCGATCCTGATCTCGACGCGAACTCCGCGGTAGATGATTCGGACGCTGAGTCCATCCCAGCCTTGGGGTAACCGCGGCCGGACCGCGAGGCCGTCGCCGTCAGGCTGGATGCCGGCGAACCCTTCGATGAGTGCCAGCCATACGCCGCCCATGGTCGCCGTATGCAGCCCATGGGCCGTTGACCTCGAGACGTCATCGATGTCGATTCGTGCAGCGAGCCTCAGCAGGTCGAGCGCCTCAGCATGTCGAGAGACGCGCGCAAGCAGGCCCGCATGAACCGCGGGCGACAGCGAGCTTCCGTGGGCGGTCATCGGCCAGTACCGGTCGAGATTGCCCTCCAGCGAACCGGGCGCGACTTCGCCTGGGACCATCTGATGGAGCATGAGGACATCCGCCTGCTTGATCACCTGCAGCGCTTGGATCCGGTCGAAGCCGATGACCGAATCGGCGGCGATGGGAGCCGGCCCGTAGATCTCACGGAGGGGAAAGGGCTCGAGACGTGAGAAGCCGGCGAATTGTTCGTAGAGGAGCGTGTGCGCGTCGAGGCCATCGACGAGATGGTCGGCCAGTTCCGACCATCTCAGGATCTCGCGCTCATCGCAGTCCGCGCTTGCAAGCTTCGCGGCAGCGCGCAGGTTCCACCGAGCCATGACATTGGTGAATGCGTTGTCGTCGACGTCCTCGTGGTACTCGTCTGGTCCGATGATGTGGCGGATGTGCGCTGATCCATCGGCGTCACGGTCGACCCGTGATGTCCAGTAGCGGGCGGTCTCGACGAGGAGTCGCTGGAGTGGACCGCGCCGGAAGCCCTCGTCGCCAGTCCAGTCAGCGTACCGGCAGGCCGCCCAGGCCACATCCGCAACGATATGGTCCTCCATCTCGCCGGTGCGAACACGCACGTTCTCCCCGCGGGGTCCGACCACTATCGTCGGCGTCACCTCGCGACCAGTGCTCGCCGACTCCCACGGAAACCTCGCGCCTTCGCGATGGAGCTCGCGCGCCTGCTCGAGAGCGGCGCCGAGTCGTCGAATTCGGTACTCGAGCATCGCCCGCGCCGCTGCTGGACAGGTCGCCGCGAGAAAGGGGAGGACAAAGACGTCAGAGTCCCAGAAGACGTGCCCGCGATAGCCATCACCACTCAGCCCGCGCGCTCCGAGCGCTGCCTCTCCCTCCGTTCTGACGGCACTCATGAGGTGGAACAGCGAGAAACGCACGTTGCGTTGCAGCTCGGGATCACCGCTGATGCGGATGTCGGCGTCAGCCCAGCGCCGGGCCCATGCCTCCCGGTGGGTGCGGTGGAGGGCATCGACACCACGCGTTCGCGCAGTCTGCGCTCGCTTCCGCGCCACGCGCGCCTCCCCGCGTGCGTAGACCGCGATGCGGTCGAGGACAGCTGGATGATCGCCGACCTCGTGTCGATCCTCATCGACATGGATGGCCAGCCCACCGCTCTGGTGGGTGCGGATCTCGGTTTCCCTCACTCCGGCTTCGCCAGTACCAAGCAGCTTCGCTGCACCTGCGGCCCACAGCACCGCCGTTCCTGGCTCGGCCAGCGAGCTGAACGACACCGCGGAGAGTCGACTCCCGTCCTCCTCCACATCTTGGCTAAGTACGCCGGTGTGCAGATCCAGCACTCGGCGTACGCGCGCGCGTTTCCCAACGCGCACCGGCAGCTGGCTCCATGGAGGACACGGATGGAGCTGTTCCTCAGTACCTTCTCCTCCGTAAAAGCCGGCAGCAAGCGTCTCGGGAGCAGTTCCCATACCTGACAGCAGGGGTGCCCCTGTCGTGCCGATGCAGCCGTCCGCAATCGTGAGCACGGACGCGCACGCGCGCTCGCGTTCCGCATCGATGCCATCGATGATGACGCGCCACTCAGCAGCGGGCGTCGGCAACGGCGGATAGCCGCGCCGGCGTCGCCACAGCTGATCCTCGAGCACGTCAAGGATCGCGTTCGGCCCGCCGGGGATCGCGAGGACGCCCGCAGGTGAACCAAACGGCTCCGCTCCAACTGTGACAGCGAGCGACCCATGCGCTTCGGCCACCAGCATCAGCGAGTCGCTACCCGCGACGCCGCCCAGCATTCCGAACTCATCGCCGGCGACGAGTACCTCCCCCGCGGCGATTCCGTGCGTCCACAGGTCAGCGAATGCCCATCGGGCGGCGTCGGCCTTGTCGGTGAGGCCAATCTCGACGTGCTTGGCATCGCTGGTGATCCGTGCGTCCATCAGCCCCGCCTCATTCGCTGCGGCCTTGGCGATCGTCACCACGTCGGCTATCGAACCGATCCCGGCCGCCTGCAGTCGCTGCTGCACGGCTGCAACAAGCTGCGCGATGTTCGCCTTGAGGGGATCAGCCCACTCAGTGACCGGGATGATATCGATCTTCCGGCGATTGAGGCGCTGTGCCACGATCGCGGCTTCGAGGCCGCGCATGCGAAGCCGCTCGACCGTCAGCGTCGCGGCCCTGTCAAGTTGCGAGTCCTCGGCGGGCGTCGCCACCCGTCGCTGAAGCAGTGTCACGCCATCCTGGTTGCAAGCGAAGACTTCTGAGCCACGGTTGACGCAGAAGATCAGTCGGCCTGGACCTGACGGGCGGGCCCTCAGCTGCCCATCCACGTTGTCCACATGCGTCCCGGTGACCACGACGACATCGAATCCGGCCGCGCACAGCGCCTCGATCAAGCTGCGTACCCGCTCCGCGCCGGCAGAACGATCCGGCACCAGGGTGCCATCCCAATCTGCGACGCAAGCCTCGAAACGCCGGTCGAGTTCAACGGCTCGTGCCACCGCATGATCGTTCACCGCGAAGCACTCGCACGGCACGTCTTCCAGTACCGCCGGTTGAACCTCGTCACCGTGATAGAGGTCGGGTTGGACAAGACGTTCCTCCGCGAGTTCTGACTGGAGGTATGGAGACGCGCATTCTTCGGCGAATTCTCGCACGAGACTCTGTGGGCGCTCATGCGCGTTACGAGCAGATCACGTCGCGCTCCCCAACGCCATTGTCGAGCCCAAGGCGTGGTGGCGTTACCGCATGCCACCGATCAGCGCTCTCCCGATACGCACAGTCGTCAGCTGCGACTGCGATATGACGAGCCGGCGGTGGGGCCAGCGCGATCCGTTACTCGTCGGTCATGGGCGCTCGCGGCTGATGGCCCCGCTTACGGCGGTACCCGAGCCAGGTCCCGACCACCAGCACCCCTGCCAGTGGGAGCACGATCGTGATCGGTGATTCCGGTGTCACGTCAGCGGGCCCCGGCCATGCCCCGTTGGTGAGCCGGACTGCGTAGAAGCCGCTCCGACCCTCGCTGTACCAGATCTCCTGGCGTTCGGGCGCGAACGCCGGGCTTGACATTGCGTAGTTTCCGCTGATCACGAAGGCGGGGCGCGACGGGGCATTGTAGTAGGCGATCTCGCGTGGGTTGAAGGGGTCGCGGATGTCAAATACTCTGAGCCCCGACAGGATCATGCTGCACGCCACGATCCCCGGATCGGTGCGCTGCGGGACGTTGCAGTAATGGGCGGCGTAGCCCTGGAGCGCGGTGTTGCTCGCACCCGGGTCGCCGGCCTGCGCAGCAAAGTTCTCCGGCTCATGGACCTCCAGACGGATGTTGGAGACAACGAAGGGATGGGTCTCATCTGCGATGTCAATGATCCGCGCGGCACCCACACTGGACTGCGCCCCGAACTCATCGAACTCGATCAGATACGGGTGGCCGTGAATAGTCACGGGAATAGCGTTCTGAGGGATGCTCATTGGGGTCCAGGTCAGGCGCGCGATCAAAGGCATCGTGGGGTTCACGACCCTGGACTGCACCTGCGACGTATCGAGGACGAGAAGCCCATCGTTGATTCCCGCTGCGTAGGCCCGATTGCCGTCGTCGCTGATGGATAGGCCGTGGGAGTCGAAGATCCCTGGAAGTGAAATCGGTAGCGGTGCCGAGGGGTTCGTGAGGTCGATCGGGACCAGGGTCGATGTGCCAGGCGACGCCGAGTAGAAGGTGAGGCCGTCGGGAGCCATTCCGCTCTCGTGGCCGAAGATCCCCAGGGGGGTGGTCGACCGCAGCACCGGGTGGCGGCAGTCTGCCGAGACGTCGTACACGTCAACAGCACCAGGGTAAGCCCCTGGGTTGCCCAGCACAGCAACAAGCAGCCCACGCTTCTCGTTGAGAACCATCGACTCGTGCGGAGACGCCATCGCAGCAGTCACCAGGGTGGCGGTCAGCACAGGGTTGGTGGGATCGTGCATGTCCAGCACGTTGACCCCGGTGGTCCCGTTGAAAATGTTGGTCGGGAACAGGAGGGTCGTGTCGTAGTAGGCGCACTCGTGGCCGGCGGCGTCGACGTAGCGCTCCACCTTGAAGCCGCCATACGTTCCCATTCCGCTGGCGACGGTGTACGAGCCCACCAACTCTGTGTTGCAGTTGAACCCCAGGGCGGCCTCGCCGTCGGCGTAGTCAGCTGAGCTCACGCGCCCCTGAATGCCAGTCTCAGGGTGGGAACCCGGCCCGCAAGTCGCTCGGGGAACGGCTACCACCGGTGGGGATCCAGCAGCGCGCGCCCCGTGGACCACCGCCGCGACGCTGACGGTGGCAGTCGTCAGGATGACCGCGAGAAGGGCCCACCTCCGCCACGTCTGCCGCATCGCGGGATCATAGAGGAGTCGGACTAGCCCCGTGGTGGTTGGACATGGGCCGGGCAAGCTGACCGCGGAGAATACGCCATCCTCAAGGTGGTGCGCACCCGTGAGCTGATGGGGTCCGATGTCAATCTCGCCCACCGCCTCCTGAAGAACGCGGTGACCGCGCAGACGGGCATCAAAGGCTACGCTCTTATCACTGATTCGGCGATCAAACGCCTTCGGTATGAACCGGAGCTAATGGGCATGGTCCCGCACGTCCAGCGCTATGCAGACCTCGGGGAGGTACCTGGCCATGTTCTCGATCTTGAGAACGAGTGGCGCAAGGAGACAGAACGGCGCGTGGTGTGCCTGTCCGACGCGGAGGCGAGCCGGGTCTACGGCGTCGAGACCAATCTACGGCCGAGCGTGGCCTGGGATGTCCTCACGTCACCCGCGAAGCAATTGCTGTGGATGGCGGATAAGCAGACTCATGACAACCCCACCGGTGCCCTGGGCGTCGGTTCGACCGTGCACTGCGTTCACGGCCGACTCAAGTTCGTCCATCACATCCTGGACTGGCGCCCCTTTCGTTATCTGAGCTACCGAACAGACACCGCTCTTGGTCCGTTTATCTGCACGGACGAGATCGTCCCGCTACCTGGTGGTGAGCGCTGGCGGCTCGTTCACCGCGTCCGACCCGAGGGTGGAGTGCTGCAGAGGGTCGGCGTCCGTCTGCTTGGGGGGATCGGCTGGCGCGACCAGAAGGCAGCCGTCCACCGACTTGGCCAACTACTCGGCAAGCTTGAGACGGAGGCGGCTTCGGCGGACAAAAGTTGAGAGGCGGCCCGCGACAACCAGTCGCGTGCCGCCTCTTGAGGAAGTCGGGTCCGCGTTTACCGAGTCGTAGCGCCCGCTGGCACGGGTGCCAGTCCTAGCTGCTCCATCAGGTCCAGGCGGTCGAATATCAGACGATCGCGGACGATCGTCTCGCCATCGAAGTCGAAGATATCGATGTAAGGTCCTTCGACTCTGCGTCCCGTCGGCGGAATGTCACCCGCCGGCGTCGGGAATGCGCCGGTATGCGTGCCGGTGAAGATGCCCTCCTCGATCACGGTCGAGCCCGACACAAGTAGCCTCTCGGTACGGAGCTTGACGTCCGGAAAGCCTTGGATCCAGCTCTGCGTGAATCTCTTGATCTCGCTGCGCCCTTTCGCAACCATGCCGCCTGAGGCATGCAGCTCTGCGTGTGGCGCATAGAGATCGAGAAGTCCGTCCACATCGTGCGCGTTGAAGAGCTTGTTACCTCGCTCCACGAGTTCCTTCAGATTCGCCATGTGCGCCTCCTTTGCCCCTCCGCCGCGCCAGCGAGAGCCGACACCAACGGCTCGTCAGGGGCATCACGCAATATAGAGTTGTCGGCCCGGTTTTGTCGGTACGTTGGCGTACTGACGAGCCAGCGGACGTGTCTCACCGCGCTGATGGCGTGCTGGTGCAGGGTCGCGAAACAGAGGTTCGTCGTGGCCCGTGGCCGGTCATTGGATCGACGCGTTCGGGCAGATCGGAACCCCTTCTCGTAAAGCGCGGCGATAATGCTCCCACGCACGTCCTTCCCGTGAGTCAACTCAACGCTCGTAGAAAACAACACGCTGCATCGTTTACGCAGCTATTGACCGATCCATCACCTTCGCCTCGAGCACGATGAGCGACGCCAGGCCTGGTCCGACGTGCGACCTCCGCACTGCCTCGACGTCGTGAAGGATCTCGTTCAGGCAGTCGATGCGCCCTCGAAGGCATGCCAGCTCGATGTGCGGCCACTGCCGCGGAGCGATGGGTGGTGGCGCCAGCTCGAGCGGGTCGACATGGACCTGGCCGCCGGATGGGATCGACACACCCGCATCGTACGTGGGGGCAAGGGCGCCGTCATCGGTACTACCCCGTCGCGTTAGCGAGGGTTTTCCCTCTACTCTGATTGACACGGGGGGTGTGAGAATTCGCCCTGTGAACCGCAAGCTGTCTGACAGTCATACCCCGACGACTGGAAGCTTCCTTTCGCACGTACGCGGCATCGCGCCCCCTGCGGCCGTTCTCTTTGCCAGCGGGCTGGTGGTTGCGGGCCTGG
>Ga0066710_100001331_pt1 | contig 18220 bp, 11 predicted proteins | sample GraSoiAngelo_159_FD_79666 | JGI IMG/M metagenome (GOLD analysis project Ga0066710, IMG submission 79666) | Grasslands soil microbial communities from the Angelo Coastal Reserve, California, USA - 14_1009_16_40cm | ecosystem: Environmental > Terrestrial > Soil > Grasslands | place: USA... | reverse complement strand
TCGTTCCGAACCCAGGTTGTTGCTGACCGAAGGGCCTAAGGAAAATCTAGAAACTCTTTGTCCTAAAGGATTTGAAGGGAACCACTAGAATAGGCTACCGCCCTTTCAGTCCCAATGTTTGGTCCATCGAGGGGAGTAAAACGATTCTCTATATGTAAGATTTTTTGTCAAGGTGTTTGTAAACTTTTACAGCAAGTTGTTTGATCGATGTAAGACGATGGATGACATCAGAGCAAAATACGCTTTAGAGCCAATATTCCCAATGTCCACCGGCAATGACATAAATTGCCAAACACGCGTTGGTGACGGCGTGCGCAATCATACAGTCGGCCAAAGACCGGGTCCGCAGCATCCACGAGTTGTAAATTAACCCGGCACAAAACCCGACATCCCAATAAGGACCATGTTCGGTCGCAAACAAAACCGCCGTTAGCCAAACAGAAGTCGCAGAGTAAGTACCCAGCGGAACCTTTCGAAAATCCACATTAATCAGGTACCGCATTAGCCAACCTCGCCAGAACAACTCTTCGATAACAGGTACCAGAATGGCAGTCCCGAACAGTCGAAACACTAGAAAACCGAGACTGGCGCGCACGTTGCTTGGTAATGAAGTCTTCGCAGCGCCGACCACAGCATTTTCAAAGAGCCAGTGACTGCGATATAAGGGCCAAATCCAATCCGGCGCGATCCAGATTAGGAATACGAAAATACCCACGACCACACTGCTCAGCAGACGTGCCGGACGCTTCGGTATTACGGCTCGTGAGACTAGCCATAGGATTACGCAGACAATAACCACCCGAACTGGGTATTCCCAGTTTGCATTGATGTCCAAACTGTTCTTGACGCCGAGGAGAATGATGAACGCTGCAAATGGAGCTACGTACGGAACCCCGGGCAGTTCTTCGGTAAGTCTCTTCATCAGTCTTAGAATTCGATCGCTGTCTGAAAAATGGAGTGCTAGTATACGCGAAATGCGCTTGGTGACTACGATCGCTTTTTTCACTTTCAGCTTTGTAATTGCGGCATGCGGGGAAGCAGCCGCACAGGCTGGAGCCAACGTGTTGGTCATTGTCAATGAGGGCAGTCCAGCATCGATCGAGATAGGAACCTACTACGCCGAAAAAAGAGCAATCCCGCGCGAAAACGTCTTACGGTTACGATTCAACCCAACTGAAAGCGTCGAACGGCCGGATTATGAACGTCAGATCGAAGCGCCGATTGCTAATTGGCTGACGCGCAACTTTGCGCAAGATCGAATCCTGTATATCGTGCTTACAAAGGGAATTCCGCTCCGGATTTCCGGAACGGCGGGTCAGGACGGAACCGTGGCCAGCGTCGATTCCGAGCTCGCACTTCTCTATCGCAAGATGACGGGCCAACCTATACAGGCTGCCGGAAGAATCAATAATCCCTATTTCAACGGAGACCGAACCGGAGCGCCACCCCCTTTTACGCATGAGAGTTACGACATTTATCTCGTCACACGGCTGGATGGCTATACGGTCGCTGATGTTCGAGGATTGATCGATCGTGCTTCAAGCCCATCTCGGGAAGGCTCAGTGGCGCTGGATGATAGAGCATCCTCTGCATCAGAAGCGAATGTGTGGCTGAAGTCCGCGGCTGAAGCCCTCCGGTCCGCTGTAGGGCCGAACCGAGTCGTTTACGACACGACGAGCGTCGTGTTGAAAAATCTTAAGAACGTGTTGGGTTATTATTCGTGGGGATCGAACGATCCGGCAATACGCGAAAGACACTTTAATCTCGCATTCGTCAACGGCGCACTCGGCGCGATGTTCCTCAGCACCGACGCGAGAACATTCAATGAACCACCATCCGATTGGAAAGTGGCGGCGGGGGAAGACGCAACCACGGAATATGCCGGATCGCATCAATCGCTCACTGGCGACCTCATCCGCGATGGTATTACTGGGGTCGCCGGCCATGTTGCAGAGCCCTATCTGGACGCGACGATACGGCCCAACGTCCTTTTCTCCGCTTACCTCGGTGGAGCGAACCTGGCTGAAGCGTTCTATCTGGCGATGCCCTACCTCAGTTGGCAGACGGTCGTGATCGGAGATCCGCTGTGCGCACCGTTCCGGACCACAATACTGGCATCGAACCAGATTGACAAAGGCATCGATTCAGCAACAGAAAACGCCACGTTCTTTTCAACCTGGCGGCTGAAAGTGGTCTCATCGCCCGCTATGAATCCCGATCGCGTGGATCTCGAAACCATTAAGTTGTTGATGCGAGCTGATGCCAAATTCGCCAAACAGGATCTTGCAGGCATGCGCCAGCTTCTCGAAGAAGCAACGGCACGCGACAAGCGATTGGGTCCGCCGACCCTAACTCTGGCGCTCCTGTATGAGCAGTTCGCAGAATATGACAAAGCAATTGAGCGGTACCGCCGCGTATTGGAAATTCAACCGGATAATGTCATTGCGCTGAACAATCTTGCTTACGCAATTGCCGTACGGCGGAACGCTCCCAAAGAGGCGCTCCCATTGGCAGAAAAAGCGTATGCTCTTGCGGGCCGGAATCCCAGTATTGCAGACACGCTCGGATTCATTGTGCACCTTGCTGGTGATGACCGTCGGGCGAAAGGGTTATTGGCAGAAGCAATCCAGGGCGCGCCCCAAGTGGCGAACGTTCGCGTTCATGCGGCCACAGTTCTCGCCGCGCTCGGTGAAAAGGACGCCGCTCAACAGGAATTAGCGAAAGCCCTTGAGCTCGATCCGAAACTCGCCGGCAATGATGTGATTGGACAACTCCGTAAGAAGCTGCAACCGTTATGCTCACGACCAGCATTTCACCGGTTACGTTCTCAGAATCGCAGATCTTAGAAACCGCTGGCGCACAATCCACACGACTAGAGTTCTGACTAGGCAAGGACTGCGCCCTTGATATCCCGAGCCTGAGGATGGTGCTGCGCAGTCCTTGCGTTTTGAGTTCTGAGTTGTGAGTTTTGAGTCGGAACAGATTTACTCACAACTCAAAACAAGAACTCACAACGCCGCTCGTGGCCGTCGTGACGAGAATTTTGTTCTCGTTACGACGGCCATAAGCGGCTAAACTGTTTCTCTAAGCGTCGCTATTCCTGTCCAGAAAAGGCACGCGCAAGATCTGTCGCAGCTGCCGAAATTCTTGCATGCCTTGGCCGGACAACGCGGGTTTCAAAAAGAGTGCATGGCCGGTGTGTCCATGATTCGTCGGCCGTTCAAGCCAATGGGCCTGATACAGGCGGAGCAGTTTGGAACAGGTGTGGTGCCAGGGGCCAACAGGATTTTCGTCGAGTAAACCCGCAAGTTCACTAAATGAAAAGGCTGCTCTGAGCGAATTCCGAGAATCTTGCTGAAACACGGGAGAGGCCTGCGGCGTGAAGATTGATGGGAATTCTTCGGCGGTTCCCGGATGTCGCGGCCGAACGTGATCAAACAACCAGACGGCGCATCCCGTCACCGATGCGACACATTCGATCTCCTTCAAGCAACGGCGCAAATGGCTCACTGTGGGCAAATGGTGAAGGGAAAACACACTGCTGATGACATCCACAGAATCCGGAACTTGGCGCTTGAAGTGCGTCATGTCTCCCAGTTGAAGCGTTACTCTTCCCGTGAACCCACCGCGTTCGACTGAGCGGTTCCCCAGCTGGATCATCCGCTCTGAAACATCAAGCCCGATGATTTGAATATCTGGCCGGCACTCGGCCAAATAGAGGAGGTATTGCCCAGAGCCGCAACCGAGATCTATAAGTCTAGCCTCCGGAGGCAGGAGGTGACTCATCGCTAGCGCGTTGAAGTGATACAGTGGTCGAAGACGGCCCATCGACTCGCCTTCAGCGTGAAAAGCTTCAACGCTCTCCTCGATGTCCATGGCAGCACGTTCCGGAGAGCGCGTGATGCGCTCACGGGTTAGCATCTCCCGTAAGATCAAACGGAGAATACGAAATTGGCGAAGCATACGGTCGACCTCCCATGCAGGGATCAGCACTTTGTAAATCCCTACTTCGGTTTGTTGCCATGCGTCACATCTGGACGCACACCCATCTCTGGCGTGAGAGTGCAACGCTTTTTTTGTTCGCGGACGTACTGTAAAGTTTTCTGAAATTGTGTTCAAATTTTTTACAAAAATACCGTGCTCACGACCGATCGTTCCACCGCTTTATCAAGTACTTACGTGTTGGTATGACTGTTGCTACCATCGCCGCAGGATATTGCCGAAGAAGGAGCAAAGACGATGAAACGGATTGTGCTAACTGCTTTAGTGGTGTTGTCTATTACGGGAACGGCCGCCGCCGCTCCATTTGTTCTCCCCTTAGGTGTGCCGATTTATATGCAGTTTAACAATATTGAGCAGGTAAATAATACGAACACACTCGTTGTTCCCGGCTATGCTCCTGCTACTGGTACACAAGGCAACTGGGGTGTTTTCAACATTTCCAGCATACAGGCTGGAGCTGTTGCAGTTGCCAACACGGAGATTTCAGGCGGGCCCGTTATCTTTGCCGATGACGGTCCGGGTGGCAGCCAAGGTCAGGTAACCGGCATATTCTATGGTATCCAGGTCACGGGTCCGACAACCGCTACCGGCGGGACGATCGATTTCTATTGGCATGACGCTGGTAGTGACACAATCTCGGCGGCCTGTCTGGCCGGCACGACCTGCGCACCAAACGCAGCTACCGTTGGTCAGTTTACGAGCGGTACATTCCTGGCTAGGCTCAATTTGGCAAGTGGCGTACTACCTTTGGATGCAATCACGACCATTTCGAGTAACATTGATCCGACAACGATCGGCGGGGGTGAAGGCCGCGCCGATGGCTTTGCCAATGTCAATGTAGGAGCTCCGGGTACCTGGACGTTTGCTTTGAATGGAGATTGGTTCATTACAACCTTCGGAACGCGCGACTTGCGGTTCAGCAACTTTTTCACGCGCCTTCCCGCGTGGGATTCACCTACCAATGCTACGGCAGGAACTACAATAGGCCTGCGCAGCAACGATCCGGCCCGTGTTTTCACGGCTACTCCGGCGGTTATTCCGGAGCCGGGCACTCTGACGCTGCTCGGCTTTGGTTTGGGGGGGTTGGCGTGGCTGCGAAGAAAGAAGTAACGAAGCCGTAACAGCATTTCGTAAAAAGCGGGACTTAGTTCCCGCTTTTTTTCGCCCCGCGACCGTTTCAGATTGTAGTATTACGACGTGTCTGCCCGGTCGTACAGCAGTGTTTCCTCGCAATACCCTGCGCAGATCCAGGATCAAAAAATTCGAGTCATTCTAGGACTGCTTTGTACGATCGCCGCCTTGCACTTCATTCCAAACCGCGTTTTGGTAGTGATTTTGTTAGTACTTTCCTGGTCAATACTGTGTTTCCCGTTGAGTAGGGCGGAATTCATTCTATTTATCGTGGCCGCCTTGTTTTTTTTATTCCAGAATTACGTCTGCTTAAAGGCTGGAGTGTTTGAGTTCAAATTTAAAGACATATTGCTCATGCCCTATTATGAGCCGCTCTTGTGGGGTTTTTATTTCCTGAGCATGAAGCGATTCATAGCGGGGAGACGAAAAGAACAGATCCTCATTGACAAGAAGAGCATCTCGGGATTTATCGTCACGTCGATAGTGTTTTCGCTGTTTTCAGCGAACTCGTACATCCTTTTTATCGCGACGATTTTTTCCACGGTTTTACTCTTCTTTTTGTTTCACACAAAATTTGACGTGTACTACGCCGTGTATGCTCTGGTGCTGGGCTTTACGGTTGAGCTGTTCGGCGTGTCCACTGGATTATGGTCGTACCCGACGCCGGATTTCCTTGGTATTCCTTTTTGGTTTGCAACGATGTGGATCAGCGCCGGATTGTTGGGTCGTCGCTTTATGATTCCAGCCGCGGAATGGTTTGCCGAGAAACTACAGCGTCATCCCGCATAGCGCCCGGGGGCTAGGATGCCTTTGGGATCCAGAGCCAATTTGATTTTCTGTACAACACTCCAAAAGACATCATCTCGCGTTGTCTCCTGCTCCATCGACTGCAGTCCCAAACGGTAAGGAATGTACCCATGCTGCTTGCAGGTGCGGAGTAGTTCCAAATGACACTCTTGTGCTTTCTGCACTTCACTCGCAGCATCCCTGTCATACAGGATGGGCAGGGTGCAATCCAAGCAGCGCTGGTTGACGGCCGTGAATGTTATGCACGACTCAAATCCGTATTTGGTGAAAATAGGTTCGATAATGCGTCGAAACGCAAACACGTGTTCGCTAGTCATAGGAATCACAGGCGAAAACCACATGAGACCACACTTGTCGCGGGCGGGATTCACTTCACTGGCGGGCAATGGAGTGCGCCTATTGCGCCAATATGCAAGCGACAACGCTACTTCCGTCGGGATGCCTTTCAACACGCCGTAAGAAGCTTGCAACATTTTGAGCATATCAGGGATGTTCATCTTCAGGAGGAGACCGAAAATGTTCGGGTACCGTTGCAGCAGCTGCAATTTGGTATCGGAAAGAAAGCTCACACGATCGACTTTGCCCCGGAACATTTGCCTGATTCTCTGCTTCGCCGCCCGGACTTGAGTCTTACTGCCACATATCGCGCCCACACCATTCCAAGTCCCGATATTTTTTTGGATCGCCAACCGTGCAGCGACAGATTCCTGAAGCGGAGTTCGCCCGGACATCTCCTCCCAGGGGTACCGTTGACGCATAAGGAGCAGACGGTTTCTATGCATCAGATTGATCGGACCCTGAAAAACGCCAGTGAACAGCAGCTGGCGCATGCCGTCAATCAATGGTCCAAGTTGCTCTTCAGAATTGCAGATAAGGTAGCACGCTTCAAAATGCTCGGGTATGGGCATGAGCCAAACGCCCATCTTTGTGACAATGCCATAGTTGGATTGTGTGAAAAGTCCGTCTAAATAGGGCCCGACACCCCACTTGTATACGTACGTGGCCTTCGCCCCCGCATAATGACCAAAACCTGTACGTAATATCTCACCGGTGGCAAGCACCACCTCCATGCCGCACTGTGCGAGAAAGTGATCTCCATTTGGACCGATGCCAAATCCTCTCTCGAGAGTGTTGCCGAGAATACTGCAGTTGGGACCGGCTCCTGTCGGATTAAGCGACAACGGTATTCGATGCTCTTGCAGATGCTCATACAGTGTGCGTTGGGTTACCCCGGGTTCAACAACGGCATAGGCGAGATCAGTATTGACTTCTAGAATTCGGTTCATGCGACTTAGGTCCAGGATGATGTTGTCGTGCTGCACCGGCTGCGCCGAACCGTATCCCCAGTTATTTCCGGTACTGATGGGATACAGCCGTAGTTGATGAGCATTGGCGATCTGGAGAACTTGTACGATTTCTTCGACTGACGCTGGCCGCAAGACTCCGGCGATATTCCGTTCGATCGGGATCGTGCACCAGCGATACCGTTCGAGCGATGTTCCGTCAGTGAGTGTATGTTGTTCGCCGAGTGCCTGTCGGAATTCTGCGATAACTGACTCCAACATCAACAACCTTTCATGATGATCGGCAAATCACAAACTTCGCGATTCGCCAATGATTTGCTGTCAAGCAGTGGACTACTAATGTTCCGGTTACTTGAGGGGCAGCCCCAGACCGCGCACTGTTTGTTCCGCAAATTCGAAGTGACGTACTGCCTCAATTTGTGTTCTTGGACTTGTCGGGACTTGTCGATTCGCGAATGACAGCATTTTCATTGAGCTGTTACGCCCTATGATTCACTGAGCGCTCGTACATCCTCCGACTCGCAAACGCGGGTCTTTCAATGAACAACGAATCCTACCGGTCGCGAAGATTCCGCCTCGCTCCGGTCAGACGATGGTCACTAAAAAAGCTGCCTCCCCAGCCTGTCGATTTACGCAAGGGTCGAGTGTTTGTGTGTGCACGTAAAGAGGTACGAGCAGCAGGAACAATGAACGCAAAAACACTCGCAGTAGCTTCGTATAATTTTTCACCCTGCTCCTTGGATATAACGAATCTATAATTCAGCACTACCCATCGCGTAGGTGACGTGACGCTTCTGTTCCTTGGTTGGGCGTAATAATGCCCTTCGTTTTATTCCTCGTCAACGGAAAACGGCCTTCCCGGCCTCCCCAAACACCGCCAGACTCCAGCGTTCATCGAACTTCGTTTACCGAGGTTGAGGGTGTAGGGAACGAGTGACGCCGAGGTTAGCTGATCAAGAGCGACGAGTTATTAGAATGATCCGGAACGCGAGCTTGATCCTGATGGGTCCTCGGATCCTATTTTTTTAATCGCCAATCGCATTTTTGATTTGCAATAGTGTGGCATTACGATATAAAAGCGTCCCGTCGAGCTATTCCGAGAGGGAATGCGGTTGCAATAACGGCTTGACACAACAATTCAAGAGAGACATGCGCTGTTCAACATCCATGACATAGCGTGACCGCTGTGTTTTGGACCGCAGTCGGAATTTGGCGCGTACATTTGCATGGGCGCGACGATTATGCGTGTGGCAGCGCAGCGAATTCGTATCTCTGCAGGAACCCCACGCGTAGCGGCCATTTTAACCAAACGTGATAGGAAATATTCCATCTCGACCACGCGATCTCGTCATTGTTACTTGTTGATTCCGCAATGGTGTGTCTCGTTGTAGATTTCATGAAAAAAATCCTTGAATCCCTCTACCAACTAAGTGGAAGCAGTGCTAAAGTGCGCGCGCCAAGATTCGGAGATACGTTATGGTTTCGCCCATTACTGAAGCTCTTATGTAATCTGCAGCACCTGCATGAGTCGAATCGAATCAGTTCTCCGCGATGGCTACTCAAGTGCAAAGGACACGGCTCCGCACGGAGTGGATGCTGCGCACAAACAGACATTTGTCCACTTCCGCGGGAATCGAGGAGGCTGGATGAGATTTGGCTCTCAGTACGCATTTGAGCACATGATCTTGCTTGCTCCACCATCTTCAGCAGAGGCTTTCAGCGTTGGCTCACTTAAGGTGGACGCTTCACAACACCGCTTCTTCTTAAACGAGGCACAGCGGCTCCGCGGTCGCGTGTACCTCCAGGACGGTGCCGTGGATGATAAACAACTGTCACGCGACGGAAGACTTGTCTATGCGCATGATGAACACAGTTGGCACCTGCTTTTGTTGGACCGCCAAGCCACAACGTCGGCATGCGTGCGTTATATTCCGCACCAGGATCGCGTTTCCTTTCACGATCTCGGAGTTGCCAGTTCTGCTTTGGCTTATTCACCTACGTGGGGTTCAAGGCTGCGATGCGCGATACAAGCCGAACGCGCAAAAGCTAGGCTCCGCGGGATGGGCTACGCTGAAGTCGGGGGTTTGGCATTGGCGGAGGAAATGCGTTATACCACAGCAGCACTCCTAATACTTCTGAACGTCTATGGCCTGATGAAACTGCTCGGCGGTGCCTTGGCGATTTCGACTGCCACGTTCCGACATCATTCATCCTCTATACTCAGAAAGCTCGGAGGCCGTGGGTTGATCAGCGATGGTGTCGAACTCCCGTCCTATTATGATCCTCAATATCAATGTGAGATGGAGATTTTGGCTTTCGATTCGGATCATCCGGTGCCGAAATATGTGGACCGCATTGATGAATGTCAGGAGAGACTCGCGAACATTCCCATTATTTGTGCGCCATCGCTGGTCCCAGATTGCGTCATGTCTTCATAAGTTCTTCTGAAGTTCATGGCTAGATTTACCCGACGCCGACGGTCTTGATCCCCGCCGGCGAAGTGTCCCCCCGACGCTGCGGTGAACACAACGAATTGAGCGGGAAAGCAGCTGGTTTTCCGGTACAGCTGGTGCTATTCTTCGTACACACTAAAATCCTTTGCTCAGAATTCGCTGTGTGGTACGACATGTTCTGCCGCTTCGGCGAACGGGTGAGTTGTAGATTTGTGGGAGCGAGTTCCCTGAATAATTATTGAAATAAAACGAATATGCCGCGAAGGATCGCATGTGTAGCATAAACGGGGTCTTTTATTTTGATCCGCAACGGTCTGTTGAGGAGTCTCTCCTCACCGACATGCGGCGTGTGGCGATACACCGGGGTCCGGACGACCACGGCTTGTACATCAATCGGAACGTCGGATTGGCATTTAACCGCCTCAGCATCATAGACGTTTCCGGCGGCCACCAACCCATGTCGAACGAAGACGGTAGCGTCTGGATCGTTTTTAATGGAGAAATCTACAATTTCAACGAACTCCACACACAGCTCGTCCAGTCGGGCTATCGGTTTCGAACGCGCTCTGACACCGAGACCGTATTACACGCCTGGGAACACTACGGTGAAGAGTGTGTTGTCCATCTTCGCGGAATGTTTGCGTTTGCGATCTGGGACGACCGGCGGAAGATGCTCTTCGCATCAAGGGATCGCCTGGGCATCAAACCGTTTTATTACTATACGGACCGCAACGTTTTCGCCTTCGCTTCAGAGATAAAGTCGCTGCTTGAAGTGCCCGAGGTACCCCGGGAACTGGAAACCCTCGCAATCGCCGACTATCTGCGCCACGGGTATGCGCTCCCGCCATACACGATGTTTGCAGGCATTCGCAGCCTTCCCGCGGCGCATACGATGACGGTGCGTCAGCGTGGAATCGCAATTGAGGAATATTGGCACATTCCATTGGAGCCCACACGAACCATGGACGAGCGGCAAGCCCTCGAGGAACTTGCGCCACTTTTGGACGAAACGGTTCGAATGCACTTGATGTCCGATGTGCCACTCGGAGTGTTCCTCTCCGGCGGGATCGACTCAAGCTCCATTGTTGCGGTCATGTCCCGCCTCGGAGTTCGAAAGATAAAGACCTTTTCTGTTGGGTATGACTCGGCTGAAAGCGAGTTGGAGTACGCGCAACTTGTGGCCAATCAATACGGCACTGAACACCACGAGGTTCGGCTGACAGCATCGAAATTTAGTGAGCTTCTTCCGCGCGTTATTTGGCACATGGATGAGCCAGTCGCGGACCCTCCGGCGATTCCGCTGTACTGCGTTTCCGAGTTAGCAAGCCAGCAAGTCACGGTCGCGCTTTCCGGTGAAGGTGCAGACGAAATTTTCGGCGGCTATCCCACTTACAGACGGATGCTGCTGTTGGATCATTTAAACCGTTTGCCCCTGACTGGACCCGCTGGCCGGGCATTCGCTCGATGGGCCCCTGCCGGCAAACTACGAAAGAACGGTGCAATGCTTGGCCAGCCTCTGGAATCCCGCTATCGCACTGCACTGATTTTTTCTGTCGATGAGATCAGCCGATTGCGACCCGGTGAGCCGTTAAACGATGATCCCTACGGTGTGCTCGATCAGGTGCGCTCCCGATGCAAGCACCTGGATTCCTTGGCGCGCATGTCTTATATCGACCTTAGGACATGGATGCCCAATGATTTGCTGTTGAAAGCTGACCGATTGAGCATGGCGCATTCTTTAGAATTGCGCGTGCCATTCCTTGACCATAAGCTCGTAGAATTTGCGGCGCGGCTGCCTGTCAGTTTGAAAATCCATCGCGCAGTGAACAAATACATCCTGAAACGTCTCATGAAGCCATTTCTGCCCCTAAAGATCGTTCATCGTCCTAAGCGGGGATTCCCTATACCGACGAAACATTGGTTTCGGAACGGTCTCGCCGGATTCGCGCGGGAGCGGCTGCTCTCTCCTGATAGCCCGTGCAATGCATTCTTTTCCCAAAAGGAAATCGCTGCCGTTCTTCATGCACACCGATACCGGGATTGCAGTGACCAGATTTATGCCCTGCTCGTTTTCGATGAATGGTATCGCCTGTTCGTGAAGTCCAAGGCTGCCAGGTATCAATCGTCTCTTCTGTCGATGCAGACGCACTAAGCCGCAGCACCGGCCACGCGAAATTTCAAATCGAAAGCGATTAAGAGACTTTGGCCTTAAACGTCGACCCAATTTTTGCAGCCGCCGCAGTAGCAGCGAATGCTTCACGCAAGTGCCGGTACTGTTTGCTGGAGGCGTCGATTGGCCGGACCCAGTCGCGGTCGATTTCAGCCGAAACAGACCGCATCAAGAGATTGATTGAGATGATTAACCGTGAACCATTTTTCAGATCTGTGATCAATCCCGCCACGCCAGTAAGCGCGCCACGCTCCACTAGCACGAGTTGACCCACGTTCAAGTACGGATACGGTTCGTAATGCAAACCAGAATTGACGACTACACGAATCGATTCGATTTCCTGTTGCGCGATAGGTTCCGGCATCCTGCCAACGCCCACGATGAAATTCACGCCAGGCGTCGTCACGATCGGGAAACGCGCGTTGAGATCGAATTGGCAGAAAACATACCCTGGAAAAAGAGGCAACTGGATGGATTTTACCCGATCCGTCCATTGCCGCTTCACGGAGAAAGACGGAAGAAAAGGATCAAAGCCTCTGCTACGAAGATGGATGACAACAGTCCGCTCAAAACGGGGTCGTACTTTCAGCGCATACCAGAGGTCCGATTTCATTGCTCGCTCCTGAAAAATCGAGAGGGGTTCCACTTCCAGCGTGCACAGACATCGACTCCCTGTCCATAGCAGGACACCTCCTGTGTCCAAAACATCGCCCCGGGCCGGCACGAATGCCGAAAAATCCTTCTGGGGGTTTTCTACTGATGCGATCGTTAGAATGCCCTAAAAAAGAACAACAACCAAGTTCTTTTTTGAGTGAAGATTTGATAATGAAAAATCCTAATTTTCTATAAATGATCGTGACGAATGGGAACCATCGTTCTCCCGATCGGAGTGCCGCTTAAATCCATCCTCGCAAACCATACCACGCGATTCCTATGTACTCGTGCAGCGCTTCACCATTCAATGCAAGTGCTCGCCAATTCGGAACCAGGTCTGTGAGCTTGCCATCGATCTTAGTGAACCGGATCGCTGCGGGAACTACTGCGATGCCCTCCTGACGAAACGATGCTGCAGCGCGGGCCATACTGTTCGCTTCGACAACAAGAGCAACGCGTCCGATTGCATGATCACGCAAAATCTTCGAACCATATACCGCGTTTTCGTGTGTGGATTTAGAACGGTTCTCGATCCAAATCATTTCCGTTGGAACGCCCTCGGATTCCAACACACGCCGCATCGTTGCCGCATACGGCTCGTCTTCGTTAAGCATGCCGCCACACACCAGGATCGGCAGAGAATTCCAATGCTTAAATAGCCACAGTCCATGCTGGAGCCGTTCGTATGTATCCTGAGCTGCGAACGTGTACGGCCGATTTAGCGACGGTGGATGCACCGACCCGGATAAAATCACAATGGCTTCAGCGGATTCAGGAGGGAAGGGATCGGCGTCGTACCACATCTCTAACGGAAGGGAAAAAAACCAGGCAGCCACGTTCATCGACAGCAGCAGAATGCCACCTATACTGATCGTCAAAAGCCACGGTCTGTGTCCTTTCGTAGACCGGCGCCATGCGCTGACAAGCCCCACTACACCGAGAGCAAGAAGCAAGGGAAGCGTCGGCTCGAGATACGACACGCCCGAATCGTACCTCTTTTTGCACCTATAGCGACGATTTATACCACCAGCCGCGGCGCGCAATGGTCAGCAGTTTCCGCCAAATCAAGTCCTGGCAGACACAGCAGCCAGGGTAATTGACTGAGCGATTCCGCGTGTACTACAGTGCGCGGTTATCTTTGATGACTTTTGGGAGGTGGTGACGTGGTTATGAGACGCTTCTTTTGCGCAGCCACAATGCTGACACTGCATCTGGCGCTAGCTGTTACGTATGCATCCGCTCAATCGACGAACGCTACGCTTGGTGGAACGGTTACGGATTCCAGCAGAGCATTAATCCCTGGCGTAACGATCACGGCCACGAACACGCAGACGGGAATCGTGAATACTGCCGTGACGAACGAATCCGGAACCTACCAGTTCGCCAGCTTGCAGCCAGGCGTATACAAAGTCAGCGCGGAATTGCCGGGATTCCAGACGCAAAGCTATAACGACGTCACTCTTGGCGTCGCGCAACAGCTGCGCTTGAATTTCACGCTACAGATTGGAACTGTGGCGACGGCCGTCGAAGTAACGATCTCAGCCGATACTCTTTTAGCAACGTCATCATCATCGGTCGGCACTGTCCTGCCGGAATACAAAGTCCGCGACCTGCCTCTCGCTTATCGGAACGTGCTGGATCTCGTCTCCACGACGGCCGGCGCCGGCGGTCCCAATGGAAGCAATTTCGCCGGCACACGAACCAGTCAAGTCAACACGACGCGTGACGGAATCAGCGTCCAGGACGGCCGGTACGACAACGGCGTGTATGCGGTCACTTATGTCAGTCCGGACCTCGTCGATGAAGTCCGAGTGATCGTGGCGCCTGCGGATGCCGAGACAGGCCGCGGTTCCGGCCAGGTTCAGCTTGCCACCCGATCCGGCACCAACCAGTTCAAAGGCAGCGTCTTCTGGGCAAATCACAATTCCGCGCTCGACGCGAACACCTGGTTCGCAAACTTTCGCGGAGAGAAACCGGATTACCTGAATCGGAACCAATTCGGCGGCCGGTTAGGCGGACCGATGATCAAGAACAAAACGTTTTTCTTCTTTCTCTACGAAGGACAGCGCGTGGTTCAGCGCGGATACGTCACCGGTCCTGTATTGGCCGCGCCGACACGACAGGGCATCTTCAGATATTTTCCCGGCGCCCAAAATGGAAATGCGTTTTCGACCACACCAACGGTTGACCTGGCAGGGAATCCGGTAAGGCCTCCAAACGCGACGAGCGATTTGCGATCGTTCAGTGTGTTTGGTCTTGACCCGCTGCGGCCGTCAATCGATCCGACAGGCTGGATACAGAAGACCATCGCGCGAATGCCATTGCCGAACGATTTTACCACTTGCGGAACAGGCACGAACGCACCGACGGGGAACACCTGCGACGGCTTGAATGTCGCAGGATATCGATGGGTTCGCCGGACCATCGGAAACGAAACCGCCAGTGCAACCGGAACCGATGTGAATCGGAACCAACTAAATGGCCGTATCGATCACAATTTCAATTCGGCCAACAAACTCTCATTCACGTTCAGCCGTGAACATGTGTGGGACGACACCGACAGCCCGTTGTGGCCGAATGGCTACGACTCCGAAGTGATCCGGTTTCCGCGGGTGTATACCGGATCCTGGGTATCCACTCTGTCGCCCAACATTGTGAACGAGTTCCGTTTTGGAAAACGGCAAGGAAGCTACATCCTCAACGCTGAGTTCGATCACACCAACACTGGCAAGGAGTTGCTCGCTTTGCTTCCAACGGGTATTGGCGGCATCCCCTACGTGCCTCAGACGCAACTTTACCGCGGCAACTTCATCAATTATGGTCTCGGCAGCCGCGGCCAACGCAACAGCCTCTGGACGTACGCAGACACACTTAGTTGGACTCACGGCAAACATGCCTTCAAAGGCGGAGCTGAATTTCGAGTCGGGGCAAATCTATCGATGCAAGCGGCGAATTTCTATCCCGTGGTCACATTTGGCGCGGGCAGCAACGCTGTCACAGGCATCGATTCAACGATTCCGGGACTGGTTGCTAATAATCAGACGCTGGCGCGCCAGCTGCTCACTGATCTGTCAGGGAGCGTCTCGACCGCAGTTGAAGCCTTCTTCCTGAACGATTCGAAGAATCTAGCGTTCGAGGCCGGTCCCGAGCAGAAAGGAACTACCTGGGATACTCGCGGCAAGCTTCGCACTCTGCATCAAAATGAGTGGAGCGCGTTTTTCAAAGATGATTGGAAACCGCGGCCGAATCTGACTCTCAATCTTGGTATCCGTTATGAATATTACGGGGTGCCATGGGATGAAAGAGGCCTGGGCGGGCATCTCATTGGCGGAGGGACAGCTGGTGTGTTCGGTATTTCCGGCACAAGCTTTGCGGATATGTATAAACCGGGGCGCCTGGCTGGAAAATTGACGGCAGTAGAATTCGTTGGCAAGAACTCGCCGCAACCGGATAAGCAGCTTTATAAAGATGACTGGAATAATTTTGCTCCTGCTGTCGGTTTGAGCTGGAACCTGCCGTGGTTCGGAAAGGACAAGACCGTTCTCCGCGCCGGATACGGGTGGAGCTATCAAGGAGGCGGCCGAGGGCTTTCGCTCGACGGAATCGTCGGCGGAGTTCCGGGTGTGACTTGGGCCACAACTGCGACTAATTTCCTCAATGCATCGCAGCTGGCACTTCCTCTTTCTCGTGGCATGCCGCTTCAGCCGGTCGGTTTGTATGAACGGACGCAGAATGTTTCGACATTCGAGGACAACACGGTCTCTCCGTACATCCAAAATTGGAACTTGGAACTCCAGCGCGAACTGGTAAAGAACCTGACGTTGGAAGTTCGATATATCGGCAGTAAGGGCACAAAGCTGTTCGGCGGAATCCCAATCAACGAAGTGAATATCTTTGAGAACGGAATCCTCGATGCGTTCAACATCACGCGCGCAGGCGGTGATGCGCCCCTGTTCGATCAACTGCTCAGAGGTCTGGTCATCAATGCGGGGCAATCTCCGGTCGGCACGAATGGGGTGACCGGCTCTGCAGCACTTCGCCAGAATACGATTTTCAAGACATTTCTCGCCAACGGGAGTGTCGGCCAATTCGCAAGCACTCTAAACAGTTCCACGACGGTGACAGGTTTCGCCGGAGGTCTCATCAAAAATGGGGCGCTGCCGGATAATTTGGTCGTGGTGAATCCGCAGTTCAACAACGTGACTTTGAATGGCAATCCAGGCAATTCCACATATCACTCACTACAGTTGCAAGTCACAAAACGCCTGTCGCATGGATTCACGAATCAGACCTCGTTCGTGTGGAGCCGGGCTCTCGGAGAGGGAGATTCCGATGGTACGGTGAACTACTTGAACGGCCGCAACCGGTCATTGAATAAAACGCTACTCGGATACCATCGCACATGGGATCTCCGCAGCAATGGCACATTCGAGCTGCCCTTCGGCCCCGGCAGGATGCTTCTGAAGAACGCTCCGGGATGGGTGTCGCGGCTTGTAGAGCGGTGGCAATTGGGCGGAGTGTTCAATCTCACGGCGGGTGCTCCTTTGAACATTTCCGTTGGGAGCGCAACGGTTGGGACGGCAGCGTGGAATCAATATCCGGATGGACCGCCAACGATTGTTGGGGATTTCCCGAAGAGTTTGGGAAAGACCACGAAGCGGCCGAATGGAATCATTACGTACTTTGATGGCCTGCAACAGATCCCTGATCCTGCGAAAGGCAGTGTTACAGCGTCACAGACACTGCGGGATTCCTTTAGCAACTACGCCATCGCGGATTCCAGCGGCAAACCACTGCTAATCAATCCGGCGCCCGGAAGTATCGGTACGCTAGGTTATAGGTGGATCGAAGGGCCGCGGACCGTCGGCTTCGACGTGAACTTGCTCAAGCGCGTCAAGATTGCGGAAAGCAAAGAGTTTGAAGTGCGCGTGGATGCGATTAACGTGTTGAACCATCCACGCTTTGCCAATCCCAATCTAAACATCAACAACACGGGATTTGGCCGCATCACGGCAATGAATGCTGATGGCGCGGGAAATCGAACGTTCGTCGTCAATGCTCGCGTGAGCTTCTGAAACTGTAGTGGCGGTCTGTGACCGCCGAGAATTTCGCCCTCGCGAAAATAGCTCAGGGTGAAAAGACGGCCGATGCTCACTACAATTTGCCTCTTCATCCTGCTTCGAGCAGATCTAATCAAGGCCCCACCGTCAGTGCCTGCTGACGGTGGGGCCGTCGTTGTTTCGGGTAAAAGTGGAGCCCGGCGATGGACGGCGAACTGGACGATGGAACCGTTCGAACGGGATGGAAGAAAAGCTGTTCGATTTACGGAACGAGGGCAGGGACATGTCAGCCCTTTTTCGGAGGAGATCCGATGGTCACTTGAAGCGATTTGGTCCGCGGAAAACAGTCTCCAGCCACTAGAAGCTGAGAAGATCATCACCACTTCAACCGGCGTGCGGCTGGCCACTGAGCGAAAGCAGTTTGATCACAAGAAAGGCACCGTGCGTTTCCAACGGCAGTCTTCCGGCGGAAGATCTGAAGTGAAATCACTCTCGATACCACCGGATACTCTTGCGATTGAGGGCATCGCCGGTGTATTGCGATTTCTTGCATTCGACCGGACGGCACCGTTCGCTGCACACTTACTGAGCAACGAGCCACGTTTATACAGCGTCACATTTGAAGCACGCGGAAAGGAG
>Ga0066710_100001329_pt1 | contig 18225 bp, 16 predicted proteins | sample GraSoiAngelo_159_FD_79666 | JGI IMG/M metagenome (GOLD analysis project Ga0066710, IMG submission 79666) | Grasslands soil microbial communities from the Angelo Coastal Reserve, California, USA - 14_1009_16_40cm | ecosystem: Environmental > Terrestrial > Soil > Grasslands | place: USA... | reverse complement strand
CGTTACAAATCCCGGCTGATTGATTTTCGGGTGTCGATTATGCCCTCTATTCACGGTGAGGACGCAGTTCTCCGGGTGTTGGATAAGGAAGCCATGAGTGAAAAATTTAGTCAATTGAGTCTGGACGTGGTGGGCTTCTCTGACACCGATCTCAAGAAGTTTCGACGCTATATTCATGAACCTTATGGAATGGTCCTGGTTACCGGCCCGACCGGAAGCGGGAAGACTACCACACTCTACGCTGCTATCTCGGAAATCAAAAGTGACGAAGACAAAATTATTACGATTGAAGACCCGGTTGAATATCAAATTAAGGGAATTACTCAAATCCCTGTCAACGAGAAAAAGGGATTGACCTTCGCCAGAGGGCTCAGGTCGATTCTACGCCATGATCCGGACAAAGTGATGGTGGGGGAAATTCGGGATCCGGAGACAGCCCAGATTGCCATCCAGTCAGCTTTGACCGGACATTTGGTCTTCACCACGGTCCACGCCAATAACGTGGTCGATGTCCTGGGCCGATTTCTTAATATGGGTGTCGAGCCTTACAATTTCGTGTCCGCATTGAACTGTATTCTGGCCCAGCGTCTGGTTCGAATCATCTGCGAACAGTGCAAGCGACCGGTAAAGGCAGCTCGCCAGGTTTTAGAGGAGTCCGGTCTGGATCCTAAGGTCTACGCGGATTTCACGTTTTATGAAGGCACTGGTTGTCTGGACTGTGCTGGAACCGGTTATCGCGGTCGGACGGCTATTCACGAACTCTTGGACCTTTCTGATCGCATTCGCGAAATGATCTTGGAGCGAAAGCCAGCCTCAGAAATTAAGAGGCTTGCGCACGAAGAGGGGATGACGTTCTTAAGAGAATCGGCTCTACAGAAAGTTTTTTCGGGTGTGACAACGTTGAAGGAAATTAATAAAGTGACTTTTATTGAAGGATGAAACTATGAAACTCACGCGTGATTGGTAAGATGTCGAAGTATTTCTCACGCTTCTCGTGTCACCTATCAGCCTCTTTCCTCCACCAAAGCCAATGGGAGTGGCTAAGCCCACTTTCCAAGTAACAAATAAAACAAGTTTCTATGACTGTGTCTCGGATAAAGCAAAAACTTCAAAATTTCTTTCAGCCCACACTGCCCGCGGTTGCCTGCGAAATCAACCGTCAATTCATCTCGGTCGTTCGACTCAATAGTAAGACCCCCCCTGAGATCGATCGGTTCGCTGTGGAGTCCATTCCCCATGGCTTGGTGAATCCTTCGCTGACCCGGCCGATAATTACCTCCGCATCGGATTTGATGAATGCCCTTAAATCAACATTCGCCAAAGCCGAAATCAAGACAAGCAAAATTTCACTGGCCATCCCAGACGCTTGCGCCAAAGTGACCATTCACCACTTCGATTCCTTACCCGGTAACGAAAACGAAAGGATCCAGCTATTGAAATGGAGGTTAAAGAAAACCGTTCCATTTAATGTGGATGACTCACAACTCTCCTATCTGGAGCAGAAGACTGAGGGGAAGTATGTGATTGTTACAGCTAACATTTACAAAGAGGTTTTGGTCCAGTTGGAAGGATTCTTTGACTCGCTCGGAATTCAGGTTGGCTACATCACCTTAGCTTCCTTTGCGGCATTCGAATTGTTAGCCCGTTTGGACGTCGACGTTCTCCAAAAATCTGTGTTGTTTTTGCAAGTGAGACCGTCAGACGTGTCATCCCTAATCGTACAGCAGGGTGCCATGGTTTTCTTTCGACATGTAGATTACGAAAGTGATGAGGATTCCACGCCGGCGGAAGACTCAGCGGCAACCACAAAAAGTGGCTTTACAGAAATCTACAACGAAATTCATCCCTGCTTGATGTATTACCAGGATAAGCTGGGCGCAAGAGGAATTGAAAAAATCTATATCTCTCCCTTTCGCCCTCTCGACCCAGGTTTGCTCTCCTCAATTTCAGAAAAAGCCAAGACTCCAGTTTTAAGTTTGGATCCGTTACGTCTCTTCCAGTGGCGACAGTCTGGGTCTTTAGCCAATGTCAAGAACGTCTTGGCTCCTACACTGGGTCTGGCCTTGGGAAGATCTTGAGATGATCAAAATTAATATCAATCTGTCTTCAAGGCCCTTTGTTAATAATCGAAAGTTTTTTCTGATTACGGCTTCGTTGCTCATCCTTCTGAGTTGTGTTTCCTATTGGAATATTTATCGCTATAAGAGTGTTCATTCCAACCGTGGACAAGTCAAACGCTTGCTGACACAAAGCCAGGTACAGATTGAAAAGCTGGAGAAGGACCAACAAGAAATTATGGCTCGTCTGCAAAAGCCGGAGACGGGGGAATTTTTAGATCTGGTCGATTACATCAATCGGCTCATCCAGCAGAGGACTTTTTCCTGGACTCGGTTGCTCAATGATCTGGAAACATTGATTCCTTCCAACCTGCAAATCATCTCGATTCGACCGCAAATCACGGGTAATGAAATCGGCATCGAAATCATTGCTAATGGTCGGAGCAGTCACGATTACATTGAGTTCATCTCGAATCTGGAATCCTCGGGGAAATTCTACAACGTCAACCCGATATATGAAGATATCTCCAAGTCACCCGGACTTGTGGGAAGACTCATAAACGTTAGCGTTAGGTATAAGGGTCAGACTTAAGGCATGAATCTCACGTCCAAGACACAACAGACGATCTACTTCATCTTAATCGGGCTGGGTTTGCTTAATCTCCCAATCCATTTGTTCTTGGTACGTCCCGAGGTTGAAGCAGACGCAAGCGAAAAAACCAGGATCGAGGCCGTACGCTTAAAGCTGAAGAAGCAAGCTTTTGACCTGAATGCCCTGAAAGGAATTGAGAATAAGATGATGGACTCCCGCAAGGCTTACAGTGAATTCACCCAGCACTATTTATTCTCAAAAGAAACTGGGAGTTAAGAGCTGCTCAATGAGTTGGATCAGCTTTGCAATCAAGCGGGCCTGGCAAGAAACCGGAGCACCTTCAAGCACGAAGACGAATCCCAGTTTGGCATGCGAAGAGTTACTCTCAACCTGCCCATTGAAGGCGGTTACACAAATATTAGAAAGTTCTTAAACACCTTGGAAGGCCGCCCCAGGTTTATCATTGTAGAATCTATGACCCTCGATTCAGAGCGAGAGGGGACGGGAATGATTCGAATGGAAATGAAGTTATTGACTCTTTTTGGTGGACAACGGTGAAAGATCCAAAACAGAAAAAACAGGTGATCCTACTTTCAGCTTTGCTGTTGCTCCTTCTGTTTGCGCTCTATTATGCGTTTACGGCAGGATTGGGCTCTAGTCAGCTGAGCTCTCCTACCAAGAAGGCACTGGAAACCGCTTCGATCCCGGCGCTGAAAGATTTAGTCATTCCACGAAACCCTCGCCGGACCGGAGGCAAGAAAGAAGTGCCTGTTCAGGATATCGACCCCACGATCCATCTCGAAAGGCTAACTCAATTCGACCCCGGAACTCCGCTCAGCGCTCGAAACATGTTCTCTTTGGATGCCCCGCCTGCGCCACAAATGGCAAAGGGGCGTTCCTCCAGTCTGCCCGGAAGCAGAGCTGGTGACGGTCCGCACGTAGCTTCAGCCGACAACAGACCGCTAGCCCCGCCTCCAGTGGTAATCAACCTGAAGTTCTTTGGCTTCAAGTTAGATCTGAGTCAGAAGAAACGTCAGGGTTTCTTCGCCGATGGCGATGAGGTTTATCTTGCTTTTGAAGGTGAGTTGGTTGCCAATCGTTACCGTGTAGTCCACATAGGGGATTCGACGGCTGAAATTGAAGAAGTCAATTCGAAAACTAGACGGCAGATTAATCTGGTTACACAGTAAAAGCCGTGAGCGAAGACTGAAGTACCAAAGAGCTGAGAGTGGAGGAAGTAGGCTGAATCGGTTGGGGTTGAAGACTACATCTGGATTTGCCCTTTCGAATAGCGCTTTATGACTGAGATGAAGTTTCTAAGGAACGAAAAAGGCTATGCGTTGGCGGTGGTTGTTGTTTTCACGACCGTCTTGTTAGTCACCATTTCAGCAGCAATGATTAATTGGCAGAAGGCGATGCAGCGAGAGAGGGAAGAGGAACTGATTTTTCGCGGCAAACAATTTATTCGTGCCGTCGAGTTATGGCAACGAAAATTTCCTGGAACCTTTCCCACGACGATCGATGCCTTACTCAATACTAACAACGTCCACTTTCTCCGCAAGAAATGGAAAGATCCAATTACAAATTCCGATGAGTGGCGGTTGATCAAACTTAACCCGGACGGCTCCATTTCTGGATTGACTATTATTCCAAGTGGCGGACTCCCGGAGGCAACCATTCCGGGGGCGCCGGGCCAAGGGAGAAGTCGAGCTTCTGGTTCTGCCACTTCGGCACGAAGTGGTTTTCCTACCAGTGATATGTCCTCTCAAAGCAGTGCCCAAAATATTAGGTTTCCTCAAGCGGGACAAGGCCAAGGAAGTAGGACTCAATCTGCGTCGACTCCGGTTCTGGGTGGAATTATAGGAGTAGCCAGCACCAGTGAAAAGCAAACGCTGAAGACGTACAATGGCCGCAATAAGTACAATGAATGGGAATTCTACTATGTTCCGCGGCAGCAGCTCCAACCACCGACTGCTCCCGGACAGCAACCGGCCGGACAGAGGCCTGGCCTGGGATCAAGCCCGGGAACAGGGGTTCAATCCCAGTCGTCAACCTCACCTTCTCAACAGCAGCCCCCAGTCCCTGCTCGTTAAGAGTATTCAGGAGTCTCCTCAAATAACCGTCCCGTCGGGAACGATCGCACCTTTGGGAACGACGACAATTTTGTCCCGCACACAGAAGTTGTTATCATCATGATCCGTCAAATTCCTGGAATTGGTGATCACGACGTTGTCTCCAATCCGTGCGTTCTTGTCGATAATCGCATTGACAATTGTGGCATGATTGCCAATTCCAATGTTAGGAATGCCGTGCCGGGCGTTTTCCCTGATCTCGTCAAGTGATTCATAGAAGTCAGCTCCCATGATGTAGGAATTGCTGATGGTAGTCCCATAACCTACCCGACTGCGAATGCCAACAATCGAGTGTTCAATATCAGAACCACTGAGGATGCTGCCTTCGGAAATGAGACATTTATGCAGATTACATTTGTCCATCTTTGATCCTGGCAAAAGACGGGCACGAGTGTAGATTGGGCTCGACGCATTGTAAAAGTTGAACTTCGGCAAGTTTGCCGTTAAATCCAGATTGGCCTCGTAAAAGGACCGGATGGTTCCGATGTCGGTCCAATAGTCGAAAAAGGGATAGCTCATGACACGGTATTGGCCGATCGAATCTGGAATAATGTTTTTGCCAAAATCATGTTCGCTGGTTGAGGCTAGAATTTTCATTAAAAGCTTTTTACTAAAAACATAGATACCCATCGAAGCCAGGTAGGCATTCCCCTTGGGAAACTGCTCGACATCGAAATCTCCGGCTAATTTGCTGTCGAGATTTCCCAGTTCGTTGGCCGCAGGCTTTTCCCGAAAAAGCTGAATTTGGTTGTTCTCATCCACTTTCATGATCCCAAAGCCGGAAGCCTGCCCGGCTGGAACCGGAATGGTGGATACAGTGATGTCGGCCTTGCTGTGCAAATGAAACTTTAGAATGTTTCGATAATCCATCAGGTAAAGCTGATCCCCGGATAAAATCAAGACGAGAGACACGTCAATGTCGGCGAAATGACGGATACTTTGTCTCACAGCGTCTGCGGTACCTTGGAACCAGTGGGGGTTTTCGGGAGTCTGCTCGGCAGCGAGAATGTTGACAAATCCATCTGAGAATTTGTCGAAACGGTAAGTTTGTGCAATGTGCCGGTTGAGCGAAGCAGAGTTGAACTGAGTTAAGACAAACACCTTGCGAATATCAGAATTGATACAGTTGCTGAGGGGGATGTCGACAATACGATATTTCCCGGCAAGTGGCACAGCCGGTTTGGAGCGAAGCTTGGTCAACGGGAATAATCGTTCCCCTCTGCCACCCCCTAGGACGATCGCTAACACTTCAGCCGAATTTGCGCTCATAGCGGATCCGCCTCACTGTCTTGTAGGTCTTGTGCTACTTGGAACAAAATTATAGAGACTCAATTCCAAAAAGGAAAGTTGAAAAGAGGTCCGTTTGGGGCTCGAACAATTAACAATAGGGCAATTGCTCTTGCGTCAGCAAATGAGATCCTTCATCGCCATCAGGAGATAGGACACGATTGAGGGGAATCCCATGCTTCAATGGCAGCGTTTGAGTCAGTGGTTGACCGAGTTTACACAGTTCAGTCTTACAAGTTGGCGGGTCGCCCTGGATGATTTGGTATCCCGGCTGATGATCCAAGCTTGGATTGTGGACGAGGCCTTTGTCTTGATGCTGAAGAACCCCGACCATGCCGGAGTGGGGTAGCCTGCCCAGCCAGGCTGCTCAAGCAGGGCGTGGGGTGCACGTGAGTGAACACACGCATGAGTGGAACCCACTACGGAACGGCCGTACTTAACGTGGCGCCTGAATCGGCCGTAGGTGGGCCGCTGGCCATTGTGCACTGACCTGGAAGTTCCGCATCGTCAGGCTAAACACTTGGAAGGATCAGAACGCTGACCTGACGAGTCGCTGATAAGCCACCTTGACCGTTCTAGGCCTAGGTTGCCTTGGCGACTAGTGCTTTCGCTTTTCCGGATCACACTTTTGCTCGATTTATTGCCGCTCTTTCAGTTTTTGCAGTCTTCTCCCGGCCTCCTGCAGCGTTTCATCTTTCTTGCAGAAGCAGAATCGAAGCTGCTGCTCGCCATCTCTGGGATCGCGGTAGAAACTGCTTCCAGGGACGGCGGCGACGCCAATTTCCTCAATCAAGTATTGAGTGAAATCAACATCATTAGAGAAACCGAAATCGCGGATGTTGGTCATAATGTAATAGGCTCCCAGCGGTTTATAGCAATGAAATCCAGACTCCGTCAGAATCCTTAGCAGGAGGTCTCGGCGTTTGGCATATTGGGCGCTCAGTGACCGGTAATATTCATCAGAAAGTCTCAACGCCAAAGCACCAGCCTCCTGCAATGGAGCAGCCGCCCCCACCGTTAAGAAATCGTGAACTCTCCGGATGGCATTGGTCAATTCCGGAGAGGCAATGACGTATCCCACCCGCCAGCCCGTAACGCTGAACGTTTTGGAAAGGCTATTGATCGTAATCGTTCGATCCCGCATGCCTTCCAGAGTCATGATCCGCACATGCTCGGTGCTATCGTAGAGGATGTGGTCATATATTTCATCAGTAATTGCCAGACAGTTCCAGCGCTGACAGAGGCTGGCAATCAGCTCCAGTTCATGCCGTTGAAAGACCTTGCCCGTGGGGTTGTTTGGCGTATTGATGATGATGGCCTTGGTGTTGCTGTTAAAGGCCCTTTCCAGTTCCTTGGGATCAAAACTCCAATCAGGTGGCCGGAGCTTGACATAACGACGATCGGCTCCTGATAGAATTGCATCTGGGCCATAATTTTCATAATAAGGTTCGAAGACAATTACTTCATCGCCCGGATTAATGGTGGCCAGCAGTGAGGCAATCATCGATTCGGTGGACCCGCAACAAACAGTTACTTCTGCTTCCGGATCGATCTCGGACCCGGTAAGGCGTTTTGATTTTTCTGCAATGGCGTTTCTTAGGTTTTTCGATCCCCATGTAATCTCGTACTGATTCCTTTCGTCGTTGATGGCCTGTATGGCCGCTTGCTTGACTTCTGAAGGGGCCGGAAAATCTGGGAAACCTTGGGAGAGATTCACCGCATTATGTCGCAAAGCTAAGCGGGTCATCTCACGAATCACCGATTCGGTGAATTGCAGTGGCTTGGATGAGATCATTTGCTTTATTTGCATATGAGCACCAACTAGCGATGTGAAATCCCGGGACAACGAGGAAACGGGTGGCGAATAATCCTCTTTCTCGATTGCTCCGATCAGCATGGAAGAGCAAGACGCAGAGGAAGGGGACGACAAGCCCTCTTAGCAGCACAAACGCCTTGGCTAAGGAATTTCTATGTCCCTTTTCCTTGTCCGTAAAGGTTCTTGTAAAACCAATAGTTCCGATAGATCGTCTTAATATAATTCCTAGTTTCGCTAAAAGGAATCGTCTCCACGAATTCGGCACTATCCACAAATCCACCCTCGCTTATCCAGGATTCCACCCTATCCTCTCCGGCATTATAACTTGCCAAAGCCTTGTCTTCCTGCCCCTGAAATTTCCGGAGCAGGTCGGCAAAGTATTTGGTACCCAAGCGAATGTTGACTGCCGGGTCCTTTAGACGAGCCACTGTCGGGCTACGCAGTTTCATGCTTTTTGCCACAATTCGGGCGGTGGAGGGCAAGAGCTGCATCAGACCATGAGCATTGGCTCTCGAGAGCGCTTGTGGATTAAAAGCGGATTCCTGCCGGATCAAAGCGAGCAACAGATAAGGATCCACATCTTGTCTCGCGGATTCTCTAAATATGATTGATGTGAAATTTGCGGGGTAAAACATCTCCCAAACCGTTTTGGGGAGAGAGTCAAACGACATTTCCAGGTGGTTGGGAAATACTCTGCGTAAATTCACGATCGCCGGCATAAAATTCTTCTCCTGGTAGAATAGTTGGGCTACTTGAAAGTAGATGGCCCGTGAATCCCCATAAACTTGGGATCGTGATAATTCCTTGGCCGCCAACTCAAAAAGCTGAATGAGGGTAAAGGCTTTCACTCTCGGCCAGGTCTCCAAGGACATATCCTGCAGTTGAAGCAGGTCAGTTTTGTTTGCCTGACTGGTGGAATTTTCCATGTCCTGGCTAATCCTTTCCACCTGAGGATCTAGTTCCTGGCTGATTTTGATATCACTCTTCAGGGACGAAATCTGTTTTTCTGCTAACAGACCGTAATAATCGTTACTGAATCTTCGATGGACGGCCTGATAGATCCGGAGAGCATCTGCAGGTTGTCCTAGGTTCCCCTTACATCGCGCCGCCCAATATAGGGCCGCTGCCCGGTGCTCCGAATTCGGAAAGCGGTTAAGGTGATCTACAAACAATTCAAAGGCGCGTTGGTAATTCTTAACGCGATAATATTGCCACGAGACGCGCCAATGGCAATCCGTGACATGAAGACCACCCGGGAACAGGTCTACAACTCTCTGGTAGAAAGACGTGGACTCTTCCAAATGGCGGTTTACCAGATTGTAATTGCCGATGCTAAACAGGGCTTTTTCCAACCACACCGACTTGGGAAACTTTTGCTCCAGACTTTCAACGCTTTGCTTGAAGAGAGGATAATCGTCAAGCTTGCGGTAGCATTCAGCCGCGTAAAACCAAGCTTGGGCGTTCATTGCAGAGTCGGGTGAATCAACTTCTTTCAACGTTTGTAGGGCGTCTGTGTATTTCCCCGATCCAAACTGTGAGATGCCCAACCAGAGCTGAAACTGCGGCATTGTGGTGAACGAGGAGTCGGTTTGGAAAAGCAATTCTAAATCCTTCAGTGCTTCGCGATAGCGTTTGCCCGAAAACAGCTTTTCGATCCGAGTAATTTTCCATTCCTTAGGAATGTCGAACTTGAGCTCCGGATCGCTTTCTAAGAGAAAGGGAATTCTCTGGGAAACAATTAAGCTCTTGCTGTACAGCGGGAAAAAATAATAGAGCCTCTGGTAGGTTCGAAGCGCCTCATCAAGCTGGCCGAGGGATTTCTTAGCTTCTGCGACGTAGAACAACGGTTCTGGGTTTTCCGTCGCCTCTGTTGTGGACTTTATTGAATTAAGAATGGACTGAGGATCATTGAGCAAGAAAGACGTTTCCCAGTACAACGAAAGGGCTTTCCCTTTCAGGGGACTATCGGAAAACTTATCCAGGAAATACGCAAGTTTCTTTTGAGCGCTTGCAAACTCATGAAGTTTAAAAAAAGACTCTCCCCAATAGTAGTAAAGGTAGTCATCGATAGGTGTTGGTTTCGATGCAGCCTTCGCAAAAAAGCTTGCAGCCAACTCAAGCTTTTCGTCTCGAAGTTCGTTATGACCAATTAAGAAGTATCCTAGAGCTGAGAGCTGGCTCTTCTTATTATTTTGACAAAAAGTTATCAGCGCCTTCTTGGAATTTGCATGAGGCGATTGCAGATAGTTTTGAGAAAGCTTTTCAAGCGTAGCTTCTCTACCCTCTCTTAATCTTCTTGGGGCCAAGGCCGAGTCCAGTGAGGCGCCGCGCTGGAGAGTCCCTTCCCAGTTGGACTGAGGCGAAGCCAAGCTGAGTGTTCGAGTAAAGAGTGGAGAAAGGAGGATCAAACTCCAGAGAATCAAAACTGGGCGGAATCCGATGAAATACGTTTCACGGAAATAAGGGGCATCGGCCTTCCGACGCAGTATCCTTGCCCTCCCTACAAAGAGTCCAACTCGGTTCAGGACAACCGAGCGGAAGGGAAGAACCAGTTTATGGGGAATCGAAAATCGAAAGAAGGACAGCAAAACGGGTAAGCCGAAATTGAAATTTGCTCTGCAGATTCCTACCAGGAATCTTATCTGGCAAGAACTGGCCCGGGACAATCTCTTCCTAAAGCCTCGGCATGATTATCAGCTAGGATTCTTACCATTTCATCGTAAAAATAATCGACTCTGACTGCTACATTGGGTGAGATTCTCTTCTCATACATCTCTCGGCTCTTGTCGATATCGTCTCGGAGTAAGTCGTAGAGGTTCTTATCCCTGCGGCCCGTCTGAACCTTTTGCTCATTGTAAAGTTTGATCTCAGAAACAAGCAATCGAGCGAAGCGACGCGCATCATTATGCGACTTCTGCTCTGCTTCATCAATATTTCCGATGACAGGAGGAAAGTAAGGAGGAGGTGAGGTTTGAACGGTTGACTCGATCGGCCGATAAGTTTCCCGTGGAGCATGAGCGGGAGGGACATTCGACTCTTGATAAAATACAGGACTTACCCGAGCAGCTTCGGAACTTTGCACCGGCTCCGGGGTATGAACTTCTCCATGAATTTCGTCTTGCACTCTCGATGGCTGTGAGGGGAGATGGGTTTCTGTTATTGCTTTCTCTGCAGCACGGACCTCCTTGGCTGACTCAGGTGTGGGAGAAGCTTCTGGGGCCTCTGAGGGTTTAATGCCGAGTTTTGCTCTCGCACTACTTAATTCCACTGCCAGACTGACCACAGTGGTAATGATTTCTAGAATAGAATTATCTAAAGGATAATTTGGGATCAAACCAGAGTCAGCATATAGGATGGCAACGGTCTTCTCTCTTACCACTAATGGAATTGCACAAATTGAATCAGGAGCCAGGGGCCCAAACCTTGAAACGATTTCACTGATAGCGGGGTTGGAGGCTGTATTCCCCTTAAAGACAACCTTCGAATCGTAAACTTGGCGCAAGAGATTGTCGCTTCCGGAGGGAAAAACTAGTGACTTGATCGAGTCGTTATTGAAATCACCCTCAAACCCTCGGGCCTGCCAGCCAACAATGTTGCCCGACTTGATCACAAAGAAAGCCACGCGAGGGGCAAAAAAGGCAGCCTTGTCAAGAAAGCAAGTCAATATATCAACTTGGGTTAATTTTTGGCTGATTTCTTTTAAGGCTCCATCTAAAATCCCCAATCTAGATCGTAACTTTTCTTCCGCGATGACAGCACCTTCCTGTCTTGCCGCCTTGATTCGATTTTCCTGCTCGCTTTCAATTTTCTGAGCGATTTCCGTTTCCAGCCGTCCTCGCAACTCAGGCTCAAGCTTGCCCCGAATCCCGGCTTCAAACTCCGAGAGCTCCTTGCGGAAATCCTGCAAGACTTCGTCCTCGACCGAATTCAAAATCAGACTGACATTGTCAATGATGTTTTGCGCGGACTGTTGAAAGTTTGAACGAAACTCAATGAGTTCCTTGCCCACACTGGAAATCTTAGCAGTGATGTTCTTGCTTAGAATGTCGCGAAATTTGTTGTCATTGAAACTTTCATTTTCCATCAAAGGCCCATCTCCCTTGCTAGGCTCTCTAAACAAATTTTCTTTTCAACAAATGAAGTGAAATTATCTTTGAGTTACCCCAGGTTGTCAACTTCAAATTGCCTTTTGCCACAGCCATTTGAAGCTCTTTGGACGCTTTCATCTGCTAAAAATCGCCTGACGACCTTCTTTCAGTGTACCTGTCTATATCCAACGGACATTTGGCAGGTTTCCTTTAGCTATTTTCCCTTTTTTTTACTTTTTTTCACCCTAGGATCCGACTGTATTTGTATTCTTATTCCAGACCGGCGACGCCTTGCGGCATAAATAAGGTCTTTTGACGGGATTTCGCATACGACGGCACAACTTAATTTGAGCTTCTTTGAGTGGTTTTTTCCTAGCTCGAGTCAGGACTCCGTCTCAGGTCGCGCTTTCTTATCTGCTCATCTGTCAATAGCAAGTCCAGATGTCCGGTGAAAATAACAAATGAAATGTCCGGTCTTTCCGCTTAGCCACAGCCGCTGCGAGCGGTTGGCCGGCTGCGCTGGCATACCAACAGCCGGCAGCGGGCCAGGCTGTAGCGGAAAGGCTGGGACTCGATCTGCAGGCTCAGGTCTTCAAAGCGCACCGTGTTGTCGTTGCCGACCACATGGTCGTGGTGAATCGAGCAGATCTGGTCCAGGGCTGCTGGCGCGTCACCGTGAACTTGCGGTGGTGGAGGCCAATCCACTGGGAGATGAGGAAACGATTGGCCGCCTCCCTCGTGGTGATCTGCCCGGAGCGTAACTCGGCCGCCAGCCGCCCCTGCCAGGTGCCAAACAACCGCTCACAACGCCCGCGCGCCTGAGGCGAGTAGGCCGCCATCAGACTGGCTGCCCAGTTGCCCCAGGGCCCGTCCAATCTGGGTCTTCTACTCGCGATCCACCGGTCCGCCCGCCACCGGCGTGGTCACAAAGTGACTGCCACGATCCACGTAGAGAGCGCAAAAGACCCCGCGCTGCTCGACCACCGCCTTCAGCCCCGCCATCACCGTCCGGGTGCCTTCCTCTGCCACCAGTTGGGCATAATAGACAAATCTCGGCCGCTTGCATCCACAGGATCTTCCCACTGCCGCCCGCAAAATCTCTTCCTGTATTTTCATTGCCCGCTCCAGTGCTTGGGCCGGATAAAGAGACATCCTCACACCTCCTCTTCAGATGTCCCTTTATGTCGGCCCAAACTCTCAGACCGGACATTTCATTTGCTACAACCACGGGACACTTCATTTGCTTACCACATTTCTTATCTACTCATCTTGACAGGCTCCGTGAGACCCTTCTATAATAACTTGCGTCGTATTCGTGACTACCCCAGACGGTTTGTGGGGGCGAAACGGTTTCGACGGGAATACAAGGCCGAAGATGCGTGTCGAGGACCATTTTCCTCGTAAAAAAAATGGAATTAAACTTAACTGCTGATCAAGAATTGGCGTTAGCTGCTTAATAAAATAAGCAGCCGCTCCCTTTGCTGATGCCTGTGCGGTGAATGTGGAGCGTCGACTAATGGGCTAGCCGATCACAATCGTCCGGGCGTGGTTGGTGAATCTTACTGGACTAGCAGTTCAGCAGTCTTGCTGGTTCCCAATGCTGCACTGCGAAAAAATAACGAACCGGACACGCACGTAGACTTTTCTCGCTAAGTGTTTTCGGACGCGGGTTCGACTCCCGCCGCCTCCACCAGATGTGGCGACTATTTTCATTTTTTTCTCCCTCCATTAATTGTCAGCTCCAAGATCTCTTCTAATCTTTCTTTTAGTTCTTTTCCATCTGGTATTGCCTAATGGGACTTCGGCGATTTGGACTGCTGATTTCATCATTTATCAAAAACAAGCCAAAAAGGTTTTGCCCAAAGTCAGCATTGAGAATCAGATTTATCTCCCCTTGATTGAATTCTTACAAATGTTGGATTTACCTTATTCCGAGAGCGTTTCCGCCGGATCCGTGAACATTTCGGTAGGGAAAAGCACTATCAAGTTGGCAAAAGATCGGGCCATAGTGCAGGTGAATGAAGCCACCGTTGGACTGCTTGCTCCAGTGGTGGTCGCTGCAGATCGATGGTTGGTTTCTCCTGACTTCGTAAACAAGGTGCTAAACCGAGTCTTGCCGGAAAAAATTGTGATCGGAAGTTCCGGCAGCCGTTTCTTGATAGGTCCCGGGAGTTTCAATCGATTCGAGGTCAAGGCGGTTGCCGGCCCGCAACGCAGTACAATTGTGATTCAAATGACTGCTCCAGTAGAGGTCGAAGTAAGAAGGGGGGAGTCCAAAGTAACTCTTGCCTTTGGCAATACCCCCATAGATTCTTCCAAGGAAGATTACCAGTACAAAGATGAGCTCGTAAACTCCATTACTTTTGAAGATTCTCCTACAGCGACTCAATTGGTGGTTCAATTCGCAGACAAGGCTCTACAGAGCAAGGTCACGCGTCTCTCTTCACAAAACGTTTATCTGCTTGAGGTGACCCGGCAAGCCAGCGCGACAACATCGGAACCTGAGGACATCATCCCGCAGCCCGGAGTTGTCGGGATCACGCAGAATCGAAGAAAGTGGCACCACATAACCATCGATGCCGGTCACGGCGGCACAGACCGAGGCGCCTTGATCAAGCAAAATCTTTTTGAAAAAGACGTGACTTTGGTTATCGCCAAAAAACTTCGCTGGGTTCTCCAGAGCACGGTGGGAGTCGATATTGCGCTTACTCGGGTCACTGACCAAGCTCTGTCATTGGAAGAACGAGCTCAGGCAGCCAATTCCGCCCCGTCAGATCTGTTTTTGAGTATTCATGTCGGCAACTGGAGTCACCCAAACGAATCCAACAGTTATGTTTATGTGAGCAAGGTCGCTCCGCTCGAAGATTCTACGACTGAAAAAAAAGAAGATGAAAGTGAGAAACTGGCCTCAATCCGCTTTGTTCCATGGGAACGAGCTCAGCTGAAATTTCTAGACTCGAGTTCTTCTCTGGCAGAAATCCTCCAAGGCGAAATGAATCACACCCTCAATGGGGGTAATTACTCCCTGACTTTTCGTCATGCGCCCCTAAAGCTTCTTTCGTCGCTCGCCATGCCAGCCGTTCTTTTGGAGATCGGTAATGCCAGTCAGCCTCAATTCAAGGACAGGATTAACGATCCTCAGTTTCAGAATTCGGTGGCGATGACCATTGTGACGGCTCTTGAAAAGTTTCGCTCCTTGCATGAAAGGCCATGAATCATGCCCAGACATATCAAGTTAGGATTGATCTTTTTTGGATTGGTTCTAGTCCTCGGAATCTCCTATTATTACAATCTCCAAAAGCGCGTTGGTCGATTAGTTCGTCCTCCTCAGGAGCCTTCTCAACCTTATCTGGTGGACAAGCCTGTTTTTTCGGAGACGGCTCCGCTGAAAAAAGTAAGAGTTTTTTTGCCTTCGAAAAGCAAGGATGGTTTGCTTGAGCCTGAAGAAAGAGAGATTCACAGTTCAGATCAAGTTTCCGCAGAAGCCAAACAGATTATTGCGGAGCTAATCGCCGGATCAAAGGAGGGACGCGGTGCGGCCATTCCGCCTGAGACTAAGTTGCGGGAGATTTTTATTTCCGGGGAAGCACTGGCAGTGGTCGACTTGACCAAAGAGGTTTCCGCCAATCACCCGGGAGGATTGATTCAAGAAGTCTCATCGATTTATGCGATTGTCAATTCCTTAACCGAGAACTTACCTTCAATTCGGAGAGTGCAAATCTTGGTTGAGGGCGCAGAAGCTGAGACCTTAGCCGGCCATATCGATTTAAGTAAGCCATTGAGACAGGATCTCTCCATGACATCATTTCACACCTCGAAAGGGATCAGGGAAGAGGTAATAGATGATACTTCGTTCAGAGAAGCGCCTGGAAAATGAGCGGTGACCAACAAATTTATGGGTAAAGCTGGGGAAGAATCGTTCAGGGAACTCTACTCTACAAGCTCGAAGAGCCGACTCGCAATAGCCGGGCCCGCAAGGGCGTGGGAAAAATGCGAGGAACGACCAGAGGCCTCTCGAGTCCCCGCGCTGAAGCGGGGGAGTATATTGCCTGACGCAGCTTGGCCGCTGCTCACAGCACTACAAATTTGCCGCACCCCGAAAATGAGAGAAGGCGGGGATCATCCATTCCCGGCAGCGTCAGGAAATAACCTGAGCGAAAAAACTCCCCTCCCCAGATGACGAGGAGTTGCATTGGCGTCAGCAAGCGCGGAGTGGTGGGACGCCATATCGGGCGACTCCTAGGGACAAACCAAAGGCCACGGCTTCCCCTCTTTAACCAAGACTTAACCAAGGTGGGGAATATTCGTGTGGGGGCTATCGAGGAGCTTTATGCGTATCGACGGAAGAATAGCCAATCAGCTTCGGAAGGTGGAAATCCAGCGCCATTTTATAAAAAATGCAGAAGGATCGGTTTTAATCACGGTCGGGAACACCAGGGTAATCTGCACAGCTAGTATCGAAAATACCGTTCCCCAATTTCTCAAGGGGCAGAATAAAGGGTGGGTTACCAGTGAATACGCTATGCTCCCTCGAGCCACTCTAACACGGACTGCTCGTGAATCTGCTAAAGGAAGGCCCTCAGGAAGAGCTCAAGAAATCCAACGACTCATTGGCCGCGCTCTAAGAAGCATTACTCAGCTCGAAGAACTTGGAGAGCGGACGGTTTGGATTGACTGCGACGTGATTGAAGCCGATGGCGGAACACGCACAGCTTCCATCACCGGTGGCTTCGTGGCTTTGGGACTGGCTTTGCAAAAATTGATTCATGAAGGGATTCTACATAAATTGCCCCTTAAGGATTATGTTGCCGCCACCAGCGTTGGCGTGGTCAATGGTGAGCTTCTTTTGGACCTCAATTACCAGGAAGATTCCCATGCCCAGGTGGATATGAACCTCGTTCAGACGGGCCGTGGTCTTTTTGTTGAGATTCAAGCAACGGCTGAGGGCGATCCTTTTCCTAGAGAAATGCTTAATCAATTGACCGATCTGGCCTCTCAGGGAATCAGGCAGTTATTAGAGATCCAGAAAACTATCATTGAACTTTAGAGGCGAACCTCGAGGAACGCCAATCAATGCGAATCGAAGCTTCTGAGGCCACATGGACTGGTCCTAATTTGTGGACCCTTTAGAATGGATACCCCATGGAACGGACAATTCTGATTGCCACTTTCAACCGGGGAAAGGTGAATGAGATCAATCAGTTTTTGTCATCTTTGCCTATTCGCGGGATAGATCTTCATAAGTTGCCAGGTTTGGCTCCATGCTTTGAACGGGGAGGTACGTTTGAGGAGAACGCTTGTCAGAAGGCGCGGTATTACAGCCAGTTTTCCCCCGCTCTGACCTTATCAGACGACTCGGGATTGGTAGTTGACGCCTTGAATGGACAACCCGGGGTCCATTCTGCCCGGTTTATTAGTGAGTGGGCAACAGATGAGGAGCGCAATCGAGAGGTGTTATTCCAAATGCGAGCGGTTCCTGAAGAACGCCGCAGTGCGCGCTTCGTATGCTGTATGGCTTTGGCCCGGCGGGGCAAACTTCTGGATATTTTTGGGGGAACAGTCGAAGGATTGATTGGACAGGAGCCGCAAGGGGAAAGTGGTTTTGGCTATGACCCGATTTTTTTCATTCCCGAAGTTGGCAAAACCATGGCAGAACTTGAGCCTATCGAAAAGCTCCGTGTGAGCCACCGAGGCCGGGCCTTGCGGAAATTGGGTGGTGCTCTGGGAACCTCTTGCCTTGTGATTAAACCCTAACTAAAAGAGCTACTGAGACCGGTTTTCAAGAGTTATTAAATGCGATTCCCACAAGGACACTTCATTGAGATACGGCTCTCCCCAAGGGCGGGAACAGGTGGCTCCAGGTCGTCTGTCTCCAGAAGCGAATCGTCCGGGAGAATTACTCCAGTTCGTTCTGTGCGGCGTCGAGGCGTCCCATAGGGTTGGCTGTCTCTTTTGGGGCCAAAGGAGCTGAAGCCGATGGCGGCCGGGAACAGTCGTTGTTGTTTCAAAGCCGCGTACATCCGCGTGGTCAGCTTGCACGCTACCGCCACGATGGCCTTACATGCAGCCAACTGCCGGGACGTCTTTGATAAATCCGCCGGTAGAATTCTCGCGGCTCCGGATCCTTATGAATGGCCGTCCAGGCGGCTTGGATCAGCTGGTTGCGCAGCCGGCTATCCCATAAATACAGCTACTCATCCTTCAGTCGTTCGATGAAATTGCTGCACAGGCTTTGAGTCTTCGAGACTGTCTG